>ERZ808274.379-NODE-379-length-23667-cov-3.831950_pt1 | contig 23667 bp, 18 predicted proteins | sample MGYA00521277_ERZ808274 | MGnify/ENA primary metagenome ERZ808274 (study PRJEB31516, sample SAMN03275597) | gut metagenome | biome: mammalia-associated habitat; material: feces | host: Papio cynocephalus | place: Kenya | collected 2012-07-28 ... | reverse complement strand
ATTCAAGGGCAAGTTGCACCGTATCTTCTTGGTTTACACCTTGGTATGGAACAAGAACGAACTGGTGTGGTACGTCAACAATATGGAGGTAGCCCGCACCAAAAACACTCTTCCCAACGAACCGTTGCACATCACGATGCGTTCTTTTATCCCCAAAGGCAAGATGGGCGGCGCAGGAGACTTGGAGATAGATTGGGTTAAAGTATTCACCAACAACCGATAAGCCATGTTCCTCATTGCAGGTCCTTGCGCCATTGAGAGTCGCGACATAGTGATGCGCACCGCCGACACGCTCTGCCGAGTATGCCGCGAGTTGGGTATCACCCTCTATTTCAAGTCGTCATTCGACAAGGCCAACCGCACAAGCCTGTCGGCACGTGGCGTGGGCATGGAGCAAGGTTTGCAAATCCTGCAGGAGGTCAAGACCACCTACCACCTGCCCATCCTCACCGACGTACACGAGTCGTGGCAATGTGCACCCGTTGCCGAGGTGGCGGACGTGCTGCAGATACCCGCTTTCCTCTCGCGGCAGACCGACCTCTTGCAGGCTGCCGCACGCACGGGCAAGGTGGTCAATGTCAAGAAAGGGCAGTTCATGGCGCCATGGGATATGCGTGGTGCCATCGCCAAGATAGAAGAGGTAACCCCTGCCAATGCCGCAAAACCGCAGATTTGGCTCACCGAACGCGGGTCATCTTTCGGCTATGGCAACCTTGTTGTGGACATGACCTCGCTGGTCATCATGCGCCAATACGGGTACCCCGTCATTTTCGATGCCACCCACTCCGTACAGCAACCTAGTAGCCAGCAGGGCGTTACGGGCGGCAACCGCGCCATGGTGCCCTACCTCATGCGTGCCGCACTCGCAGTAGGCGTGGACGGCATCTTCCTCGAGGTGCACCCCGACCCCGACCATGCCATATCCGATGCGGCTAACCAAGTGTGTCTCAGTGATATACGTTCCATACTCGCGCAGGCATTGGCAGAAGACAACCTGCGCCGGCAACTCGAACAATCCACCAACCTATGAACTATTCAGACAGAGCCAAGCAGATATTCACCGAGGAGATAGGCGAACTCCAACGCCTTGCCTCTTCTATTGACCATACTTTCGACGAGGTAGTCAGTGTCCTCTACGCCTGCAAGGGCAAGATAGTGGTCATGGGCATCGGCAAGACGGGCATCATCGGGCATAAGATGGCAGCGTCTTTCGCCTCCACAGGCACCCCGTCTATCTTCGTCAATGCTGCCGAAGCCATGCACGGCGACCTCGGTATGATTGCCGCCGATGATGTGGCGGTGCTCGTCAGCAACAGCGGTGAGACCAACGAGATTCTCAATATCATCGACCCCATCCACCGCATCGGCTGCCGTATCATTGCCATCACGGGCAACCTGCAATCGCCGCTCGCAGCGCGTGCCGACTATGCCCTCTCCGTCCACGTGGACCACGAGGCATGCCCCCTCGGACTTGCCCCCACCACATCCACCACTGCCACCCTTCTTATGGGCGACGCACTCATGGTCTGCCTCATGGAGCAACGCCACTTCCGCGCAGAGAACTTCGCCGTCTATCACCCGGGCGGAGCACTCGGACGCAAACTGCTCGGGCGCGTCAAGAACTGCATGAGCACCCGCGTACCCCGCGTGGCACTCTCCACGCCTTTCCGCGAACTCGTCTGCGAGATGAGCGACAAGCACCTCGGCATGACCATGGTCTATGACCGCCTCCCCCACAACGAGGGGCATTGCGTCGGTATCATCACCGATGGCGACCTCCGTCGTGCCATACAGAAGTACGACGACCTGCACATCACCGCCGCCGACATCATGACGCCCTCCTACAAGCACATCTGCCAGGATGCTCTGCTCACCGACGCACTCGCCATGATGGACAAGTTCAACATCACCACACTGGCGGTCACCCAAACGCCCGAGAGCACCGAAATCATCGGCATCATCTCCATTCACCATATCATTGATTTCTGCTAATCCATGATTATCCACTTGCCCGTCACCCTCAGCGAACAGCGTGCACGCGAACTCGCGAACTCGATAGAAGCCCTCTATCTGCGCCGCCCCGATGCGCATGTGCTGCTCACCAACTGCGCCATGCAGACCTTGCCACCCGCCTTGGAGGGCATTGCCACAGCGTGGTGGGCTATGCCGACGGATATGCAACTCTCCTCGCGTACCTATCACCCTGACACTTACCGCATTGGCATCGGCGACACCTACATCGGGGGCGACCAACGCAACCAACTGATGATTGCCGGACCCTGTGCCGTAGAGAGCCGCGAGCAGATAGAGCAGTCCTGCCAAATGCTGGTCAGTCTGGGCATTCGCGTCCTGCGTGCAGGCTGCTACAAGCCCCGCACCTCCCCCTACACCTTCCGCGGACTGGGCGAAGACGGACTGAAACTCCTCGCCGAGATGCGCGACAAGTACGGGCTGCTTATCGCCACCGAGATGCGCGATGCCTCTCATGCCGACAAGGTAATACAATACGCTGATATTGTGCAGATTGGAGCCAAATCGATGTACGACCACGCCCTCCTCACTGCCGCCGGCGAATGTGGCAAACCCGTCATCCTCAAGCGTGGCTTTGGCACCACCTTGCAGGAGTTTATGGACGGCGCGGACTTCATCATGAGTTGCGGCAACAATCAGGTCATTCTCTGCGAGCGCGGTATCCGCACTTTCGAGACCAAGACGCGCTTCACCTTGGATTTATGCGGTGTCGCGTGGATCAAGCAGCACGCCAACCTGCCCATAATCCTCGACCCAAGCCACGCTATGGGCTATAATTATGGGGTCAGCGACCTGGCGCGTGCCTGCACGGCAATGGGCATTGACGGTTTGTTGATAGAGACCCACCCCAATCCCTCCCTTGCCAAGAGCGATGCCCCCCAGCAACTCTCCCACGACCAGTTCCGCACCCTCTGCGCCTCCCTCCCGCCCCTCGCCGCCGCCATCGGCAAAACCCTCGTCTGATTTCCTTTAAGGACTTTCCTGCTCTTGATATGAGACTGCCGAACAAGCCTCGGCAGCCCCTTTATTCATGCCATTTTTAATTCTCAATTCTTCATTTTTCATTACTTTTCTTCGTCCTGTACGCCCTTCCTCTGGAGGGGGTAGGGGAGACTTTTTTTAACATTTCCCCCTAATCCTCCTCGATTTAACCTTGAAGAATTAGTATGTCATTAGTATGTGATTAGTATGTGATTAGTATGTGATTGTGCTGCTCATTAGGCGTTGATATTATTTAATTATTCATCCCATACAACCAAATCCGGCACCCCCTGTTGTGAATATACAAAAAAAGTTGTACATTTGCAGGCGGAAAGTAGCGACCATGCATACTCGCCAACAAGAACGTGTATATAGCCATCTCGGGAAATATCGGTGCGGGAAAGACAACATTGACCAAGATGTTGGCTCGCTATTATGGTTGGGAACCGCGATTCGAATCGGTGACATTCAACCCCTATCTCGAAGACTACTACACAGATATCAAACGTTGGTCGTTCTGCCTGGAGACGTATTTTCTGAAGGAGCGGTTCAAGGATATGCTGGCAATCAGCCAAGCCACGCACACTATCGTGCAGGATCGCAGTATTTTCGAGGGCGTGTATGTGTTCGTGACCAACAACTACAGGCGCGGTGACCTGTCCGAGCGCGACTACGAGACCTATATGGAACTCTTCGGGCACATGAAACGGCTGATGAAAATGCCCGACTTGATGATATATCTACGTAAGTCGGTGCCGAGTCTCATCGCACAAATACAAAAACGCGGACGCGCATACGAGGCAAGCATGCAGTTGGACTACCTGCGCGACCTCAACGAGCGGTACGAGGATTTCATCTACCACCAATACGAGGGACGCGTACTCGTGATAGAGAGCGATGAAATGGATTTCGAGAACAATCCGGAGGACTTTCGGCAGATAATCAACAAGATAGACGCACAGTTGTTCGGGCTGTTCAGCGAGGATACGTGGAAATAAAGTTGGGGATAAATCGTACATCGTAAATAACTAAATCGTAAATGGTTTTATGCATATAGCAGTTGCAGGGAACATTGGCAGCGGCAAGACGACGCTCACCAATATGCTCGCCAAGCATTATGGCTGGACACCCCGTTTCGAGAGTGTGGACTTCAACCCCTATCTCGAAGATTTCTATGCGGACATGAGTCGCTGGTCGTTCAACTTGCAGATTTATTTCCTCAACAAGCGGTTCAAGGACGTGGTGGAGATAGCCAACTCCACGGACTACATCATTCAGGACCGCACTATCTATGAGGACGCGCGTATCTTCGCCCCCAACCTGCACCGGCAGGGGTATATGTCAGACCGCGACTTCGACAACTACAGGGACCTCTTCGACCTGATGATGTCGCTCGTCAAGATGCCCGACCTGATGATTTATATCCGCTCCACCATTCCCAACCTCGTGTCGCAGATACAGAAACGCGGTCGCTCCTACGAAGCCAGCATGCGTATCGATTACTTGCAGGGGCTCAACGAGTTATACGAAAACTGGATAGCCGAATACAAGGGCAAACTGCTTATCATCGACGGCGACCATATCAAGTTCGGCGACCGCCCCGAGGACTTCCGCTACATCACCGACCGCATAGATGCCGAACTCTTCGGACTATTCCCCTTTGAGGGCAATGAGTCTGTCGGCAAAGAGATTAAATAGTACTCATAACTCCCCAACTTCTCTCAACACTCAACTCTCAACCCTCAACTGACGTGATTCAGAAGTTCCTCGACTATATCGCCATTGAGAAACGGTATTCGCCGCGAACCGTGGGCGAGTATCACGACGACTTGTGTGCGTGGTGCGAGTTCTTGGGCGTTGATGTACAGGAATTTAACCCGAAGGATGTCACGGATAATGACGTGCGCTTGTGGATGGTACACATGCTCGACGAGGAGCACCAATCGCCCCGCAGTGTCAAGCGTCGGCTGTCTGCCTTGCGCAGTTTTTACAAGTTCATGTTGCGTGTGGGGTTGGTCAGCGTGGACATTACCCGTACCGTCATCACCCCCAAGGCGGACAAGCCCCTGCCCATCTTCTTCCGCGAGAGCGAGATGGAGAACTTCAAACGCTTGAGTAGCAACGAGTTCGACCCCGATGAGGAAGACCCCGTCAAACGCTTCGAGGCACTCCGCAACTACCTCATCATCGAGATGCTCTACCAGACGGGCATGCGCCGTGCGGAGATGCTCGGGCTCACCGACAGCGATGTGGACACCGCGCAGGCGCAAATCCGTGTCTTCGGTAAGCGGCGTAAGGAACGCATCATACCCATCGGCGGCAACCTTATCCGAACAATCAACGACTATCGCCAATCGCGACACGACATCTTGGCATGCCCTCCCGCGGGTGGCACGTTTTTTGTGCAGAAACATAGAAACGGCAATTGGGATGCTATGGCAGCGGCAACGCTTTACAATATCGTCCGCACGCGCATGGGGGAGGTGTCCACGCTCAAGAAGCACTCGCCACACGTCTTGCGGCATACTTTTGCCACCACGATGCTCAACAACGGCGCGGATATACGTACCATCCAAAGTCTGCTGGGGCACGCCAGTCTCGCAGCCACGCAGGTCTATACCCACACCACCTTCGAGCAGATACAACGTGCCTACAACGCGGCACACCCGCGCAGCAATAAAAACAATCATGGGAACCAAGCCCCATAATGGGACGGAAGTTCCTGAGTATTAACCAATTAAAAAGGAGGAAACTATGAAACTGAACACCCAAGCCGTGAACTTCGAGATGGCGGAACGCCTCGAGAAGCACATTGAGAAGAAGACTCGTCGTTACGAGAAGTTGCTCACGCCCTCTGCGGAGATGGACATCCGTATGACGGTAGTCAAACCCGAAACCAACCTGAACAAAGAAACCACCATCCGCATCATCGGCATGGGCTCCGAGATGTTCGCGCAGAAGACTTGCGACACCTTCGAGCAAGGCATCGACGAGTGCCTTGAAGCCCTCGAAAAACAAGTGGAGAAACTCAAAGACAGATAGTCTTGCACACTGAAGACCGTTTGCAGAGGTTGCCCGAAATGATGGGCAACCTCTTTGTCTTCCATAGAGTTGATAATCTGCCGCTTTTGTTATACCCTTGCCACATAAAAGGTGTAAAGAAACGGCAGGCAAAACGAGAAAATGGCAAAAAAAACGTATCATTTTGGAGGACTGCGAATTATTTTGTACCTTTGCAGCCGATAGAGTGTGCAAATTAAAAAATATCAACATAACAAACCTTTATTCGTATGAAGAAATCGTTATTTTTTGTGTCGGTGCTTGCTGCGGCATTGCTGACATCTTGCGGAAAGCCTGTTGCTCCGGAACAGGTAACCGTTAATCCCAGCCCTCTGACCGTGGTTGGAGACAAAGTGAATGCAGACATTACGGGTACATTCCCAGTTAAGAAGTTCTCGAAGAAAGCCATTGTTACCATTACTCCCGTGCTGAAATACGAGGGTGGTGAGGCACTTGGCGAGCCTGTTACCTATGTAGGTGAGAAGGCAAAAGAGAATGGCAAGACCGTGTCGTACAAGAATGGCGCGCGCTACAAACAGACGGCTTCGTTTGACTACGTGCCCGCTATGGCTAAATCGGAGTTGTACCTGCGCTTTACTGCCAAGAACGGCAACAAAGAGGTTACAATCCCTGACATGAAAGTAGCTGATGGTGTAGTTGCTACTGCTAAACTGGCTGACGCTAAGGATGTAGAGCCGCAGATTACGGCAGACAAGTTCCAGCGTGTTATTCAGGAGATGCAAGAGGCTGATATCCGCTTCCTGATTCAACAGTCCAACCTGCGCAGTTCCGAACTCAAGTCGCAGGAGATGAAGGACTTGCAGGCTGCTATCAAAGACGCTGACAAAGACGAGAAGAAGGCTATCAACAAACTCGAAGTATCGGGTTATGCTTCTCCTGATGGCGGTGTGAAACTGAATACCACTCTGGCTGATGCACGTCAGGCAAATGCGCAGAAGTACCTGCAGAAACAGTTGAAGAAGGACAAAGTGAAAGCAAACATCGAGTCATCGGTTACCGCTCAGGACTGGGAAGGCTTCCAGAAGGCTATGGAAGAGAGCAACATCCAAGACAAGGACCTCGTGCTCCGCGTGTTGAGTATGTACAGCGACCCCGAGGAGCGTGAGGCACAAATCAAGAACCTGAGCGCTGTCTATAAGACCATTGCCGAGGAGATATTGCCCGAGTTGCGTCGTAGCCGCCTTATCCTGACTACCGACTTGATAGGTAAATCCGACGAGGAGATTACCACCTTGGCAAAGAACGACCCTGCTGCTCTCAATGTGGAAGAACTGCTCTATGCGGCTACTCTGACCAACGATGCCAATGAGAAGATGGCTATCTACAAGAAGGTTGTTGAACTCTTCCCGAATGACTATCGCGGATACAACAATGTGGGTATGCTCTATTTCAAGCAAGGCAGCATTGCAGAAGCACGCCGCAGTTACACGCAGGCTCTGAAGATTGCCGGCAACAACCCCGATGTAAACTACAACGCAGGTGTGGCTGCTATGGCTGACAACGACCTGAAGATGGCTGAGCAATACCTCGGCAAGGCTGCAGGTACCGCAGGCAACCTGAATGCCGCTATGGGTACCCTCTACACCATGAAGGGTGACTATGCTGCCGCTAAGAAAGCCTATGGCACCAAGCCCAGCAACAATGCCGCTGTTCAGCAAATCCTCAACGAGGACTATGCAGGTGCCCGTCAGACCTTGGCTAAGGTGGAGAACCCCAATGCAACGACTGCTTACCTGGCTGCTATCGTAGGTGCACGCACCAACGACCGCGACGCTGTATATAGCAACCTGAAGGCTGCCATAGCACGTGACGCACAGTTTGCCAAGAAAGCACAAAAGGATATTGAGTTCGCTAAATACCAAGAGGACGCTCAGTTCCAGGCAATCATTAAATAATGTCGATACTTTTCCCGAAAGTACCGAAACCACGTGAGTGGGACTACCGCCCCATTTACTACGATAAAGAAAAGGAGGCGCGCAAGGATAAACTTGCGCGTCTTCATCGTGGTTCGTTCCGTGAGGCACACGAGGCGAACACCCATAAGCGCAAAGACGATGCACGCCGCAAGTCCAAGTTGGTGTTTTGGATAGCATTGCTGGCTCTGTTGCTGTTTGCTTTCTACTACTTGCTGTAGGAATTGTCGCGGGTCTATCGCGGGTCTGTAGCGGGTCTCACATGGAGAACAATAGGTCATGACGGACATCATTCACTTACTTCCCGACAGTGTCGCCAACCAGATAGCGGCTGGCGAGGTGATACAGCGCCCCGCCTCGTGCTTGAAAGAGTTGGTGGAGAACTCCTTGGACGCGGGGGCTAAGCATATCCGTATCATTGTGCGTGATGCGGGACGCACACTCTTGCAGGTGGTGGATGACGGCAAAGGCATGAGTCCCACGGACGCACGTATGGCGTTTGAGCGGCATGCCACGTCCAAGATAGCGCAGGCGTCCGACCTCTTCCATCTGCGCACGATGGGTTTCCGAGGGGAGGCTCTGGCGAGTATATGTGCCGTGGCACAAGTGGAGATGCAGACCCGCCGCCCCGAAGACGAGGTGGGGACGTATCTCGAGATAGCAGGTTCCGATGTTCTCAAGCAAGAGATGGTGCAATGCCCCGCCGGTACGAATATGCGGGTGAAGAACCTGTTCTATAATGTGCCTGCGAGACGCAAGTTCCTCAAGACCGACCAGACCGAGTTGCGCAACCTGTTGGCTGAGTATCACCGTATTGTGCTGGTGAATCCTGATGTGCAGTTTACCTTTGTCAGCAACGATGAGATACTGTCCGAACTGCCGACGGGGACAACCAAACAGCGCATAGAAGCCGTATTCGGGCACACCTCCAAGCCTTTCACGGGGCAGTTGGTAGATGTGGCTACCCGCACGGAACTGGTGAATATATGCGGTTTCGTGGGCAAGCCTGAGGCTGCGGGTAAGAACAGCCAGCAGTATATGTTCGTGAATGGCCGCTATATGCGGCACCCCTATTTCCACAAGGCTGTGATGACCGCCTATGCGGGTATGCTGCAGCCTGACCATACACCGTCTTATTTTCTCTATTTCGATATCCACCCCGATGCCATAGATGTGAATATCCATCCGACAAAGACGGAGATTAAGTTCGCTGACGAGCAGGCTATCTTCCAAATCCTGTTGGCATCGGTACGCGAAGCGCTTGGCAAGTTCAATGTTGCCCCTTCGCTGGACTTCACTACGGAGTCCCGTTTGGATATGCCACAACCGGCGGCAGGTAACAGGGCGTTTGCCATTCCGCAAATACAAACCGACCCTAATTACAACCCGTTCCGACCGCAAAACAAACATACAAAAAGCGTTTCGCAGCCATGGGAACGCCTGTATGATACCAATCCCCGTCCTGTTCCGTCTGTAGAGGCTGAACCAACGGCACCCTTATTTACCTTGCCGCAAATAGGAGACGACACGCCCCTGTTGCAGTCGCAAGGCAAGTACATCGTGGCACCTGCGGACGGCGGACTGCTACTGGTGCACCAGCATCGCGCCCATGTAGCGATACTCTACCGCGAACTGACAGAACAACTGCGCTCACACCACGGCATCACGCAGCCCGTCTTGTTCCCTGAGGTGATAGACTTGTCGCCTGACGATTGGCACACATTGCAAAGCCTGTTGGCAGACCTGCAGGCGGTGGGCTTTACTTTGGAGCAGTTCTCACCGAGTGCCTATAGCATCACGTCCGTGCCCGCACTGTTGGGGCAGCAGAACGCCTCCGAGACACTGCTGCAAGTCATTCACCAAGTGCAGGATACCGGCTCCAGTGCCTCTGCCGAGTGGCAGAAGACCGTAGCCTTGTCTCTGGCGGACAGAATGGCTATTCCGGTAGGGAAGACGCTGACGGACAACGAGATGCGCGACCTGATACAACGACTGCTGCAGCACACCGACTCGCGCTACCTCCCCAATGGTCAAACCATCTTAACCATACTCACCAATGATGACCTCCAAAAGTATTTCTAAAGTCCTCGCAGGCATATCGATTGCTCTCCTGTGTGTTTCCTGCAATAGTCCTAAACAGCAGACTATCACCATCCTGCATACCAACGACACCCACTCGCAGGTCGAGCCTATCGAGGCGGGCAAGCGCGATGCCAACTGCGCCGGTTACGCACGTCGTATGGGGTTTATAGAGCGTGAGCGTCAGACAGACCCCGACCTTATATTAGTAGATGCAGGCGATTTCAGCCAAGGAACGCCCTATTTCAATTTCTATCACGGGCGTATCGAGATGGACGCCCTCAACCGTATGGGGTACGATGCCGCCACATTGGGCAACCACGAGTTCGATTATGGCTTGGACACGCTGGCGGGGATACTGCGCATGGCGCAGTTTCCAATCGTCTGTGCCAACTACGATGTCCGCAACACCCCCTTGGACGGACTGGTGAAGCCCTACACTATCCTCCGCAGGAAGGGACTGCGCATAGGCGTGTTCGGTATAGGCGTGAACCCGAACAGCCTCATTGCCACCAAGAACTTCGCCCCTGTGCGTTACCTTGACCCCATCGCATCGGCACAAGAGACAGCCACACTTCTCCGCCACGACAAGCATTGCGATGTCGTCATCTGCCTCAGCCATCAGGGTACCAACCACGCGGTGGACGGGCAGGTGTCCGATGTAGAACTGGCAGCCGCCACACGCGACATCGATGTCATTATCGGTGCCCACACGCACAAAGTGGTTGAGAACCTGCATATTGCCAACCTTGATGGCGACAGCGTCCTCCTCGCCCAAACCGGCAAATCCGGTGCCCGAATAGGAAAAATTACTCTGTCACTTACGCACTGATAATTACCTCGTACCCCTTTGCCTGCAAGGGGGCTGCAATGCGCTCCATATCTTCACGCGCCACTTTCTCCAAAGTCTTCACAGGCGTCGCGCGGTCGATGACGTACATCATAATCTGCTTGGGGTGAAGCACGTCCACAGCCTCATACCATGCCTGCACTTCCTCGGGCGTAGTGTTGTCGATATGCACACCGTTATGCTCGCCGCGCAAGAAGCAGGTCTGCAACGTGAAGCCACCGTCAAACTGCTGCAGCAGAGCCATTATCTTGCTGACCGTCAACTCATTATTTACGGGTTGGTCAATAGCGCGCATCGTGCTGTCAATGGCTGAGTCTAATTTCAATATACGGTTATCGCACAGGCGTAGTGCTTCCACCACATCAGGACGCGCCAGTTGCGTGGAGTTGCTGAGCACCGACACCTTTGCCGTGGGGAAGTACTTGTCCCGCAGCGCACAAGTGTCACGTATAATCTCAAGAAAATCAGGGTGTAGCGTGGGCTCACCGTTACCGCTGAATGTAATAACATCAATAGGTGTTCCCTCTTCTTGCAGGGCTTCTAATTTGCTGTGCAACGCCTGCTTCACCTCTTCGCGTGTGGGCAACACGGGGTGCGACACGGGTTGGTTGAAACCGCACTCGCAGTACACACAGTCAAAGGTGCATAGTTTATGCTCTATTGGCATAAGTTCCATACCTAACGACATACCCAACCGGCGCGAGTGGATGGGACCATAAACGATATTCGAAAACAACATACTTATATACGATTAACCTGTTTACAATCACACGATTACGCGATTACCAAGGGCACGGCACAATTGCTGCCGCATACTCATCAGCAGCGGTTGCTGTTCCAGAATGGTACGTATCAACTCCCAATCACCGCGGTTCTGCGCATCTTGCAGCATATTCTGCATAGCGTCAATGCGCTCATTCACAATGGTATATTTCAGTTCCAATAGTAGTCGCTGTATCAGTTCGGGCAGTATATCGGCATCAGTCTGCACCTTCACTTCCTGCTTCACGTTCTCCGATATGCTGCGTTCGCTGTAGATACTGCTCAGTTGGTATTTGTCGGCTATCAGGTTCACCGCCAACTGACTCAACGCTACATCGGGGTGGTGCTGAAAGAACGTAGCCGCCACAAAGCCCTCTTCCCTGCAATGGGCTGTGTACTCGTCTATCACTTTGCGATACAGCGGGTTGGCTATCTCGATGTTGTCGTTGGTCAGTTCCGAGATGATATACTCTCCTGCCAAGCAAACCGAACCGTCCTCGCCTGCATACAGCGGTTGCTCGCCGTAGCGGACAATCACCTGTATCAGGTTTTGCAGGTTCTCATCCTTGCGCGACAGGCTCCCGTGCACCACCGATAGGGGTGTCATCGTCTCCTCTTGTAGGGGAGCCTCCTCCTCATTGCCTGTCTGTTCGCGGCGCGTAGCACGTTCTTTCTCTTTGTCTTTCTCATCGAATATATGTTTGCGCACCTCCACCACCTTGCGGGTCAGCACATCCTCCTGAATACCAAGGAACGACGCACTGTCCTTGATATACACTTGCCGCTTGATAATATCGGGAATCACCGAGATGGACTGCACCACTTGGTTAATCATATCCACCCGTTTGGCAGGATCATCACCCGCCTCACTGCTCAGCAGATGGGTCTTGAAGCGGATAAAGTCCGTTTGGGCTGCCTGAATAAATGCAATGAAGTCCGCTGCATTATGGCTCTTGGCGTATGAGTCCGGGTCCTCCCCGTCGGGCAACAGCACCACTTTGACGTTAATTCCCTCCTCCAATATCATATCTATGCCGCGCAATGCCGCCTTGATACCTGCCTTGTCCCCGTCGTACAGAATGGTCACGTTCTCCGTGTAGCGGTGCATCAGTTTCACCTGAGGAGTAGTCAGCGATGTACCGCCCGATGCCACCACGTTCTCAATGCCCGACTGCACCATCTGTATCACGTCCATCTGCCCCTCCACCAGGTAGCAGCAGTCGTTCTTGGAGATGGCTTGCTTGGCCTGATAGAGGCCGAACAACTCGTTATGCTTCTCGAACAACGGCGAAGTAGGCGAGTTCACATACTTGCCTGCCTTGTCGCTTTTCTTCAGTAGTCGCCCTGCAAAGCCCACCACCTTGCCACTGGCGGAAAAGAACGGGAATATCACACGCCCGCGAAACCGGTCATACAACCTGCCATCCGGGCTCTTCAGACACACGCCCGTACCGATATGAGGCTCATTGTCAGGGTCGTTCACGAGGTACTTCTCCTGATACCCAGCCTGCTTGGCTGCCGCCCATAGGCTTGCCCGCTCGGGCGAATAACCTATCTGGAATTTCCGTATGGTGTCTTCCCGCAGTCCGCGTTCACGCAGGTAACTCATACCTACAGCCTTGCCCTCCTCGGTGTCCCACAACTGATTCTGAAACCATGTGTTGGCAAACTCGTTCACCACGAACATCGACTCCCTGTCGTCTTGCCGCTGTTGCTCTTCGGGTGTCAGTTCGCGTTCCTCTATCTCTATATGGTAACGCTTGGCAAGTAGCCGTATCGCCTCCACGTAGGAGCATTGCTCTATCTCCATCACAAACCCCACAGCGTGCCCCGCTTTGCCGCAACCGAAACACTTGAAGATACCCTTGCTCGGTGACACGGTGAACGACCCCGTCTTCTCATCGTGGAACGGACATAGCCCGATGAGGTTCGCCCCACGCCGCTTCAGTGTGACATAATCGCCCACCACCTCCTCTATCTTGGCGGCTGCAAACACACGTTCTATGGTCTCACGAGGTATCAAACTATGTACGATTTACGAATTTACGATTTAGCAATTTATTTTACGATTGGGAATGAAGTACGATTTTGCATTCTCTCAATCGCACGGCAAAGGTAACGAATAATCCGCACCTGTGCAAGATATGCATACAATTTCTGCTATGGGGATGCCAATATAACCGATGGTAGTATATCCCCTCAGGACCCACTAATTGCTCGTTAGAAACGAGTATAAAGCCTATACATAAACATGACTCCATCGCCCCTCCTACGATAGGTACAAATCATATATAACTTTGAAGATAGCGTGTAGCCGCCGCACTACACACTACACAAGCAGTCGGCAGTTATGCCAACTCAGTAACTCAATCCCATTCCCAATATCCACTACCCAACCAATAAACTTATGAAACCGAGTACAAAGATAATACAAAATCGTCCAAAATCCAAATTTTTCTGCATTATTTTTGCATTTTCTTTGTAAGTTAGTGATAATCAATGGTGCAAAAATCGTCATTTTTAGGCATTTCCTCCATTTCTTTTTCAAAAACATATGTTTAGTCCAAACGCTAATAAGATTACGTCTAATCTAACATAATAAATCCTGCCCAATACTCGGGGGCTTCAAACATACGGTCACCATCTTCATCTACAGCATAACGAACAGCATTGCGGGCATTCGTGAATGCCTCCCTCTTTGATTGTTTAAGCGTAATCCAATTTCTATAGAATTCAGTCATAAATAGTTGCGTGGCAGTATCATTGACTTTCCATAAACTCATAATGATGGTCTTGACACCAGCCTGTTTGAACGCACGCTGAAGACCAAAAACGCCATCACTGTTGATATCGCCTTGCCCTGTTTGGCAAGCGGACAACACCAACAAATCCACACTGGTGAGATTAAGCGAGGCTATCTCTTTAGAGAATAAAACACCGTCTTGCACTCCCGTCGGTATCTCATCCCGATGTCCCTGATATGCAAGATTAGCCCCTGACAACATTAGTCCCGACCGCAACAAAGGATCATCGACTGGTGCATTATCATCCATGCTGATAGCAAACAACTTATACAAATCCTTTTGCGGAGTTTCTTCTTTCTGATGGAAGAAACCATGAGTGGCAATATGTAGGATGTTCACCTCTTTCCCACTGAGAGCCTTAAAAGACTCCTCGTTGCCCATATCGGCAGTATAAAAATCACTATGGATACCCTCTGCCCTTAAATCCTTAACTATTGTCTCCACCTCTTTTTTTGTACCGGGCAGAGGTCTAAATCCTGCCCGTTCTTCATCATCTCCACGACAAGCCAACAAAGTCGTTTTTTCATACGATTGACTTTGCGCCAACATATCCTCTACGTCCATACTATATTGCAACCCACCGTACAAGACTGCTGTTTGTGGGGTTATCTTGGAATTATCCATAACCAATTCCCTGGTAGAAGACAGACGCACAAGGTCATATTCTTCTGAAAGTAATTTTCCCGACGGGATACTGATTGCTTCTAAATTGAACTGGTAGAGCAAGCCATCGGGAGAAAAATAAACTTTAGTATGCGGTACGATAAATACAGCCAAATGCTCCCATAATAATCGGTATGATTCATTATTTGAAGGACTATAAGCGACATCCGGATTTTTCATTAACTGCCGTATGTCCTCTTCGTTACAAACAGAAAACATTAGTGGTTGTTTCCATCCTTTCTTCAATAATAGTGCTACATATTGTTTTACATTCGCGAACCCATTTTCATCATAAGGCGAGAAGCATACAAACTCTATTGCTGCTTCATTGTCAGATAGTTTGTTTTGTACATCCTGCCACTTGGCACGCCAAAGGGCTTGATTATCACGATACTGCTTGCTATTCTTCATCAACCACGATTCAACACTTTCCGCTTCATATTCAAGTGAGTCTAATGTGAATTTATTCATATCAGTCTCTGGAGATGCTATCGTTTGACGAAGATTTTCTAACTCTTTCCATTGAGAAAGAAGTATTGAGTCTGAAGTGGTGGATAATATGTGCGTCAATGCTGAAGATGCTTGTAGCAGCATGCCCTTGGATTGTAATGCGCAATCATATACAAGCGTTGAGAAAAAAGGATGTTCTCTGTGGTGTGCATACACAAATGCCGGTACTGACATTCGCATAAAATTGCCTTTCTCCCAAAATAGAGCACGTTCTCTTGCTGTCAAGAAATCAAATTGTGTAGCCATCAACTCTGAATAATTTGCCAAAACCTCTTGATACAATAGAAAGGCTTTTTTCTCTTTCCCATTCTGCAAACTATACAAAAAAGCGATACATTCTTTTACTAAAGCCATTGTTGCGGGCTCCGTATCAATCTTTTGGGCAATCTTCATTGCTTTATCAAAGTGGGTTATAGCCTTCTTAAACTCACCTTGACACATGTATACAAATGCCGAATTTGCTATTGAGAAAAATAGATTGCTTTGTCTAATCAATCTGTCAGAGTACTCGCTTGTATGAATAGATTCTTCTATGCATTGTTTTGCATCTTCAGACCGCCCCATGCTTTGATACAATATTGCCATATTATTGAGTATGGTAGGATACATACTATTATCATGAGAAACCTTCCCCAAAGTCATTTTATAGTACTCTTCTGCTTTCTGAATATCTACATAAGTATAAATATATGCCAGATTTGCTAAAATAAAAACATATTGTTCTGATTCTTCCAATGACTGGTAAATATCATATGCGGCTTCAGTATATGCAAGTGCTTTTTCATAGTTATTTAACTTAAAATAACATTGTCCTATATTGTTTAATAGGTACATATACGAGATATCTGAATTACATTCGTTTGTCAATCCGCGTTCACTGTATTCAATAGCCTTTTCGTATTGACCAGAACTTCCATATACTAAACATAAATTATTAAGATATGTAGAAGCCGTTATTAAATTATACTCTTCCGCTATACGTAACACATCTTCTGCATAGGGTTGTGCTTCCGTATATTTACCCATCCTACACAATAAAAGTGTCATTTGATTGAGGACATCCTGTTTTACATACATAGAATCGGATAGTGTTTGAACATACATACACGCCTCGTCCAAGTAGTATTTTGATTTAGAGTATTGCTCAAGACTGTAGCAACAACGCGCAATATTGTAAGAGAGAGTAGCCAAAGTCAAAGAGTCTTCTATATTTATCTTGTGAGCCATAGTTATGGCTGAATCTGCATAGGCAAGTGCATTGTTATATTGCTTTAAGTGGAAATAACATTCCCCAATATCGTTATACGCCCACATCACTTTGCTCTTGTTCGGCGGAGTGAGATACTTTGCGAAATCAATAATCATTTCTAATCCCCCTATGGCATCCTCATACGCTCCGTTATTCACACACTCTACGGAGCAGTCCTGCAAAACCCATAATTCTGTAATAATCAAAGAATCTATAGATGGATATTTTATACTATCCGCATATACCATGAGAGACCAATAGTCACCATGACACGAATCACACAGATAGGGGTAATCTGCATATTGCGCCCCTGCATCTATTAGCCGTAAACATGAATCATACTGCTGATGCCGGATAGCCCATACAAAACGAGCATCAACAGAGTTAGTAACGGCAGTAGTATCTATACCGACAACGTAGTCAGTTTCTTCAGCAGAGACTGAAACGTAATTACAAGTCAGTGCTACCAACATTAGAAGCAATGGGCTTAGTATCTTCTTCATATTACCAAAACAGGCTATCTAATCGGTGATACTTTCCTAAAATTATGGAGATTGAAATAAACAAAAGCCTTATCACCCCAACCGCAAGGGATTGAGGTGACAGGCTATTTGTGGATATAGTGTTCGTTCTTCGTAGCGACGGAAATCAGTTGGTTGCAATTACATAGTTGTTATATACACGACCGCGGTTTACAATTTTGATTTTGAACACGCCTGTCCAACGCGGGGTGAAACGTACATAACAATCATCTGTGTAGTCAGTGTCGCTGGTAATAAGATTACCATTCTCATCATAGATATAAAGGTCCAAATCGGTATCACCATCACCCGAAACAGCGACCTCTGCCATCTCGTTTGCCCAAAACTTGACATTGTAGTAAGTGTAGTCATTTGCATAGACTTTATCCCTGCCATATTTGGCACCACCTACAGCACCACGAGTCCCCTCTGCTTCAGCAAAGATTTTTTCTTCTACTTTAGCAGCCATAGCGAGAATGGTTTTGTCCTCGGTTAAAGTCTTTGCATCTGCAATAAGTTTAGCGGGTGATAAATGCTCCGCAGCGGCTTTTCCGCCATCATCTTTCTTTTCCCCTGCAAAGAACTCTTCCGCTACAAGGTCTTGAGTCGGAGTACTGACAAGGATATTTGCCGCCTCAATCAATGCAGATGCAGATTCTTCTTCGTAGCCATACTTTGCCAAAGCATCTGCTGTTCGCAGTGCAGAAACTTCGGTAGATGCTTTTGCCTCACATACTTCTTTTTCAGAGTCTTGAGGTGCTGCAGTCTTGTTGCACGAGACCATTACTGCGCTCAGCGCAATAATAGAAAGAAAAAATACTTTTTTCATTTTTGTTTGTTGTTAATTGGTTAATGATTTATTTGTTAATTAGGGATTTGTCCCCTATTAAATGCACATATAATCACCATAATGTTGTTTTATCTGTTTTTGATGGCTTATCCATAGTCGGAGTTTGAGTCCGAGGGAGGTGAGCACTCATCCAACTTTTTAATCGCAGGCGTAACTCATCATAAGTCAGTATTGTCAGTTCAGTCTTTAATGCTGCCATGGCTGCTGTCAGAGACCCCGCTTTTTTATATTCCTGATTACTCTGGTAATCTTTGCAAGCACTGATAAAAACCCAATCTATATCACCTTGAGGGATAGATTGTACTCTCTGCTCCGATTTACTACCAGACATTATCTTCTTCACAAAAATCAAGGAAGCATCGGCTAAATCAGAAATAAAACTCCCTCGGATACATTCTCCTTCGTCATTATCCCCTCGCGAACCATCCCCGCTGTGACATGCATCTGCAACAACAATGAGGTTTCCTTGTTCTCCTATCTTTCGTTTAATATCAGAGAACCACACAAATAATTCATCATCAAGTATATGGTTTTCTCCCTCATATATCCGTTCCTGATAAACAGCACGTGCATCATAAGGAATCCATGCTTCATCAAGTCCATCTTCTTCATCACCGTCTATATCCGTTATTTGCTGACCATGACCCGAAAAATGGACATAGACAATATCACCACTTTGAGTTTGCGTTGTCAAGTGCGAAATTGCCGTAATTATCCCCTCGCGTGTGGCTTGTTCATTGACGAGTTCTTCAATATTGTGTTTGCCGAAGCCATTACAAAGGAGCATATCTTCAACGACAGGAACGTCTTTGTCGCCATTAATTTTAGCCCAGCCACTAACCTCCGGGTAATCACCGATGCCTATGATTAGTGCCCGTTTGGTAGCAGCGACATTTACGATAGCCATTGTTACCACCAATACCGATAAAAACAATCTTTTCATATCGTTTACTCTTTCGTAGATATTCCGTAAAATTTCCAATCACTATCTCCTGGCTCAATCATATCAAATGATGTTGTCCCTTGTGGTATGGCAGGAAACACAAGCCGAAACAATTTATTGTCGGTAACGCCATTCAATAAAGTCTGATTCGGTGCTATTGCAATTCCATCTGCGGATAGCAATCTGTACTTTTTACCTGATACATTTATGTATGTATTCTTGTCGATATTTATCCACTGATAGTAGCCTTGGGCAGTCCTGTTACTATATTGAAACTCTATAACAGTTTGCGTTTCCGACAGTGTAAGTCTTTGAATACGAATGGCATTCATGGAAAGAGCATTATCTACATAAGGCATTTCTATAGTATGGCTTCCTTTAGATACAGGAGGTGCTCCATATTGGGGTTGTGCAGAACGTGGTATATCTAATGCCTGTGTGGAAGCATATATCGTAAAGATATAACTTTTAACCGCTTTTACTTTTTCGGGCAAGGTCTTCCCTGCCAAATCTTCATTGGTGGGTTGTATTTCTGAAGCAGCAGACAATTTTGCAATCAACTCACTAACATATTGAGCCTTAATGGCATATCCCACATTCTCCGCAGCAGGTACTTTCGCATTGATACATGCAATCACATTGCCGTTATTGTCAAAAAGAGGTCCACCGCTATTGCCCGGCTGAATCGGGGCTGATACTTGATAAGAAGTGGCATCCCCCTGATACCCCGTTCTGGACGATAGAACTCCTGTTGTCAGTTTGATTTCATCCCCTAAAATATCAGTCATAGGATACCCTAAAACAAACACAGACTCACCGACCTCCGCTGGCTGCGTTTTAAGAGCATAAGGAAGACGACCAAATCCGCGGAATTTAGAATCAGTAATTTTGATAATAGCCAAATCGTGTTCTATATCAGTAACAGTAACCTCACCTGTGAATTGTCTGACAGAATCTCCTATTACGTGCTTTAGTTTCAAGGAACGAGCCCCATCTACAATGTGATAGTTTGTTACCACATAGCCATTGTTGATTGCCCAGCCAGTTCCCTGCCAACTACTTGGTTGCTGCTGTTGTTTGCCATAAGGCATACTTGGCTCTCCATATTTTTGGGCTACACCGGTCAAACAGACCATGGAGAGGATTGCACATAAAAAATAACGATATACCATATCAAATAAATTGATGTTATTATCATTTCGACAGGTACATAAACAAAAAACGTGGAACTCGACTGTCGCCGTTCCACAGATTGAGGCTCTCGCATTGCCTGGAAAATAGAACCGACAACGCGAAGCCCACGCCAATATAAGCAAACACACCAACACTGGAACTACACACAAAAGAGTATGATTGCCTAAATATGCAGCAATTAGGAATCATCAACTTCCCAATAACCATATATTGACGACGCGAGCCGCGTCGTCTCCCAGTTGGCGGAATACACTTATATTCCGAGGACATCTACCGTTGCTAAGTCTGATTTTCCGTGAAATTTGCGAGATTTCAATCTGTCAGAACAGAGCGCCAATAAACGCCTTTTATTATGTAACATGAAGCCCGAAACATTGGTGCTTGGGCATCACCACCCGCAATATGCGAGCCATAATACCCACCCACTCACCTCTGCGTGGTCTTCACGGCACAAAAGTACAATAATTTTTGCAGGTATGCAAAAGAAATACGGAAATTGTTGTTGGCGGGTTAGCAGAGGACTTCGCAGAGAACTGAGTTCTTTGCGAAATGGTGATAGCGTGGCGTGAGTATTGTATCACAGATTACTAAGAGTGGAGCATAGGGTGGTTTGTGGGGTGCGTAAGGGTTGCGTATCCCTTGCTTATATGGAGTTCTGCTCAAGCCACCGGCTTTCGCGTCGCTACGAAAGCACCCCATTAAGCCCACGGGCTTAATGGGGGACCCCGCAGGCACTCAATGCGCTATGCGCATCTGCCTTACGCTTCACCCTTGCTGTTTGGCGGGAGGGAGAATGGGGAAAGAAGGGGACGGAAAAATGGGCAGGTTGGTACATTCTTAGTTCCCATATTATGGGTATTTGCCATTTTTTCGTACCTTATGTGCGATTTTGCGCTGCTTTTGTACGATTTTTGCAGGGAAGGTTCTTGTGACTCCTAATAACCCCTAAATGAAACAATAATATGGCAACAACGAACCGAATACTTTGGGCGGATGACGAGATACATCTGCTGAAACCGTACCTTATTTATTTGCAAGAGAAAGGATATGAGGTAGTGCCTGTAAACAACGGGCAGGACGCTATCGAGCAATGCCGTGAGCAACAATTCGATATTGTCTTTTTGGACGAGAATATGTCCGGATTGTCGGGTTTGGAGACGCTGCAAGAGATAAAAAACATGCGCCCTGCGTTGCCCGTGGTGATGATAACCAAGTCGGAAGAGGAGCGCATTATGGAGCAGGCCATCGGGCAGAAGATAGCCGACTATCTGATTAAACCCGTTAATCCCAATCAGATACTACTATGCCTGAAGAAGCATGTCCACCAGCGCGAAATCGTAGAGGAGCACGTGAACACCACATACCGGCAGGAGTTCTCGGACATCTCGTATATGATTGACACCGCCACCACCGTGGAAGAGTGGATGGCGATAGAGCGCACCCTGACGCATTGGGAGATAGAGTTGGAGGAATCCGCTATGCACGAGATGCTGCGCATGCAACGCGAGCAGGCGAATGCAGCCTTTGCCAAGTTCATAGCCAAGCACTACGAGGAGTGGTTTGTGCAGGGAAAGGAGCGTCCGATGATGTCGCAGGATGTGATGAAACAGCGCATCTTTCCTCTGCTGGACAAGGGGGAGAAAGTGTTCTTTGTGGTGATTGACAACTTCCGCTACGACCAATGGAAGACGATACAACCTCTTCTGTCCGAGTGGTTTACGGTGCGCGACGAGCAGATGTATATGTCAATACTGCCGACCGCCACGCAGTATGCGCGCAACGCCATCTTTGCGGGACTGCTGCCCCTGCAAATCAAGGAGATGTACCCCGACCTGTGGGTGGACGAGGATGACGAGGAGACCAAGAACAACTACGAGAGCGAGTTGATACAGACCCAGTTGGACCGCTTCCGCAAACGCTATACCTACACCTATTACAAGGTGAACGAGAGCGACTTCTGCGAGCGTATCACGCGGCAGTTCAAGGCACTGCAAACGCCGCTTAATGTGGTGGTACTCAACTTTATAGACATGCTGTCGCATTCGCGTACCGAAAGCAAGATGATGCGTGAACTCGCCAATGACGAGGCGGCATACCGCAGTCTGACACTCAGTTGGCTGCGCCATTCGCCTACGGCAGAGATGTTCCGCAGGATTGCCTCATTAGGCTACAAGGTGGTGCTGACGACCGACCACGGAACGACGCGCGTGACCAACCCCGTGCAAATCATCGGTGACAAGAACACCAACACCAATCTGCGGTACAAAGTGGGCAAGTCGCTCAGTTTCCAATCGAAGAACTGCTTTGAGATTACCCGCCCGAAGCAGGTGGGGCTGCCGTGCCCCAACGTGAGCAGCAGTTATGTGTTCTGCACGGGTAGCGACTTCTTTGCCTATCCGAACAACTTCAACTACTACGCGCAGTTCTACCGCGACACATTCCAACACGGGGGCATCTCGTTGGAGGAGATGCTGATACCGCTGGTTACCCTTGAACCGAAATGAAGAAGATAGGTCGGATTATCGCGTTGCTGTTTGTATTGGTTGTGGTGTGGGTGCTGTGGTCATTGTTCTCGCACGGGTTCTCTGTGCCTGATGCCGCCGACTATCCCCACCAACTGCGTGTGCTGACCTACAACACCCATGGGCTCGGACTGACAGGCAACAAGAATGCGCAGGAGTTGCTGTCGTATGTCAGTAGTCAGGACGCCGACATCGTGTGCATGCAAGAGGTGAGTGTCTATAAGAACTCCGACCACCTGAGTCTGCCCGAACTGCGTCGTGCCATGCGGCAATACCCCTATACCTACTATGATTTCAAGGTGTATAACAGCCATCGGCAGTTCGGCAATGTGGTGTTTTCGCGATACCCGCTGATACACAAATACACACTGCCCTACGAGTCGCGGTCGAACATCAGCAGTAGGTGCGATGTGGTGGTGGGTACGGATACGCTGCGGCTGATAGTCAACCACTTGGAGAGTTACAGGCTCAACCGCAATGACCTGCAGTTGGACTCTATACGGGCTACGTCGTTCAAGAACAGTACCCTCAACCGCAAACTGGAGAGTGCAGGCAAACTGCGTCGCCAACAGGCAAATGTGGTACATAGTGAGGTGAAGTCCTCGCCCTATCCCGTGCTGGTAGTGGGTGATTTCAATGCTCCACCCACCTCGTATGTGTATTGGCGAATCAAATTAGGTCTTCGTGACTGCTTTTTGGAGACCAGCCGTGCGC
>ERZ808274.378-NODE-378-length-23721-cov-3.300008_pt1 | contig 23721 bp, 14 predicted proteins | sample MGYA00521277_ERZ808274 | MGnify/ENA primary metagenome ERZ808274 (study PRJEB31516, sample SAMN03275597) | gut metagenome | biome: mammalia-associated habitat; material: feces | host: Papio cynocephalus | place: Kenya | collected 2012-07-28 ... | reverse complement strand
TGACGCTCTTCGAGTACGCTCGCGGATACTCCAATCCCAAAGTGATGATTTACGGCATCCAGTCCGCCGGCGTAGCCATTGCCAAGATGCTCCGCAGTGCGGGAAACTCGCCCTACAAACCTGTCGGATTTATCTGCGATGCCAATGAAAACAGCAATTTCGACCTCGTCGGCATGCATATCCGCCACCTTGACAACGACCTCATCAAGTACATGAAGGCGCACAACATCCAGAATGTCATCGTCTCACCTCTCAAGATGAAGTCCATATCGCCCTCGCGCGACCTCAACATCTTCTTGGACAACGACATACGTATCCTCACCACTCCCTATTTCACTGATTGGGCTACTACTACTACTACTACTACTACTACTGAGGATTTGGCAAAGCACATCGGACGCATAGAGGCTATCCGTGTGGAAGACCTGCTGGAGCGCCCGACCATCAAAATCAACACTGACAACGTCCGCCAAATCATCAGCGGCAAAATCACCCTCGTGAGCGGTGCCGCAGGCAGTATCGGCAGCGAGTTGGTGCGCCAAATCACCAAGTACCAGCCCAAAGCCATCGTCCTTCTCGAGCAGGCGGAGTCACCACTGCACGACATCACCCTTGACCTCCGCAACGACTTCCCCGAGATACGTTTCATACCCCTCATCGGTGATGTCCGCAACCGCGAGCGCGTGGAGGAGGTCTTCCGCGATTTCCGCCCCGACGTGGTCTTCCACGCCGCCGCCTACAAGCACGTGCCCCTCATGGAAAGCCACCCCAACGAGGCGATTCAAGCCAACGTCATGGGCACCAAGAACATGGCTGACATGGCGGTGAAATACGGCACGGAACGCTTCGTGATGATATCCACCGACAAAGCGGTCAACCCCACCAACATCATGGGTGCCAGCAAACGTATCGCCGAAATCTACGTGCAATCGTTGTTTAACAAACTGCACGCCACCAACCCCGGCACCACCAAGTTCATCACCACGCGCTTCGGCAACGTGCTTGGCAGCAACGGCTCCGTCATTCCCTATTTCAAGAAGCAGATTGCCGCAGGCGGACCCGTCACGGTAACGCACCCCGACATCATCCGCTACTTCATGACCATACCCGAAGCCTGCACCCTCGTCATGGAGGCGGCAACGCTCGGAAACGGCGGTGAAATCTTTGTTTTCGACATGGGGCACCCCGTCAAAATCGCCGATTTGGCGAATAACATGATACGCCTCGCGGGCTTCACCCCGGGCAAGGACATACAAATCACCTTCACGGGGCTACGCCCGGGCGAGAAACTCTACGAGGAGTTGCTCAACCAGAAAGAGACCACCCTGCCCACCAACAACGAGAAGATAATGATTGCGCGCGTGCGCGAGTACGATTTTGACGCTATCAATGCCGACATCAACCAACTGATAGCCGTCTCCCACGAGGACAAAATCTTCACCACCGTGCGGCAGATGAAGCATATCGTGCCCGAATTCATCAGCAAAAACTCCGTTTACGAGCAGTTGGACACCAATCCCAACGCCCCCGACCCGTTCTAAACAATACAGCCGACCCGCTACCGACCCGCGATAGACCCGCGACAAATCGTACATCGTAAATTCGTAAATCGTACATAACTTAATGATTAGCGTCGAGCATCTCAGCATAGAATTTTCGTCACGCCCTGTCTTGGACGACATCTCCTTCCTCATCAACCCGAAGGACCGCATCGCCCTTGTCGGCAAGAACGGCGCGGGCAAATCCACGCTGCTCAAACTGCTTGCGGGCATCGAGCAACCCACGTCGGGGCGTATCTCGCGCGATGCCGACCTCACCATCGGCTACCTGCCGCAGGTGATGATGCACATCGACGGGCGCACCCTCCGCGAGGACGTCCTGCAGGTCTTCCACGACGAGGACCCGCAAGAGCAGGCGCGACACATCGCCGAGATGGACCGCACCATCATCGGACTCGGCTTCGAGCGCAAGGATTTCGACCGCCCCTGCTCCGAGTTCTCCGGCGGCTGGCGTATGCGTATCGAACTCGCCAAGATTCTGCTGCAACACCCTGACCTGCTGCTACTTGACGAGCCTACCAACCACCTCGACATCGAGTCTATCCAGTGGCTGGAGGACTTCCTCCGCACCAACAACAGTGCCCTCGTCCTCGTCAGTCACGACCGCGCGTTCATCGACAATGTCACCACGCGAACCATCGAAATCACCCTCGGGCGCATCTACGACTACAACGTCAACTACAGCCATTTCCTCGAACTCCGCCGCGAACGGCACGAGCAACAGGTGCGCGCCTACCTCAACCAGCAGAAGATGATTCAGGAAACAGAGGAGTTCATCGAGCGTTTCCGCTACAAGCCCACCAAGTCCGTGCAGGTGCAATCGCGCATCAAGCAACTCGAAAAACTCGAGCGACTCGAGGTGGACCAAGAGGACACGTCCCGTCTGAACCTGCGATTTCCGCCTGCCCCGCGCAGCGGCGATTTCCCGCTCATCGTCGAAGACCTCCGCAAGGATTTCGGTACACACACTGTCTTTTCAGGTGTCACATTCACCATCCGCCGCGGCGAGAAAGTGGCTTTCGTCGGCAAGAACGGCGAGGGTAAGACCACCCTCGTGCGCTGCATCATGGGGCAACTCGACTACATGGGCACGCTCAAAATCGGGCACAACGTCAAAATCGGCTATTTCGCGCAGAACCAAGCCGCGTTGCTTGACGGCGAACTCACCGTCTTCCAAACGATTGACAACGTGGCAGTTGGCGATATTCGCACGCGCATACGCGATATATTGGGTGCCTTCATGTTTGGCGGCGAGGCATCCGAGAAGAAGGTCAAGGTACTTTCCGGTGGCGAGCGCAGCCGGCTGGCTATGATTCGCCTGCTATTGGAGCCGTGCAACCTCCTCATTCTCGACGAACCGACCAACCACCTCGATATGCAGTCCAAGGACGTCCTCAAGGCAGCCTTGCGCGATTTCAACGGCACCGTCATACTCGTCAGCCACGACCGCGACTTCCTTGACGGGCTGGTCAGCAAGGTCTATGAGTTCGGCGGCGGCAAGGTGCGCGAGCACCTCGGCGGTATCTACGACTTCCTCCGCGCCAAGAAAATCGACAATCTCCAAGAGTTGGAGCGCACGACAACTACGAAAACCAACGAAAACAACGAGCGAAGCGACACTGACGCACGGAGTGCTTACGCCGCCCAAAAGGCAGCCTCTGCTGCCCGCCGCAAGCGCGAGAAGCAAATCGCGGACATCGAAGCCGCCATCGTCCGCCTCGAGCAGGAGCAATCGGACATCGAAGCCCTCCTTGCTGACCCCGCCAACCAGACGCCCGACAACTTCCAACGCTACGACCACATCAAGCACGAAATCGAACAGCGTATGTACGAATGGGAAATCCTCAGCGAAGACTCGTGATTTATGCAAACAATTGTTAACAGATTTCCCCGCATCACCCTCGGGTCAAACAGCAAGGGATAAGCAGAGGATAAGCAAGGGATAGGCTAACGATAGACAACCGATAAAACGACGATATTTTAACAATACTTCACACTTTTGGCACCCTGCCGCAAGGCACTTGCCCACCAAGTATGAACGAGATAATTGACTACATCAAATCATTCCTGCTCTATGGCGACACCACCGCCGCCACGCAGGTCGGCTACACCGCGGACACCACGCAGTGGAGCCGCTACCGTGTCGTCATCGTGCCATGCGGACACCTCGGCACCGACCTTGTCATACCCGATTTCGCCCACCCCGAAGTGGAACGTGTCGGCGACACGCTCGTTGTTCATACTGACTTGATTTACAACACGTTCTTCTTCATCTCGCGTGCCGAAGAACTCCTCTGTGCCGACCGTGACGAACACGGTCGCTTCACCGCACGAAACTCCGTGCTGGGGCAGGACAACCGCCTCCTCATCCCTATCGTGGACGAGTACGCGCGGTTCTTGATGAAACTGCTTGACCTGCCCCTGCCCGACGCAGGTTTCAGCCATATCTACCTCACCCACGACGTGGACACCATCGAGCATTTCCGCCACCTGCGCGGAGCCGTCGGGGGTATCCTCCGCGGGCAACGCCAACAGGTACGCGCAGCCTTGCGCAATCTGCACAACGACCCCGCCTGCACCTTCCCGTGGCTCATCGCGCAGGACCGTCTGCTCCCTGACACCACACGCATATATTTTATAAAGTACACGCGCGGGCGCGCGTACGACTACCCGCAGTACGACCTGCAAGGACGTGATTATCACCACGTTGCCAATCTGCTCCATCGCAGCGGTGCCCTGCTGGGCTTGCACTCGTCCTACTATGGCGACCTGCCGATGCCCGACATGGATAAGGCTCTCGGTGCCGCAATCCCTGACTGGCGATACCACCGCAGTCACTATCTCCGATGTTCCATTGACCAGATGCAACGCCTTGCCGACGCGGGCATTACGGACGACTTCACCATGGGTTTCCCCGACCAAATCGGTTTCCGTCTGCAGACCACACGCCCTGTCCGCTTCATCAATCCCAAGACCATGACGCTCACCCCCCTCACCCTCCACCCCCTCACCGTCATGGACTGCACCCTCAGTGCCGACCACTACATGCACCTTTCCGAAGACGAAGCCTTCTTCGAGTGCGAACGACTCTTCAACAAAGTGCACCAGAACAGCGGTGAAATCGTGCTTCTCTGGCATAACACGAGCATCAATCCCGCCACCTACCACCGCTCTTTGTACCCTCAACTCCTCACCCTCCTCGCACAGTAGCATGACCCGCCGTATCCTCATAGTCTCCGACCCGTACAGCCAACCGTCGTTCATACCGCGGTTGCGCTTTCTCTGTGACTATCTGGTGCAGCACGACTGCCAACCCATCGTCTATACCGAACAGTTCCAATCCCACGACTTCCCGCATACCTATCCCATCCACGAGAAGCCCCTCTACTATCGCCACTCGTGGCAATGGCTGTTGCTTGCCCTGTGGTCACTCATCACCGACTGGCGCAACAGGCAGTTTTCACGCTGGCTGCGCCGACAGGTGCAAGAAAGGTCTTTCGACTTTGTCTTTTGTACTACCTTTTCCACGTTCCCACTTCGTGCTGCCCTTGACGTAGCACGCGAACACCATATCCCGCTCTTTGTCGATATCCGTGACTTGGACGAACAGGTGCCTGACTCGCAGTCGCAATCCCACCGCCAGTGGTGGGCGCGACCTTTCCGCCGGCTCTATCGCACCGTCAATATCCGTCGGCGCAACCGTGTCCTGCGCCATGCCGATTGCATCACCACCGTCTCCCCGTGGCACGTGGATTTCCTGCGGCGCTTCAACGCCAACGTCCACCTTATATACAACGGCTACGACCCTGCACTTTTCTATCCGCAGGACATACCCGCAGACAAGTTCCTCATCACCTACATCGGACGTATCTATGAGTTCCAGAGCACCTCGCTCATTGAGCAGGCAGTCCGTGAACTCGCCATACCTGATATACAACTCAACCTCCACACACCCGACCACAACCCCATCCCGACCTCTCAGGTGGGCGATGAAATCAGGCGAAGTAGCATATTATTGGTATTAACCAACCCTTCGGCGCACGGTATGATGACCACCAAGTTCTTCGAGGCACTCGGTTGCGAAAAACCGATACTATGTACCCCTTCCGATGAGAGCATTTTGGCGCAGACTATCCGCGACACCCACGCAGGATTAGCCTCCTCCGACCCCGATGAAATCAAGGCTTTTATCATAGATAAGTATCACGAGTGGCAGACCCGCGGCTTCACCCGCCAACCTGTTACCGACAAGCAGCAGTTCTCTCGCCTGCATCAGGCGGAGCAGTTCCTGCACCTCTTCCAATCCTTATGACCCGCTATCTGCACATAATCAGTTTCGATATACCTTACCCTGCCAACTACGGCGGGGCGATTGATGTTTTCTATAAGATTCGCGCACTGCACGAATCGGGAATCCGTGTCATTCTCCACTGCTACTACAAGGGTACTCTTCACCATGAACCTGCCTTGGAAAGCCTGTGCCATCAGGTCTTCTACTACCCGCGTCGCACCACCCTTTGGCAGAACTTCTCCACCCTGCCCTATGCTGTTATGAGCAGACCGACGGAGCCGCTGCTGACGCATCTGTTGCAAGACGACTACCCTATCCTGTTTGAGGGACTGGTCTGCTGCCAACTCCTTACGCACCCAGCCTTGCGCACGCGCGCACGGTTCTTTAGGGAATGCAACATCGAGCACGACTACTACCGTGCCCTTGGCAAAGCCTCCCCGTCGTTGTGGAAGAAGGTCTTCTTCTCCATAGAGGCACGCAAACTGCAGCGTTACGAACGGCAGCACCTGCTTACCGCCGACGCTGTCTTTGCCGTAGCGCATCAGGACGAAGCCCATTTCCGGCAGATGTTCCCCGCTACGCCTGTGGTTTATATACCCTCTTTCCACCCCGAGGACACTCCCGAGTGCCCTTCCGACAGGGGCAACTATATCCTCTACCATGGCAACCTCAGTGTAGCCGAGAACCACAAGGCAGCCGTGCATATCATCACCTGTATCGCGCCGCAACTGCCCGACTTGCCTTTCGTCATTGCAGGGCTGCACCCGTCGAAGCAGTTGCAGACACTCGCCGCACAGCAGCCCAACATTCGCCTTGTGGATAGCCCGTCCGAACAAGAGATGCAGACGCTCATTGCCGATGCACAGATACATCTCCTGATGACCTTTCAGGGCACGGGACTCAAACTCAAACTGCTCCATGTGCTCTACCGTGGCAGGCATGTCGTGGTCAATCCCGATATGGTGGTAGGCACCGAGTTAGGGCAATTGTGCCATATCGGGCAGACCGATGCCGACATTGTCCGACTATGTCGGGAGTGTTTCGAGCGTCCCTTCACCCGTAGCGATATGGACGAGCGAGCCGCGTTGTTGGCTGAACTGTTCAACAACAAACAATTGGTAAATACTTTGATTCAGCATATATACCCTTAATCTGATACGCAATGAATAGCGAACACATCCTTCAACTCCTGCACCAGGAGGTTATCCCTGCCATTGGTTGTACCGAACCGATAGCAGTCGCACTCTGTGTGGCACGTGCCACCGAACTTCTCGGAGCCGAACCCGACCGCATCACCGTGCATTTGAGCAAGAATATCTACAAGAACGCCATGGCGGTAGGTATCCCCAACACGGGCATGACGGGACTTCCCATAGCCATTGCCTTGGGTGCCACCGTCGGCAAGTCCGAGTATAAACTCGAGGTACTGCGTGATGCCACACCCGATGCCGTAGCCTACGCCCGCACTTATATGGAGCGTGTGCCTGCCGACATACAGGTGGACGCCGACGCTCCCGATGTCCTCTATATCCGTGCCGAAGTGTCCAAGGACGGCACCACCGCCCATGCCACTATCCAAGGCGACCACACCCATTTCATCGAAGACACGACAGCCAGCACCACACAAAAGGAAACAGCAACCGATACTGCAACCACCCCCTCTCTGAGGGGGACGGGGGGAGTCTGTATGGAGGGGGAGTCCCTAACTCTACGTACCGTTTACGACTACGCAACCACAACAGACTTGGACTCCGTCCAATTCTTGTTGGACGGCGCGAAGATGAATGTCCGTGCGGCAGAAACATCCTTCATGGGTTCTTACGGTCACGGTCTCGGACGTCTGCTGCACATTACACCCGACACGCCCAATGCCGCTATTGAGGCTTTGTTTGGCAATACGCTGTTCACCAAAATCATCAGTTACACCTGTGGCGCATGCGACGCACGTATGTCGGGAGCCATGGTGCCGGTGATGAGCAACTCCGGCTCGGGCAATCAGGGTATCTCATGCTCCGTACCCGTCTATCTCTACGCACAGGAGAACCACTGCACGGAAGAGCAGACGCTCCGCGCACTCACCCTCAGCAATCTCACTGTCATCTACATCAAGCAGTCGCTCGGTCGTCTCTCCGCACTCTGCGGCTGCGTGGTAGCAGCCACAGGCTCGGCAGTAGGCATCACCTACCTCATGGGTGGCAACTACACAGAGATAACGTATGCCATCAAGAATATGATTGCCAACATCTCCGGCATGATTTGTGACGGAGCCAAACCGGGCTGTGCCCTCAAGGTTACCAGTGGTATCTCCACCGCTATCATGAGTGCCTTCCTGGCGATGCAGCACTCGTGTGCCGACAGCACCGAAGGCATTGTCGAGGAGGACATCGACCGCACCATACACAACCTCACCCGCATCGGGCACGATGGTATGACGCAGACCGACGACCTCATTCTCGACATCATGACCCACAAGCAACAATAAACCAACCATATATGATTACAATAGAGCAACTAAAAGACATTCAACAGCGCGCCGACAAACTCAAGCAATACCTGTCCATCGACGAGAAGCGCGTCCAACTCGAAGAAGAAGAACTGCATACCCAAGCCCCCGGCTTCTGGGATGATGCCAAAGCCGCAGAAGCGCAGATGCGCAAGGTCAAGGGTATCAAACGCTGGATAGACGGCTACGAAGGCGTACGCTCGTCCGTAGAGGAACTGCAACTTGCCTTTGATTATTACCGCGAGGAACTGGTAACAGAGGAAGAGGTGGATGCCGCTTATGCCCGCGCACAGCGTGAGGTGGAAGACCTTGAGATGAAGAATATGCTTTCGCACGAGGAGGACCAGATGCCTGCGGTGCTCAAGATTGTAGCGGGCGCAGGTGGCACCGAGGCGCAGGACTGGGCGGAGATGCTCATGCGTATGTACCAGCGTTATTGCGAGAAGCACGACTACAAGGTCACCATTGCCAACCTGCAGGAGGGCGACGAGGCGGGTATCAAGACCGTTACCTTCAATATCGAGGGTGATATGGCGTACGGCTACCTCAAGAGCGAGAATGGCGTACACCGCTTGGTACGTGTCAGTCCCTATAATGCACAGGGTAAGCGAATGACGTCGTTTGCGTCCGTATTCGTTGTGCCCCTCATTGATGACTCTATCGAGATAGATATCAATCCCGCAGGCATCAGTTGGGATACTTTCCGTTCATCGGGCGCAGGCGGACAGAACGTCAATAAGGTCGAGTCGGGCGTACGGTTGCATTACAAGTTCGTCAACCCGCTTACCAATCAGCCTGACGAAATAGTAATCGAGAACACGGAAACGCGCGACCAGCCGAAGAACCGCGAGAACGCTCTCCGTCACCTCCGCAGTCAGTTGTACGAGTTGGAGTTGGAGAAGCGGCGGCAGGCAGCGGCGAAGGTGGAAGCAGGTAAGAAGAAGATTGAATGGGGTTCCCAAATCCGCTCCTATGTCTTCGACGACCGTCGTGTCAAGGACCACCGTACCAACTACCAGACTTCCAATGTCAATGCCGTCATGGACGGCGACCTCGACGCCTTCATCAAAGCCTACTTGATGGAGTTCCCTGATTGAGACTACGTATAATCACAAAGAGGTTGCCCATGCAAAAAGGGACAACCTCTTTTTGTGCAATTATATGTTTTATTTTTGAATTATGCCCCAAAAGCAGTAACTTTGCAAGTTGTATATTTTTCGCGAGATTGTACTTTGAAGAAGTGAACGTATGCAGATAGCAGAATTAGAACAACTGATGGCTATGCACCCCGAAGTGGATGTGCTATGCCGCGAGATACACAAAGAGACCGGCAGGAATGGCGGTAAGCACTTTCTGCTCAGTGGCTTACATGCCTCAGCGAGAGCAATGATACTCTCTGCCATACAGGCAAAAATGGCACAAGAAGGGCGGACAATGGTGGTCGTTTTGGACAATGCCGACGATGCACAATACATCTACAACGACCTGCAAGTGGTGAGCAACGGCATCCCCGTCTTCTATTTTCCCACCGCGCACCGCAGGCGGCAAGGTGCTGTAGATGAAGCACTTGCCATACAACGCACAGAGGTACTGGCAGCCTTGGCACAAGGGACAACACCCAACAGACAGAACGCCCCCATCATCGTCACCTACCCCGAGGCGTTGGCGGAGAGCGTGCCGCAAAAGACCTCACTGCAACAGCAGACTATCAGCCTGACCACAGGGCAGGAACTGCCCATCACACAACTGACCCAACAGTTGGTTGCTCTGGGTTTCCAGCGGGTGGATTTCGTGTACGAACCCGGGCAATACGCTGTGCGCGGCGGAATCGTGGATGTGTATAGTTATTCACACGACAACCCATACCGAATAGACTACTTTGGTGACGAGTTGGATACCATTCGCGAGTTCGACATCGAAACACAACTATCCAAAGACAAGGTACAAACCATTGATATAGTGGCAAGTGCGGCGCAAGATGAGCAGCAGGGGCTGCTCACCGACTATCTGGACGCCCAAACCCTGTGGGTGAGCAACGACTGGTCGGTAGCAGCCTACAAATGGCAGTCCGTTATCCCCGCCGAAGGGCAGGAACGCCCACTTCCTTTGAAGGAGATGCTGACCTCAAAGACCACTATCGAGTTGGCACAAAAGAGCACCTTCACGACCCGCGATACACTCGCGTTCGACACCCTACCCCAGCCCGCCTTCAACAAGAACTTCGACCTCCTCATCGACGACCTGCGCACGCGCATGGGCGAGGGATACACCTTATATATATGTGCCGACCAAGTCAAGCAGACCGACCGCCTGCAAGCCATCTTCGACGACAAGGAATCGGGTATCCGCTTCGTGCCGATTGACCACACGTTGCATGAAGGATTTGTGGATAAGGCTGCGAAGATATGTTGCTACACCGACCATCAGATATTCGAGCGTTATCATCGCGTCACATTGCGTTCAGAGAACGCCCGTCGGGGCAAGGCTATCCTGACGTTGAAAGAGATTAACCAACTGCAAGTGGGTGATTATGTGGTGCATGTGGACCACGGTATCGGGCAGTTCGCCGGGCTTGTTACAACCAATTTCAACGGTCGCCCGCAGGAGACCATCAAGTTGGTGTACCGTGGCGGCGACACGCTTTTTGTCAGCATTCACAACCTGCACCGCATTGCCAAGTACAAGGGGCGCGAAGGTACCGAGCCCACCATATCGCGGTTGGGCTCCGGCGCATGGGAGCGCATGAAGGAGCGCACCAAGGACAAAGTCAAGGACATCGCCCGCGACCTCATCAAACTATACGCCACCCGCAAGCAGCAACAGGGCTTCGCCTACTCGCCCGACGGCTACATGCAGCACGAGTTGGAGGCTTCGTTCCTCTACGAGGACACGCCCGATCAGGCAAAGGCGACCCTCGACATCAAGCACGACATGGAGAGCCCGATGCCCATGGACAGGCTCGTCTGCGGCGACGTGGGCTTCGGCAAGACCGAGGTTGCCATGCGTGCAGCCTTCAAGGCAGCCACCGACGGCAAGCAGGTCGCGGTATTGGTGCCGACCACGGTGCTGGCATTGCAGCACTACAACACTTTCCGCGAGCGGTTCCGTGACTTCCCCGTCCGCATCGAATACCTCAGCCGCGGCAAGACTGCCAAAGAGACCAAGGATATACTCTCCGACCTCAAAGCGGGAAAAATCGACATACTGATAGGCACCCACAAGTTGGTCGGCAAGCAGGTGGAGTGGCACGACCTCGGACTGCTCATCATCGACGAGGAGCAGAAGTTCGGCGTAGCGGTCAAGGAGAAACTCAAAAGCCTCCGCACCAACGTGGACGTGCTCACCCTCACCGCTACACCTATCCCGCGCACACTCCAGTTCTCGCTGCTCGGAGCGCGTGACCTCAGCGTCATCACCACTCCCCCACCCAACCGCTATCCTGTTCAGACTGAGTTGATTACGCTGGAGACGAGGACATCCTGAAGGAGGCTATACAACTCGAGATGGGGCGCAACGGGCAAGTGTACGTCGTGTGCAACCGCATCGAGATGTTGGAGCGCATCGAAAACCGTATCCACCGCCTGTGCCCAGAGGCACGCACCGTCATCGCCCACGGACAGATGCCCACCGACGAGATGGAGCAACGCCTTGAGGATTTCATCAACTACGACTACGACATCCTTATCTCGACCACCATCATTGAGTCTGGCGTGGACATTCCCAACGTCAACACCATCATCATTCACTCGGCGCAAAACTACGGTTTGGCGGACTTGCACCAGTTGCGCGGGCGTGTGGGACGCTCCAACCGCAAGGCGTACTGCTACCTTGTGGCACCTGACAAGGAGTTGCTCACCGCCGAAGCGCGACGCAGATTGGACGCTTTGTCCACTTTCGCCGAGTTGGGAGCGGGTTTCAACCTCGCTATGCAGGACTTGGACATACGTGGCGCAGGCAATATGCTTGGCTCCGAGCAGAGCGGATTCATCGCCGACTTGGGCTACGACACCTACCAGCGTATCCTCTCCGAAGCCGTGCAGGAACTCAAAGACGAGTTGGACATACCCTCCCTATCCGCGGACGGCGACGGACACGGTACGCCCTTTGCCGCCACGGGACTCAGCCACGGCAACTGGTGTCTCGACAGCCAACTGGAGAGCGACTTGGAACTCTGTCTCCCAAGCGATTATGTGGAAAACATCTCCGAGCGCGTCACACTCTACCGCGAACTCGACAGCCTGCCCAACGAGGACGCTCTTCTCGAATACCAAAAGCGGCTTATCGACCGTTTCGGCCCCCTACCCGAGCCTGCGCAGCAGTTGCTTAACGTGGTGCGCCTGCGTTGGCTGTGCTGCCGTATGGGCATCGAGAAGGTGATTCTGAAGCAGGGGCACATGACCTTGTTCTTCACACGCACCAACGAAAGTTACTGGCAATCAGACACTTTCGGCAAGATATTGCAGTTCGTGTGTGCTCGTCCGCAACGTTGTCGTCTCAACGAAGAGCGCGACAAGCAAGGTCGCCCCACAGGCAAACGCTCAGTCATCATCCAACAGGTCAACACCATCTCCGGTGCCCTCACCATGCTCACCAAGATGCTGGAGGGGTAATTGGAACCCCTAATGGATAAAGAGCATCTCGCGATATTTGGGTAGCGTCCATAGTTCGTCATCCACTACCAATTCCAAGTGGTCCACATGGTCGCGTATCTGTTCCATAAGCGGCATGACGTTGTCATGGTATGCAATAGCCTTATCTCGCTGATTATCTATGTGATTGGCCTGTTTACGGGCATTCTTCATCTGCTCAACTTCTTCTATAATTGCTGCCACATGTTTCTCTATACGGCGGATAATGATGTAGTCCTGCTCGTTGAGTTTGCTCACCTCTTCTTCAGGGAATACTTGCTTGACACTCAGCACATTCTGCAGGAGCATCGTCTGGTAGCGTTTGGCAGCAGGCAAGATATGGTTAATCACCAAGTCACCCAACACACGCGATTCGATTTGTATCTTCAACGTGTAGTTTTCCCATTTGACTTCACAGCGCGACAACAATTCTGCCCGCGAAAGGACGCCTGTGGTCTTGAACATAGTCACCGAACTATCGCTCAAGTAGTTGTCAATCACGAGCGGTGCACTCGTTTCGCAATCCAGCCCACGGTGTAAAGCCTCTTGTTTCCACTCTTCACTATAGCCGTTGCCATCAAAGCGAATAGCGTGACATTCATTCAAGTAGCGTTTGATGACGGTGAACAACGCACGCTCTTTGGCTTCGCCACCTTCTATGAGAGCGTCCACTTCCTCTCGGAAAAGTGTCAGTTGCTCTGCCACGGCTGCATTGAGAGCCAACATGGCAGCACCACAATTTGCCGACGAACCCACGGCACGGAACTCAAAGCGGTTGCCCGTAAAAGCAAAAGGCGAGGTGCGGTTGCGGTCGGTATTGTCGAGGAGAATTTCGGGGATATTACCCACACCGAGTTTCATCTCTTTCTTGGCATTGATGATAATGCCTTTGTCCACATCGGCATGCTCTATCTGATTGAGTGCCTCGGTGATTTGTGTACCAAGGAAAACAGAAATAATAGCAGGTGGGGCCTCATTGGCACCCAATCGATGGGCATTGGTGGCTGATACAATAGATGCCTTGAGCAATCCGTTGTGGCGTTGCACAGCCATCAGCACATTCACAAGGAACGTAACAAATTGGAGATTCTGATACGGATTCTTGCCAGGGCTAAGGAGATTTACTCCTGTATTGGTACCTAACGACCAGTTGCAGTGTTTACCAGAACCGTTCACGCCACCAAAAGGCTTTTCATGAAGCAGGACACGGAAATGGTGACGACGTGCCACCTGTTCCATAAGCGACATCACCAACTGGTTATGGTCACTGCTGAGATTTACCTCCTCATAAATGGGGGCTAACTCAAACTGATTGGGTGCCACCTCATTATGACGTGTCTTGACAGGGATACCTAATTTGAGCGATTCTATCTCGAGTTCGGTCATAAAGCGCAATACTCGCTCCGGGATAATGCCAAAATAGTGATCGTCCAACTGTTGGTTCTTGCTGGCAGAGTGTCCCATAAGGGTGCGCCCCGTCATTACCAGGTCCGGACGCGCAGCAAACAACGCCTCATCCACAAGAAAGAATTCCTGTTCCCAACCTAAGTAACTATAGACGCGTTTCACATTGCGATCGAAATAGTTGGCTACTGCTACGGCGGCTTTGCTCACGGCTGATATGGAGCGCAGTAGCGGTGTCTTGTAGTCAAGAGCCTCACCTGTGTATGCCACAAAGATAGTTGGAATACACAGACGGTCGCCAATGACAAAAGCAGGTGATGATGGGTCCCATGCCGAATAGCCACGAGCCTCAAAAGTATTGCGGATACCACCACTGGGAAAACTACTGGCATCCGGCTCTTGCTGATAAAGAACACTACCCGAGAATTCCTCCATGGGTGCCCCGTCAACACTAAAACTAAAGAACGCATCGTGCTTTTCCGCCGTACCACCTGTCAGAGGCTGAAACCAATGCGTATAATGAGTGGCACCTTGCTCCATCGCCCACTTCTTCATGCCGATAGCCACACTATTGGCAATGTCGCGGCTCAGTGTCTTATCGTTGTCCATAAGGTCAAAGAGTTGCTCCAATACGTTGCTGGCGATGTACTCTTTCATCTTCTCGCGCGTAAAGACGTTTTGGGCGAAGATGACGCTTGCTCGTTGTGCAGAGGCTTTCACTTCAACGGGTTCATGACTCCATGCATTCTTCAATGCTTCAAATCGAATGTTGCTCATAATGATTATATTGTTTACATAGTTGGCTTATTCTCGTTTGCGGGTGCAAAGGTATTGCTTCTATATTACATACGCAAGAAAAATACGCTTATTTCTGCATTTTTTCGGATAAAAAACTATTTTTCACACAAAAAGTATGCACATTTTCCATTTTAATCGGACTAGCGACAATAAATGCCGTATAAATACATATTCTCTGTTTGGTATTACATAGATACGGCATACCTGTTTTTATTGTGAAGTATTGTATAAATGGTGTATTTTTCGTATCTTTGCGGGCTTAATTGGGTGTAGAGCCCGCAGATGTTACGACTATGAGAGAGGTTACATTGCATACAAAACTGACTGTATGTCAGGAGAACGAACTAAGTGAACAGCAGCGCCGCTTGGTGGAGATGGCGAAGCAGAAGACGCAAGACGCGTATGCTCCCTACTCGCATTTCTGTGTAGGAGCGGCTGCATTATTGGCTGACGGGCAGATAGTTACAGGTACTAATCAGGAGAATGCCGCCTACCCCAGCGGACTTTGTGCCGAGCGCACCACGCTCTTCGCCGCCAATGCCAATCATCCGAAGACGCCTGTAGTGGCGTTGGCTATCGCCTGCTTCACGGACGGACACTTCACACAGGACACTGCCAGCCCGTGCGGGGCATGCCGACAGGTGATGGTAGAGACAGAACACCGCTTCGGACAACCGATGGAGGTCATTCTCTACGGCGAACGAGAGTGCTATATTTTCCATAGCGCATCCGACCTGTTGCCGCTGAATTTCGTGTCCGACAACCTCAAAGGCTAAGCACACCACGCGTGCGAATCATCAAGAAAATAGACCTTTACCTCATCAAGAACTTCCTTGGGTTGTTCTTGGCGACGTTTATGATTTGTATCTTCATACTACTGATGCAGTTCGTATGGATGCATATCAACGACCTTGTCGGCAAGGGTGTGGAAATCAGTGTGTTAGCCGAGTTCTTTATCTATGCCGTAGCGTCTGTGGTACCCTTGGCGTTGCCCCTTGCCATCTTGTTGGCATCGCTGATTTCATTCGGCAATTTGGGCGAGAAATTCGAACTCACAGCCATGAAAGCGGCGGGCATCAGCCTCTTCCGTATCATGCGACCGCTGACGGTTTGCATTGCGTTTATCTGCGTGGGAGCGTTCTATTTCTCCAATTCCATACTCCCTGTCACGCAGGTCAAACTGTGGACGCTCATCTTCTCGCTCAGGCAGAAGTCACCCGAACTCGACATCCCGCAGGGCGAGTTCTACGACGGCATCGACGGCTACAACATCTATGTCCGCCACAAGGAGCCGCGAACGGGCATGCTTTACGACCTGATGATTTACGACTACTCGGACGGTTTCCAGAATGCCACCGTCATGGTAGCCGATTCCGGCAAGATATTCTTCACTGCCGACAAGAAATACCTGCTGCTCAGACTCTACAGCGGAGAGTCTTTCGAGAACCTTGACCGCAAGCAACAACGCGCCACACGCTCGGAACAGAACGTGCCATACCGCCGCGAGTCCTTCTCCGAGAAGCAACTGCTCATTGACTTTGACACCGAGTTCAACCGCTACAACGAGGATATTCTTGCCGACCAGCATGTCTCCAAAGACGTGCGTCAGTTGGTACACTCCATTGATTCTGTGCAGGTTCTGGCGCACAACCGCAGCGGAGAGCAGAGCCAAAGCATGGTCGAGACACGCTATTTCGGGCGTGAACGCAAGTCCGGCAGGCAGATAGACACCGCCCCTGTGGCTCAGACTACTGAGCGCACCTACGATGTGGACTCGCTCTATGCGCATTTCACTATCGACGAGCGGTGCCGGGCACTCTCCGTAGCCCTCGAGAAAGCCAAGGCGCAGCGCGACCAAATCGACTACAATGCCCTCATGCTGGATGATTATCAACGCTATATGCGCAAGCACGAGATAGAACTGCACCGCAAGTTCACTCTGGCATTCGCCTGCCTCATCTTCTTTTTTATCGGTGCACCCCTCGGTGCCATCACCCGCAAAGGCGGATTGGGCGCGCCTGTTGTCATCTCGGTAATCATGTTTATCATCTACTACATCATCGACAACACAGGCTACAAGATGGCACGCGAAGCCCTTTGGCCCTGTTGGACAGGCATGTGGCTCAGTTCGTTTGTACTGCTGCCCATCGGCATTTTCCTCACCTACAAAGCCGCCACCGACTCCGCACTCGTCAACCCCGAGGCATGGCTCAAACTATGGGACAAACTGAAAATAAATACCAAACAGATATGGATACGATTGAACAAGCGATTCGCGACATACGCGAGGGCAAATTTGTGATTGTTGTGGACGATGAAGACCGTGAGAACGAGGGTGACTTCATCATCGCAGCCGAGAAGATAACCCCCGAAAAAGTCAATTTCATGCTCCAGCACGGACGGGGAGTCCTTTGTGCACCCCTCACCGAGAAGCGTTGTGCCGAACTCGACCTCACCCACCAGGTGGCGAACAACACCTCGATGCTCGGCACGCCGTTCACCGTCACCGTCGATAAGTTGGAGGGCTGCACCACGGGCGTCAGCGCGGCAGACCGCGCGGCAACCATACTCGCTCTCGCCGACCCCAAGTCTACACCCTCCACGTTTGGTCGCCCGGGGCACATCAATCCCCTCTATGCACGCGAACGCGGAGTACTGCAGCGGGCAGGGCACACCGAAGCGGCTGTCGATTTGGCACGCTTGGCAGGACTGCAACCCGCCGCCGCACTCATCGAAATCATGAATGAAGACGGCACCATGGCACGCCTCCCCCAACTGGAGAAAGTCGCTCAGCAATACGGACTTAGCCTTGTCTCCATCAAAGACCTCATCGCCTATCGCCTCAGTATGGCGGGGCTCACGGCGGCCACACCCGACAACCACGCACCCGAAAGCGTGCTCGTTGAGCGCGGCGAAACCGTCTTCCTTCCCACCGAGTACGGCGACTTTATGCTCACTCCCTTCCGCCAACTCAGCACAGGTCTGGAACATGTTGTCCTCACCAAAGGCACGTGGGAGCCCGACGAACCCGTCCTCTGCCGTGTCCACTCGTCATGTATGACCGGCGACATCTTCGGTTCCAAACGTTGCGAGTGCGGCGAACAACTGCACCGCGCCATGCAGATGATTGAGCAGGAGGGCAAAGGTATCCTCGTCTATATGAACCAGGAGGGGCGCGGCATAGGTCTCATGAACAAAATCCGCGCCTACAAACTCCAAGAGCAGGGCGACGACACCGTCGATGCCAACATACATCTCGGCTTCCAACCCGATGAACGCGACTACGGAGTAGGCGCACAAATCCTACGACAAATGGGTGCCAAAAGACTCCGTTTGCTGACAAACAACCCTGTCAAACGTGTCGGACTCGAGAGTTATGGCATAGAAATTGTAGAGAATATACCAATAGAGATTGCTCCGAATCCCTATAACCTCCGCTATATGCGGACAAAAAAGGAGAAAATGCATCACAACTTAAAACTTGTATGAGTATGAAAACCGGAATGTTCCTTCTTTCTGTCGGGCTTTTGCTCTCCACCCTTTGGGGACGCGCCGACGAGACCGTCACGGTCACTGCCACTTCCACGGATATATCTGAGAACCTCGACTTGAAGACGGTGGCTACGCTGTTCGGGCAGGCCAAAGACCTCGAACAGTTCGAACAGATGCTCAACAACCCCGACTCTGCCTTCTCCAACCTCGACCTCAACGGCGACGGACAGGTGGACTACCTCCGTGTCATCGAGACTGCCGACGGCAGCCGCCACCTCGTAGTCATCCAAGCCGTGCTGGCAAAGGACGTCTATCAGGATGTTGCCTCTATCTTTGTCGAGAAAGACCCTGAGACACAGAGCGTTACAGTGCAGGTCATCGGCGACGAGTACATCTATGGCACCAACTACATCATCGAGCCCGTCTATGTCTATCGCCCCTACATCTATGATTGGTTCTGGGGACCGGACTGGGTATGTTGGTATTCGCCGTACTATTGGGACTACTGGCCCGGTTGGTGGCACCCCTACTACTGCGTCGCACCTTATATATATTGGGACCACTGCTACTGGCATCACCATTGGCATCCTATCTGCTCCTACCGCACGGGGCACCACCCGCACGACCACTATCGTCCTATGTATGAGCATGTCAGCCGCTCCGACTATGCAGCGCGTCACCCCGAACGTTCGTTCTCTACACGCAACGCAGGGCGCAACATAAGCAATGCACGCTCTTTTGATGTCGAGCGTCGTGCCGCAACACGCACGGCTTCTGCACAAGGGGCTTCCACACGCAGTGCCGTAGCAGGGACTTCTACCCGCAATGCCGCTTCGTCAGCAGCCGCTTCACGCTCCTTTGGCAGCAGCAATATCCGCACAAGCAGTGCCACTGCTACCCGTAGCACCTCGGCTTCCACACGCAGCACAACCACAGCCGCTTCGCGCAGCAATAGCAGTACTTCCGTCACTACCCGCACGGCTTCCACGCCTTCACGCACTACCGCTACTACGGCATCGCGCACCACAGGTACCACAACCTCTCGCACCAGCGTAGCCGCTCCGACGCGCTCGTCATCAAGTACTTCCGCTACACGTACCGCTTCCACTACGACCAATCGCTCCTCCTATCAAGGCTCCTCATCGCGCTCTTCCGGTAGTACCTCGGCAACGCCATCACGTTCCTACAACAGCAGTTCGTCGCGTTCCTACAATAGCAGCAGTTCCGGCTCATACAGCAGCCCGTCCCGCTCATCGGGAAGCACCATGCGTTCCTCCTCATCGGGCGGTAGCATGCGCTCTTCGGGCGGCTCCTACTCCGGTGGCTCCCGCTCCACCCGCAGATAGAAACACCTAAGTACAACACACTATAAATACAGTACGGTTTAGAGCAGACCTCCCCTATCCTATTCGGGACGGGGGAGGTCTTGTTTTATATAGTATTCGCAAGTAGGCAATAGCGAGTTATTATAAAAACCGTTTAATCACATACCAATCACATACTAATCACATACTAATCACATACTAATTGTACAAGAATGATACAAGGTTAAATGACGATGGTTGAAGAGCAATTTAAAAAAATATAAATACGAATATCTACATGCGAAATGTCGGATGAACATATAAACGGAGAGTACAATATGAGATTAATAGCATTTGCAAACGGTTGCTATATTTTTACCCGATCAATTTAATACGGATACTTGCACACCTTAAATAAAAAGCGTAACTTTGCACGCAGGTGGTCGGTATTGGTTAAGAATGAAGTCATTGTGCGAACAAATGGCACTACATAACATGAAAACGAATACAAAAGGCAAGCAAAATACCAAAAGACAATGAGAATACATATTTTAGAACTCAGAAGAAAGAGCCTCGTCGTGAGTGTATGGGCTGTTGCCCTTGCGGCATTGGTTGGCTGTGGCGCGAAAACCATGCAGGCAAACACTGAGGACCGCAATGCGGATACGCAGAATCCGACAATGCCTATTCACTTTACAGGCACCACGACGCACCTGTATCTGACTGATTACCTGCCGCAAACAAGTGCAGAGGACGCAATAACCTATATCACCGAGCCGAGTTATGAGGTGCGCAATGCGGGCAATGGCGAGTTGGACCTTGCGGGCGACAACACCTTGTCGGTGCTGAGCGTGTGGGTGAACGACAAGGAGCAATATGACATCCCTATCCTACCCCGTTTGGAGACTATGCAAGGCTTGGTGACGGTGGGGTGTACCGACTCGACCATACAATGCACAATACGTAATACACAATGCGCAATGAGCGAGGCGCGTATTCAATGGCGTGCGTTTTGGCAGGATATATATATAGGTGCGGACGCGGTAGAGTTCGGCGAGGGCGACGAGGTGGCTACCATCCGCCTGCCCAAGGAGTGCCGTCAGTCCACAGGACGCAGTTTCCTGCGTGTATATGCAGTGGCGGACGGCAAGATGCTCAATGATATATTGGTGCCGTTGCAGGACGGCAAACCCGTGACGGATGTCGCGCAACTGACTCGTCATGACGACCAAGCACAAGTGCTGTACTCGCTGATGATTGACCGTTTCCACAACGGCAACAAGGACAATGATTGGAAGATGAACAGCCCCGAAGTGCTGGATATAGTTGATTATCAAGGCGGTGACATCAAGGGTATTCAGCAGAAGATAGAGGATGGTTTCTTCGATGACCTCGGCATCACCACGATATGGATTTCGCCTATCACGCAAAATCCGTGGGACGCATGGGGCAGGTACCCGTTCCCAAAACCCAACAAATACGACTCCACCAAGACCTACACCCGTTTCTCAGGGTACCATGGCTATTGGCCTATCTATACCACGGTGATTGACAAGCGTTTCGGCACGGCGGACGAGTTGCACGACATGCTGGCAACCGCCCATGCACATGGCATCAATGTGGTGCTGGACTATGTAGCCAACCACCTGCATATCGAGTCGCCGGTGTATAAGGAGCACCTGACATGGCACACCGACAGTATCCTGCCTGACGGACGACGCAACTTCGAGTTGTGGGACGATGCACGTCTCACTACGTGGTTTGACGTGCATATCCCCACCCTCGACCTCGAGCGCGAGGACGTGTATATGCCCATGACCGACTCGGCACTCTATTGGCTTGCGAACTTTGAGTTTGACGGTTTCCGCCACGATGCCTGCAAACATATACCCGAGTGCTATTGGCGTACGCTGACGCACAAGATGAAGACCCGCTTCCCCGACAGGCACATCTGGATGATTGGCGAGACATACGGGTCGCCCGAACTCATCAACACGTATGTCAAGAGCGGTATGCTGAACGCACAATTCGACTTCAATGTCTATTTCACAGCCATTCACGCGCTGTGCAACGACGGCAAGATGAGCGACATCGACCGTGTGGTGCGTGAGTCGATGGCTACCTATGGGGCGCACCATACAATGGGCTGTATATCAGGCAACCACGACCAAGTGCGTTTTGCATCATTGGCAGGCGGAGGCATTCACTTCTGGGAAGACGGCAAGTTGGAAGGCTGGACACGTGAGGTAGGCTTGCTGCCCAACGACACGCCCGAAGGGGAACGCGCTGACCTTGCCCGTGAAGCATACCGCCGCGCCTTGCTATTGGAGATGCTCAACCTCACCATCCCGGGTGTACCGTGTATCTATCAGGGCGACGAGTACGCAGAAGTGGGCGGCAATGACCCCGACAACCGCCATTGGATGCGTTTCGACGGGCTGAGTATGCAAGAACAGGACTTCCGCAAACAGGTGAAGCAACTGATAGATATTCGTCGTGGGAATATGGCACTGATGTACGGCGACTATATCCCTGTCCGCAGCGACGACAACACCATAGAGTTCATACGCACCTATATGGGTGAGACTATTCACGTAAAAATAAGCAGAAATGAAGAAAGCAGTATTAGCATTAATGGCAATCGGGCTTTTAGCCTGTAGCGGGTGCAACACCCCCACAAACGACGACCCCTACACCCCTGCACCCGTAGGCAGTTACGCCAAAGGGGCGGACATCTCATGGCTCACGGAGCAGGAGAGTGACGGGGTATTGTTCTACGACAGTCTTGGCAACGCCACCGAGTGTATGCGTCTGTTGCGCGACAACGGCATGAACAGCGTCCGCCTGCGCGTATGGGTCAACCACAGCACAGGCTGGTGCAACCTGCCCGATGTATTGGTCAAGGCAAAACGTGCTGCCGACCTGAAGTTGCGAATTATGATAGACTTCCATTATTCCGACTATTTCGCAGACCCGAGCAAGCAAAACACCCCCGAAGCATGGAAGGACTACGACCTTGCGCAACTCACACAAGCCGTTACCGACCACACGACCGAGGTGCTTACCGCCTTGCGCGATGCGGGTATCACGCCCGAATGGATACAGGTGGGCAATGAGACCCGTTGCGGTATGCTGTGGGACACAGGACGCCTGTGGAATGAGCAGGGCGACCTGCCCAACGGCTGGAAGAACTATGCCCAACTCACTACGGCAGGCTACAATGCGTGCAAGCAAATCTTCCCCGATGCCCTCGTGATTGTGCATATTGACAATGCCTACGAAGACAACAACTGGTTCTTCCGCAAACTGCGGCAGAACGGAGGCAAGTTCGACATGATAGGACTCAGTCACTACCCTATGATGAAAGAATGGACCGGCAAAGACTGGCAGGAGACCAACCAACTGGCAGCCAAGAACATAACGCGCCTGTACAACGAGTTTCGTTGCCCCATTATGATTGCGGAGATAGGCACCCTCGCTGCCCAAGAAGCCACTGCCGTCAAGGTGATTGAAGACATGCGCCAACGCATTGATACCCTACCCTATATGAAAGGTATCTTCTACTGGGAGCCGCAGGTCTATAACAACTGGCGACCCAAAGAGTATCTCACACTCGGCTGGGGAGCCTACAACATGGGAGCCTTCACCTCGCAAGGGCAACCCAACCAAGCACTCAAAGCCCTGTGGAAATAGGCAAATAAACAAATCCAAAGAAAAAGACTTCCAAACAATCTTGGTAGTC
>ERZ808274.376-NODE-376-length-23759-cov-4.017634_pt1 | contig 23759 bp, 20 predicted proteins | sample MGYA00521277_ERZ808274 | MGnify/ENA primary metagenome ERZ808274 (study PRJEB31516, sample SAMN03275597) | gut metagenome | biome: mammalia-associated habitat; material: feces | host: Papio cynocephalus | place: Kenya | collected 2012-07-28 ... | reverse complement strand
GGTATTTAACCCTTTCACATGCTGGCTGTTCGTATCGCCAGCATTGTGAATAAAAATCTCGCATTTGGTTTTCTTACTGGAATTCTACGTGTTGCAAAGGAAAGTATTTTTAGTGGGCTCAACAATCTGTCAACTAATTCTGTTCTAGAAAACAAATATAGCCAATACTTTGGTTTCACAAAAGATGAGGTTAAAAAAATGGCAGAATACTACGGTTGTTCTGATAAATTTGCCGAGATTTCAGAATGGTACGATGGATACAATTTTGGAAAAACTGAGATCTTTAATCCATGGTCCGTTGTAAACTATTTCAATACAGACTTTGAACCAAGAGCTTTTTGGCTCTCAACAGGAAGTAACGATATTATAGGAGAAATCATTCAAGAAGCAGACGATGAGATATATAGAAAGCTAACATCACTTGTCAATGGTGAATCTTTCACTACATACATTGATACAAGTGTAATCTATCCTCAAATTAAAAATAATCCGTCTTCAATTTATAGTTTCTTACTTATGGCAGGTTACTTAAAGGCTATAAAGACATCTATTTCTATTAGTGGTGATTTCCTATGTGATGTCGCCATACCAAACAAGGAAATATCTTTTGTATATCGAAAGGAGATCCTACAAAAGCTCAACAGGGTGATTCCTTCTAATATATCAATAAAGGTAGAAGAAGCATTACTTACAGGAGATAAAGAAGAGCTCAGAGATATTATCACTAAAGTTCTAAAAGAATCTGTTAGTTTTTTTGATACTAAAAGTGAAAGCTTCTACCATGGTTTTATGCTTGGTCTCTGTGCTCTTTTTAGTTCTTCATATGTAACCTCAAACCACGAATCAGGTTTGGGAAGATATGATATTCAACTATCCCCCAAAAAAGATAATCTACCTGGTATTATTATCGAACTAAAAGCTGAAAAGAAATCTTCAGAAAATGAATTAAAAGCTCTCGCTACGAAAGCATTAAAACAAATAAATGATAAAGAATATGATTCCGAGATGAAAGCAAATGGAGTTAAGACTATCTACAAATATGGTGTTGCCTTCAGTGGGAAAAGAGTTGAAATAGAAGTATGCTAAAATAAATGAAAACCCTTTATTGGGTTTGTATTTGCTTTTTCTTTGTAATGCATCTTTTTTTAGATAACGATAAACCATAACAGAGTACCTTATCAAAATCATCTCTCATATTCTTCTCGTATCTTCTTTCATTAATTTGGTCTTCTGCTTCATTGCACTTTTTTCTAAAGCCTCAAGAGTCTTTACATATTTTTCTCAAAAAAGCATCACGGGCATTAATTGTCTCATACACAACGATATCACTCCTGCCATTACCATGCTCTCTATTTGATTCTTCAGCATACTCTGCCCTAGCAAAAATTCCAGCAAGAAATGCATGATAAAAAATCTTCTCTGTAGTTATGACAGCTAATCTTAAGATTTGATCGATAAATTCAAACAATTTCTAGAGACTATTTATCGTATTACTGAAGCTACAAGCGGTAAATATACTATACTTTCTGGAGGTGAAAAGGAATTTAAATGTTCAGGTAGAAAGAAAGGTAAAAGAAATTTGAATGTCTTTAATATGTATAGCTCTTTAAATAGCATCTGTTCTACATCTATACCTTTAGACGCCAAGGAACCAGAGATTCCTACTTTCAGAAAGCTTTTGAGTAAATATGATTTAAGAAAGACAGTAGTAACAGCTGATGCTTTACACTGTCAAAGGGAAACATGCGAAGTAGTTATTTCAAAGAAAGGAGTCTACGTATTTAAGGCTAAGGATAACAAAAAAACATTAACTGAAGAGATTAAAAAGAGTTTCAAAGAGGCTCGAAAAAAATCCAAAAGCTAAATTTAATAGTTGTGAATACGAGGTACTTTTAACTAAAGATATTGTCTCTGATGTAGATTGGCCTGGCTGTAAAGAGCTACATCAAAATGATTTCCCATAAGAGAAAAGATCAGAGTGACTATAATATGATTGCAAAATAGAAAAATGCATCATGTTGCAAAAATCTATTCTATTATTCTGCTTGAATGTTGATTTTTAAAGTCTATCTAGATATAAAAGAATAGAAAAATGCAACATGTTGCAAAAATCTTTCGCAATGAGGTATTAAGGTGGAGATCCGGAGAGATTTTTATTTGAATAAATTGATAAAAAGAAAAAACAATGGACTGATTAAGGTGATTACCGGAATTCGTCGATGTGGCAAATCTTATTTATTAAACAATCTTTTTTATCATCACTTACTGGAAAGCGGAGTTAATGCAGACCACATTATCCGTTTTGCCTTTGACTCAGCTGAGGATCTATATCTAATTGGAGAAAGCCTAATTCAAATTGAAAAGGAAAAGCGTGGAGTTGAGCCTGAAAAGTTTATGGCATATATCCGTTCTAAAGTTGCAGGTGAAGGAATTTATTATCTACTGCTTGATGAAATTCAGATGTTGGATTGTTTTGAAGCTGTTCTGAATGGCTATCTTCGTAAAGATAATATAGATGTATTTGTGACTGGAAGTAATGCAAAACTCCTCTCCAAAGATATATCCACTGAGTTTGCCGGCCGTGGTGACGAGGTATATATGTATCCTCTGAGCTTTTCCGAGTTTATGACAATTTATAACGGTGATAAATATATGGGATTATCTGAATATATGCTTTATGGCGGTATTCCTCTGGTTGTTCTTCGTGAGGAAACAAACGATAAGGCTGTTGCATTGCAGAATCTGTTCAATGAAATTTATCTTCGAGATATTACCAAACGTAATCGAGTTAAGAACATCGGAGAACTGGAAGATCTTCTGAACATTCTTTCTTCTGCAATTGGATCGCTGACCAATCCTGAAAAATTGAAGAATACTTTCAAGACGGTAAAGAAATCCAAAATTACTTCCGCTACCATCAAGAAATATCTGGATTATTTTGAAGATTCTTTCCTGATTGAATCAGCACAAAGATATGACATTAAAGGAAAAGCGTATATTGAAACACCAAGGAAATATTACTTTTCTGACCTTGGTCTTCGCAATGCTAGAATCAATTTTCGTCAGTTTGAACAGACCCATTCTATGGAGAATGTAATTTATAACGAACTTCGTATGCGTGGCTACAGCGTGGACGTAGGCGTAATACCGATTGCAGAACGAGATCAGAAAGGTAATGTTATCCGCAAACAACTTGAAGTTGATTTTGTATGCAATCTTGGTTCTTCCAGATACTACATCCAGTCTGCGTACTCGCTGCCAAATGAAGCAAAGCGTACTCAGGAAATCAGACCATTCAGAAAGATTGATGATTCTTTCAAGAAAATCATTGTTACCAAAGACATCGTTCAGCCAAACTACGATGAGTATGGAATCTTAACTGTGAACATTTATGACTTTCTCCTTGATCCGCAAATTCTTGAAAAATAAAAAAAGTAACTAAAAGCATAAGGTGTGTATTACATGTGTATTACACAAATAAGAATAGTAGGAAGTTTTATAATGAGTGTTATAAGCGTAAGAGTGAACGATGATGAAATGTCTGTACTTGAAAATGCGTCAAAAATGTATTCTGGTGGGATTTCGTCAATGATAAAAAAAATAGTCTTTGAAAGAATTGAAGATGAATATGATTTGAGTGTTGCAAAAGAATACCTTCAAGAGAAAAAAGCTGGAACTTATAAGACAAAAGCTGTTGAGGAAGTTTGTAAGGATTTAGGCCTTAATTGGGATTCCCTATAAGATACCGATTGAAAATAGGCGAAAAATGTAGCGAAGAAATTGGACAAATTGGGTACTAATGCTTCGCGTATCATCTTGAAATGGGTGAAGAAAAACATTATAGAAACCGAAAATCCTAGATTGCATGGTAAGGCACTGACGGGTGACCTAAAAGGATTGTGGCGTTATCGAATAGGTGATTATCGCTTATTAGCAGATATTAACGATTTTGAATTGGTTATTATCGCTATCGATATAGGGCATAGGCGAGAAATCTACAACTGAATCAAAACTATCCACCAAGAGCTATACATATACATGAATTTTGCTTATTAACTATACTTGTGTATCTGATTGGAATATGGAAAATATGAGCTTTCCTTTAATCGTGATTTCATCTCCCATTAATTGCGTTGTGTACCTGCATTTTGAGTTTACCCTTTACATGGCATCATTCAATTTAAAGATTTGATACAAAAAAGGTACAAATTGTCTTTTACTAAACAGTGAAAGAAATAGTGCTAAGCTTAAGGCCAACAAAAAGCTGTAAATTAGAATACTTTTTATTCTCTGTATTCATGTAGTTCCACCTATGTTGATATGCTCCACCAAAAGAGAAAGATAGATAATCTCTTAGCTGTATTTCAGCTTCAGTCTTATAAATAAATGAGTGTTCAATAGTTCCAGTAAGAGAAAGTCTATTTACATCCTCTTTTTTGTCTATTCCATCAAAAGTATAGTTACTATAGTCACTTCCTCTCCCCTTCTCACCATGAGCCATATACATAACAGAAGACGAAACATTGTAAAAATTAGGTTTTCTAATTGTTCCACCAATAGACACAACAACACAATCAGGGCCATAGATATAGCCAGAATATGCACTGTCATCTCCAGACTCTTCCTCCCTTGAGTAACCCAAAAGGAAATCTTGAGACCAACATCGCATATTTGTCTTAAGTTGTGTAACATTCCCATTTTCATCATAGAACTTACTATTCAGATACATACCTGGCATGTTATAGACAACTTCTCCATATAGATTAAGAATGCTCTCGCTTTTAATCATATCTGTATAGCTTAAATTTAAAAGCCCACCAAAAGCGTTAGGGTCTGTATAGCCCAGTCTATCTATATATCCATCTGTTTCACCCTTAATTTGGAGTTGATCCATAGTTAGCTGCATATAAATATTCCACTTGGGAGCAACAGAGACTGAATAATCAAGAGTAATCATATTATTAGCTTCTAGACTATGACCTTCATGAAAGTTATACATATTATGAAGGATCATAAAAGGATTAAGATATCTAAAGTCAAAAGCAGTGTCTGTATCTAAAAGAGTAATAAATGAAAGTGATATCTTATGTTTATTAAATAAGACAATATCATATCCTGCTGAATGCCTTATGTTCTTATAGCCAGAAAACTGTGAGGTCTTAACAGCCCAAGGCTTAGTAACATCTTTTCCGTGAGAAGAATCAAAAGAAGTAAGAGTTATGAAAACAGATGTATTTCTTGTAAAGAAGCCAGTCTTCATGAATTCTTGATAGTCGTAGTTATCACCAATGGCTGTGTTACCAGTATAGCCCTCGCCCAAGGATACATGCCCTCGTCCTAAGATTAGACTTAGGCCTTTTGTTCCAAGAGAAACGCCAGCATCAAATGGGAAGTTTTGGACAAGTCTCGAACCATAGAATGATGAATGAAAGTTCTTAGTCCAAATATTCTTTTCCCCACTAACCTTCTGCCTATACTCAAAACCAAAACGAGTATAAAGAGTATCGCTAATTGTGTTTTCTAATAGTAAAACAGCTGCACTCTTTCTATCTAAATGATTCTTTATTACCCAAGAGTAATCTAAAATCCAGCTAGTCTCTTCGTCTTTATTTACCTGTACATAAACTTCAGGAGACAGAATTCCAATAAGAGAGATAGTTCCAAAATCATCAGAGTAGAAAGCATAGTCTTTATTAAGCTTCTCTTTCATATCAAGTAAAATTGGATTATTACAATCAAGATGTTCTTCTGCTCTCTCTAAAGCAAGTAGTAGTTGGGCTCTAGTAACAGGCCCATTACTCGTTGGCCCAACAACGCCAGCGAGGTGACATAATTCATTTACACTCCTCCACTCAAGAGACGAAACAGGATAATACTTCTGACTATTAGTAGTGGCGAATAGAGAAAGAGAAAACAAAAAAATAAGAGAAACCAAAACTAAAAAGATTTTTTTCAAGTCACTTACTCCTTACTCAAAATTGTAGGAATACTTGTCTTTACTGATACACCGAAAACAAGTTGCAAACTATTTTTATTTCTTCCCTTTTCATTAAGGTAATTAAAGATACTAGACCAAGCACCACCAAGAGAAAAAGAGACGTTTTCATTGACATTCACACTACTTTCCAATGACAAGAGAAGTGTATGTTCAACAATGCCATATGGAGCTTTGGAATTAAAGGTTGCTCTACTATTAATTCCATCAAATGTGTAATTATTAAGCTTATTTCCTCTACCCTTTTCACCATGAACCATATATAGAATAGATGATTTAAGGGAATATAAAGCCTTTCTATACTCACCTCCAATGGAAAAAACAATACAGTCAGGACCATATTTGTATCCAGCATAGTGAACATCATTACCCTTGCTACTTCTCCAGTAACCAAGAAGCCAATCTTGGGACCAGGAATATAGTCCAGTATTCTCGGCTGTAATCGTATTATCATTCTGAGCTTTATAGAATTTAGAATTAAGATACATGCCTGGGTCATTATAAACAAACTCAGAGTAGATATTTAATATTCCATTACTTATATAATCAGAGTATGAGATGTTAAATAAATATCCAAAGGCATTTGGATCTAATATTTCACCATATGCCTCTTGTTCTCCCTTACTCTGTGTTTGATCCATTGTGAGTTGAAAATATAGATTCCACTTTCTTCCGAGAGTCCATGAAATATCACCTGTAAGCATATTGTTAGCTTCATAGATAGTGTGTTCTTTATAATTAAACATATTATGCAGAACTATGAAGGGATTAAGGAATCTAATATCGAAAGAGGACGTTGTGTCAAGAAGATTAAGAAGAGAGAATGTCAGTCTAAAGTTTTTAAAGAACATCGCTTCAAAGCCAACTTCATGTCTTAGCTGCTTGTAATCAGAGAATCTTGGAGAGACTAGAGCATATGGATTATCGTTCAAATATGACGAGTGCGATGAATCAAATGAAGTAAGACGAAGTGACACAGACAAAAAAGGAGAAAAGAGCGAGACTCTCGCAAATTCTTGATAATCAAAATTGTCTCCAATTGCAGTATTGCCTGTATAACCTTCACCAAGTGATACACTTCCTCTTGCTGCCATAAAATTTAGATAACTATTACCAAGACTAAGCCCCGCATTATATGGATAGCTTTCAGTATGGTTGAGAGAAATGTTACTGGAAAATCTACTTCCCCATATATTGTCAGGCGATATCATATCGCGAGAAAAGTTATAGTCAAAAACAGCATATGCATTGTCAAGGAACGTAAAGGAAGCACCAACACCAAAAAGAGGCTTACGCTCTTTTGCGCTGGCAATGAACCAACCACTGTCGTAATCTAAATAACTACCATCTGTAGCCCTTTGAGGAAGAGATAAATCTCCAAGTTCCAAGTAACCCTCAAGATTAACATCTCCACTAATTGTAATAGCACCTATAGAATCTGTAACAGTTGGCTCAGCTTCTTCTAAGAGTTCATATACAGCTAATAAAAAAGAATCATTTTTACCAACCACGTCCTCTACTCTATCTAAAGCAAGTTCAAGTTGTCCCTTAGTAACAGGCCCATTACTAGTTGGCCCCACAACTCCAGCATAGTGACAAAGAGCATTAACGCTTTTCCACTCTAATGAGGAAACAGCATAATAGGTTTGACTGTTAGCAAATAAAGTAACAAAATTAAAAACGAGAATTAAGAAAACAAATATGATTTTTTTCACTTGTTCAGTTCCTGATTAAGCCAATTACGAAGTGCAACAATACGATTGTAGAATGATAGTTCTAAGTCAACAGAATAGAAAACAAGATTAATCTTAGGAGTTTTATCCTTAACAGAAGCCATGGCATATACATATATGCCCTCTTCTGTCGGGATAATATCTAAGACCATATTAACTTTACCAGGGGCAACAAGACCAATACCCATAAACTTGAGCTCACTATAGTTAGATATCTCCATGAAGATTTCATTATCTTGAGCTTTATACTTTAAAAGATAGACATTACCACCAAAGGAAGTATCTTTTTGATAAGCATAATATTCAGCATACTCAGGTACTGCAGTTACAGTTGGATCTTCAATCCTATCTTTCTTATTTGAGCTAGATAGCATAGAGGAATCTTCAAAGAGAGTCTTCTCTTTGTCTCCTGCTCTATGAGAGATGTAAGTCAAATCCTTTTGAGTAGAGATAGAAAGAAGAGTGTTGTAAAGCTTCAACATTTGCTCTTCTTCTGTCATTTTATTCCAGCTTTCTGGATAAGGAAGAAGAGAAGAAATAGCAACACCAAAGCCCTTCTTTAACCCTAAAACGTAATCAATCTTCTCTTTTACACTAACGGACGGAGGCGCTATATGTGCTATATCTCCATCTGTTGTGTTTTCTGATAATAATTCTCCACTTAAGAGAGTGCTACACTCTTCATTAGTTAATGTAACTACTACATCTTTAAATGATTCGAGAGCAAATAGAGAGCAAGATAAAAGGATTAAAGAAAGTATAACTAATACCTTTTTCATTAGTTAATCTCCTTTACAAACCAATCTTTAAGAGAAACAATACGTTTCATAAAAGCAGATGGAAGATGAACAGAAACAAAAGGAGTCTCAATTGAGGTCTCTTCTCTAAATACAGTAGCTAAAGCAAATACAGCTAACCCTTCTTTAGTCATAAGAACATCAACACACATATTAAGCTCTTTTGCCTCAACTGCTGTATAGAACATAAACTTCAGTTTCTCTTTATTTGTGAAAGAAACAAAGATTTCATCGCCATCAATTGTATAGTCGATTATATATACATTTCCACCAAAAATGTTGTCCTTAAGATATGCTGCTATTTCGTATTCGTATTCTTCAGGAGCATATTCAAACTTCACATCGTAGGCCTTTTTCCCTTTTTCTAGAGCTGTGAGGGTATAAGAATCAGAAAACAAAACCTTAGGTTTTTCTCCAGCTTGATGTGAAATATATGTAATACCCTTAATAGTGGAAATAGAAAGAAGAGTATTAATAATCTCTAATTTCTTCTCATCATGAGTCATATTGCTCCAGCCTTCTGGATACTCAATAAATGAAGAGAGTCCCATGATAAAACAATCAGGATTGTTGTTGTCATTAATAGCCTTCTCTTTTCCTCTTGTTCCATCAAATGCAATAGATGGAACATCTTCGCCATAGGGCGATGCATGCTCTATTGTCTCACCACTAAGCAATTGATTCAATAAATCATCTGAGTAAGACGAAGTAATACTATATATGCTTTTCTCTGCACTAAGAGAAAAAAGGATGGTTAATAAAACTAAAAGTATTACATTTCTCTTTTTTAGCATGCTTTCTCCTTTGACTCTTCAACAAATGTAGCAAAAAGAGCCATAAAGAATGGATTGTATTGTATATGAGTTAAGTGATGTGCTGTTGTGGAGTTAAGAGCAATCACAAAAATCACAACAAGGAAGAATAAATCCTCCCTTCTTTTATAGCAAATAGCAATGTATGTCATAATTAATATAACTATAAAAACAACACCATAGCTCAAAAAACAATAAATAAAATGGCCACTTCTCCCTCTTGATCCATTTATATATAAAAAAGATTTCCAGAGTTAAAACTAAAAGCACTAAGCAAAGTTGATAGATTCTTTCCTTAACGCTAATACAACTTCTAGACTCAATAATACAAACTGAAACCTATAGATAAATTAAGTTTACAGTTTGTACTCCAATCATTATTCATACGTGTACCATTACCAGGATTAAAAATCATTGTCTCTCCACCATCAACAATATCGTATGTGTCATAGTGTTTAACAATTTCTGGATCAAATGAATAACTACGCTTACTTTCAATTAAACACTGTAGGCCGAATGTGAAGTCAAAAGGAAGGTTATCAAAACTCTTCTTACCTTTTACTTCCAAATCAAGAGTATTGTTCCAAATATAAGAGAAGAAGGCTTTGTCTACATACAATTCTGATACTTTGTAGTTAATAATATTATTTAAACTTGTACCCTTATCATCTGTGGAATACTGAGCACTCCTCATTTGATCTTTAATGATAAACGATAGACTTAAATCCCACTGAGTAATTGTAGTAGAGAACTGTGCAAGGAGCTCCAAAGAATCTGGATAGAGTGGATAGCTTAGATTATAGCCCTTATTAACATATGCAGTTCCCATTGGTGTGCTACCCCAAGGATTCTTATCAGATGTGTATGTATAATGAGAGCCAAAGAATGGAGGAATATATGTAGCTTGTATGCCTAGCGTTGAGAAATCTCCATAAGGAATATTAATTGTTGCACCGCCTTGTAGAGCGATGATGTTTCTCGCAAAGCTAATAACTTTAAACTTATTTAGACTATTGAATTCATCTATCGCTAAAGAAAAATATGCTTTACCAACTCCTTTGATAGTATATGTTGCATCAAGACCTGCTAGCATATTATCAAAGTCGCCAATATAGTTTTGAGCAAACATATATACGCCAAGTGGATTTAAGTATGCTAGTTCAAAACGCTTACGCCAGACAACAGATTCAAATATGCTTGCTCTAAAGCCTTCAAATGGCTCTATCTCAATTCTTTGAATGGAGAAGTTATTATCATAGACGTTTGAATGTAACTCTTTATCTCCTGTCTTATCTGCCTCTCCATCTAATACTAGATATGATTTACCTAAAGAGCCAATGGCTGCAGAGAGGCTAAACCAAGATGAAGGCTGGAGTGTAAACTCAACTGCATCAAAGCTTCTCGCAGAACTCGAGAGAGCTAAGTTATTAATACCAGGGCCCCAATCACGGGCAAGAGAAGCAAAACGAATTGTCAAGCTACCGTTAAAAAGCGAAGTTGCCAATTCTGGATACATCACAAACCCATCGCCAAGTGATTTGAATGGAGAGTTATATAAATCATTTGAGCCAAGTAGTGACATATAAAAACCGTCACACTCGTGAGTAAAGTCAGTAACAAGAAAAGCTCTATGATCAAGTTTATCTAATAGGATTCCAAAATCCATATAGAAAGAAAGGCTGTTAAACAAATCACCCTTTGCATAGAATGTTAGCTTATTCCTCGAATCAAATGCCTTGTTTGTAACTCCAACAGTTTGTTCTGTTTTAATTTTTCCACCAAAAGAAACTAAGGCATTTTCATTCTCGGTGAGAACTAAATAGCCCTTTTCTAAAAATGATTTTTCGCTAGATACTCCATAGGTTGAATCAAACTGAGATAAAAGTTTTTCAATAGCTTTTCTTTCACTTTCAGTTGTCAAGTTTGAACTATAGATTACATTAAGTAAACTTTTAACACGGGAGATTGAATATGGCTTAACATCAGTTTGGTTTGGTATTATGCCCCTAATCTCTGCAGCATCAATGATTCTATATGCATCAGAGTCAAGTGGAATGGAAAGATAACTCTCTCCTGCAAATAGGAGAGAGAAGGAAAACAACATAACAAAAACAAAAATTAATAGCTTTTTCATAAATACCTTTTTTAAAACTTAAAAGAAGAAACCTAAGCCTATATATATCTCATAGAAGTCTCTTCCACCTTCTTTATTCATAAACTTTATCACTTTTTCCAAATCAAAACCAAGAGATACTCTCACAGGGTAGCTAGGATAGCTCTTGAGAATACCAATGCCCTCTATACCAAAGCCATAGAAATTCTTGGCATTCCTACCATCTGGTTTTGCAATACCATAATCAAAGAAGGCATTAAAGTATGCATCAGCAAAACTAAAGAAAGAAGGAAGAGGGAACTTAGTCATTAAATTGAGGTTTACAACAATTCCAACAAGGTTGTTGTTATAACCATCTGTTGTGACATTTCTTATACCTCTTAAGTATTCTCCAAATGCAGTTCCACTTCCTCCAGTGATATTTCCATTATCATCAATGTCATCTGTGTAATTAACAACAATTCTAAAGGATGGATTAAACCAAGAACCAAAGAGTTTATGAGCTGTAAACTCTAAGTGGTCATATACGCCAACATCAGGATTAATCTTTCGTGTATTGTATTCCTGCATCCATGATTCACTAATGCTAATTGAATAACTTACACCATCCCTGAAATTTCCAATCCAATTAATATAGTTACCACTACTAGAAGCAGAGAGTACATAATAGCGATAGAAGAATAGATCTGAAACGCCCTCTTTCTTTTCTGTTCTTAAGAATTCGCTCAAAGTCGGACGAATTGAGATATGTGGCCCTATATTAATTTGTTGACTAAGCCCAACACCTGTATCGTAACGACGAAGTGAATTATCTTTCTTTAGCTTTATATTCTCCATCACCAATATTGTAGATGAAGGTGTTAATACATACTTCATCGTTGTGTTGATATCATATGCATCATCAACGGTATATTTTAATGTATTAGAAACAGAGAAAGGAGAACCACTAAAAGAAAGAGATGTATTGTGGCTCATCTCTGATGGTGACCAAAGATATTTTTCACCAACGCCACTCTTATCTACAAACTTTACAGAATCAGAAAAGTCAAAACGAGTCTTATCAATAACAACATTAGAAATTGAGAGAGATGGAGTTAAATACGAATCAGTTTTGTTGTCATGAACTAAAAGACTGATAGAAGGAGTAATACCAATACTTCCTAAAGAAATATTGTTTAAAGAAGAAGAGAAAGAATACTTATTTAGATTTGATTCTCTTTGAATAGAAAAGGAGGTATTTAGGCTATACTTCCAAATAGGAATGCTACTAACAGAAAGGCTGTACTTAAATTCCTTTGTATTAGTATAACCTATAAAACTAGTTGATAAATTAGCCGCCCCAAGTTTTAGGCCAGTTAAATCAAATTTAGCATCATACTCTGGAGAACCAAATGACTCAGGTGGAAATATTGCTCTTACAGTTGCAGTAAAATCTGAAAAAGTACCAAGTAAGTTAGTATCAAAAACCTTAACACCAAGTATAGTTCCAACATTTGTATCATACTTGGGATATGGAATGATTAAGAATGTATGAGCATCATCAATATCGAAATTGACTGTAACATAGACATTCTCACCATCAACTCTTTCAGTAAGTGTATAAGTTACGCTCTTAAATACCCTCTTGTTATCTAAAACTTGTACTTTATTATTTAAAGCATTAACTAATTCTTCTTTAGATGAGAATTCTTCTCGTCTTGAGGGAACAACTAAAGACCTAATAACACTCTCTTTAGTTTTTCCCGAGATATCAAAAACATAATTTTCAATAATAAAATGTTCAGCAAATAGAGAACAAACCGCAATAACTAAAACAAAACAGAAAAGACAAAATCGCTTCATTTACCCTCAATCCCCACTTAAAGTAAATGTTTCCTCACATCGCCCCCTCTCGTTTAAAGACAGAGACAATAGTACGAAGTATTATTTTTATATCTAAAAGAATAGATGCATGGTCAACATAGTATAATTCAAGAGCACATCGTTCAGGATACTTAACACAGTTTCTTCCATTACATGCCCACCAACCTGTTAAGCCAGGAGTAACTGAAAGAAACTTATCCATGTCCTTTCCATACCAATCAAGCTCACTTTCAATGACAGGACGAGGGCCCACAAGGCTCATGTCACCTTTCAAAATGTTAAATAATTGAGGTAACTCATCTAAGCTAGTTACTCTTAAAAACTTGCCAAACTTAGTTACTCTTGGATCGTTCTTGAGCTTAAAATTCTCCTTCCACTCCTTCATCTGTTCAGGAGTGAAGTCCTTAATCATATCATCAGCATTAGGAACCATGGTCCTAAACTTATATAGATAGAATACCATTCCACCTTTACCATACCTTTTATGACGATAAAAAGGAGAACACTTTAGTGTTAGCAAATTGACTAATGAAATCAACAACAAAATAGGAGAAAGTATTATAATGAAAAGAAGAGAGATTATTATATCAAATAGTCTTTTTACAAAATGATACACTTTACTTCTCCTTTTAAACTCATTCTCAATAAAACACTATATTATAACTGCAAAAAATAATTAGTTACCACCATTAATTTTCAACATTTTGTCTTTCAAATGGATACAGGTATTCAGCAAGTTCTTTTTCTATGTATTCAACTTCGCCTTTTTTATACTTAATTCTTTTCCATGTCTGAGTATTATTTATCGAAACTGATGGATTAAAATGCTTGAATTTGTCTTTATGAAGACTCTCATCTAAATTAAGCCACAAGTCTATTTCTGTCGTCACTCTATCATAATTATATATCAAGTCCTCAAATTGAATAAACTTCAATCTATCATCAGCAAAAGATTCTGTTTTTCTATGAGAACGAGTGTACTTATACCATTTACAGAAAAGTTCAACGTCACTTGGAATCACACCATCCTTCCATTCATACTTATCAAGGAGGAATATATCCCGAGGGTCTCTATCAACAATGCAAACTTTAATATCATTAAAGTATCTCAAATATCTTTTTAGATTTGTAGGAGGAACTATTTGATCAACCATAACAGTATTATAACCCTGACTTACCGAAGAAAAGAGGTCATCAATATATGTTCTAGTACAATCTAAAAAGTATTCTTCTGTAGGATGTGAACAATATGTTATTTCCTTTTTCATGGTATTAAGGCATCTATCTGGCTTATTTCGCCAAATAGTAGTCTTGAGGATTTTATTAAGTATTCTCTTTCTAAAATAAAAAAACTCTCCTCTATCAATTAAATCGTATTGCCACCATCCGTTATATTTAAAATCAGTTAGCTTATTGATATATTCATAAGAATACTTCTTCCAGTTTCCATGAAAAAACTTCTCATACTTACGTCCGAATATATTTCCACAATTTAAATCGACGAGTCTCTTAAATCTCTTTAATGCATGACCAGAATTATGGCGATTAAAATTATCAACTAAGTTATATTCTAAATCTGAAATTCCATCAGGATCCTGAACAAAACGGAACTCTTCATTCGTAAACGAATAAATATCAGAAAATTCACTAACATAATCAGTAAATGCACTAGAACCAGTCCCATAGTAAGAAGCGCAAGTAAGTATCCTCATTTTAAATCTCCAATGTAGTCTTCAAATTGAGCGACAATTGATTGAGGAAAGAAATCCCTAACTCTTTCTTTTCCTTTTAAAACTAACCTATCTCTTAATTCTTTGTCATTGTATACTCTTGCAATAGCATCAGCCAAATCTTTCTCATCTCCAACCCTTGTAATAATTCCATATTCATTCTGCTTCAGGATTTCTCTCACTCCGGGGATACTATCAGTTGAAACTATTGGTAAGCTATAGAACATTGCCTCTAACAAAACTGTAGGTAATCCTTCAGCAGGACTTGAATGAACATAAATATATGCACCTTTATAATAGTTTTGAACATCATATCTAGAACCAACAAAAACAACATTGCTTTCTAAAGAGAGCTCCTTTACTAACTTTCCCAAGTTTTCTCTTTCGCTTCCATCTCCAACTAATAGTAACTTCTTATTTAAACCATATCCATCTTTCAAGACCTTAATAGCCTTAATCAATGTCTGTTGATCTTTATCTTTAGCAAGTCGCCCCACCATTAATATATAATCACCATACTCTTTCTTTAGTTCATCAACGAAATCATTGTTGATTGAACGCTTGAAGAAATTGAGAGGATTATAGATTTTCTTTTTGTTAATATTATTTCTTGTGTTAAAGCTCAAAACCTTATCATCATTACAGTCAGAGAGACAAACAAGGTTTTTTATTGACTTATGCAAAGAATAAAAACCAGGCGAACATTCATAGTAGGAATACTGATCTCCATGTAGCCATGCTATTTTCTTTGTTTTCTTTGAATATGATTTCACAACAAAAGTTAAATCATTCCAATGTCCAGAAAAAGCAATAACAACATCAGTCGACATAAGATTATGTTTATAAATTAAAGAATAAAAAAAAGTAATAAAACTAAAAAATAAAAAGAACGGGAAGAAAACAACTTTGCCCCATAATCCCCTTTTTTGAATCTTGCTATATTTTTGAGGGGTAATCCAACGAGGATAAGAAATATGAATAACAGGGCATAATTTAGGAATTTCTCTTTCTAAATCGTTAAGGCTTGGTACCAAGTTTATTACGTTTATATTATATCCTCGCTCAGACAAAAGCTTAATGTATTCAACACCAACTCTTTCGATACCACCAAATTGAAGTCCATCAAAAACAAATGTAATACTTTTCATTGTTCATTTACCTCTTGAGCTTTTCCTATAAACATATTGCATAAATCTAAAACCGAAATAAGAAAGTAACAAAGAAAGGCGAACCTTCTTTCTTGTTTTTTTGCTTTTTATTATGCTCCATCGGTACCTTTTAATAAAAGAACTGATAAACTTTCTATCTTCTTTGTATTCATTTTGAATTGGTATCATCAACAGAATAACAATTGAAATATTAACTAGCCTATTTGTTATGTCTTCATCATAAAGAGAAGAATGTGTAGAAAGAAAAGAGATAAATCCTTTTACAGAATCTATCTTCTTTTTTGAGACTTTTCCATACATAGCACCTTCGTTATTAATGAAATAGCCATAATCGCTATCAGCTACATAAACAACTTTATCTAATTTTTCAATAACTTCAACATTAAAGATAAAGTCTTCACCAATACTAACATCTTCCCTGAAACGAATACTATCAATAGCTTCTCTAGAATATAGCGTTCCCCAAACTGAAGTTATTTCAATATTGGGATAAGGACGTTTTAAATAGCAAATATCATCAATTGCAGTTGAAGTATCAACTTCTTTATAAGAAACTACGCCCTCAAAATTCATAACTAAACACTCTTCTGTATATATTCTTTCTGCACCACATTTAACATAAAATGCGTTTGTTTTATTTTGAGCTTCAATAAGATGTTCTAAGCATTGAGGGGAAATAAAATCGTCTCCATCTAGAAATGTAATAAACTCTCCAGAAGATTTATCTAATCCGAAGTTCCTAGCTTTTGATACACCTCCATTCGGGATATGATAAATCTTAATACGACTATCACTAGTAGCAAAAGTATCACAGAATGAAGCTATTTCGGACTTTGAACCGTCATCGATAATTAATAGTTCAAAATCTTTATAACTCTGATTTATAACACTATCGACTGCTCTTTTAATCAGTTTTTTACTTGTATTGTATATTGGAGTAATAATACTTATTAGTTTATTCATTTTTCTTTAAGTATACTTGCACTTTTGACTTTAGTTGACCAAAAAATTCTAATAGTAGCTTGTCTCTCATAACCAGTAGCCCAATGAAATAAAGAAAAGCCCCACTAACAATCATAATTAATGTTGAAATAACACTAGACGTCAAATACTGGTCTTCTATTATAAGAAGAACAAGCATTAATAAACTTGAAATCAAATATTTAGGTACATAAGCAATTATTTTTTTTAAATTTAGTTGTTTTCTAATGTAGCGAAACTGAACAACAGTGACAGAAAACTCTGCAATTACAGAAGCAAGCATTGCTCCACTAGAGTACCATATAGGAATTAAAACTAAATTGCATATAAAGTTTATGACAGCGCCAATAATAACTGAAATTGTAAGTTTATCTTGTTGCATTGTAGGAACAAGATATTGAACCCCAGTAATATTGCTTAAACCTATTGCTATTACTAAAAAACTTGAGAGATTTAGAAGCGTTGCAACTTTGTCATAGCCAGATCCGTAAAACCAAGGAACAAGATTAGATGATATGCCAATAAGACCAAAGCAAATAGGGAATCCTAAGAAAAGTGCAAATCGGTAACTTTTAAGCATATACTCTTTAATTTTATCTTTTTCATCTTTTGCAAAGTAATAGCTAATACGTGGCATCATCACTGTAGATAAAGTAGTTATTATTGTTAATGCAGTTTTTGATAGTTTTGTTGCTTGTTCATAATAACCATTTTCTACTCTTGTTGTTGTAAATAGCCCAATCATCGTTACATCAAGAACTGTATATACACTTATTGCTACTGTAGGCACAAATAACCTTAGTATGTTTTTAAAATCCTTGAAAGGTTTAATCTTTTTAAAGTTTGGTTTAGATATGTACTTAGAAATAAAAGGAAGCAACGTTAGTGCACTGAGAACAGGAGAAAGTGACATTATTAAAGTATATATGTAGATATCATCTGGAGATTTTACAAATACAAAGATTGAGGCTATTACTACAATCTTTACAAACATATTTCTTAGAGATATCTTCCCGAACTCCTCCATTCCCTGAAATACCCATACAGTATCTAAAGCAACAGAAAGGATATTTAAAGAAACAATGAGAGACAATAAATAATCATTGTTTGTTATAGAAATAAAAACAAAATAGAAAACAAGGCATATAAAAGAAGTAATTATCCTAAGCGTGAACAGATCCCAAAAACGGTAACTTCTTTTTTCTTTATCATCTTGATATCTAGCTATTTCTCTTTCTGCATATGTTGCTGTTCCAAGAATTGCAGCAATCATGAAGTAACTTACAAGAGAATATGCATAACTATATTCCCCTATTCTCTCTGCACCAAGACACCGTGAAATATATGGTGTTGTTACAAGAGGTGCAGCCATAACAAATACTTGGTAAATAAGATTATAAATAAAGTTCTTTTTTATACTCTTACGCATTACAATCTCTGTATATCTGATCTAACAGTTTAATATATTGATTGTACATACAATCTAATGTCAAATGCTTAAGGAAAAACTCTTTATTCTTGTTGCCTAATACTTTTCGTTCCTCTAATGACATATTATTTATTTTGTTAATTAATAATATAGCGTCATCCTCGGTATTATATAAGAAAACCCCTGGTACATTTTCTCTCTCAAAGAACTTATTTCCACCTGTTCTACTAGCAACAACAATTACACCTAAGGATAAAACTTCTAACATCACCAAATCAAAGTAAGTAACACGATTAGGCAAAACAAACAAATCAGAAGAGGCAATATAAGAATGAGCATCATTTGTCCAACCTATTTCAATCCAACGATTATTTTGGGGAGAATTAATCAATCCAGGTCTACCCGCAACAACTACCCAATTATTTTCATTTTCATTAATAAATCTTAAGCCAATTTTTTTGAATTTATCATATCCCTTTACATAATTATGTCGGCCAACATAAGAAATAATGAAATTAGAGAGAGAAATATTCAATTCTTCTCGTACATCTATCGGAGTTCTTTTGGCATAACAAGGTTTAATTCCCGTTAAAACATACCTAAAAGAGGACGCCTTTTCTTCTTTTATTCTTTTGTATTCTCTCCAATTGTCAATGTATGGCTCTTCTGCCTCAGGACAAGGAAAAACAATATAATCTGCACTTAAAAAGGCATATCTATCTACACTGAGCATCTTGTTTTTCAAATCTCTAATAAAAATACTATATAATTTAGAGTAATCACTACATTTCTCCATTCCAGAAGGAAGAGGAGTATGAGATTGAAAGATTATTTTACCCCTATAATTTTTTAACCGATCTTTTTCTATAAATAAATCTTTTGCCTCATGAAAGTGGATAATGTCATATTCATTTAAATCAATATCATGTGCAGGTTTAACTCGACCTCTAAAAAGTTTTTTTAGAAAAAAAATCTCCCTTAAGTCATGTTGAAGCCTATATAATGATTTTGGTAGTTTTTTTACATATTTTTTTGCAGTATTTCTTGTATCATTAATTCTTTTTGCAGGGAGAAACTGAATATTAGAGTTATTATTTTTTTTTATTTCCTCGTTATAATAAAACCCCACACCTAATGGACCACCACAAGGAGCAAGTTCATCCGCCCTTAAGTATATCAAAACTTTCATATTGTCTTCCTTTAAACACCAAAATATAGCTTAATGAAAAAAACCATGATCATTTCAAAGCATGTAAGTATACTTCTTTATATTTTCTAACCATTACTTTCGTATTATATTCATTCAGTATATCAGAATAAGCATTTTTAATAATACTAGAGCAATCTGTGTCTAGAACAGTTTTAATTGCATTTACATAATCATCTACAGTATTACATAAGAATCCATTTCTATTATTCTGTATTACATCATGATTACCTTTAACATCACTGACAACACACGGTTTTTCTAAATACATAGACTCTAATAAAGACATTGGAAGAGCTTCACCAAAGCTAGTGAATAAAAAGACATCAGAATTAATAGCGTAGTCCAAAGCTTTTTCCCTATCTAAAAAGCCAGTAATTGTTATATTGGAACTTTTTAGTTCGTTTTCTAATTCTCCACCACCAATCCATATGAACTTTATATTTGGTAATCTACTTGCGATTTTCTCAAACATGAATGGATTTTTCTGATAGCATACCCTTCCTAATGTATAAACAGTAAATTGATGGGAAGAAACAATTGCTTTTTCTTTAATTGAATCTAAATCCTCTATATTTATACCATTGTTAATATAAAGAGAGTTTTTAGTTAATTTTCTTGTATCCTCATACTCACCTTTTCCACAGCTAATAGTAGTACACCTTCTTCTAGCACAAAGCCATTCTATAAAATAATAAATCTTCCTCTTTAAAGGACTACATTCTGCAGCAACAAAGCTATAACCATGAGGTGTATAAAAGAGAGGAACTTTTCTTCCATTAAAAGCGAAACGTCCTAGTGCCCCTGCCTTACTACTGTGAAGATGGATAATATCTGGTTTAATTTCTTTTGCAATTTTCTTCATTTCAAAAAAGGCTTTTATATCTAAAATAGGGTTAAGTTCTCTACAGAAATTCTTTACTTCTATAAAATGAACTCTCTTATCAAAAAAAAATTTAAAGTTTTCTCTCGTTTGATTACTTCTTATTGAATAAGCCAAATAAACATCAAATGAATCAACCAATTCATTAGATAAATCTGTTATATATGATTGAACTCCAGTAGCTAGAGACTCAGTAAAAAAAAGAATCTTTTTCATCTTGTATACTATTTTAGTTAAGAATTACTGTCAAAATTGATTCGTTCTTCTTCAATTACTAGAGGTTTATTCATCACTCTTTGGTTAATACTTAGAATATACTCTCCTAAAAATCCAAGAGAAGCTAATTGAATTCCCCCCATTAAAAATATTCCAATAATAATAGGAGCAATACCTGCAGAAAATTTCTGCCAATTAGCTAATTTCATGATTAAATAAACAAGTGCAACAATAAAACTTACAAAAGCAATACAAAACCCTGCAAATGTAATTAATCTAAGACCAGTCTTTGTATAACTTGTAAAACTCAGCATTGCAGCATCATAAAGAGAATAGAAATTATTATGAGTTTTTCCTGCACGTCTTTTAGGCTGAGTGTACTTTATTTCCAGGTGATCTGGTGCATATTCAGCAACAACTCCACGGATAAATGGCATTGGATCCTTCAATTCTCTTAAGACATCAACAAAACTCTTGTCATATAAACCAAAGCCCGTAAATTGTTTAATTTGTTTTACATCACTCATTTTTTTGACTAGAGCATAGTAAATACCTCTAAGAAAATAAACTAACTTATTCTCGTTGCTTTTATCTTTAATCATGCATATAACTTTATTACCCTCTTCCCATTTTTCAACCATAATATGGATTAATTCAACAGGGTCTTGGAAATCTGCGCAAAGAGGAATAACACAATCTCCTAAGCATTGCATAATTCCATAATAGGGGCTATTAAATTGCCCAAAGTTCTTCATATTGAAAATTGCTTTCACGTTTTTATCTTCTTCGCAAATCTTACGAATTAATTCACGTGTTCCATCTGTCGATTTATTATCAATGATTACTATTTCGTAATTATATTGAGGTAAGTTCTCTTTAAACTCATTCTTAACCGCATCTACAATTGCATTTATATTATCTTTTTCATTGTAACACGGAATCATTACTGATATTTTCTTATTACTCATTTAATTATCCTTATTATCTTTTATTTTAAATTAAAAAGTACTTTCTGATACTTATATTTTATCTCTCCACCAAAATTATTTAATGAAACAATCTCATCTTTAGTGGCAACTCCCTGACTAGGATCATCTCCATTTTTTAAAGATATAAAAGTATTATATACAGTACGATTGATCTCAAAAAAAGGTGTAATACTTCCAAGTAAGATGATAAAAAGTAGAATTACGAACGAAAATCTCTTTTTTTCTCTTTTCATTTGTTTTATTGTTTCTGCCACCATAAGGTATAAGACTACTAATGAAGGAATTGATGCTCTCATACAAAAATCTTCCGAAGTGCCTACTTTTATAAAAGGGCAAATGAGCAAAACAAAAAATGAAAGATAAAATAAAGGATTCTTTTTTTGATATGGAAATAGTATTACATAGTATACAAGAACTTCTAATGCAATAAAGGCACAATATCTAACAGCAAGAACAATAAAAGAAACATTACTATCACCAATTGAAACTGAATGGAAACTGCTAGAGGAATAATTTGCCAACAGGTATAAGAAAGATATAATCCCAGATATTCCACCACCAATAATATTCTCAAAGGATAATAAACTTTTGCAGTATATTAAAAAGTTTTTTGAAAATGATGTGTTTTTGTCAAAACAAACATTCCTTAAAGAGACATATATTGAAAAAGGAATTAATCCCACAAAACCAAAAGTCGATTGGATTAACAAAGACCCCATAATAAAAATAACGCTCTTATTATCCTTTTGATTTAAAATAAGAAGTGTTGCAATCCATGCCGGAATAGCTTGGTTAAACACCCAAAACAATTGTGTCGTAAAACTTGAAAATTGTTTTCCTGACCACCATTCAATATGACTTATAAATGAGAGATTTTGAAGAGATGATGGATTGTAAATTCCACGAACAAAAACTCCAATAATATCCAATCCACTAAAGAATATAAATAAAAGTAAAGGCCATATTTTCACCTCTCCCAAAATATTGGATATTAACAGATAGGTAATAAAAACACCTAAGGCAGCCCAAACATAAAGAAAAAAATATGCTGCACTAATACCAAACACTTTCCCAACAAGAGCAGCAGGTAGCCAGAAACCTAAATAATAAATCATCATTATTAAACTATTATTCTCTTGTTTAACAACGGGCCAGCTGTCATTAACTAATACTTCAAGAATTCCATTTCTAACATATGAATCATTGTTTTGAAATATGCTTCTTTTCGAGATTCCCGAAAGAAAAACCCAACAAAAAATAATAACTGTAATAACGAGTATTTTTTTATAATCTTGCTTTAAAGACAAATAAAATGTATGCTTTTTTATAGTAATATACACACTCAATACAACAAAAATTACCATAGGTAAAGCAAAATAATAATTTAACCAAGTTAAAACAAATATAGTAAATGGTAAAAAAATATATAAATAACCAAGCAATGAAGGTAGATTATTCATATCTCAGTCAAACCTCTCCACTTCTGATCTTTCTCGCTTAGTTTTAACTTTGTTCCATCTAATAAAGTATATTCATCTGCTTTAGCTGTACCATTATAACTTCCTAATACTTCGGGCCAAACAATTCCGATAGTTGGATCGTTCCAAGCTATTCCACCTTCGTCATCTGGATGATAGAAATCAGTACACTTATAGCAAAACTCAGCTTCATCACTTAAGACTAAGAAGCCATGAGCAAAACCAGGAGAAATAAGAAACTGCTTCTTATTCTCTTCTGATAGTTCTACTCCAAACCACTTACCATATGTTGAACTACCTTTTCTTATATCTACTGCAACATCAAAGACTCTACCTCTAATTACCCTTACAAGTTTACCTTGTG
>ERZ808274.373-NODE-373-length-23913-cov-9.467558_pt1 | contig 23913 bp, 21 predicted proteins | sample MGYA00521277_ERZ808274 | MGnify/ENA primary metagenome ERZ808274 (study PRJEB31516, sample SAMN03275597) | gut metagenome | biome: mammalia-associated habitat; material: feces | host: Papio cynocephalus | place: Kenya | collected 2012-07-28 ... | reverse complement strand
CCTTTTTATTTCAACTGCTTTTCCCTTATCCCACAAAAATTGTGATTGAACCTTAATTATCATAATAAAACCCAAAAAACCAATTACAGTATCAATACTTTTTTGTTATTATCGATGCACCGATTAGCTCTTTAAGCTTGGCTACTTCTGAAGTATGTCTTGATGCATATTCATGCTTAATTGCATCCAAAGCGTATAACTGGCTTACATAACCTGTAATCTTACCACCATCAACCAAATCCTCTTTGGCAGATGTGAGTATTACTATGTTTGAAAGTTTTGCAACAATAGAATTAGGATAACTTGTGATTGCAATCACCTTTGCTCCTCGATCTTTTGCTATTTGGCAAGCAACACAAATATCCTTAGTATTGCCAGAAAGGGAAAAAGCAATGACAAGATCGCCATCTTTCATGCTTGCAGCCTTCATCACCTGAAAGTGATCCTCTGTAACAGCGCTCGCATTAAGACCAAGACGCTGGAAAGAGTCTTCACCTACTCTAGCTGATATGCCACTTGCTGCCACACCATAGAAGAATATATAGTTTGCTTGCTCAATAATATCTACAGCTTGTACTATTTTCTCATGATCCAAAAGTGATTCTGTATTCTTGACAACATTTATAAAATCATCAAGTTGAGAAGTATTTGAACTCAAGTCTAAAGAAACAGAGGAATCCTTTGCAATTTGTATTTTGAGATCAATAAGCTTCTTGAAACCAACTCTATTGCAAAATCTTATGACACTGGCCTCCGACACTTTTGCATTTTGCGCAATATCAAGGATAGTCATATTGGTTAAATTCTCTCTCTCATTCAATATCAATTGAGCAACCTTCCTCTCTGAGTTTGTAAGCTCTGGAAGGAATGAATTTATCAAATTGAATATATCCTTTATGCCACTTCTGTCCGTATAGTTCATGATAATAAAATACTATGTGCCAGTATCTGTTGTTGTCAATGTTCATCAAACAAACTATGAATGGAAAAAGACAGCAAGAAGATGATATGTTATATTGATACACGATGTTAAAGGGTCTTTTATGGCAGATGAATGCTACTTGATTGTTTCAGATATCCATGGCTCAGATATTGCAATCGAGCTTATAAAGAAAGCAATAGAGAGATACAAGCCAATAGAAATCTTATCGGCAGGAGACCAATGCCCAAACCCATTTGAGCCATTGTATTCAGAGCTGGTATCTGTGAGAGGCAATTGCGATAGCTTTTATGAATATGAGACTCCCTTTCCACCTCTCTTTAGAAAGATGAGGATATTTGGCAAAGATTGCGTAATCACTCATGGAGACAAATACAGTTACAAAGACTTCGAACTAGAAAGAGGATCTGTATTCATCTCAGGGCACACACATGTGCCAAACTTGGAAGAAAGAGATGGGATCTACTTGCTTAATCCAGGCTCTCCTTCTCGTCCGAGATCTTCATCTGGGCCAACAGCAGGACTCTTCTTGCCAGATCGCTTGGAAATTATATCGCTTTTGGATTTTACCCAAATCTCTGCTCTTGCTTTCTCTTCTAGAAAATATTCCTGAAGTCTTGCAAGTTGCACAGTCTCTGTTCCCTTTGCACTCTCTGGATTCATCTCAAAGAAATCAGGGACCTTATGAAAAGAGGGATCAAGAGTAGCGAAAATAGACAGCCCATTCTCCAATAGGTCTTTTCCTTTTAGGCCACAGATAGAAAAGCGACGAGCAAAAAAGCGAAGAAGTGATGGACTGGAAAAGGCACACTTGGGTATTTTGTCCCAATAAAGGCACGTTGCAATCAAAGGCCCTATGCCGTATGAAAACAAAGCTAGGATATAGCATAGTTCATATAGCGCCATTATTGCTGAGCATCTTTCATTAAGCTCTTTCTTTGCAATGATTAAGCTTGCTGGCAAGAATATATCGATACAAAGCGAAGTCATCAATGCCTCAGCAAATGAACCTCTAAGATCATAAGATATTGCTTGCCCTTCAGCACTTTGCAAAGAATCTGGAAAAGCCTTTAGACCATCGCGGAAAATCGCTCCAACGCCATTGCTCGCTCCTATTGAATGAATAAGCTTGATATACTCTTTGCTTGTACGTCCAGAGAGAGACAAGACTTCCAGATTGGAGCTATCCATTGCTGATACATATCCCAAAATAGCTCCTAAGTGATTTACATCAAGACCCTCAAAATGTGCACTATCGACAAGAGAAGTAACATCACGAGGATCAAATAATCCGATATTCGTCCCTAGTGCCATGCATTCATTCCATGAAGGAAGGGATGTGTTGTCTTTCTTTCTTCTTCCACATGCAAGAAAACATTCCTGGCAAGAATCAGGATAGTTTCCATAAATCTCTGTAAAACTCTCACCATCAAGAAAATATGCCCTCGGATCGAATCTTCTAGAATTGTTCTTCACAGGTATCCAACCAAGCCTGAGAGCATCATCAATAATGCAATTTCCACCATTTTTTCTTGTTCTTCTAGCAAGCTTTGATGTCTCTATCTTTCTAGAAAATCTCAAGCATGATTTATCTTTTGGCCCCTCGTCTTTCGTATAAAAACCCTGCAAGACGATTCCTTTCAGATTCATCATTGAAAATACATACCCAAGACCAGCTCCTCTGACAGCCTTTCCTCTACAAAGAAGAGAAGCAAATTTCACTCCATTGTCGGCAGCACGAGCTGTAGATAGCGTCGTATCAGATAAGTTCTTTGTTGCAATTTCATCAAACGAAGCAGAATCCTTTCCTTTTAGGAATTCACAAGGAAGAATCTCGTTCGTGCCGGAGAACATCGATATATAAGAGAGCCTTGGAGCTCTTCCTTTTATCACTAAAGCTTCATAGCCGAGCTTATAGAGCGAAAACCCAGGCGCTAAATTTGAGTACTGGAATTCCACTTTATTGGTAATAGGACTAGTGAAAACCATTATAAAGAGTGTCGAACTGGCACTTTCGAAGCTCTCTTTTGAGACAGCTACAAGTACAAATGATTCCCTTCCGAACTCATTGTATAAGCTCAACCCAAGCTCAAGTCCCTTTTGCTTTCTATCTTCCAGTGTCGAGAATCTTCCCTCACTCAGCTCTACACACAAAATACTCATATCACTATATTATAGCCGAAAGCATGACATCATAATAGATTGTGCTTTCCAAACGCATAGAGCAAGATTATCATTCTATCCATGGATGAAGACAAAATAACAATAGATGGAAAGGAACATAGGCTTATTGGCGACAAAAGACAGTCGCTGATTGATCTATTGGAAGAAAAAAACAAAAGCTATGAAGATAACCCTACTGTAGCAGCTCTTGTCGATGGAGAGTTGATGCCGCTGGATACTGTCATTTCCAGAGATATGGATGTAAAAAGCATAAAGCTTTTCTCTCCTTTGGGGAAAAGAGTCTATAGGAAAACACTATGCTTTCTTCTTTGCTATGCTTCTGCAAAGCTTTTCCCTGAAAGAACGCTCATAATTGGACACAGCCTTGGAGATGGATTCTATTTCTACTACAGAGAAAGAGAGAAACCCGATATAGAAAAGCTCAAGGACAAGATGAGAAGAGCAATAGATGAAGACCTACCAATAGAAAACAAAATCCTTTCATCGCAAGAGGCTATCAGCTATGTAAGAAAACACAATTTGATTGAAACAGAGAAGCTGCTTCTATCTTGCAATGACAGCTTTTACCGATTTTGCTCTCTTGATGGCATTCTCGAGGTCTACAACGAGCCGATGCTTTCCTCAACCAGTCTATTGGAAGTCTGGGATTTAATCGAATACGAAGATGGAATGCTACTAAGGTACCCACAATCAAGAAATCCATTATCCATAATGCCATTTGCAGACAATCCACTTCTCTTTTCAGTATTCAAAGAAAACAAACGACTTGCAAGAATACTACAAACAGAAAGTCTTGGAGCCTTAAATCAAAAGCAAAGAGAAGGAAAGATAGACGATTTGATCATGCTATCGGAAATTGCTCAAAGAAATCGCATTGCTAGTATAGGAGAAGAGATATCAAAACGCAAAAATGTCAAACTCGTCTTCATTTCAGGCCCATCTTCATCAGGCAAAACCACATTCTCATTGAAACTATGCAATGAACTAAGGATAAATGGAATAGAGCCATTGAAGATATCTCTCGACGATTACTATCTTCCGCTCGAAAAAGTCCCTCTCGATGAAAATGGAGAGAAGGATTTTGAAGTCTTGCAATCACTGGATCTAGAACTATTAAGGAAGCAAATCAATGATTTGATCTCCTCTAAGGATGTGAAGCTTGCGCATTATGACTTCAAGACAAGGCAACACTTTTTCCAAGAGAAAGCAACAAAGCTAAAAGACAACTCGATTCTAGTAATAGAAGGAATACATGGATTGAACCCAAATCTTTTGCCTAATATAGACAGCTCGCTTGTATTCAAGATCTATATCTCAGCATTGACACAGCTCAATCTTGACTCTCGCTCCAGGATATCAACAACAGACAACAGAATCCTAAGAAGGATGGTTAGAGACAACAGGACAAGAAATCTTGATGCCGTTGAAACACTCTCCAGATGGCCGAGTGTAGAAAGAGGAGAGAAGAACAACATCTTCCCGTTCCAAAACAATGCAAATGTAATGATCAATAGTTCGCTCGAGTATGAGCTGGGTGTTCTTGCACCATATGCCATTCCCCTCTTGAGATCTGTTAAAAAAGAAGATGGAGAGTGCTATGCAAATGCAAGAAGGCTCCTTTCTTTTCTTGAGCTTGTCTACCCTATACCAGCCCAAAACGTCCCATCCGATTCTTTACTACGCGAATTTATCGGAGGATCGATCTTTTCCTCTACTTGAGGGATGTTTTATCAATCACAGCCCCGCCCTCAAGAAGGATGTCGGGGTTCTTTTGTGCCATCCTCATCAAGCGGAGCGCAGGGCCAGACGGTTCATTAGTGCCCCTCTCCCAAGACTCTACCGTCTTTTCTGAAACACCAAATAGAGATGCAAACATCGAGCACGACAGTTGCAAATACAGTCTAAGCGCTTTTATCTCCTTCTCGCTCATGACTCGAAGTGGCGCAATCTCAATATATTTTGATCTCTTGGTAATTACACCTTTCCTCTTTGGATATAGTGCATCCTTTATAGCATCCTTGTAGTAAGAGTGTGCCATATCAAAATCCTCGCTGTTTTGAGTATTTAAGAAAAAAAGAGTTTAAGCAATAACTTTTCTCTTTTATGCAATAGCCAAATCCACTAGGACAGTTTATGCTCAGCCATTACTTGCGCTATTGAGGGAACCAAGAAGGAGATGAACCTAGGGTTCTGGCCTGAAAGACGCACCTTTATCTTTTCATATGAAGATGGAGGATTCAACACAAGATCCGTCATTGTTTGCTTGTCAAGGACTCTGGAAGCTGGGACATTGAACCTCTTTGCAATCTTGTCTCTAGCTATGTATATGTCCTTGACGAGTCTCCTTTGTTTCTCATTGTATCTTCTCCAAGGACCAATTCTCGTCCATCCCGGCTCAGGCTCCTTTACATCTGTTGCTCGCTTCATGCTCCTTTCGACATTCTTTACGAGGTTCTTTGACATGACTTCTTTCAAAAGGACTTTCTCTAAATCAATCAAATACGCAACATCCAACAAAGCATACTCGAGGCTTTCATTATCCAAAGGCCTTTTCATCCAATTCGCTTGCTGGTTTTTCTTTTTGTTGATTTTTATATCGATGCCAAGATACTCTTTCTCCAGTGAAAGCAAGTTCCCTTGAAAACCCAATGCCTTTGCAAGAACACGAATATCATATATATTCTCAATCTTCAATCCATACTTCTTATAGACAAGAGCTTGGTCGGATTGGCAATCGAACCAAACCTTTCTTGCTTTCAAAGAGAAGAAAAGCGAGAGCCCTTTTTCGGTAACTTTATCATTCACAGCATCGATTATATAAAAAGAACTTTTATCGAAAATTTGTATCAAACATAGATGCTCTCCATAGACATGCAAGTTGAACTCGCATTCAAAATCAACAGCAAGTTCTTCAACATCAGCCCATTTTGATATCTGTTTTTCTATTTTCTCATCGCTATCTAAAAGAGTATATTCCATATTCTCCTCGCACTTAGATGATATAAAAAAAACTCATGTTTTAAAATGTTTGTTCTTTTCAAAAAGCCGCTCAAGCTCTCTCTTGTAGCTTGTTACAAAGCTTTCCGGGGCAATCGGCTCAGCGTCTGCTCCAAATGAAAGAGTTTTTGCAACAAGTTCTGTTGGCACAGATGCTGGAACATCAAGCTCGTATGTATTCTCATCCAGCCAACGCCCTACTTGGTCCTTGTGCCATACTTGGTTTGATACAATATATGCCACAAGGTTATAGAATCTGATTGTGTACATCTCGGCCTTTTCCCCAAGAAAAATACCATAACTTGATGAATCAGAATCGGAAAGAAGTCTGAAATCGTTGAATTCTATAGCCTGATCAAGTATCACGATTTCTCTTATCCTTGAAAGGGAAAACGTCCTTATCTCATTGCGTCTTAAATCATAAGCTCTAACATACCAGATTGCTGAGTAGTTCACTAATTCCAAAGGCTCTATTGTACGCTCTGAATCGACTTTGTTTATGTTCTTATAGCTAATATTGACTCTTTTGCTTTCATCTATAGCCCTTAAAAGCTGTGTAAATATTGTGTAATCGGGCATCTCGGAGGCTTGTGATATGAATTTAACTTTTCCCGATTCACTCTCTCTTACTCTTTTCTCATCACTACCAACTATCTCTCTTAATGGATCTATTGCAGATGCGGCAACAGCTGATGATATCACAGACATCGCAAAGAGCCTTTCCATGTGTTCTTCCTCTCCACAAAGACGATAAGTTTTCTCTTGTCTATCATAAACAATGTCAACAGAGGAACCAATGTTTTGCATAACAATCCTATCACGAATATACTCGATATCACGTCGCGCTTGTCTCAAGCTGATTCCGAATCTTCTAGAAATCCAAGCGCAATCGATTTTGCCATTTCTTTGGCAAAGCTTTGAAATAATAGCAATCAGTCTCTCTGTTTGACTCATAAAGAAAGCATATCACAATGGCATAAAAAATGCCCCCAGTTTTATCTGAGAGCATTTATTGAAATTATGACTTCGATTAAGCCTTTAAAGCAGCCTCGAGAGTATCAAGCATATCTGCAAGCTCCTTTGGAAGGTGCTTACCAAACTTTGGATAGTGATTCTCTCTGATATCAGCAACTTCCTTGAGCCATCCAGCCTTATCAACAGATAGGAGCTCCTTCATATCTTCCTCTGTAACTCCCTCTGGTCTGTCGATTGCATCAACAGTTGGCATGATTCCAATTGGAGTATCGACTGTCTTGGCATTTCCATCGCAACACTCGAATATCCACTTCAAGACTCTTGAGTTATCGCCATAGCCTGGCCATAGCCACTTGCCATCTGCTGTCTTTCTGAACCAGTTGACATAGAAGATCTTTGGAAGAACATCAGCTGATGGAGCTGCTGCACCAACCTCGATCCAGTGCTTGAAGTAATCACCCATGTTGTAGCCACAGAACGGAAGCATAGCAAATGGATCTCTTCTGATTGTTCCAGCCTTGACATCAAGTGTAGCAGCTGTAACCTCAGAACCAACAATTGAACCAAGGAACACACCATGATTCCAGTTTCTTGCCATATGAACAAGAGGAATTGTAGAAGGTCTTCTTCCGCCGAAGAGGATTGCTGATACAGGAACTCCCTGTGGATCCTCCCACTCTGGTGCAATACATGGGCATTGCTTTGCTGGTGCTGTGAATCTTGAGTTTGGATGAGCTGCTGGCTTCTGCTCTTTGTTGTTCTTGTCTTGGATCCAAGTATGGCCTGTCCAATCTGTAAGTGGGCCCGGTGCATCATACCCAATTCCTTCCCACCAAACATCCTTATCCTCTGTAAGAGCAACGTTAGTGAAGATAGTGTTCTTGCTTGCTGCCATAAGAGCATTGTAGTTGGACTTTGCAGATGTTCCAGGAGCAACGCCAAAGAATCCTGCTTCAGGGTTGATTGCGTAGAGTCTTCCATCCTTTCCAGGCTTCATCCAAGCAATATCATCTCCGATTGTCTGTACTTTCCAACCTGGAATAGTTGGGATAAGCATAGCAAGGTTTGTCTTTCCACAAGCTGATGGGAATGCAGCAGTAATATACTTTGCTTTTCCTTCTGGATTGATAACCTTCAAGATCAGCATATGCTCAGCAAGCCAACCTTCGTCACGAGCAAGCACTGATGCTATTCTAAGTGCAAGACACTTCTTACCCAATAGAGCATTTCCACCGTAGCCTGAGCCGAATGACCAGATTTCTCTTGTTGCTGGGAACTGTGAGATATACTTCTTGTCAATTGGAGCGCAAGGCCATTTGCCATTATCTGACTCGCCTTTCTCAAGTGGCTTACCAACAGAGTGCAAGCATGGTACGAAGTAGCCATCTGCTCCAAGAAGGTCAAGAACCTTCTCGCCTACTCTTGTCATGATCATCATGTTGTTGACAACATAAGCTGAGTCTGTAATCTCAACTCCGATCTTTGCAATTGGTGAACCGAGAGGTCCCATTGAGAATGGAATAACATACATTGTTCTTCCTTTCATACAACCTCTATAAAGCTCTGTCATTGTCTTCTTAAGCTCTACAGGGTCAATCCAGTTGTTAGTTGGACCAGCCTCTTCCTGAGTAGGAGCAGCAATGAAAGTTCTCTTCTCTACACGAGCAACATCTGAAGGGTCTGAATCAAACAGAACACTGTTTGGCTTCTTCTCTGGATTCAGGCGTACACATAGCCCGTTTTTTACCTGCAGATCGATAAGGTCCTCGTATTGTTTTTGGGAACCATCGCAAATCACGATTTCATCTGGTGTAGTAAGCTTTGCAACTTCATTAATCCAATCAACCAGCTTCTTGTGTTTGAGATCATTAATTGTCATTGAATTCTCCTTATATGTATTTGGCTTAGCCAATACTTTTTGCTATCTAAGAGGATAAATACAAAAATGAGTTTCATCAAGATATCAACAATAAATAAGATAAATATATATCGATTCATCATATAGACATATCTACATTAATTTCGATACAAGCTCGTTTCTTTGGAAAATACACATATACAACTATTGTTCACTGTTGTGCTATATTATCATCGATGATTGAATTAGCGCTTCCTGCAGGAACACTTGAGAATGCTATAGTCGCCTTTGAACATGGCGCAGATGCCGTCTACTTCGGGCTTAAGGATTTTTCAGCACGAAAGAATGCTGGGAATTTCTCATTCGAGGACCTTTCCAAGATTAGACGCTATAGCATTGAGAAAAAAAAGAAAACATATATCACAATCAATACACTCGTTGATGATAAATCACTAGAGAAACTCTATGACACACTCGAAAGGATAACAGAATATGGCACAGATGGCATAATTTGCCAAGACCTTGGTGCTATTAGGCTCATAAGGCGTGATTTTTCATCCCTTCCCCTCCATGCGTCGACTCAACTTGCTGTCCATACTATAGATGGTGTGAAAGCTTTAGAAGATCTTGGATTCGAGCGAGTTGTGCTTTCAAGAGAGCTCAATTTAAAAGAAATCGAGAAAATCAGGAATGCATGCCCTGATATCGAATTGAAGGTATTCATACATGGTGCAATGTGCTATGGCTTTTCAGGCCTTTGCATGGCATCTTTTCTCAAAACAGGCAGGTCTGCGAACGAAGGCTCTTGCGCACAAGTTTGCAGAACATGGTTTGAGGATCTCAAATCAAAAGAAAAGCTCTATCCTTTTTCATTGAAAGATCTTGAGGCTGGAGAACTTGTAAAAGAGCTGGAAAGGATCAAAATAGACTCATTGAAAATCGAAGGAAGACTGAAAGGAAACGAATATGTTGCGGCAACAGCATCATACTATCGTGCAATAATCGACGGCGAAGATCCAAAGCCATTGCATAGCGCTGTCAAGACATCGTTCCAAAGAATATCATCAACTGGCTACTTCAATTACACAGGTCCCGGCCATGAGAATCTAAACACTGGCCTTTACACAGGGCATATCGGAGAAGAAATCGGCAAAGTAGTACAAGCAAAAAAGAAATCAATAGAAGTGAACGAGCTTAAGAGGATAAACCAATACGACGGGCTTATGCTTTTGTCAAAAAACAAAAACGGCCTCATTGACAGCTATAAATTCTCAGCCCATATAACAAGGAAGGAAAGAGAAAAGGCAATTCTTTCTTTGGATGAAAGTACAAATGCAAAGCCAGGAGACATCCTATACAGAATATCGAATAGCACTCTCAATATAAAAAGTCCTTCCTTGGCACTTGCTCATTACAAAACACCGCTAGATATCGACATAAAGATATATGACAACAAGATCGTCGTAAATGGCGAGGCTTACAATATCGCAATGCAAAAAGGGGAAAAAGATGGATATGAAGATGCAATCAAAAGAATCTTCTTGCAAGCAGGAGATGCACCTTTTTCTCCTGCAACGATAAAGATAGAAAACAAGTCATCATATGAATATCCGTTCTTGCGTCCAAGCGACCTGAAGAAGATACGACGAGACGCATACGAAAAGATAAAGCCGAATCATATTCCGATCAAAGGATACAAAATAGCTATACCTAAAAGCAAAATGAGCATAACACTTCCACCTCGAGAGAAACTTGAATCAGATGCTTTTCCATTCGGGCCTTATGCTGTAGATGTGGATGGAATATGCTACATAATAATGCCTCCCGTATCATACTCGGAGGAAGAAATGCTCAAAAGCGTCCTAAACGAGGCAAAAAAGCATAAAAAAGTCAGGATAGGAATGAATAACATATCAAATTTGCGTTTTGCAAAAGAACATCCAGAGTACGAGTACTTTGCTGATGTGTACCTCTATATGTCAAACAGGGAGGCTGCAAGCTTGGTTTTCGAAAGCATTCCAAATTTCATAGGCTGTTATCTTTGGCTTGAGAGAAAAGAATACCAAAAACCTTGGCCAATTGAACCTACAATAGTCGACAAATTCTCGCCTCCTCTCTTTATATCGCGCTCATGTTATCGTCATGACTCTCTCAATCTTGATTGCAAAGGATGCTCACGAGAACACAGATTCGAAATAGAGCAAAATGGAAAACAGTACACAGTTGTTGTTCATAATTGCCAAACAGCTGTCAGCGATGTTAAGCATAAGTAAAAAAACAGTAAAAAACTGTACAAAGAACGAATAACCATATTATACTCAAGCCATGGCTACTCTATCGGAAATAGCGCAAAAAACAAATGTATCGATCGCAACTGTAAGCAGGATTATCAACAATGATGATAGCTTGGTTGTAACAGATAGAGTGCGCTTTTCTGTGCTCAAGGTTGCACATGAGTTGGGATACAAGACACCAAGGCAGAAAAAAAGGAATAACGATAGATTGCTAATCGCAATTGCCGATTGGCATGTAATACCAGAGGAGAAGCCTGTTGATTATTCGACATCAGCAATAGCATCGTTGTCTTCCTTCAAAGAGGAGATAGCCTTTACAAGGCTTGCAAGAGATGAAGAGAAAAGCGTTGATGGGATAATAGCACTTGGGAGATTTAATGAAGAAGAGAGAGAAAAGCTATTGCTTTCTTCCCAAAACATAGTATTCATAAACAGCAACAAGGATCTTGACTACTCTTTCGACAGAATCATAATCGACTTCGAACTGGCTCTGAATGAAGCTATCGATTATTTGACTAGCATGGGATCATGCAATATTGCGTATATAGGCGGAATCGGGGAATTCAAATACGCAACAATAGGCAAAAAGAGAACAGAAAACACAAAGAAAATCCTTATCGAGAAGGGACTTTTCTCCAAAGATCTCTTTCTTTGCGGAAACCTCAAAAACGATGGCAAAGCTTTGATGAGAAGAGCTATTGAGAGTGGAGCTGATGGAGCAATAATCGCAAGTCAGCTAATAGAAGACGATGCACTCATGGAATACAAAGCATCGAATAAGGATTTCCCAATAATACTCTACAGGGATATCGACACAGAAGATACAGAAGACTTTCCTACAATCAGGATGTACACATCAGAGCTTTGGCAAAGAGCTGTCAGAATCTTGATTGACAACACAAATCAAAACACAAACAGTGCCGTGAATATCTACATTCCAGCACATCTTGAAGCAAATCATAAAGCCATAAGGCAAAATATAAGGAGCTAAAAAATGAAAAAGACATTATGTGTACTTTTCGTTCTCTTACTTGCAATGTCGACAATATTTGCAAGTGGACAGGCTGAGAAAGCCACAACATCAAGCAAAGATATCGCTAAGCTTAGTGTGTACTTTGTTCCATCAAGAGATCCTGAGACTATCATTACACAGACAGCACCTCTGAAGAACCTCTTGAAAGAGCAACTCGCAAAGGAAGGCTGGAATGTCGAAGATGTCGAGATTGCTGTAGGAACAACATATGAAGCTGTTGGAGAAGCACTATCGGCAGGAACAGCAGATGTTGGCCTTATACCTGGTGCAACATATGTTCAATATGATGATGGATGCGATGTAATTTTGACAGCAACAAGAGCAGGACTATCAAACGACTCGGAAGATCCAAAAGTATGGAACCAGAATGAGCCAACAACAGCAACAGATACTCAAGTAGTTGGTTACAGAGCATTGATAATCGCCGGCCCTTCAGCAAAAGGACAAGAGCTTGCTAAGAAAGTCAACGCAGGAGAGGAGCTTACATGGGATGACCTCAATAGCGCAAACTGGGCTGTAATGGGACCAACATCATCAGCAGGCTATGTCTATCCAACAATCCTCTTGCAAGACAAATATGGCAAAGGCATCAGAGATTTGCAACACACAGTACAAGCCGATAGCTATGCATCAGCTTTCGCACGCCTTGCATCAGGACAAGTCGATGTTCTTGCTTGCTATGCTGACGCAAGAAGAGACTACGAGTCGAAGTGGCAAGCAGAGTTTGGAGCAAAGAACGATATCTGGACAGATACAGATTGCATCTTCGTAACACCATACATCTACAACGACACAGTATCTGTCTCAAAGACAAGCCCAATCATGACAGATGAATTCAAGGCAGCTCTTCAAGATGCATTCATTGCAATCGGAGAGACACCAGAGGGTCTAGAAGTAATCTCTATCTACAGCCATGAAGGCTACAAGAAGGCAACAAGCGCTGACTATGATGGCGCAAGAAAAGCTATGGAGCTTTCAAGACAGAACTAATAATATAGTTCAGTGAATATTCTTGGCAGAGGATTGTCCTCTGCCTTTCTCTGGAGGAGGACAAAGTGATCATATTCGACCATGTGTCAAAGGTGTATCCTAATGGCGTAAAGGGACTGGATGATGTCTCATTGAAGATAGAACAAGGGGAATTCGTGGGCATAATCGGCCTCTCTGGCGCAGGGAAATCCACACTAATCAGATCAATAAACAGAATGCATGAAATAACAGATGGCAAGCTGATTGTGGATGATGTGGATGTTAGCACCCTCAAGGGAAAGAGCTTGAGAAAATTCAGGCGCAAAATCGGGATGATATTCCAATCATTCAATCTAGTTACAAGGACTACAGTGCTTAAAAACGTACTTACTTCATTTGTTCCAGACTTGCCTTTCTGGAGAGTTTTGCTAGGGATCTTCCCGAAAGAAGCAAAAATGAAAGCATTGTCAGCTTTGGATAGCATGGGCATATTGGACAAGGCCTATACTAGAGTCGATCAACTATCAGGTGGGCAGCAACAAAGAGTTGCCCTGGCGCGCACTCTTGCCCAAAACCCGACGATAATACTTGCCGATGAGCCAGTAGCAGCCCTTGATCCAGTTACAGCAAAGCAAGTAATGGATGATTTCAAGAGAATCAACAAGGAGATGAATATAACTGTGTTGATAAACATCCACCACGTTGATCTTGCACTTGAATATGTAGACAGAATCGTAGGAATCAACGCAGGGCGAATCGTATATGATGGGAAAGCGAAGGATGTCGACCAAAACGTGCTAGACAAGATCTATGAAGAGAAGGATAAGAGCAATGCAGCTGTATGACAAGATCTTCAAACCAAAGACGATAGTACTTGAGAACGGAAAGACAATCGAGGAAAAGAGATCGAGAACCCCAATGGTATTGATAATCTTATTTATAGCTTGTGCAATCTCTGTGAAGGTCACTGGCTTCAAGATGTCGACATTGTTGACAAGAGGAAACCAGTTCTTTGTAATCCTCGAGAGGATGTTTCCCCCAAAATTCTCCTATATCAACAGCATTTGGACTCCCCTCTTCGATACAATTAAGATGAGCTTTTTGGGCTCATTCATAGGATCTGCACTTGCAATCCCAATGGCCCTTATCGCAAGTTCGAATATTATAAAAAACAAAGTTGTTATTGCGCTATCGCGATTCTTCTTGTCAATTGTCAGAACATTGCCTACTTTGGTTACAGCATTGATTGCAACATATATTTTCGGGCTTGGAACCACAGCTGGAACAACAGCAATCGCAATCTTCACATTCAGCTACATAGGAAAGTTGCTATACGAACAGATCGAGACAGTAGACATGGGACCTTTTGAAGCAATGGAGTCGATGGGTTCAACCAACATAAGGTCATTTATATCAGCGATACTACCACAAATCCTTCCCGGCTATTTATCCAATAGTCTCTATTGCTTTGAAGGGAATGTTCGCTACGCATCCATCCTAGGATATGTTGGAGCTGGTGGGCTTGGACTCATATTAAACGAGAACATAGGATGGAGAGAGTACGACAAAGTCGGCATGATTCTCCTTGTTCTTTTTATCACAGTAGTACTTATCGAGTGGATAAGCCATTGGCTCAGAAGCAAGCTGACATAAGGAGGCGATGATATGACAGTAAAAGAAATGTATGAAAAACGTCCAAAACTGTGGATAAAGAATCTCATTGCTATATTTGTTGTTCTCTTGCTTCTTGCTTGGTCGGCATCGGCTCTTGGCGATGGAAATGGCGCAGGAGAAGGTGCAAATAGAGTTGCAATCAATATACTCCTTGGAATCTTCCATCCAGATCCTTCTCTTCTGTTCAACTTCACAACACAAGGTGTGCCGTATCTTTTGCTCGAGACAATCTGCATTGCATTTTTAGGCACAATCGTCGGCGCTGTTCTTGCAATTCCACTATCTTTTCTTGGAGCCGCAAATATTGTTCCAAAGCCGATTGCGCTTTTGTTCAGAGTCCTTGTAATGGCAATACGAACAATACCCGTATTTGTCTACGGCTTGATGTTCATCAGGGTCACTGGTCCCGGTGCGTTTGCTGGTCTAATGACAATGGCTGTAAGCTCGATTGGCATGATTTCCAAGATGTTCATCGAAACTATTGAGGACCTGGACAAGAAGATACTAGAGTCTTTGGATGCTGCTGGATGCAATCTATTTGAAAAAATAAGATATGGGATATTACCTCAGCTCTATGCTGACTTTTCTTCTACTTTGATCTACAGATTCGATATGAATCTAAGAGACGCTACAGTACTAGGACTCGTTGGAGCAGGTGGAATGGGAGCTCCTTTGATCTTTGCTATGTCAAGCTACAGATGGAACCAAGTCGGCGCAATCCTTGCGGGCCTTATAGTACTTGTACTTATTGTAGAGTGGATATCCAACAAGCTCAGAAACAGACTTGCAAGAGGAATTTGATGAGAATCATATATACAAGCGACACTCATTCGTATCTCTTCCCTTTCTCTTATAGCGAGAACAAAGAGGAAAATGTTGGCTTGATGAGAATATCCGAGAGCTTTGCCAAAGATGATAATACACTCATAATCGATGGTGGAGATACGCTTCAAGGCTCTCCGCTTTCGACATATATTTTCGAGAAAGACATAAGGCCATTTCCTCAACAAGTTGTCTTCAATACAATGGGATTAGACATAGCTGTTCCAGGAAACCATGACTTCAATTATGGCTACAGCGCATTCTATGATTATTTCTCAGAACTAAATGCAAAGTTGCTTTGCTCAAATCTAGAGGACAAAACTGGCAAGCTCAACATCCTTAAGCATATTGTAGTAGAAGACAAATCCGGCCTTAGGCTTGGTTTTACTGGTCTTGTGACAGATTACGTGAATGTATGGGAAAAACCGGAGCATCTGGAGAATTTTGTCATCTCTGATGTCTTTGATAAAGCGCAAGAAGAGATCAAGTGGCTAAAAGAGAATGCTGATGTATCGATTCTTATCTACCATGGTGGATTTGAAAGAAACTTGCAAACAGGTGAAATACTTAGCACAACAAAAGAAAATGTAGGATGCAAAATCGCAAGTGAACTTGATTATGATTTAATACTATCAGCTCATCAGCATATGGAGATACCTTTCTCAAAATACAGTGGAACAAATATAATCCAATGCCCTGCAAATAGCGTAAAATATGCAGAACTAAGCATCGAGGATAGTGGCAATGGAGTCGAAATCAAAGGAGAATTGAAAAAGCCAAATCAAGATGGTCCAAAGAAACTTGAAAACGAATATAGGCCACTTGATGTAGCTGTCAACAAATGGCTCGATGAGCCTGCTGGAACAATAGAGAAAGAGATCAAAAAGCCAACATTGCTAGAAAGTGCACTAAATGGTTCCCATATTGCGGACTTCTTCAATACGGTTCAATTGGCGAGAAGCAATGCTGATATTTCATGTACATCCCTGACAAATACTTTATATGGATTCAAAAGAGAGCTTACTCGAAGAGATATAATTGCAAGCTACCCATTTCCTAATACTTTGGTCATATTGGAAGTTGGAGAAGCAGAGCTAAGAGAGGCACTTGAGCGCTGTGCAGAGTATTTTACGCTTGAAGATGGCAAAGTCACTATATCAAAAAGCTTTCTTGAGCCAAAGGTTGAGAACTACAACTATGATTATTATTTGGGCCTTGGTTATACTTTCGATTTATCAAAGCCTATTGGGAAAAGAGTCGTAAGGCTGGAATTTCAGGGTAGTCCAATCGAAGATAGAAAACTAAAGCTATGCATGAACAATTACAGAGCGAGTGGAACTGGTGGCTATGACGTTTTCAGAAAATGCAAAGTCTTAAAAACGATTGATGATGATATACAAAATCTAGCGATTGATTACTTGAAGATGCACTCTGAAAATCTTATATGGCCATATGCTGATTTCATGACAATCGGATATGAAAACAAGAGCTAGGACACAACCCCTTATGCCTAGCTCAATATATAACGGAACGAATTTTATTTGGTAAAAGTAATATAGCATGTTATTCAGTGCAATGAAATAGAAAAAGAAGCCAAAATCGCAAAATAGCAAATAATAACTAGCTTTATCTCATTGCAAATCAAAGAGATATTTGATATCAAAAATCAACCATATATCTATTATACAACACTATTTAACACCATATCGCGATACAAAAGCCTCTGCATTTTGAATCGATCCGCCAGCAGCTCCCTTTACAATGTTGTTTACCAAAAGACAGAACCCAATCTTCCCATTTTGCTTTTTAAGTCTTCCTGTATACACAACCATTCCCTTTGGATTGCCCCAGAAGGCATACTTTGGCTGCGGGAAAGTTGGCTCAGGAGAATACACTATAGGTTGAGCGGGTGTAGATGGCAAATCCTGGACTTCCTTGAATTCATTCCAGGCTTTGATGATATCTTCTTCATTTACATCTTCTTCCAAATCAAGCCAAACAGTCTCCAAATGTCCAAACATAACAGGAACACGAACTGTATATGCATAGACAAGAGGATCTATGGAGAGAATCTTCTTTATCTCTTTATCGATTTTTTCCTCTTCGCCTTTGATAAATGGGATGCAATTGTCTGTTATATCAAAAGAAGAAAGACCAGGATACCCTGCTCCAGATACAGATTGATATGAGTTTATCGTAATAGTCTTTATCCCGAACTTTCTAAGGGGTGCCAAAGCCATTGCAAGACCAGTTGTAACACAATTGGCATTCGTTACGCAAAAACCAGTTTGTGGATACCCTTGAGTCCTTATCAAATCAAGTTGCTCCACATTGGTATCTGGAATCAAAATAGGAACATTCGAATCATAACGCATAGCAGCTGCATTCGAGAAAACATAAAAGCCATGAGCCCTCAATTGTGGCTCAGCTTCTTGCGCAACTGCAGCTGGAAGAGCAGAGAATACAATCCTAACACCCTCTTCCTTCATCTTTGCATAATTGAATTCCTTAACTTCCATATCCTTTATGGATTCTGGCATTTCAAAAGGCATTACCCAATGCACTGTAGCAGCATACTTCTGCCCTACTCTGGCAGCACTTGCTGTAGCATAGCTTAAATCAAACCAAGGATGGTCAGAAAGCATCCACATGAATACTTGACCAACAGCACCTGTTGCTCCGATAACGGCAACTTTAATTTTCTTATTTCCGCCCATAGTTACAAGTCCTCAATTTGCGACAGATTATACGTTTAAGAGTATATTTGCAAGGCTTTTAGGAGTTTAAGTTTATAATTTTCCCTATTTGATTTCATTGTTGATAGCAAAGAGGCAAAATGCTATAAAAATAAATATGAAATTGATTGATTCACATGCACATATTTTCTCAACACTTGCTGGCTTTGGAGCAGAAGGCGAGCTTAGATGCATTGGAAATGGAATGGCAAGATGGGCCACTGGAAGAGACGAAAGGATTATTCCAGAAGGATTTGGAGATAGGACTTTTACCGCAGAAGCATATCTTTCGATTATGGACAAATACAACATAGAGAAAGCTGTTCTTCTCCAAGGTGGGCTTCTTGGCTTTGATAACAACTACCTAAGAGAGACTGTAGAGAAATATCCTGATCGCTTTATTGCAGCTGGAGCAATAGATCCTTATTGCAGAAAAGAGAAAGAGATCCTCGATAATTTGCTCAAATCATTTCGTATCTTTAAATTTGAATCGTCAACCGGCTGTGGTTTGATGGGCATACATGAAACATTCCCTCTTGATGGTAAAATGATGATGGATATCTACTCCAAGATTGAAAAAAAGAACTCAATAGCTGTATTTGATCTTGGATCGCCGTCCGACGAGAGCCATCAAATTGATGCAATGATAAGCATTGCAAAAAGATTCCCATCCATGACTGTTGTGATATGCCATCTAGGTTCTTACAAAAGGAATGACAGGGATATACTTATCGCAGAAATGGAAAAAGTAAAGCCTTTTGAGAACATTGTCTTTGACGCTTCTGCTTTGATGTGGAAGACGCGGCCAGAGGAATATCCATTCCCAATTGCAAACGACTTTCTCAAAATAGCTAAGGATAGGATTGGAATCGAAAGGATAATGTGGGGAACAGACTCACCAACTATGCTTTGCAGGTACTCTATGGATCAACTGATCGATTGCTATTGCGAAACTCTATCATCAGATGAAAAAGATTTGTTCTTCTACGAGAATGCAAAGAGGATATACTTCTCAAATTGATGCAAGCATAATCATACTTTCTGTTTATGATCAACAGCTGTCGACATCCTTTTTTCGAGCTGTCCTTTCAGTATTTTGTTTGTATACTCATGTTGCTTATAAGCAAAGCCATCTATGATTAGTCTAGCAATCTCTTCTATCGGGAAGCTATATGATGTTAGTGTCGGATAAACTTGATCTGCCATTAATGTATCATCGATGCTTGCAACAGCAACATCGGAAGGAATACTCAAACCTAATTCATTCAGAACTTTGTATACCATAAAAGCAAGCATATCGTTACTTGCAAATATCGCATCCGGGCGATCCTTTCTTGAGAACAACTTCCTCAATTTCGACTCTGTGTCAGGACCGCCTGCATCAAATATCATATTCTCTTCTCTAAACTCTATGTTTGCTTTCAGAATACTCTCGCGAGCTCCTTCGTATCTTTTCTTGAAGTTACCAATCTCAAAGCTCTGGAATATACAACCAATATTTCGCCTGCCAATATCTATCAAATGAGAAGTTACTTCAAAAGCAACATGCTTGATATCCACTTTGTAGCAAAGAGCCTCGTTATCAGGAATATCTCTATTGAAAATGACAAGAGGCACATTGCCAAGATACTTCCTGTAATTTGAAATATCGGCTGTCAAAGGAACAGCAATCACACCTCTAATGTTTCTAGCAGACATGCTACGAAGGAATTTTTCCTCTTTTTCCAAATCATATGCTGTGCTGCATATAAACAAGAGATAACCTTTTGCATAAGCATACTTCTCAATCACATTCGCAAAGTGAGAATAGAATGGGTTTTCAATATCTGGCAGGAGAATAGCAATAGTATCGCTAACTCCTGTTTTCAATTCAGTTGCTGTGCGATTTTGCACATAGCCAAGCTCTTTGACAGCCTCCAAGACTTTCTCTTTGGTAGCTTCTTTTAAATAACCTTTATTTGACAATACACGCGAGGCTGTGCAAACAGACACACCTGCCCTTCTTGCGACATCCTTAATAGTAGCCATACAATTCCCTTTTAAAAAAGGGATATCTTAAAAACGACATCCCTTAATGAGCTATATACTAATACTAAACAGCTTTTCCATAAATCAGATTTGGCAAGAAAAGCACAAGCTTTGGGCAGAAAATACAAATAAGAACAACCGCACCTATTGCAATATACAGCGGCCACGACTTCTTTACTGTATCTTGTACTGAACATCCCATTATTTGGCTAGTTGAATAAAGAGCTACTCCAACAGGCGGTGTAGAACAACCTAATGTTACAATTGTCATCATTATGATTCCGAATTGTACAGGATCTATTCCAAAGCTCTTTACGACAGGAACAAGTATAGGAGTAACAATCAAAGTAATGACTGTAGTCTCCATGAACATTCCAAATACCAACAGCATCAATATTATCAAGAAAAGCACAATATATGGATTGCTAGAAAGCCCTAGAAGAGCATCTGTCAAAACTTTTGGCAGCTGATCATATACAACGCCGTAGCTGAAGATGCCAGAGAAAGCAAGAATCAATGTTGTCACAGAAATATCAACAATAGAACTCTGGAGTGTTTTCTTGAATTTCTCCCATGTCAATTCCTTGTAAACTACAATGCCAACAAACAAAGCATAGAATACAGCGAAAGCACCTGATTCAGAAGGTGTCATCAACCCTCCTCTGATAAAGACAATCAGAAGGATTGGAAACAAAAGTGCCCATATACTGTCTATTGCTGCACGCCCCATCTCCTTTAGCGATGCCGGCTTCTCATGGTCCGGCTTATAGCCATAATGTCTTGCAGACCAAGAAACAGCAATCATCTGGAAAATACACATCAATATGCCAGGAATCAATCCAGCAACAAAGAGCCTTCCAATTGAAACCTCACCTACTGTTCCATAGAGAATCAAACCCATAGAAGGAGGGATAGTTGCAACAATAAGACCAGAAAGGCAGTTGACTGCAGCTCCCCAGCCTCTGTCGTAGCCACGCTTGATCATCTCTGGACCAAGAATTCTTGATTCCATAGCAGCATCAGCAACAGCAGAGCCTGAAACTCCACCCATCAATGTCGATAGTACAACAGAGACTTGCCCAATCGAGCCATACATATGACCAGTTAAAACATTGCTCAACTTCACAAGTCTTTTTGTAATGCCTGTCTCATTCATCAAGTTTCCGGCAAATATAAACAAGGGAATTGCAAGCATCGTAAACGACTGTGTCGTTGAAAATGCTTTCTGGACTATAATAGACCATGGCAATCCAGACGACATCAAAAAGAAGAATACTCCCGATAGAGCAATAGCGAATGCAACTGGCATTCCGCCAAAAAGAAGAACCAAGAATACTCCAATTGCATAAATCATTTTTCTACCCCCCACTCAGATGGTTTTCTTACTATATCTTTCACTGTATTGTGAATAGTTGTTTCCAACATCAAAATCGATCCTACTGGAACACAAAGTGTACACCAAGCATAACTTAGGTTAAGTGTATTAAAGACTCTGCTCCAGCTTTCATTTACCAACGGAAAGCCGAACCATACCAATATTAAAAGAAAAGCAATCATTCCAAAATCAAATATAATTGCTATGACTTTTTGCACAGTCTTTGGCAAAAGTTTCGTGATCATATCTATTGAAATCAGCTTCGATGTCCTCATCAAAACATCTCCACCTATAAATGTAAGCCAAGCAAAGCACAAGAGTGAAAAATCCTGAGCCCAGTTTATCGGCATGCCGATTTTCCTCATTATTGCACTCAAAAAAACCAAAACAGAAATAATGCACAGAAGAATTGCTGTAAACATCTTCTCTGTAGCTGCTATCCCTTTTTCAAACTGTAAAATACCGTTTTTAAGCTTAGACATAGCCTCTCCTAAAGAAAAAGTATAATCCGGGCTTCAGAGATGAAACCCGGGAAATCTAATTGATAAATCAGTATGCTTTACCAATCTCATCATAAATCTTGTTTCTCAATTCAAGATAACCAAGTTTCTCATATGCTTTTTCTACAGCTTCCTTGAATGGAGCTGTATCAGGCTCAATAACAGTAAGTCCAGCTTCCTTCATGAGAGCCTCTACTCTATCAGCTTCATCAATAACAAGCTGAGCTGTCTCCTTACCAACCTCATTTGCTACTTTAACAAGTAATTGCTGGAGATCCTCTGGCAGTGACTGATACCACTTTTCGCCTACCATCAAAGCTTGCAAAAGGTGGAAGTGCCCTGTCTTTGACTGGTACTTTGCAACCTCGTATAGCTTTGAAGGGTATATAGAAGTGTTTTGTGCCTCACAGCCATCGATAGCCTTTGATTGGATTCCATTGTAAACCTCACTCCATGCCATTGAAATTGGAGTTGCTCCCATTGCTCTTATAGATTCGATAGTAACAGGTGAACCAATTGTCCTGATCGAAAGGCCCTTCAAGTCTGCTGGCGAGTTAATAGGAACATTAGTCATAAAATGTCTTGGACCGTCATAGAAATCAAATGCAAGTACTCTTATTCCATGCTTATCAGCAAGCTCTTCCAAGTAGCTATTGAATGTCTTTGACTGCGTAACAGCATAAGCCTCATCATAGCTGTCAACAAAGAAACCCATCATCAAAATGCCAATTGGATCAACATAAGTACCAAGCCTTGCAGCATCTGTATTTACAGCTATTGCTGCTCCTTGTATAGCTTGCTCGATGACATCCTCATCATTTCCAAGCTGTGCAGAACAGAAAACAGATGCATTGATTCTGCCATTTGATTCTTCATTGATTCTATCTGCAAATGTCATATATGCCTTTGCAATAAGAGATGTCTCAGTCTGCGATGTTGAGATTTTGAGGTTGTAAACCTTCTCCTTTCCCCCATCTTCAGAAGAGCCATTGGCAAGGACACAACTTAGTGCCAAAATAAAAACCAAAGCCAAACACAGTATTTTTTTCATAACATCCTCCCTTATGAAAATACTCTATGATTTTCATCCCCAAGACTATTAAAGACCTGTCGATGCAAAACCCAAAAGCTCATTGCACGTTTCTCTAACTTCCCAAAACTTGAGAAGGCAATGAATTCTTAAAAATATAAACGTTTACATATATTCTTTCACCAGACTTTGAAGTTGTAAAGTGGTTTTTATGCAATTTCGATAAAAATTTATAAATTAGCAAAAAGCTGATAATAATGTACTCCTGTTGACGTCGGTAGAAAACAACCAAAAGTAGTTGGGGGAATAAGAACCAAAAATAGAAAGAGAGGCAATTTTCTGCAAAAACCCATAAACTGTTGACAAAAACCAACATCTATAGAGAAGGAACAAAATGACAGCAGAAAATGACCTCGAGCTCATTCTAACACAGGCTTTGGATGAGGTTAAATCAAGGCTGTGGAAAATAAACCTAGCAGAAATTGGGCGAATTACAGGA
>ERZ808274.372-NODE-372-length-23995-cov-4.302172_pt1 | contig 23995 bp, 23 predicted proteins | sample MGYA00521277_ERZ808274 | MGnify/ENA primary metagenome ERZ808274 (study PRJEB31516, sample SAMN03275597) | gut metagenome | biome: mammalia-associated habitat; material: feces | host: Papio cynocephalus | place: Kenya | collected 2012-07-28 ... | reverse complement strand
TACGGTCTTCGGCGAGCAACTCACTACTCGTTCTGTCGTCGGTATTGTGATGATTGTGGCGGCGGTGACATTGGCAGTGGCAAGAAAAAACAAAGACCTCCAACCCCCATCCATAGAATAATGTTATCTCTCCGACCAATCTTCACCACCGACCCTGCATACCCCTTTGTGGAGCAATTGTTTGTGGCGGCTTTCCCACAAGACGAGCGCAGGGATTTGCCCGCACAACGGTACAACGTGGACCATAACCACGCCTTCCATTGTATGCTTGCAGAGAATGAGGGGACACCCGTCGGCTTCTTCACCTATTGGGATTTCGGACGTTTTTGCTATGGCGAGCATTTCGCTACTGACCCCGCACTGCGCAACCATGGCTATGGCAGCAAAGTACTGAACGCTGTGCGCTCACATATCGGCAAACCAATTGTCATTGAGGTGGAAATACCGAACAATGAACTGAGTATCAGACGGATAGACTTCTATCGCCGCAATGGCATGCACCTTTGGGAGGGGTATGACTATATCCAACCCTCCTATCGCCCCCATGGCAATGCACTCCCTATGCTGCTGATGTCCCCGGAGGGACTCACCCCCGCCACAGACTTCGCAGAGGTCGTCCGCACCATCCATCGCGAAGTGTATGCCCTGCTATAACTGCAAATAAAATTATCACTTTTCACAGAATTAACACTTTTTACCCTATCCTGCACACGCTTTTTGAGGGGTGAAGGCACTTTGCTGCTGTTTTTGTACTTTTACCCCTATTCTTGCAGGCTTTTATGAGATGTCTTTAAGGGGTAGGGGATTAATACATATATTATATATTATATATACAGTGTGTGCATACCCCTCCAAAAAGTGTTAAAAGTGATAAAAGTGTTAAAAGTGACAGAAAAGAAAGTCTTTTGTCCCCTTTGTTCTCTACAAGTTTTGGAAGCGATACTTGCAATTCTTCATTCATAATTCTTCATTCTTAATTCCTTCGGTCATCGCCGAGACCTTACCGAGACCTTCTTGCTCTCTTCCCCCCCTCTCTGAGGGGGTAGGGGGAGTCTCCCCCCCCCCCTCCTGATACCTGTCAGTGACAGAATGACATTTGTCTGCAGTTTGGCAAAACTGCACCATATATATTGATACAGATTTTCGATGGCTCAACCCAAAATCTTGCAAAATTATCATCTTTAACACTTTTAACACTTTTTAGAGGGGGTACCTAACTATGCTTGTTAGACAGCCTCTTTTGTCTTTATACAATGTTTATTTTGGATATATGGCAAAAAAGCAGTAACTTTGCGGGCAGTATGCAGAATTTAGTCACCATCTACTGCAAAAACCTTAAGCAGTACTACCAGTTTCCGTGCGGCACGTCGCTGCTGGACATCTATGAGCAGATAGGTTTGCATCTGCCCTATCCCGTGATTGCAGCACGGGTGAATTACAAAGTACAGAACCTCAACTTCTTGGTTTACAAGCCGAAAGACATCGAGTTCCTGGACGCGAGTTGTGCGGCGGGTATGCGTTGCTACGTGCGGACGCTGTGTATGGTGCTGGCGAGAGCCATCCGAGACCTGTGGCCCGACTGCGACCTGCGTGTGGAACACCCCATCAGCAAAGGCTACTACTGCACTATCCGCGGGACAAAAGGCGAGCAGAAAGACATCACGCCAGAGACTATCGCCCAACTGAAAGCGCGTATGCAGACGCTGATTGCCGAAGACCACCCCATAGTGACAGAGGAGAGGCAGACGAAAGAGGTGATAAAACTGTTCGGGGAGCGTCACGAGGGGGAGACGACGCTGTTCGAGACCCTCGGCAACCCGTACTGCCGGTACTACCGTATGGACGACTACATAGACTACTACACGGGCGCGCTGATGCCGTCCACAGGGTATATCAATATCTTTGACATCGAGCCGTATCATCAGGATTTTCTGCTGCGCATCCCGTGCCGGCATGACCCGACACGATTGGAGGACAAGTGCGAGCAGGACAAGATGTTCGGGATATTCAAGGAGTATGTAGGGTGGAACAAGTTGCTGCATATCAGCAATGTAGGGGAGTTTAACAAGGCGTGCAAGAATCAGAAGAGTTTCGAGATGATAAAACTGTCGGAGGCGTTGCACGAGAAGAAAGTGGGTCAGATAGCCGATATGATAGCCAACCGCGAAGAGGGACGCCCGAAGTTCGTGCTGATTTCGGGACCGAGTTCGTCGGGCAAGACGACTTTCTCGAAGCGACTGACTATCCAGTTGATGGTCAATGGGATACGTCCGGTGGTGATATCCATGGACAACTACTTTGTGAACCGTGAGGACACGCCGCGCGATGCGAATGGCGAGTGGGATTTCGAGGACGTGCATGCGATAGATATTCCGCTGTTTCAGCAGCATCTGAGCGAGTTGCTTGAGGGGAAGACCATACGACTGCCGTTCTTCAATTTTGAGACGGGCAAGCGCGAATACAGGGGCGATACGCTGTGTTTGGAGGACGATACGATAGTGATTCTGGAGGGATTGCACGCGCTGAACCCCATGCTGATACCGAATATCCCGCGTGAGGCGACCTTTAAGATATATGTGAGTTCGCTGACGACGGTGAACCTCGACAACCACAACTGGATACCAACGACCGATGTGCGGTTGCTGCGCCGAATCGTGCGCGATTACAGGTATCGCGGGTATAGTGCGAGGGAGACTATTTCGCGTCTGGACAGCGTGCAAAGGGGCGAAGTGAAGTGGATTTATCCGTATCAGGAGGAGGCAGACGTGATGTTCAACTCGGCACTGCTGTTCGAGTTGGCAGTGCTGAAACGCCATGCCGAGCCGATACTGGACGAGGTGCCGAAGTACTGCGACGAGTACACCACGGCACACCGGTTGCTGAAAGAATTGAGTTATTTTGAGTCGATACCCGAGAAAGAGATACCGCCGACATCGTTCCTGCGTGAGTTCGTGGGCGGTAGTTCGTTCAGGTATTAAGGCATTGATTGATAATGAGAAAGGCGTTTTTGACAGTATTGAGCGCAGTGGTTTGGGCGGGCGTTGCCGTAGGGCAGGATATATTGCCCGAACCGGTGGCACCTGCGGCTGAAGACACGGCGGTGGTACGTGAGCCGAAGGACGTGCCTGTGGTGCTGCTGACGGAGGTGATGGAGCATGCGGTGGTGCATCAGGACTCTGCCATCACCCAACTGATGCGCGACAAGCGATTGGGCATACAGCGCGGACAACAGGAGACAGACGGCTTCCGACTGCAGGTGTATGCATCAAATGCCCAGCAGAGTGCCAAGAACGAGGCATTGCTCCTGCAACAGCGGTTGGAGGGGGAGATAGATGTGCCCGTGTATGCGCTGTCGGAGCCTCCGTTCTGGAAAGTGCGTATCGGCAATTTCCGTACGCGCGAAGAAGCAAACGCCTACAAGGAAGTGTTCCTGCAGTATTTTCCCGATTTGCAAGGGGGGACTTATGTGGTTCCCGATAAAATCATATTGGTACAATGACCGCACCGTTTATTCCGTCTGAAGAGACGACACGAGAGATTGCTCTGCACATAGAGCAGATACTGAAACTGATAGGTGAAGACCCTGAACGTGAGGGACTTATGCGCACGCCGACCCGTGTGGGAGACGCGATGCAGTTTCTGACACAAGGCTACCAGCAGGACCCCGAAGCGATATTGCGCTCGGCATTGTTTGAGGAAGACTACCGCCAGATGGTGGTGGTGAAGGACATCTCGTTCTATTCGCTGTGCGAACACCATGTGTTGCCGTTCTTCGGGAAGGCGCATGTGGCGTATATCCCCAACGGGAAGATTACGGGGCTGAGCAAGATTGCGCGCGTGGTGGACGTGTATGCGCATCGGTTGCAAGTGCAGGAACGCATGACGACACAGATAAAAGACTGTATTCAGAACACGCTGAACCCGCTTGGGGTGATGGTGGTGATTGAGGCGGAGCACCTGTGTATGCAGATGCGCGGCGTGCAGAAACAGCATGCCATCACCACGACCAGCGACTTTACAGGGGCATTCAACAGGCAGGAGACGCGGGAGGAGTTTATGAATCTGATTAGGGGGTAAGTTTTTGCCGTCTATGGAACGCACACCCGAACAGATAGAGTATCTCCGGCTCCAATCCCGTATCACCAAACGTTTCCACAAGGCGTGCGCAGACTACGGGCTAATCACCGACGGCGACCATATATTAGTAGGTCTCAGCGGTGGTAAGGACTCGTTGGCGTTGGTGGAACTGTTGGGCAAGCGGGCACAGGTGTATGTGCCTCGTTTTCGGGTGACGGCAGTGCATGTGCGTGTACGGGAACGCGCATACCTGAGCGATATGTCGTACTTGGAGCACTTCTGCCAATCGGTCAAAGTACCATTGGTGATCAAGGATACGGAAATCAGCGATGCGCCACTGACAATCAACAGCACACAAGCAGCACACAAGCAGAAGGACCCGTGTTTCTTGTGTTCGTGGTATCGGCGGAAGGCATTGTTTGATGCGGCGCAAACGTTGGGGTGCAATAAGATAGCCTTAGGGCATCATAAGGACGACATCGTGGAGACACTGCTGATGAACCTCGTCTTCCAAGGCAGCATAGGCACCATACCGCCACTCCTGCAAATGGAGAAGATGCCCATACAGATGATACGTCCGCTGTGTCTCGTGGAGGAAAAAGACCTGCAAAGGTACGCACAACTGTCTGATTATCAAAAGCAAACAAAACTATGTCCTTTCGAGAAGGAAAGCAGCCGTGCCGAGGTGAAGCAATTATTGCAACAGTTGGAGCGGCTCAACCCCAATGTAAGAGATTCTGTCTGGGGCGCAATGGAGAATATAAAAACTGACTATCTGCCGAGAAAGAAAAACTGATTGGTTATGAATGGATTCTATACAGTATTGCTATTGATTTGCTCGAATGTATTTATGACCTTGGCATGGTACGGGCACCTGAAATTAGGCGAGTTGTCTTGGTTTCAGAAATGGCCGATGATAGCCGTAATCGCCTTCTCGTGGGGCATCGCATTCTTTGAATACTGCCTTCAAGTGCCCGCCAATAGGATAGGTTTCGAGGGCAATGGAGGTCCGTTCAGCCTCATGCAACTCAAAGTGATACAAGAGGTTATCACGCTCACGGTCTTCGTCATCTTCTCTATGCTCGCCTTCCACACCCAACTGCGTTGGAACCATTTGGTGGCAGCCCTTTGTCTCATCGCCGCCGTATATTTCGTGTTCGGCTTCAAATAAACACGGAGAGTGAGCCCCTCCTGTCGCGGGGTCCCCACAAGCCCGCGGGCGTAGTGGGGTGCTCTTGGAGGGGTGGGGGAGGTCTGTATCAGGCTACAAGATGTACTATCATCAGTATCAGACAAAACAGTGTGCAGGTGTTACGGGCAAGCAACCAGCGTATAAGAAACCAGTCGATGCCTGCCTTAACGTAGTCGTCCCATTTGCCCATCGGTCCCATCCACCAGCGCGGAGTGTCGGCGCAGGGCAGCCCATAGACAAAGTGATGTGTGGAGTAGATAAGATAAACGGACATCGGCAGGGAGAGCAAGGTCAGCAGATACCACGGACTCCACCAGCCCAAGGCTATGCCAACCCCCAGCATCACAAAGGGCATCAGGGCGAATACCGCCACGAAGGCTATCATCAACGCGGGCTTGCCCAGCAGGCGGGCAAAGGTCATCTTACCCAATTGGGCATCAGCATTAACCTCCATCACCGAGTGCACATACACGATATTCACCACTAAGCAGCCCACACCAATGCCCATGCACAGCATTTTCCAAGAGAACAGGCAGCCCGTCATGGCGGCTTGCACACCCAACATATTGATAGGACCAAACATCAAGCCTATGACCAGTTCGCCCAACCCATGGAAACCCAGTTCGAGGGGCTTGCCCGAGTAGTTGATACCCACCAGCAGCCCCAATACAGCGTACAGCACAATGCCAAGCGCGGCTTGCCAACCGTGTAGGAGACCCTGTGCGAGGAAAGCCGTCAAGCCCATCAAAGCGGCAAAGGCGAGGAAGCACACCACCGCCCAACCCAAAGCGTGAATAGTGGTGGCACCGCTGCTGATGTAACTGCATTTCTCCATACGGGCACGGATACTGGTGCTGCTGAGGTCGGAGCGCAGTCGGGAGTCGTGACGGTAGTCGAAGTAGTCGTCTGCGAGATTCATGCCCAAGTGCGCCGCGCACACACCGAGAAGCACAGGCAACGCCAGCCACCACACAAAGCCCTCCTGCCCGATGCACAGCACTATCGCCGTGAGACAGGGCAGTGCCGACTGCGGCAAAGATATTTTGCGGCTGTTGTCCAGCCAGAAACGAAGTGTATTCATATTATGACTTCTGTTATCTTACTTTGAGGATAGTTAGTTGTTGCTTATAGGTTGCCCGAGAACATCAAGCAGTTGTCCTTGGCGGATGATGTATAGTTGCCCGTTCTGTAACACTTTGTGGGGCGCAGGACAGGTGAACATCTGCGGCTTTGTGGTTGTGGTTGCCACATGGCGGAATATACATTGCAAGTGGAATCTGTCTCTGTTCTCCATGGCGGGGGCAGTAAACGTGTAGTCGGAATGGAGCAAGTCTGTTTGTTTATGATTTAGATTATCAAACAGATATACATGCTCCAATCTGCCCGTATAGTCAGTGGGACGCAGGTGGAAAGTCAGCGTCTCACCATCTTGGGCACAATAGAAACCCAATGCGATATGCTGTTCAGCCACCGAATCCGATAGCGCAGAGAAACACAGGTTACCATCTTTGGCAATGGTGTAGAGTTGAGGGCGTGAGCCAAAGCCGAGCATCTTCTCCAAATCGTAACGTGCATCGTAGGTGGTGGGGAACTTGGTGGGATGCAAATACAGGTTTGTCTCATCAGAAGCCGCACCATTGGTGAGTTCCAATACGAGCCATTGGGTGGACGCAGTGGAGGTCGGATGGTATGTGGGCAACAGGCTCTTCGCAGGAGTGACGGTCAATGGGTCTCCAAATGCAAGTGTTCCATCACTAACAGCCTGATAGTAAAACGGTTTAGCCGGCAATATGTCTGTGACTACGTGTTGCCAATATGTGCAGTTATCGTCTTGCAACTCGGATATTTTTATGGCCTCTTCCGGTGAGGATGCCGATTGCGAGGTATATGTATTGGTTAAGGGCGAGCAGATATAGTTCCACCCGCCATGTGCCCAATTGGCTTGCGCTGCCGTACCTGTGTATGCGGTGATGTTGATGGTGGGAGTTGTATGGCATTGCTGGTACTCTACAGGGAAGCAATACTCACGATACCACGACGCTCCCGACAACAAGATATAGCCCGTACATGCCTGAATACTATCGCTTTCCACCTTTACCCAATTGCTGCCTTTTGCTGTACCTCGTTCTGCACGGGATTGGGCATCATAGTATTTGAGCAGCCACTTGGTACCATACGTTAATGCCTCGCCCGTTGAGAGACGCATATCGGCAATACAAGATGCAAACGGCAGAGCGAAAGGAAAATAGGCAGTCTTGTCAGCACAGATACGTGTGTAAAATACATGTTGTGCTTGGGGTGCGCCGAGATTGGTGAGTCTGCCCGCTTTCCACGGGGTAGTACGTATATAGAGTGAATCGCAGGTTAGGCTCACACCATCGGCAATAACCAATTCGGCATCGGGGTAGATATAGGCGTGCCGTACATGCAGGTCACTCTTGACAGTTGCCCGTCCGCTACGTACTGCAATATCATCTGCCTTGGTGAGAGAAGAACTGACACTCGCATCTTCATCATCATAGATATATGGTACCCTGTAGAACCCTTCGGATACTGCTCGGGGTGTGCCTGAACAATCAGACTCAGGATAGTCCCATTCTACTTTCAACCACACATCTTGCCCCTGTTTCAGTGTGTCAATATCTATGGCAAAGGTCCCGTCTCCCTGTGGATTGTCACCGGAATAGTTGCCGTTGTTTCGCTGAATATCATTGCATTTCACTCCGTTCCGTATCTTCTTCCCGCCCATATTGAGTACTACGCCATCGGGCTTCCAATCCACAATATCCATTCTTGTACCATGCTGCGCCATATCCCACTGCGCTTCGAGGGTTACATCATGGTTGAGCAGGTACTCGTCTCCTGCATTATACATCTCCGTATAGCCCTCTGTATCAGAGACTTCCCAACCCGCAAAACCGACAGCACCGCGCTTGGGTCTTGGCAGTGTAATCCATTGGCTGATACCCGTCTGTGGTAGTACTGCCTCATAACCTCCATTCACATCAAAGGTCAGTGTGGCAAGTTCAGGTTCAGAGACAGGGGGTGCTGTCGTATAGCCCGTATAGTAGAACTTACGTACTCTGGTAGTGATAGTGAAGTCGTCCAATAGTAGTTTGTTTTCAGCATACGCACCATATATTCGTATATAGCAGTCAATTATATCTGTCAGTTTAAGATAGTACTGCTGCACACTGGAACTTTGTAAATTTTCTCCTTTAAGCACTTTCCAATTGAGACTATCTGTTGAAACTTGTACGTACATTCCTGTAGTTTTGTTAGTAGCCAATTTTGCTTTCCAACTGATCGAATGCAAGTTCTTTATTTTTCCCAATACTATTGAGCCCGTCGCAGAGTCTTTTTCTTTCGTAGTTAGGCAAATGCCCTTTGAGCCACTGAAGACATTTGCCTTCGCACTACTGACATTGCCACGATAAATAGCCCATTTCAAGCCATTGTAAGTATTTTCTAATGTCCTGATTTTAGAACTATTATAGTCACTGATGGCTTCATATTCTTCAAAATCTTCCGAGAATATCTGTTCTTCATCGGTTAGTTTTCCTCCATTAGGGCTGGCGAAGACGGCATAGAGTGTGGTTTCTGCTTCTGTGAAGGGCTCGTCGAACAGGTTGACCAATACCGGTTTATCATTTGTAGGTGTGTCAATAGTTTCTCGGCTCCACCCCATAAATTCTTTGCCGCTATATGTAGCAACAGGCAGATAACTGTCCACTTTTCCTTCTGCATTGACAGTCATACTCTTTTCCACTTTACCCAATACAGAAAAGTGGACCTTGCCGGCTACTTGTTGTTGGGCTACTGATAACAGCGGGTAAGCGCATAGGAAGATGAAGATAACCCCCAATTGCACATGACTATTGATTAACCGTATATGGTTGTGGATAAGATGGTTATACTTCATAACTTATGAGTTGATGTGCCCTGATTCTTAAACAACTACACCGCAAAGGTACGATATTTTTATCATATATGCAACAGATTGTGTGTTTCCTTCATAGCGTCCGCATCGAAAACATATCCTGTTCACCTGATGCGGTTTGCCCGTTCGGGAAATTTTGATTTGTGTACATCGGAGATTTGTAGTACCTTTGCGAGACGTTTGGGGAAACAAGCGGAAACCAAATGTAAATCAACAACTAATCAATAATAACAATAAAGTATGAAGAAGACTCTATTTGGGGCAATGCTGACGATAATCGTGTTGGCAATTGCAGGATGTAATCCTACCGTAGAGGAGAACTATCCTAAGGACCTATTGGGCTACTGGGCAAGCACACCCAACGCTGATGGTGTGTGGTACTCGCTGGAAGTAGATACCAAAACGGCGCAGAGTGTACAAGGACGAGACGGTATGCGGAAGTTAACGCCAGTGTATCCTGATGAGGCAAACGGCGTATTGACAACGTATGCAGGTGACAAGGCGACGGCTACCGAGAAAATGTCGGTAGCGTATTTCCCGAACAACGGTAAGGGCAGTTTGAGTGGCGAAGGGAAATTGCTCAACCTGCAGGCATTGACTGACACAACATTGACTATCACTATGGTAGAGGGTGATGTGCTGTTTACACGCGGTATCAAACCGGATAAGCCCGATAATCCAGGCGATGACCCGACGGAAGAGGTGACCATAGAAGGCTATTGGATAGGCGATGCAACCGATGAAGATTTGGCTAAACTGCTGATATTCGCTCCCGACGAGCAAGGCAACGCACACATGGTGTTTGTGGTTAGTGAAGAGATGATACCCATGGGGCTTGGGGCTGAGATACGAGACTTTGACAAGACTGAAAGGACAGGCAAGATGTTGGTATCGACCGAAGATGGAGTGGATACCACTTACTTTGAGTTGTCAGAGGACCAGATGACGCTGTCGCTATACTATAATGATGGTGATGCACCCACAGAGTTTACCCTACAGCCAGAGACTAACAACGATGTACCTGCCACCACGGAAGGCACTTGGGTGATGACACCGTTTGTTATCCCAGGATATGTGAATATGAACATGACCGCCGTGGTAGATGCTAATGGTAATTGCACGTTGGATTACGATTACACCATGCAAGGTCAGTCACAAAAAGGAGAAGCCAAAGGTGTACTTTACTACAGCACTTACTCGGGGCGTGGTTCTCTTGAGATAACCGATGCGGGTGAGAACGCTTCGGATATGGTGACGGAAATGTTGGGTGTCTCTATTCTATGCGAGGCAGTGTCGCCGACAAAAGTGGAGATACCTATTATGTCAGGTACAAGAAAAATAGAACTGAACAAACAATAAGGCTGAGGTAATTAAGAATTAAAAATTAAGAATTAAGAATGGCATGCAATGAGGGTGATGTCCCTGTTGTGTGCCATTTTTTGTGTTTCTATCGGGGGAGACAGGAGTGATGGCTTGCGGTGGTGATGATATGGGCGGCGGTGGGGGCGGCGGGGCGGGAGGTGAGGAGGTGGGAGAGGTGACGGTAGCGGGTGAGCATGGTGTGGCGGTAGGATGAGTCGGAGAGGAGTCGCCGGAGTTCGTGCTCTACATTGCTCACGGTGAAGCGTGAGGCAATGAGTTCTTGGATAACTTCTTGTTGAGGGATGATGTTCACCAACGTAAAATACTTGGTGCGGAACAAGATAGGACGTATCAGCCATTCCAGCCAGCGGCTGCAAGCGATATAATAGACTGCCGTTTGCGGGCAGCCGAGCAGCGCAGTCTCCAAGGTAGCCGTGCCTGAATTGACGACAGCCGCGCGGGCGGAGGAGACCAAGGTATAGGTGTCGCGCGTCAGTGTCTCGCCGCGGAGGTAGGGTGCGTAAAAGGAATCGTCTATCCCCGGTGCGGCAGCCACTACGATGCGATAGTCCGTGCCTGCGACACGGCGTGCTGCCTCCAACATAGTCGGTAGGCAATGGCGTATCTCAGACGGGCGGGAACCGGGCAAGAGGGCTATGACCTCCTTTTCCTCTTCTTTTGTTGTGGTGTGGGCTCCCCCTGCCCCCCTCAGAGAGGGGGAATAGTATTGAGATGCCACACGGGTGGAAGTATCTGCATGGTTGTTCTCTGCTTCTGTTTCTTCTGTTGTTTCTTTTGTCGGGTAGGATTGCTGCCATGTGCGGATGCAGTCGGCAGTGGGGTTGCCGACGTATTGGCACGAGTAGCCGTAGCGGGCGTAAAAGGCAGGTTCAAAGGGGAAGATGCCCAACACATCGTCGGCGTATCGGGCAATGCGGTGTACACGCCAAGACTTCCATGCCCAGACCTTGGGCGGGATATAGTACACGATACGGGTGTGCGGCAGGTGCTTACGGCAAAAGGCAGCCATGCGCAAATTAAACGACGGGTAGTCTATCAGTATGAGTACGTCAGGGCGCGTCTCGAGAAGGGCTGCGCGTGCTATGCGGAAGTTACGGCGAATCTTGGGCAGGTTGGCGAGCACCGCCACGACACCCATATATGCCATGTCGCGATAGTCCACGCGTATGTCACAGCCCGCTGCACGCATCTTGTCACCACCCAAACCCACAAAAGATGCATCCTTGTCCTCCATGGACAAAGAACGCATCAGGTTGGCGGCATGCAAGTCGCCGGACGCCTCACCGGCTATGACAAAAAATTTCATACCACGTTCTCCGTTAATTGCCGTTAATTTGCTACATGAGTTCTCCATTAAAGCCCATTAAAGAACCATTAAAAACAAATGGACATATAATTACCATGTAATTAACCATTAATTTTTTGCTCCATGAAAGCCCATTGAAAAGCATTGTCGGGCATAAGACTCCGTTAATGACCGTTAATTGACCGTTAATTCGTAGCATGGTACCTTCGCGAGGGGCAGGGGTGCCTGTCTTGTGATGACGACGCGGGACGCGCCGTCCCCCAAACACCGTATGACACCTGCCTTGGATATATTGGGTACTTGTTTCGTATATGTCTTTAATTTGTTTTGCATCTATAGCAGGGTGGCGACGCAGGCAAGGATGTAGGGTAAGGCACCGAGAAGGACCCCTTTGCTCAGACGCCACGTGTCGGTGGTGTAGAAGACAAAGATAAGTGCCAAATCGGGAAAGACACACACCTGCAAGAGTCGGTTCCAGATACTGCCCATGACCTTGAAATCAAAGACAGAGAACGTGTACCACAAGTTGAAATGGTCGATATAGGCAGCACCAAATGCCGCCGGCAGTATGAGACCAATAAGGACTCCTATCCAATATCTATCAAATCTGCTCGTATGCCGTTCTGTCTATAGTACAAGGTTGAATGCTGATGCAGCCGTGCGCGAGTGCCCACTCGTCGGTGTCCTCCGCCTCAGGCTCGTGGTTGACAAACTCGCCGATGAGCCAGTAGTATTTGTCGCCATACTCGTCGATGCGCTCCTCCATCTCGCGCTCCCAGTGTCCGCGCGCCTGACGGGTGAGACGGACGCCCTGTATCTCACCCGTGGGGGCATTGACATTGTAGCAGACGCCATAGGGCATAGGAGTCTGCGTGAGGTTGCGGGCAATCTCGACGATATAGGGCTCGAAGTTCGAGAAATCGGGGTCGGGTCCGTGTTCGCAGAGCGAGAATCCGATAGCGGGTATACCATGTTCCGCCGCGACAAAGCACGCCCCCATAGTGCCCGAGTAGATGACATTGATAGAGGCGTTGGAACCATGGTTGATACCGCTCGCGACAAGGTCGATGCGCTTGTCGTCGCCCTCGAAGAGGATATTGATAGCCAGTTTGACACAGTCGCTGGGGGTACCGTTGGTGGTATAGACATCCACGTTGCGCTGCCAGTCCTCCTCGCCCCAGCGGTCGTTGACCAACGGGCGGAGGTACATGTGCTGCTGCACCGAGATGGCGTTGCCCTTGCCGCTCTGCGGGTCGTCGGGCGCGAGGACAGTGACGTGCCCGAGTTGCGTCATAAGGCGCACCAAGGTGACGATGCCCTTGCTGCCCCAGCCGTCGTCGTTAGTCACGAGTATCTCCATAAATATCGTTGTTTATATCCGTTAACGGATGTTCTTTTTACTCCATTAAAGCCCATTAAAAACCCATTAAAAGGGTGATGACAGGACTCCGTTAATTGCCGTTAATTAGCCGTTAATCCATGCAGGGCAATACATTTTTCTCCATTAAAGCCCATGCAGGACCATTAAAAAGGCATTGTCTGGGCTTGGGTAAGGGTGGGGTTATACTGCCACGGCGTGCTCGTATAGGTACTCGGGGGCAATGTCAATGGTGCCATGCTCCCATGAGACCGTCCAACCATCCAACTCGAACTGCCGGAACACCGACAGCGACTGCAATGCCCGATAGAGCGGTTGGGATACCATATCCTTGCCGTCGAAAATCTTGACAGCACCGTCGTTGAAAGTCAGTCGGAGACGGTATGCCCCCAAATACTCTGCCGATGTAATCCAAATAAGGTTCATATCACTGTTCAAGTTCTCCGTTAATCTCCGCGGACGAGGGCGTCCGCGTCCCCGGCAGGCTCCCAAGATGCCTTAATAGTTGTCCTATTACCTATTATTAATGTATAATAGATGTTAATATATTGGTTGCTCGTCGGGTACGGAAAGGGTGTGTAAGGGTTGTCTATCCCTTGCGCATCCCTTGCTTATCCCTTGCTGTTTGACACGAGGGTGACGGGAGACTATAAGGGCAATTAGCCTTTAATAGTTTTTATCACTTTCTGTGCCAAGGCGTCTGCCTCCTCCATCGTAGCCGCCTCGGAATAGACGCGGATAATGGGCTCGGTGTTGCTCTTGCGGAGATGCACCCAGCCGTCGGCGAAGTCAATCTTGACACCATCGCGGTCGTTGAGACGCTCGTTGCGGAAGACCTCCTTGGCGTGCGCGAGAACGGCATCGACGTTGATGTCGGGAGTAAGTTCGATACGGTTCTTGGAGATGCAGTAGTTGGGGAAGGTAGCGCGCAGTTCGCTGACCTTGCACCCCTTTTGTGCGAGGCTGCTGAGGAAGAGTGCAATGCCTACGAGTGCGTCGCGTCCGTAGTGGCTGGCGGGATAGATGACGCCGCCATTGCCTTCGCCGCCGATGACCGCATGGGTGCGCTTCATCTCGGTGGTGACGTTGACCTCGCCTACTGCGCTGGCGGAATACTCGCCGCCATGGAGACGGGTGATGTCGCTGAGCGCGCGGGGGGAGGACATGTTGCTGACGGTATTGCCCGGGGTGTGGCTGAGGACATAGTCCGCCACGCTGACGAGGGTGTATTCCTCGCCGAACATCTCGCCGTTTTCGCAGATGATTGCCAGACGGTCCACGTCAGGATCCACGACGAAGCCGACATCCGCCTTGCCCTCGCGCATGAGGTCGCTGATTTGTGTCAGGTTCTGCGGTATGGGTTCGGGGTTGTGGGCGAAGTTGCCTGTCGGCTCGCAGTTGAGGCGGATGATGTTCTTGACACCGAGTGCCTCGAGGATAGCAGGGATAGCCAGTCCGCCGACGGAGTTGACGCAGTCGATGGCTACCGTGTAGTTGCGCGCTTCGATGGCGGCTTTGTCCACGAGTTTCAGGCTCATGACGTTCTGAATGTGGTAGGGGAGGTAGTCTTTGCGGGTGATGTGTCCGAGGTCGTCCACCTCGGCGAAAGTGAAGTCCTCACGCTCGGCGATAGAGAGCACCTCCTTGCCTTCGCGGTCGGTGAGGAACTCGCCATGCTCGTTGAGCAGTTTGAGGGCATTCCATTGCTTGGGGTTGTGGCTGGCAGTGAGTATGATGCCACCTGCTGCGTGCTCGCCGATGACCGCCAGTTCGGTGGTCGGGGTGGTGGCGAGACCTATGTTGGTGACGTTGTAGCCCATGCCGATGAGTGTGCCGGTGACGAGTAAGTCCACCATCTCGCCCGAGAGACGTGCGTCACGTCCTACGACGATGGTGCGGTTGTCGGGCAGCATACGACGACGTTGGGTGGCGTAGGCAGCCGTGAAACGGACGATGTTGACGGGGTCAAGCCCCTCTCCTACGGGTCCGCCGATGGTGCCGCGGATGCCCGAGATGCTTTTTACCAGTGACATATAGTTAAGTGATAGTTAATGGTTAATAGTTAATATCAGTAACGTTTTATTTGGATTTTCATGTCATAGCCGTAAGGGATGACGCTGCTGTTCTCGGAGTCGAAGCCGAGTTTGCTGGGGCAGATGATTTTGCACTGTGCGCCCGAATGCTTCATGTATTTGACGGCGACCTGCCAACCTGTGCAGGCGTTGTCGTCGGAAGTCCAGTACTTGAACTGGATGGGGTAAGCAGAGTCGTCGGTATTCCACGCCCGCAGCGTGTCGGCGTACGCCTCAAGGGTGTAGCGGGTGTAGCGGAGGTTGATGAGGTCGTTGGTCTCGACCTCGGCAGAAGCCGTGTCGCCCGGGCTGACGAGGTGGAAATAGAAGTTGTCGTAGTCGGGGATACGCCAGTAGACCTTCTCACCCCACTGCGCAGGTTCTTCGTCCACAACGGTGATGCCCTGACGGGAGATGAAGTTATCGATGAGTTTCTCCTCTGCTTCGAGTTGGTTGGAATAGGACGTGCTTTCGTTGCACGCCGTGAGAGCCACAAGGGATAACAGGCTTATTATGAGATGTTTCGTAGTCATTTATGGTTGGGTTGTTAGCAGTATTCGTAGGTTGGTGTAGGGCTTGATGAGCGATGTGCCCTCGATACCATAGGCGGTGTACCACGGTGCGATGATGGTCATCTGCTCGCCCATGCACATCTGTGTGAGGGAACGGTTGATAGCAACAGGCAGGTCGCCTGAACCTATAGTGAAAATGTCCTGCACATCGGCAATGGTGTTGCCGTCCAATTCGCTCATTATGAGATGGATAGTCAGTTGCTGTCCTGCGCGGAGGGTGTCGCCCAAGGTGCGCAGGGTCTTGGCATACCAAAAGCCGAAATCGTCGAGCGTGTAGCGGAGAGTGTCGGCATTAACCGCCTGCTGGCAGGAACGGTCAGCAGCATCTGCCATGTGCATATTGAAACGCATCTGCGCCATCATGGCTGAGTCCGGCTCCTGCTTGTCGTGAAGGTGGCGGACAGGTTGGGGAGAAGGAGAGCATGCTACCAAGAAAAGAAAGGCAAGACCTCCCCAACCCCTCCACGAACACCCCACTACGCCCACGGGCTTGTGGGGACCCCGTGACAGGAGGGGCAACTCCCCCCGCCCCCTCAAAGAAGGGGAGAAGAAATGGAGTATGTGACGTAATATGCTCATCTATGTCAATAAAGACCGTTTGTTGAGACCCCTCTTTGATGGGGAAGCCTTATTTTGCGAGGCGAATGAGGTATTGTCCGTATGAGGTCTTGCTCAGTTCCTCGCCGAGGTGGCGGAGTCGGGTGCTGTCTATCCAGCCGTTGCGCCATGCAATCTCCTCAATGCAACTGACATAGAAGCCCTGTCGGTTCTGGATGGTGGCGATGAAGTTGCCTGCATCCAAGAGACTGTCGCAGTTTCCGGTGTCCAACCATGCGAAGCCGCGGCTGAACAACTTGACTTGCAGCGTGCCCTCGGTGAGGTACATCTTGTTGAGGTCGGTTATCTCGTACTCACCTCGTGCGCTGGGTTGCAGCACAGCCGCCTTGTCGCATACCGTGGCATCGTAGAAATAGAGCCCCGGTATGGCGTAGTTGCTCTTGGGGTGCGCAGGTTTCTCCTCCAACTAGAGGACTTTGCCGTTCTCATCGAACTCCGCGACGCCATAGGCAGTAGGGTCTTGCACTTCGTAGCCAAAGATACATGCGCCACGTTGTCCGCCCGACACTTGTGCCACTGCCTCGCGGAGCATCTTGCCGAAATGCTGCCCGTAGAACAGGTTGTCGCCCAAGATGAGACAGCCGGGCTCGCCGTTGAGGAACTCTTTGCCAAGCACAAACGCCTGCGCGAGTCCGTTGGGAACCTCCTGAATCTTATAATCAAAATGCATGCCAATCCTGCTGCCGTCGCCCAAAAGTTCGCGGAACATGGGCAGGTCGCGGGGTGTAGAGATGATAAGCACTTCACGTATCCCCGCGAGCATGAGCGTGGATAATGGGTAGTAAATCATGGGTTTGTCGTACACCGGCATGATTTGCTTGCTGATGGCCTTGCTGAGAGGGTAGAGACGTGTGGCACTACCGCCCGCGAGAATGATTCCTTTCATTTGGATGGACATTTTTGTATTACCGTCGCAAATTTACAACAAATTCCGCATATACGCAAATTCACTAATGAAAAGCCCTTTGATGATGAGGACAAGGGCTCGGTAAGGTCAGCATAAGGTCGCTATTATCTACCGTATATCTACCGTGTATCAACCGTATATGTACCGTAGTTGACAGCGCGAATAGTTAGCAAGATTACTTTGCCGTGAGCGTTTGCATGATAGATTGTGTGATGGCTTTTGCTTGCTGTGCACGCTCTGCTGTAGGGTTGACCTCCATAATAGGCTGATTGACGGTGGCATCTATAATCACCGCACCCATTGTATCCAGCAATGCGAAACCATCTACAAAATTATAATATGCATAGGGGACTGTTGTCGGCGAAAGAATGTCTTTGGCAAAAATAAAGGCAGAAGCGTCCAAATCCAACTGGTGCAACATAGTAGGCACCCAATCTATTTGGGAAGCCAATGTGGAAACTGTCATGGGCTGGCGGATAGCACCTCCCGCCATGACAAGCGGTATCTTGTAGCGGAGTGTGTCGTAGTTCTGAATGCCGTCAGGATATGGGTAACCGTGGTCGGCTACCATCACGACCACTGTGCTGTCCCACGTAGGACTCTGCCGCAAAGTGTCTATGAAAGCACCTATACAACTGTCAGTATAGGCAATGGCATTGAGGTATGGGTGTTCGTGATGGTGGTAGTTGACAATGAAGGGCTCATGGCTTGAGAGACTCAAGATAACATCAAAACAAGGTGCGACCTGTGCCTGGCGGTTGCAAATGTCTTGGGCGGCATAATCCAACAGGATATGGTCAGGTACGCCCCACTTGCTGAGGCGCTGCGAGACAGGGAAGTCGTGGTCACAGACACGCTGCTCAAAGCCGCCGTTTACCAAATAGGAACGCATATTGGTGAAGTCCTCATCGCCACCGTAATAGAACTTGAGGTCGTAGCCGTTCTGCTTCAATACCTGCCCTATTTGCGGGAGACGCTGGGACACAGAGGGTATGGTCATTACAGAAGTGGTGGCACATCCGGGGAAAGCCCCCAGAACAGCCATAAGTCCTCTATCTGTGCGGTAACTGTTGGCATAGACATTATTGAAGTAAATGCCCTCTTGTGCAATCCGCTGCATATTGGGCATCACGTGCCATGCGTTAGCCGAGAAACTCTCCAATATCATTAAGACGATATGGGGGCGGTCGGTGGTGAACAATCGCTCTTCTGTATGAGTAGTCGGAGGCAACAACTGTGCCATATAAGACGCACATTCCTCCTCCGGCATATAGTGATAACGCTCTGTATTCAGGGTATTCTCACTCAATGACTCTACCATATTGAATACAGGATTGACGGCTGCCAAGTTGAGCATTCTGTTCTCAGAGTAGTATACCCTGCCGGTATTCATAGTAGAAACAGTTACACTTCCCCGCATAGGCAGGAATAGCAACGCCGTCAATAGGAACATAACTGCAGTCCCTCCCACTTTGTACCGAATACTACCGGCAGGCTGTAATACCAACTTGGACAATCTGTGATAGACATACCACCAAAAAGCAAATAATACAGCAAGTGCCAATGCCCCTAAACACCATTGCCACCAAGGCGCACAAGCCAAAACCTCCTTTGGGGATTGCAGGTAGTCGAAGATGTCCTTATCTATATGATAGCCCCAACTCGGGAAACAACCATTATCTCCTATTACGGCCATTAGTGCGATAGCGAGGACTATGCCGGTATAGACATCTGTCACGCGCTTGAGTCCTTGCCACTTCACCCAACAACTGACACAGAGCAGTAACCCGGGTATAACGGTAATGTATGCGGCTACACTCAAGTCCAGCGGCAGTCCGTGCCAAGGTACCAGGAACCAGTCCTGCCAAGTGTAATCACCTAACAACCGGTTCTGCCAGAGCATAAAAAGCGGCTTCTGCACCATGAAGAATACAACCCAGTACAGGTAGTAGGTGATGAATAATTTTATTCTTGTCTTCATACTACAAATCAATGGTATAGGTGGCAAGTATGCCCGTGGGGACATTGAGAATGATAGAGGCACGGTCTGCGTGAGGAATGTCCTGTGTGAAAGCAAACTCTGCCAAGTCGTTGCAGAAATCCCACATATTGTAGCACTCTACATTGAGACGCATACCGATGTTCTTCACCTTCCAAGTGGCTTGTACGTGCAGGTCGCACATATACCAAGCACCATGGCGCGTACCGAAGTTACCGTCTGTCGGATTGGTACCACGAGACTCAAGCGGGAGTATTGCCACCTGCCGGTTGTTGTGATAATAACGATAAGCGGTAAACGGCTTACCGTCCGTCCATTTGAGTGTTAGGCCTGCCTGTACCCACTTGCAGATATTATAGGAGAGGTAGAACCGTGCCACATAGCCCTTGTCCAAGTCCATACGACCGACACCTGCGTATGTCCCGCTCTGGTTATATACAGTATTGGTGGTGTTGGGATTGGCTGTAGTCTCTGACAGGACACCTATCGTATTACTGTTGGCACCGTTACCAAGACCTGTATATCCTGCTGCCTGCATAGATTGCCAGCCTATACTGACCATCACCTTTCTGCCTGTGTAGGTGTAACGTGTCAGTTGGGAGAAGAAATACGGAGAGTTGAGTAACCCGTTGCTGCCAAACGGTTCTGTATATCCTACTTCAAAGAACTTCTCTCCCGGAGTATAGTAAAAGACATTGATGCCATTCTCCTCTTGGAAGTAACCATATTGCTCACCGGCACCCGCAAAATACGTATGCCATACGTCAAAGAACTTCTTATAGTTGTTTTGCAATGCTATTTCGTGCCGCCCGCCATGCTTGTCCTTGAAGAGGAAACGGATAGGTATATTCACTTCTATGTAGGAAGTCTGCCGCAACCCCTTCTTGTAGGAGTGGTAACGCCCGCCTGTGGTGGCAAAGAGGTCATCCGTACCGGCAAGATAGATATTGGCATTCATATAGTCGTCCGAGAAGTATCGGAGGTAATCCATCGTGTAAGGCAGACGATTATAGTCCGCTGACAATCCGGCCTCGAACCAATTACACGGGTGAAAGTCCAACGATGCACCTGCCTGTACATTCGGACTGACCTTGCTCTTGTTTTGTAACAGTATGGCATCCAAAGTCAAATCCGCATGCCCGCTGAGTGTGAACCACGGAACAGGGGCATAGTGTGCTTTCAGTCCTGCTGTATTTTCCAAGAGACCACCTGTAAAAGCACTACTGTTCCACTCATACCGATACAGGTCTGTAGGTGACACATCCACAGGAGATTGCAGGTATATGCTATTCGTAAAGTGCGACACCTCAGGGCGGAAATATACAAGTGAGTTGTAAGTATCCGCATAGACAGACAGCCATGACAGCAACGGCTGATGGTAATTGACCGCCCAACTCAGAATATGCGTCTTACCATCTGCCACCCACGGAGCGAAACTCTCACCGTCTTGGTCTATGATATTCTTGCTGAACTCACGGTCTGTATGGTGTGTTACATTGGTCTCCCATGTCAGTCCCGTGGTCAGATAGTCGCGTTTCAGGTACACAGACCCTGAGTAGTTCTTGAGGTCATATACCTCATTGTAGTTGTACAGGTACTCGCTGCCTGCATCTGTGCGTCCCGAGAAGTTGAGCCGATAGCCCACTTGACGTATATGCCGGTTAGGCTTGACAGGCAGATACCCGTCTGCTTGCACCTTATAATATGGTGTTGCATACAGGGGGGCGTCCAATATCAGTCCCTGTTGGTCTTCCTTGGTGATAAGCCGCTGACCATAAGCGGCATACAGATGCTGGCGATAGCCGTTTCCTTCCTTGTCGCGGAAGGTATATGCCGCATCCAATGTCCCTGCACCCATCTGATGGCGTCGGTCGGTGATGTGCTTGTAGGTGTCCGCACTCTGCATCGCCGTGCGGTGCGATATGTTGATAATAGCAGCCGTTCCCGCTGCGGGTGCCCCGTTACCTACTTGCCCGAAGTTGTAGGAAACCTGCACATAATCACGTGCTGCCGTGTCCTGCTCGAAAAACATCTGTGCGCGATGGATGTCCATACCCAGATTGTATTGCTGCATATTGGGCATATAGAGGGTACTGCCGGGCTGAAAGCGGTCGTCCGTACGCATACCGTCTATGTAGTAGCGGTTTGCCGTACAGGGCATACCATCAATGGCAAAGGTGATACGCTCGGGCAACCACCATTGCCCTATGGTCATTGTCTCGTAGATAGTATGGTCGTTCAGTGCCTCCAAATAGTAAGGCAAATCACTGCGGTGATACCACTTACGGAAGAACTCGGCAGGCACAGAGTCCGTACCCGCCATATTAGTGTATGTCATATCGGCTGCCCAAGCCGTTTGGCACAACGCAACCACCAACCAACCTATAACTAACCACCTACGTTTCATCGTTGTTTCTTTGTGCGGTTGAGGATATTGATGTGGTATGCCAATCCCACACGCAGTTGGTGGAAGGGGTAGTCTTTAATGCCGTATTGGTACATCACAAATGGTTCAAAGTCGTGTATATGCCCTGCCAAGCACGTCTTTATGCTCATCGGACGGTCACCATACTGCTCCCAACCGACATAGCCCCCCCACGTGGTACGCCACGACACATACTGTGTTTTCAGCAGCAGTTGCAATCCGTACATCACGGCATCGTTCTGCCTGCCGTCGGCTGTCTGCCAACAGAGGAAACCTGCACTACCCGCCAACCGTAACTCCACCTTGGCATCCGTAGGATCCGAGTAGGGGAAAGCCTTTCCATGTCCCCCGAAATAGAGCGACTTGCCGATAGCCAAATCAAAGAAATACCCGGGGTCATCATAGTACCGCGCCTTGTCAAAACTGCCGCCACTGGCAGTCTTCATGGCTGCCCGCAACAGTATATCGGGGGCATACTTGCGCGCTTTGAGCAACTGAATATCCGTGGATATATACACATCGCCCGCCTCATGCCCGCTTATCACTGCCGTGTCCTGCAATCGGCAAATACGCTGCCGCTCCGGTGTCATAGTGTACCACTCCTGCACAGGCATCCACAAGGTCAGATTCACCCTGTCCGTAAACAGTGGGATATATGCCCGTGCAAACACATCCGCTGTGCGGTCCCCCTGATAACCAAAGTAGCCATCTCCCGCAATTTCTATGCGGAGATGGCTCTCTGTTCTGCCGTCCGACATGTCGGGTATCGGCAGTGCATTGGGTCCGAAATATGCGGGGGCAATACCTGTCGGCTCACTCAAACGCGGTGCCGTGATAGGCACTAATGCACTAACCCTGCAACAAATCGCTACCGGCAATATCGTCAGCAAGTAGTATCGTCGACTCATCCGAACAGGTTCTTGAAGAAATTCTTTTTGTCTGCCGAACCGGGTACGATATTCGGACTGGATTGCAATTGTTCAATCAACTTCTTCTCGTCGCGCGAGAGTTTTTCGGGGATATAAACCCCCACATTGATAAGCATATCGCCCGTCCCCATCTGACGTCCGTACTGGTCAATGGCAGGCAGACCTTTCCCGCGCATACGCAGCACTTTGCCCGGCTGGGTACCCGGCGTAATGGTGATTTTTACATCGCCGGTTAGGGTAGGTACCTGCACCTGCCCGCCCAATATAGCGGTTGGCATATCCAACAGCAGGTTATATACCAAGTCATTGCCGTCACGGACAAAATCCTTATGTTCCTCTTCCTCTATCAGCACGAGCAAATCACCCGGTACACCTCCGTGCGGTGCGGCATTACCCTTGCCCTGTACGGTCAACTGCATTCCGCCCGATACGCCTGCGGGAATGTTAATCGTGATAATCTCCTCATCGCGGATAACTCCCTCACCGTTACATTTCGGACATTTGTTCTTGATGATACGTCCCTCGCCGTGGCAGGTCGGACACTCCTCCTGTACTTGCATCATACCGAAGATGCCGCGTTGCGTACGTACCGTGCGTCCTGTTCCCTTACAGGTCGGGCAGACATCGCCTTGACTGCCATCTGCGCTACCTGTACCGTGACACGCAGGACAAGTGACCAACTTACGCACTTTGATTTTCTTCTCCGTGCCTTTGGCTATCTCTTCAAGCGTCAGTTTCACTTTTACGCGCAAGTCCGAACCGCGGCGTACACGCTGTCCGCCACGCGAACCGCTGCTACGCCCCCCGCCGAACAAATCGCCCAAGTCAAAACCTGCACCACCGAAAATATCACCGAACTGCGAGAAAATGTCTTCCATCGACATTCCCTGTCCGCCGTTGAATCCGCCTGCACCACCCATACCGGCAAAGCCGAACTGGTCGTACTTCTTACGTTTTTCGGGGTCTGAAAGCACCTCGTATGCCTCGGCTGCCTCCTTGAATTTCTCTTCTGCCTCTTTGTCCCCGGGATTCTTGTCGGGGTGGTACTGTATCGCCTTCTGGCGGTACGCCTTTTTTATTTCTTCGGGTGTGGCGGTTTTACTGACGCCAAGCACCTCATAATAATCTCTTTTCTCTGCCATACAACATTCAATCAATAATCACACTTCTTCCTCACTTCTCTCCACCTCAACATTC
>ERZ808274.369-NODE-369-length-24048-cov-2.692785_pt1 | contig 24048 bp, 40 predicted proteins | sample MGYA00521277_ERZ808274 | MGnify/ENA primary metagenome ERZ808274 (study PRJEB31516, sample SAMN03275597) | gut metagenome | biome: mammalia-associated habitat; material: feces | host: Papio cynocephalus | place: Kenya | collected 2012-07-28 ... | reverse complement strand
GTCCATTCATCTATGGCACCAAGACATAACATCGATATGTATGTAACTGGAATCGCAACCAGTATACGGATGGAGAGCGTCACGGCAAGCGATTTTAAAGAGAGGGTTATCTCATGAATAACCGTTAAGATTTCGTCATTCATTGTCTTCCTCGCCATGATTTTCGAAGTCCATCCCATTGAACAACGTTGACCTCTTGTTCTTTACCTCCCACTGTCTGCGCTCGAGAAGATACTGCGGAGACCAGTTGATGGCCTCATCACCAACCGGGTCATAGTCATTCTTCTTTGGGAGCTCGTCATGCACTTCCTTGAACCTCTCGTAACAGGCATGAAGCATCATGGACATGAGCCTCTCGTCATCACCTATGTGCTTCACATACCACTCTCTAGCCTCCCTGTCAAGGTCGTACCATCCATTTCCTTGAATGAAAAGCTCCGTAAGAGACTTATACGGCATCTTAAACTCAAAGACGACGTCATTTGGATACGGCTCTGACATTTACTCTCCTTACATTTTTGATACTTCGATAACCAGACCGTCCTTGTTTATCTTTGACCTGCCGCAGTACAAGTCGTTTGCAAACACATCGGCATCATCTTCGTTTGAAAATGACCTTAAGTGCGTTGTTCCGTCAGACTCCCATATAACACTGTACATAGAGTCTCCGTCATGACGAAGCTCCCTATGGTATTCTCCGTTAACATCCATCCAGTCATGAAGATACCAGTCGTCAATGTCGTGAAACGGGCGAGACAGGAAATAGTCGAACTGGATGAATGACATAGCCTTGTTCATGATGAAGTGAATTGCGTCATCCTCCGTTGCGAAACGACGGCGCTTCAGGCGTTCGTCGTGCTCCATGTTGTCAGTCATGACATACATTGGCAGGCCGCTCATGCTCAGAATGCCTCCTAGCGAGTCTTGGAATAACCATAGATGATAGAGCCACCGCGAACCGCAAGTACGACGTACGGCCCAGTGACGCCTTTCTCGTACACGGTGATTTCACGAACGAACCACCCGCAGTCGGTCGTGTTGACGAGCATGTCAACAATGTCGTCGACATCCCACAACTTGTCAGTAAAAAACTTACCCCCGCGCTCGATGTCCGTATCCATATACTCAATGGTGTAGACAGCCATGTCAACGTCCCCTTCTCGCATATCTTTTTTCTTACGAGAATATTATAACATCATGTGATGGCTATGAATGACGTTTAATATTGATTCTTGCCTATTTCATTCTTAATCCCAAGTCTGTATGTCGCTATAACAGCTACTAAGGACAATGCGACACTGATTGATACAGCTCTAATCACAATCTTCAAACCACTCTTTGTCATCACATTCCTCTATCACACGACGAATGTCGGTGCACATAAACTTCGCAGTGCTCCCCTCGATATACTTGTCAGCAATCGACCTAGCTATAGCGTTGGCGCTACTGGCATATGTGACGCTTTCCAGATATTCGACATCTTCATAAGCGTTATATATGTCGCTCCATTCAAGAAGTTTGGACATATACGTCTTTCCAGTCGGCGAATCTTTGTAGTTGAACAAGCATGTGACGACAACCTTACCATCATTACTGCCATACGCTGCCATGTCTCCGTCAACATATGTGCATGAACTGTCTGCCTCTATGGCCATGCCACATTTTGGACACATGACCGAACCTGGATGCTCGTTCCAGTCGCGCGTACACACGCAGAATATCGTCCCACATTTATCACAGCATATGTTGTTGCTATACATCAATTGCCTCATTTCCACTGAGCACAAGCATCGAATAGATTGTACGGATGATGACGCTGCATTCTTCTTTGTTTGTAGCCGTCATGACAAAGTCCCCATCAAGCCTAACTGATACTGTTCCCTTGTCATCTAAGTCATCAGTGTCAATAGTGACTTGCTTGCCGCATTCATCTTCGACCATTTCGATAGGAGTCTTGATATTCATCTCCCACCACTTCTGCGTGCATGAGAACCTGTCAATGGAACATGGGGTATCTCCGCATGAATGCATCTCCATGCCAGGCTTTGGCTTGAAGAATGCGTTTGACATATCGCTGTCGGTCATATCTGCTCCATTCCGATTGACTTTTATCTTTAGTTACGGGAATAATTATATTCTAACAGCAGACATATGTCAATGACGACAATTTGACCATAAGGAGAAAAGATGTCACCTGAGTTTAACGTGCCGGCAATCCCAAATTCATATAGCGACGACGCTTTGACAATCGGGAAGAAGCTGTCTGACTATTTTCAGCAGCGATGTGCGCTCTTAGATATGAGCGAGATCTTTGCAATCCAAAAGTTTGCACTCGACTTTTTCGGCGTGTTTGTTGATAACGACATGCGTGACGGTATGTGGAAAGTCATGACTAGAGACGACGTGATATCACTGCTCACATATGCCAATGGAGGTGAAGCATCTATACCACAACTTTCGGCTGTTGAAGGTGAAACTGACCCAGTCGATGTCAGAAATGACGATGGAGAAATGACAGAGAGTTAATAAAAAAGAGGAGACGTTGAACATGACGTCTCCTCTTTTTTATTAACTTACACACCCCTAGACAACACGCAAAATATTGCACATTGTCTAACTTGCAATATTTTGCGTGTCTTTATATCAGTCTCGCATATAGACGTGCCATGCGACAGACAGCGGTCGCCTACCCTTGGCTAATGGGCATCGTATGACACGCTCACGATATGGCATGCGATGTCATATGGTACATCGATGCACTTGCGCGAATCAAGCGGTACAACGTCGTACATGCACTCCTTTGCAGACTTGTAGCCCCAATACACAGGCAGGTCGTCTATATCTGCAAACTCAGCAGCCTCAGGAAGCCACAGATACTCATGTGTGAAATACGCATAGCCGTCAGGAGCATCATCATCGCACATCAGTTCACATGTGACGACAGAGAACCTCTCGTTGTCTTCGTCATATGCCATGCAGGCGCTGTAGTCCTCGCTTTTCATAGTGGCTCGCTCCAATCGTCTTTCTTTTGGCTTACAAAAATATAATACCACGTCGGTTGTCCTGTGGGTGCAATCAAAAATATTGTCACTTCACATAGATGCGCATTTTATCTCCGCACGTTTCCCTTTCTTTTATATATTTTCTTTATATAGTAGTAATAATAGGTGCTGTTGAAAGTATGGAAAACTCTCAAAACAGAGCGTATGACCTGTGACTTTTGAAAGTTTGAAACTGTTGAAAACTTGTTGAAAGTCTGTTGAAAACCAATTCTCAACTTTTCAACTTTTCAACAATGAATATTTTCAACAGTTTGTACGAAATTTTCAACAAGTAGCAGGTAGATACTCGTATACAATATGATGTGCGTTGTTGAAAATCTCATATTCTCAAACTTTCAACAATATGCATCACAGCGGCAATCAAATACATCTACAACAGCTGCCAAACAGTGATATATTATAGCAATAAGAAGTCTTAAGAGCGATTGAAGGGACTTGTTTGATGAGAAACGTACGCTGCTCATGGTGTGAAATGCTCATATCAGAGGCATGCGATTCAGGCATGGATGTCGTTCAGCTCACTGACAGTGTCGTTGGTATTGGTACTTGGCTCATCAGCGACGCCTCCGGGTATGTAGTCATTGAAGAACATCCTAAAACGGCATGGACATCTACGTATACAATCGATGAATACGGAATTAGGAACCTGCCGAAGCGATATATTGAACTTTACAGGGACGCCATTGGATGCGAGGACTTTAATTGATAACGTATTACGACGCCGCGTTAAATGCAATCAAGTCGATGTTGGACATGATTCGCCATAGGCTTGATGACTACATGTTTGCAAGCGACTCAGACTACATTGCTATACTCGCATCAGATTACGGCTGTGGTGACGTATGTTGCGGGGCGCATAAGCTTGCTATTGCATCTGATACGCTTTATGGGAATTATGTCGTGAAGGTTCCACTTTTTGGCAGGGACCGCAGAAATATATATGACAAAGATTATTGCGCAATCGAAGAGCAGCTATATGTCAAGGCATCAAGTTGTGGACTTGGGAACTTTTTTGCGAGGACTGCCAAGGTTGGATATGTCAAGGGAATTCCAGTTTACCTAGCCAATAAGTGTGCTACAGTCAGTTGTCAGAGCATTTCCCTTAAGAAAGACGCGATATCTTGTGCAGAGTACCTTGCTGGCCATATGGTGTCAGATGCCGTCATCAATATGATAGAGCACCAGAGGACTCAGGAAGAGGTGAATGCACTTGAGGCGTTCGTCATCGACAACGACATTCACGACCTGCGTGACGAGAACTGGGGAGTGGACAATGATGGCAATCTCGTTATAATCGACTATTCTGGCAGCGATGAGTAAAAGTTAGTTGATTTATGGTCGAATATAATGATATCTTCTTATAGAAGGCTGTGATATGATGGATTTCATGGATATGATGTCGCTCGGTTCATTTATAGAGAACCAATATGAAATGGAATGCATCGACATGATTGCCGAGCTGAGGCAGGATAAACCCGACTGCCACGTGACGCTCGGTGAGCTTTATGCGTACGCGGCGAGACATGGCATGAGTCCAGAAGACATCCCAGCACACATGATGGGCCGCATCTGTAGGGAGTTTGAGATTGAATAGAAACATGTCACCCATGTATTTAATTGACGACGCGATGTCGAATGACATTGCAGGATACATATCCGAGGCAACCGCAATCCCGTCCTGTTGCGTTGATGTAAATTCAGTTCTTTCGACATGGGGTGATGCCAAGTCATATCTGTTCAGCTATATGCATGACTCTCTTTCGGTGAGACGACACGTCCATGTTGACTGCACGGATGCAGATGAGATGAAGTCGCAGATTTCGGACATCGGCACAAGCATTGTATCGAACGTGTGTGAGTCATTGAATGAGCGCGACATTGACTTGCACAAGGCGATGCCATTGTTTAATGCGGGCCAAATTATCGAAGGCAAACTCGTGAATGACGTCATTCTGTCCGGCGGTGCATGCGGGAAAGACCTGAAACTTCCACGAGGCATGAAGCCTATGCGCGCTATCAGGAAGATGCTTGAGTACTATGGATGCTGTGACAGAAAGCAGTTTGAGTCATACCGAGACTCAGTGTCAAGAATTATGACAGACAAGTGTATGGACTGCGATGTGACGTTGTCGATTCATCCACTTGACTTTCTTTCGATGAGCGACAATTCGTGCGGATGGACCTCTTGCATGGCATGGACTGGCGGCGGGCTTATGTCTGGTGGAGTCATCGAGATGATGAATAGCCCGTTCGTAGTCGTCGCGTATGTTTCTGACGGGACGGACTATCGCCCCGGTGTGCCAAATAAGACATGGCGAGAGTTAATCATCGTCGATCCTGGAAAGTTCGTGATTGGGTCCAGACAGTATCCATTCAGCTCTTCTGGCCTCTCAAAGAGTATCCTTGAGTTTGCAGCAGATATATTCGGCATTAATGGCAGCGTTACGACATTCGACGACGTGCGTGATGTCGTGAAATATGCAGGGAACGAGGATGTATATTTCAATACGCCTCAGTTTGTAAATCTGCTAAATGACATGCCGGAAGGCACGGTAATTCCGTGCACTCACCATATGTACAATGACCTATTCAACTTCCCAGACGAGAAATATCTCTGCGTAAAAGACATCTGCTTCGACGGCCGTCCTATGTCTTTGAACATCGCCGTGAACGAGACGACGTGTGCATGCTGTGGCAAGAGAATCTCTCATGATGAGTATTTGCACAACTGGGCATCATGGACAAAGATTTGCAAGGACTGCGAAGATAAATACGTAGCTTAATGGAGGTTTTGGATATTGAAACTAGCGGCGCCGTTCAGGCTTAACTACAAGTGGAATGACAGAATAGACGAATTCAACATAGACTATGTCGGAGGCAAGTCTACTGTTGATGACGTGATTGCATTTGCAAATAAGTTCAGTGACAAAGAGATAAACGTCCTGCCTCTCGGTAGCTCTACGCCAGGGGAAATGCTATCGATAGGCCATGCATGCGACAACGTAAAGATACGCCTGCCTCCTGGGTTCGGGCTTAGTCCGACGGACGCAGCCAACGTAGGAGTAAGGACGTTCTACGACTTTTCGATGCCGGCATATAATCTCAGGTCTCTGCATGCAATGCTGGCATCTAAGGTATCGTGCGTATACGTCGCAGATGACCTGATGCACGATTTGTGGGAAGTCAGGGCGCTATGCGATAAGGCAGGAGTCGAGCTGCGTGTCGTAGCGAATAGAGTAGCGACGACAAAGAAGTGTGATGGCCTATCCATGACTGACGTAGCACTTCGCCCTGATGACTTTGACATGTTATCAAGATGTGTTGACATTATCGAATTTGACTGCTACGGCAAGAGCCGAGATGACTTCAACTGGGGCATGTTTGATGTCACGGCCAGTGCATGGCTAGACAAACATACGTGGGCAGGCGACTTATGCGAGATAAACAGGGATGTGCGATATCATGTCATGAATCAGATGATTCTACCAAAGCTTAACGACATGAAGGTAAGATGCAAGTCAAAGTGCATGCTGCACGACGGAGAATGTCATTTATGCGACGATGCCTATGAGCTTTCTTGCAGGCTGCAAAGAAAAAACATCAGATTTACTGATATTTAACAACCAAGTGTGGTTAAAATGTCATTTGTAAAAACAAAACCCATTATGGATTTGGAGACAGACTAACATGGCAGACAATAAGGATTATACGATTAGCATCGGCCTTGATTGCAGTTATTCTAATGACAAGAACAGCGCATGCATTACTGTAAAGGACTCGAATGGCATTAATGCAAAGGTAGCCAGTGACGGCGATGGCGATGCTGACGTAATCACTCCTGCAATCAATAAGCTATACAAGCAAGTGCTTGACCAGGCGAAGAAGAAGCTTGAGGAAAAGAAGTCGCCTGAAAAGGTCTCCAAGAAGACAGACTGTGCTGACTCAAGGACGTCTGAGCAGAAGCTTCGTTCGGCTCTGATTGACAATCATATTCTCAAGAAGCGAAACGAGGAGCTCCAGAAGCAGCTTAATGAGCTCGCAGAAAAGTCGGATAAGCATGAATGCAAGTGTGCTGATAATAACAGGAAGTGTAACATGGCAAAGCGCAATACATATGACGATGTCATAGACTCTATGTTCGATGATTATAGGAACCTTTCCGAGGCATTGAGCAGATATATCAAATTCTTTGACTAAAAAAGACCCGCCTTCATGAATATTGATGGCGGGTCTTTTTTTATGTCGACATATATCATAAAAGACATCTGAATACATATGATTTCATCATAAGATAATATCAGTAAGAAAAAAGAAGAGAAATGGCATATAATATGATATATCCGATACTACTTAATGACGGTACGTCAATTCATGCTGACTATGAATTCGAACAATGGCTAGATACGCAAGGAATAACGCCGGCAGAGTTTGAGAGTATTGCTGAAGATCTCTTAGCTCAGCGTATTAGCTCTCTTAATGACGCGTATCACGAGCAGGAAATGATTGCCGATGGGTACGCATGTAGAGTTCGGGAGCTTGTCGATGAACTCGATGAAGTGGCAAGTATGCTTGAATCCGGAAAAAGTGGACGCGGATATACGAAGATAGACATCGCCGGGAGAATCAGAACACTAGTTAGCAATCTATGCTAACATGTTAATGTTGTGACAACATGTAAATAAATGATATATTACAATCAAGAAACAGGAGAGACTTGAGGAGAATCTGATGTCCAACTATGACAGCATTAAGTTCCTTCATGTCATTCGCATCGACGAGGTCGCCGACATCCTTACCACGACAGGCAAGAAGTATGTCTTTCCGAAGCTTGATGGTACTAACGGTACTGTCTGGTATGATGGAAGGCTGCATTGCGGCTCGCGTAATCGCGAACTGTCTGCCGACAATGACAACGTTGGCTTCTACGGGCATGTCATGAACTCCGATATCATGAAGCCCATTCGGGACTATTGTCATGACCATCCAGGAATGGTTGTCTGTGGAGAGTGGCTTAGCAGCAAGGCTGGTAGTATTAAGCAGTATGTCGATAGGCAGTTCTGGATCTTCGACATCCATGGAGTCGATGGGGGATATGTAAGCTACGAGGATTATTCTGAGACGATGTACGACTATGGCTACCAGTACGTCGTGAGTCCGCTGGCAATCTTTTATGATGACGAGGTCGTCAGTATTGAGGCATTGTCTAAAATCGCAGATGCAAACCACTTCAATCTTCCTAGTGACGTAATTGGAGAGGGAGTCGTTGTCAAGAACTATGACTACCGCGATAACTGGGGCCATTATCAGGAAGGAAAGTTGGTCCGCACCGAGTATATCGAGAATAAGGGGAAGAAAAAGCTCCGCGGCATCATTGATGACGTCGAGCAGACGATAGCCGATGATCTTGTCACGACATCTGATGTCATTAAGTGCATGAATAAGGTTGCCGTCACATTTGGCAGTGAATTCGACAAGAGCGATAATAAAATGGTCGGAATGGTTATGACCATGGTATACGCAGACCTACTTAGCGAAGAGATTCTTGTAATCAACAAGAAGTACGGCAAGTATCCGATTACTCTTAACAAGCTAAAGAATTGCGTTACCAAAAGGGTACGCGATATTATCTTCGGATAAGAGATCGTCGCCTTGACAAGTCAACAATACGTAGTATACTAATACAAAGAAACAAGATCTAGGGAGACAGAAATGGGCACGGACATTCACACGCGAGTTGAGATACATGGTAGCGATGGTAAGTGGGTCGAGGTCTCAATCGGAAACCCGTATACCGGTGGAAACATTGAGGCATATACGGAGCGCAGCTATAATCTGTTTAATATCATCGCCGGCGTGAGATACTCTCCATATAAGACGATTGGCTGTGCCCGCGGAATTCCGACAGATGTAAGTGATACAGTCTCTCGCGCATATGCAGATGCTATTGAAAAGTACAATGCGTATGGAGCGACATGGCTTACTCTTGCCGAGCTTATCAGCTGGTATCGTAATAAGAAGAACTTCAGACAGTGCGATTATGATGACGCAGACATTGACGGCGATGAACTGAAGGAGATCAAGAGAGAGGATAAGGACGTAAGACGTACATTCCTCAAGTTCATACACGGCATTTGGTTTCTGGCTAACCAGACGCAAACGTTTCCATTTCCTTATGACGTTCGAGTAATCATGTGGTTTGATTGCTAAGGAGCTGTCAATGAAGAATCATGTCGTGCATGTCAAAGACATGCTTTCCGGGAAATCCTGTGATGATATTAGAAAAACCTTTATATGACTACGTTGCAGGATGCGATGCATATGAGCTTGCAGCAGACTGTGAGGTTGACCCAGATTTAGAGGACGACGCTCTGTGGGATGCAATAGTTGATGAGATGTTACTTGGCATCGACGACTATATGATATATCAGATTTCCGATAGCACATTCTATAACGCAATCATGTTGTATAACAAGGAAAAGCTTGGCATTACAGACGCATATATTGCGATCCAGTCATACTCACAGCAAGAGGTTGGATTCATGTTCATGTGCGAAAAGGACAGCTTTGGAATTCACGACGTCTTCTTTAGCAGACTTGGTATTGATGACTTTAATGTTTGGGCATATAATACATTCGGATTTGCGTTTGCGTTCATAGAGGAGTAGGGATGGAATTCGTCGACACCAGTAAAATGAGTAGGGTAACAGAGGATGACTTCAAGGAATATGTCGCAGATTATCCAGATCACCTTCATCCGAAGACTGCAAACTGCGGGGCACTTGACGTATGGGTTAGTCACTCAGGAAGCGACATCGTCGCAGCGCGAACTAAAGATGGAAAATTCTTCATTGACATAGAAGCGAGCGCGTGATATACTTGTTCTTGTAATAAAGGGACGGCCGATTAGCTCAGTGGATAGAGCACGGGTTTCCTAAACCCGGTGTCGTTGGTTCAAGTCCAACATCGGTCACCAGAAATGGGCCGTTAGCACAACGGTTAGGGCAGACGACTTATAATCGTCCGATGAAGTTTCGACTACTTCACGGCCCACCAGCATGGACAGTTGGCAGAGCGGATTATTGCGGATGACTCGAAATCATCTAGGCGCGATGAGCGTCTCCCGAGTTCGAATCTCGGACTGTCCGCCACTTAAATTGTGCGCGGCACGTTGTTGCGTGTCGTTGCAAATAGCGAGAAGCGAGGTTCGACGGACTTGCGTCCTGGCACGGTACGATTCCGTGACGCCGGCAAAGACGGCGTAACGCTTAGTTCCTGCGGCATAAAAACCAAACAGCCGTTGCGCTGTTTGGCAGTCCCCACAGGACGCATGCATGTGGCGTGACATCATGCGGTGGTAGCGCACTTTAAAACGTAGAGATTTCTGGACATTCGTCTCGTGCCGATTATTAAAAAGAATGTCGCCACGCGCTCCTGCGAGCGATACGCAGGAATCGGCATGCCAGGTTGGTGGAATCGGCAGACACAGCGGACTCAAAATCCGCCGCAGCGATGCATGCGAGTTCGAGTCTCGCACCTGGTACCACTTAATTCTCTTGAACCTCGCTGTACCTCAACTGGACAGAGGAGGGGTCTTCTAAACCCTTTGTTGCAGGTTCAAGTCCTGCCAGCGAGACTCAGCAGAATGGTGTTTTTGAGTTTGGGAGCATGGCGCAACTGGTAGCGCAAGAGACTTTTAATCTCGAGGCCCAGGGTTCGAATCCCTGTGTTCCCACCATGTATACGTTTTGCGCCGTTAGCTCAGCTGGCCAGAGCAGGGGACTCTTAATCCCAAGGTCCAGGGTTCGAATCCCTGACGGCGCACCAAATATTTTAGCATAGATCAGCTGGCAGGGCCTTAGCCACTAACTATGATGCCAGAGGCCAAGGCGTCTTGTCGGAATCATAAAAATTACACATCAGAAAAATGCCTCGGAGCAGTATCCGGGGCATTTTTTATGAATGGTCTTAAAACCACAGATAACAGTATGTGCTTTTCAAATAAATAAGCGAGTATTATTTATCCACATACGAGGGAGTAAAGAGATGAGCCATCGCATTATCTCTAAGCCGACAGACGGACACATCGAGTTTGTCGTCGACGCTAAGGCTGAACTTGACGAACTGAAGCATAATCCGATAGGCACCTGCGCGCTTGTTCTTGAAGACAAGCAGCTTTACATACTCAGTGGTAGCGGAGAGTGGGTTGCAATGTAACCTGTATTACAGGAGAGGTTATTGTAGATGGATCTTATAACCCTTGCAATGGCAAGAAAACATGTGAACGACGCAATTGCCGGGCTCGGAACGCTAGTTGGCGGAGATCACAAGTATGACATCACAATAGCTGGTGGCTCAGACAACGACAGTGTATCATTTGATGCTGACAACGGACTTGTCGAAGTCGTCAGAGGAGGCGTGAAATCAATTGTGGCAGACTATTCGCCTATTGATGGAATAGATAAGAATGACATTCTGGACATGTTTACAGAAAGAGAGTCGTAGATGGCAGTTAACACAAAGCGCTATCTTGACCTTGATGGACTCAAGGTATATGATAGGAAGATTCGCGAGATAATTAACAAGATCGACGAAAAGGTCGGTGACGTGTCGTCGGTCACGACTGATACGATCAAGAATCTTGCACAGGCCTTGTCATACGAGATTGAGCGAGCAAAGACGGCTGATGAGGGCTTCGAGGCGAAGATTGGCGCCGACGAGTCGGCTGGCTCAATCCTTGGTCGTCTACACGCCCTTGAGGCTGGCGAGACAGGAATGACCGAGGCCGATGTCAACCAACTGATAAACGTAGCGCTGACGGCTCTGATTGACGGTGCTCCTGACACGTTTGACACGCTGAAGGAAATCGCTGACTGGATTGCCAAAGACGAAGAGGGCACGGCTCAGCTCATTGCCGACGTTGCCAGCAACAAGAACACACTTTCAGAGCTCCGTCCGTATGTGGACGCGCAGGATGCGTCATACTTCAACGCCATTAGCTCCATTGATACCACAGAGCTTGATGCGATGTTCAAGAACAAGGTGACCATAGATGCCGGCGCTGATGTACAGGCGGCAATCGCAGCACTTGGCGCTGATGACATTCTTATGCTATCTGCTGACATTGCATCAAACATCGAGATTCCGTCTGGTGTAACAGTCGATGGCAACGGTCATACGATGTCAGGCGCCGTCAAGGTCGCTCCAGACGCAGTCGTTATGAATGCGGTGTTCACTGGCAAAGTGACAGTAGCCTAAGGAGTTTGGTAAATGATTCTCAATAGCATTTTTAAGGACACGGTCACCGTCAGTGGCGATGAGAAGTTCTCAAATTGCGAGTTTTCAGGTGGCAGTGTTCCGAAGCAGAAGCATGTCTACGGCCTGACGCTAAGCGGCGCGGCAAATGTAAACGTTGAAGACTGTCGATTCTCAAACAAAGGCTACTCTGCTATACTAGTCGATACGACTGGCAATGTGGTCATCGACGGCTGTGACTTCGCGTGCACAGGCATGTATAACCCAATCGAGTGCAATGCAGGGGACAATGGTGCCGCAACAAGCCACGTCACCGTAATGGACTGCGTCATGAGCGGTATTTGTGGTAACAACTACATCAATGCATATCACTTTGCAGAGAATGGCGTGCTTGATGTCTCTGATGTTAAGATTGTCGGCATGTCAAAGCAGTCTGAGTGCATCCGTGTGTCAAACAAGTCTAACGTGCCTGCGACAATAAACGTCAGAAACCTGTCATACGCATATGACCAGGAGACGCAGTTCGACGAAAAATGGACTGCTACGATCCTATTCCAGGATTACTCAAAGGACAAGACCCAGGACTTCACAAAAATGAAGCTTAATATATCAGGTCTCACGGTCGATGGCAAGAAGGTGACCGACAAGGATAAGCTGCCTGTCGGTAAGCTGATTACGTCATGCGACGTCAACCTTGACGAGACTCCTGATAATGTTCCGACTGTAAATTTCACAGCCTAGACAAGAAGACGAGGATACAATAAATTATGGCTCAGATCTCAAAGAAGTTTTTAGACCAGGTTGGCGTAGGCTATTTGTGGAACAAGATCGCCGACGAGCTTGCCAAGAAGCAGGATACGATTGCCGATGGCACATATGCAGACCATGCATACGAGGAAAAGGTTGATAAGCTAATTGGCGATGACTCTGGAAAGAGCGTTCGCAAGATTGCCAACGAAGAACTTGTGTCACAGCTCATCCCAGCTGACGCAAAAGAAGCACTTGATACGCTACAGGAAATCTCCGTGTGGATCCAGCAGCATCCTGACGAGGCTGCTTCAATGAACAAGCAGTTGACTGCCGTCGAGACAGTACTTGCTGGATTCGGCACAAATGACGGCCAGTCTGCAACGGTAAAGGGCTATGTAGATGATGTGATTGCCGCGCTTAAGATTGGCGATTACGCAAAGGCTGCTGACCTTGCGTCTGCCGTCAAGCGGATAGCCGCAATAGAGGCGACCCCGGCACACGCAATTACCGACGAACAGATTGCCGCGTGGACTGCAAAGCAGGACGCAATCCCTGAGAACACCTATGATGCCTATGGTGCCGCACAGGAAGTATACAACGCAGTTGTCGCACTAGAGCCTAGCGATATCGATAAAGCTATAGCTCCTAAGACAGAGTAACATCCAAAAGTTTAAGGCGATAAAAAAGCGACCATAGGTAATTATAACCTATGGTCGCTTTTTTACTATTGATTGGAGCTATTTTTATATGGAACAGAAAAAGTTTCTTGATGCGAGCGGCGTAAAGTATCTATATGACAAGCTTGTACTAGACGACTATCCGAACAATGACACACTCTCGGCTGTGATACAAGCGATACAGGAAGCACTTTCAGAAAAGGCAGACATAGACTCCCCAACGTTCACTGGTAGAGTAAAAGCTCCGACTCCCGAGGTAATATTGTCAGACGATACCGTTGCGACAACGGCATATGTGTCAAAGACTCTTACTAAGCCTGCCACAAAATATGACATCGGATGTGTAAAGGTTGGATCAGGCCTCGACGTCGATGACGATGGAAACCTTACGCTTGACCTGAGAGATAAGATGAATGTGATAAGCAGACTCACGGTAGACACTCCAGCGGCGGCAGTCTCAGGACTGGCAATAGGAAGCGGTGCGATTTCATATCATGACTTCGCCGTCGCGCTGGGAACTGACTCGATAACCACGAGGACGAACGAAGTTAGCGTTGGTCAAGACAAGCGTTATAGGTATATCACATATGTAAAAGACCCAGAGCGGGCCTGTGATGTGGCGACAAAGCAATATGTTGACAACGTTGTCGCGGAAAACGCCAATAAGACGATATATGACGGAAATGCAGTGGAATCAAATGGCGTCGAGAACGTCCACATGAAGTGCGTAGAACTCGGAGGAGTCATGCCTGCTGGCAAAATAACAGCAGTAACCAGTTCTGATATAAATGTTGGAACGATAGTGTCTATGACATTCCAAGTTGGCCAAGACAATCAAGAATTCGATAATATTGCCATTAAAACGCCACGGGCAATAGTGCATAACGCTCAAGATGTAGATGTCGAATGCGAGACAGACTATAAGGATGGAATGTATGTGATAAAGATCATCATCAAATCAGGCAGCATTGCAAATGGAACAAATATAAGCATAATTCTATGATAGCATAGAAAATCAAGCAAATACATGTTACAAAGTTTGTCAGAAAACATTTTATAAAATAGTGTTGATATATCGCATGTGTAAGTGGTATAATGCCTATTACAAGCCGTCGTCGCACAGCGGCCGAGTGCACCTGCCTTGTAAGCAGGCTCCGTAACGGACACGACAGTTCGAATCTGTCCGACGGCTCCATTTAGCATAGTCATAGCCTATATATTCAATATTTATTGTGAATATATAGGCTATTTTTATATGTAATTGACATAACGGAATGTATAATGAACGGATGGTAAATATGTCTGATAACAATAATTTTCTTGATTTAGACGGGCTAAAGTTGTTCAAAGAAAACATTGATAAAGATGTAATTGCAAAAATAAGTGCAATAGACACAATATCACCGCATTCAATACCGGATAATGCAATGAATTTAGATGGAACATCTAAGGCTGTAACGTCCGCAACAAAAGACAAGGCTTTTGCTGTTGGACTTGGTGCAACAGCTGATGGTAACAGTTCGGTCGCTGTAGGCCTTGTTAGTACGGCATCAGGAAACAACTCTATCGCTATTGGAATAGGAGCAAGTGCGGGGGGGGGTCATTCTATCGCAATAAGTCCATATGACGCACAGGCTGAAAACGACTTTTCAGTTGCAATAGGCAGACAGTCATACTCGGGAGGTGATCAGGCCACTGCTGTAGGAAATAGAACGTATGCAGCGTCTTATGGAGCGGCTGTCGGAACAAATGTTAAATCAGGGAAGGGTAGTGTATCTATTGGTGCAGGAATAACTTCTGGATATAGCAATACAATAAACATTGGATACGACTCAGAGGCTATCGGCGGAATGTCGAATGCCATAGGGGTACGTTCTACTGCGTTTGGTAAATTTGTTGATGCAATAGGATATAATGCGCAGGTTGGTCCATTTGAGAACTATGATATCAATAAACAGATTAGTGATGTTTCAAATACATATGATTTCCCAGAGAACAGTGTGGCTATTGGGGCGTATTCAATGGTGGACGATGGTCAAAAGAATGTGGTATCGTTTGGGAACGATAGGACAAGCATCACACTCTTAAGGGACATAGCCGACTGGAGCAACAAAGGAAAGAAGCCGGCCGTAGCACCATATTTTACGAAGAGCACAAGAAATATTCCCGAAAATTTCCAGAACATAAAACGCAGGCTTATAAATGTAGCAGACCCAATAAATGACAATGATGTAGTTAATTTAAAAACATTGAATGATATGAAAGAAGAAATAAATACATCAATTGAAAACCATATAAATACACCTATAAATGCACTGAATGTGATATATGACAAAGAGAATAATATCGGTGCAACTGTATTTTCATCTGGTGAAAAGACCCCCGTCGCGACTAAAGAAAAGGGCCATATAAATGGAGTTATAACATGGAATATCAAAAGCGAACAGATAGCAAAAGGTTTAAATATTGACGAAGACGCTGTGATAACATACTCTGCATTAGGATTCGCAAAAGTTAATGATAATGATACTACAAGGAAATATATATTTGTGAATCCGACACAAAATGATGTGCCTGGAGTTGCAAGAGCAGGAGACGGCTTACAGTGCGGTAGTCCGGACGACCCATCGGAAATAGCAAAGTTGAACCTTAAGCCAGCAACATCAACGACGATAGGTGGGGTTAAAGTCGGACAAGGCATATCTGTCACGGAAGATGGAACAATAAGTGTCATAACTCAATCTACGCAAAAGGCGACAGACACCAGTCTTGGTGTGGTAATGAGTGGTGACGCAACCCATATTGACAACGATGGCAGAATATGCGTTGGTGTCGGAAGCGGAATCGCCATAAATGATAACTTGTTGGTTCAAAATGTGATAGACCATCATATATTTACATGTTATAAGAAAAGCGCTGGGATACGCACTGCAAGTATTGATTGGTATAGCTTCAAGACGGCTGCACATAATATATTTAATCCTACGATATATGTAAAAACAACATCTTCATTTGAAGGTGGAACGAATTTTGAGATAACATTCAACATTCAGGGAACAACAGATGCACAATCTATGGAGAAATCACATATGAAATATATGTATGCAGAATCTAGTGCATTTGTTGTGATGACATCAAATGGATGTATATTACCTGATGCAAAGGCATCAACATATCTTTCAAATAATGGAAGCATGCTTTTGGTTCGTTTTATTGCGTCAGAAGGCGGCGCGGGTATGCCAGCAGGAGACATATATCTAAAGCTAAAATATCCATATAACAATACATTGATGTCTGAATAACAAAATAAAGCATATTTGTCTAGATATATTATATGACATATGCAATAGCATGATAATGAATTATAATATATTTAAAGTTAAGAAACGAAGAGACGGACAGAGACATGAGCAATAATGGATATGTAGCAAAGATGTGGTATCTTGACGGCAATGATGTTGAGCATAGATTTACAAAGATCGTCGACACGCCAGAAAATGGTCGTCAAGTAATTTGGGAGCTATGTGGTGACGTCATGAAATCATGGCCGGATATCAATGAGAACGGAGTGCGGATGACTGCTGTCGTCATAGACAGGAACGATGTCGATTTTTGTGACGTATATGCATTTGAGTTTGGAATCTAAGAAGTATAATTAACATTACGACGAGCACCAAGTCAATGATATAATAAAGATATAGAGAGAAAGAACGAAGGGATTAGGAATGAACAAGGATGCCATCGTTATCAATGTCTATCGCAACACTCCTATTGACGATGCATATGACAGTAGCGACGACGACTTCTGCGCCGTCGGCAATGCTATTGACGATTATCTTAACCTTGTTGACCCGTTTGATGTGACAGGAATTGACAACGACAAACTTGATGATGCTTATGAAGAAGCGTACAACGCTCTTACAGAAGGTCTGCCTGTTCTCGAGAAGTTCAACCAGCGCGCATTTATCGACATTCTTGACGCATGGGCAAAGCATAATGGGACGACCATTGAGCGAATGGTCCGTGGCTATGCTCGTTGTGGTTACGATTCGTTCTACATGATTCATGGAATCGGTTATGACTGGATGTCCGACGATCTCTTCGGTGGAACCGCTAACGGAGAAGCTCGTCGTGACTTTGACAAGTTTACTCGCGATGAGTATAATGTCACGTTCTTTTTTGACTACTATATCTAATTTGGGCATTTTTCAATAATTTACACGGTGTCATTTTAGCTATTATTACATAAATAGAGCATGGTGTTACCCATGCTCTATTCGTATTAATGGAATTTTTAAGACAAGAAGGAAAATCAGAATGTGTTTGGCGCTAGGTGATTACGGAAGCCTGTTGCTTACAGGGGCATATGGAAGACTGATATCGGAAGATATACAAACGAGGTGCATCACCATAGACATGTCTGGTGTGAAAGTTATGACATGTGCGTTCGCTGTTGGTCTTATAGAACGAGTGGTGGCATCAGGCGGGACCGTAAACACGGAAAACTCGACCGCATTCAAGGACAGGCTTGTAAGGCGTGCTATAACTATAGTGCGAAATAACTGCTATTCATGCCGTTTCTGTTAGCAGGCTAGCATTAGGAGGCCGGCCAATGTCAAGGAGCTACAAGCATGTCAGCATGTGCTATGTCGAAGAGCCTGACAAGGCATATAGGTCAGCAAGAGAAAGGGCTCTTCGCAGGGCAATATCAGAGTCTGACGACATGCCGTCACAGCCGTCCGCATATCGCAAGATGGTGAGAGGGTTTTGGGAAGCTGACGGATGGAAGTCGTTTAACACGAAGAGTAAATTTACGGCAGGAGCGATGAAAAATCCTTATTTTGACGGCAAAGATCTAGAGAAAGAATATGTTCGCATATTCGTCCGCAAGTAGAAGATGTGTCATTTCATGCCAAAAGCGTAGAACTCATGCCATAAGGATATGTCTTTAGTAAAACATGTGCCATATATCTCTATATCTAATGAGAGGGGAGAGATATAGGCGGAGGTGATCCAAAAATGGCATATATGAACAATGGCATCTATCCTCAGTATCCCATGGCGATGAACTACCAACGTCAGTCACAGATAATGGGTCGCCAGGTGTCATCGGTAGACGAGGCAAAGGCCGCTCAGATAGACTTTGACGGCTCGTTGTTCGTGTTTCCGGACGTGGCGCACGGCTATGTCTACACGAAGCAGGTCGCGCTCGACGGCACCGCTCCACTGAAGACGTATAAGCTTGTCGAAGAGCAGTCTGTGACGCAGTACGTGACAAGACAGGAGTTCAGTGACGCCATGGCAAAGCTGACATCTCATATCGACGGCATGGAGGCGAGCATCAATGGACGAAGCAAGAAGGCAGACGCAGGCCATGATGGAGAGGTCTCCTCTTTTTAGGCGCGCCGAAGAGATGGTAAGCGGAAAGTCTGAGGACGAGATACGACAGGTCGCACAGAACCTGTGCAGACAGCTGGGTATAGACTATGACTATGCATACAGCCAATTCCAGGTCATGTGCGGCATAAGTCATCGTCATTAGGAGGCAGACATGGGCGATATGTCCGCGACAGACATCCTTGCTCTCGCAAAGGACAACGACGGAATGTTCAATGGTAACGGCGCGTGGGTGTTCTTCCTGTTCTTCCTGCTTGCGTGGGGCAATGGAGGTCTGTTCGGCAACAGGGGATATGCTAACGACGCCGCAGTCCAGGGAGCGTTGACCCGCTCTGACCTGTTCGAGGGGTTCAACAACCAGGACGTCAACAGTCAGCTTCGAGGCGTAACGAACGGCATCAGCGACGCAGCATATGCAATCAACAACGGCATTAGAGACCTCGGCATGAACGTGATGCAGGGATTTAACGGCACTCAAATGGGGATGATGCAGGGCTTCGACCAGGCAGGACAGAGAGTTGCCGACCTTGGCTACCAGGTGCAAAGTTGTTGCTGCCAGACTAATAGAAACCTTGACAGCGTTAAGTATGAGAACGCAAAGAACACGTGCGATATAATCAACGCAGTCAACGCCGGTACGCAGCGCGTCATTGACAAGATGACGACGGATAAGATAGATGACCTGCGCACGGAGCTCCAGAGCGCGCAGATGCAGCTGTCTAACAACTCTCAGACGGCAAACCTAATCGCTACGCTCAGGCCGTTCCCACAGCCTGCGTACATAACCTGCTCCCCCTATACAACCACTGCCTCTGGCTATGGATGCCAGGCGTATTGTGGCGCGGCAGCGTAGACTGCGAAAGATGGCCGGCATTGACTTATGGTCGGTGTCGGCCGCTTTTGTGATGGGAGGCAGACATGTCTTGCAGATATTGTGACAGAGCATTGCTATACGGGGCAACTACGGCGACGCAGACGGTTGACCAGAACGAGCCGATCCGCATTCCAAAAGTTCTAGGCGCCGGTGTATCGTCTGACGGAAACGTGATAACGATTCGCAGGCCTGGGGTGTATTCCATCACCGCAACGGCAAGCATGGCGACGACCGGATCGTCCACAACGAACATGGCGATGCAGATTCAGAACGGCGGCGTTTCGACTGGCGCCGTATCTACTGGCACGTCGTCTGGTAACACTTCGTTCGTATCGCTGTCAACATCGGCGATGGTGGTCGTCAAGGCATCGCAATGCCCCCTTGTCGACGGAGCGGCGACGATATCGGTGGTTAACACCGGTGGCCAGGCAACAGTGTCGTCAGCTACAGTTATCGTGAGCAGAATATGAGCGACAGAATAGAAGTCGTCAACGCGTCGGACTGTCAGCCTCTTATCGAAAGGCTATGTGACGGCATACAGTTCCATGTGGTGGAATCAGTGCTTGCGACAAAGGCAGGGCTTGGCGGTATGGCAAAGATGCACGAGAGCAGGGCTAGGGAAGAATGTTCGTTTCTCATGTCATCGCTATGCAAACTGGATTGTATGCCGAGCATAAAGATGACGGCATATGTGCCGAACCATGGCACTGATGTATCTGACATGCTGTCTGCATACCAGAGATGGGAGGCCGGCACGCTTCAGGTCGCCATTGACTCAGACGGAGATGTCGCAGACGAAGTCATAGATAGCGTGTTCGCAGAGCTTGAGCTGATAAGGAAGATGCGTCAGATGAACCCAGACGATGTAGATAAATGGCTTTTCGGGAAGTTCTAATGCAACTTTAGTAAGATATAAATAGTAAATTATAAAATATAAATGATATAACATAAAGACCTCGCATGGGATAGCCCCGTGCGGGGTCTTTATTTGTCATTGCGGCATGGTCGACATGAATGGTATTATTGTCTCATCAAATGGGAAAGGGAAAGACGAAGGAGACAGAATGGCTAATGATGTCAACTACATGAACGGTCGCGCGATGAAGGCCATGATTGAAGCAGTTGGCAACGGGCATCTCATTTTTTCCGGTGACTATGTCTACGGCATTGATGACAAGAGCTTGATGTGCTTTGGGGTGCACTTTGGTGACGAGTGCCACAGTGCGGCAGATGACAGCCTATATGATTATAGCTATCTGAGCTCGCTCAAGAAGGAGCTAAAGGTCGGAGATGTAGTCGTCATCAATGACGACAGCACGATGTCCGTGAATGCACGCAGCTACGACCTGAAGCTGATTTCACCTGACAACTCCGCCACCGCAGAGTCCCTTTACAAGGCAATCAACAGGACTCTTGACATCGATACGTCGAACGACATCTCGACCGTCATGATGGCCCCAGAGGCGATGGAGCGAATGGCAAAGCTCATCAAGGGGCTCGGGGTAGACATGAAGAAATCAAAGGTCAATATGTCCTTCAATGGCAATGCGACATGGACGAAGGTCATCATCTGTGATGTGACCGGCGTCATGACCAAGAGCAGCGGTACGCGCAGATGCTACATCCGCATCGCATATGCCGGCATGCACGATGTCGGCATCTGATGACGTCAACGACATGACAAGGTCGGCATCCATGCTATAATTGTCTTGTTAACAAAGAAGAGAGAGAGTCTGAGAGGTACCGTATGGTGGACGTGAAGAACTACGCGCTGTATGCTGACGACAACGTCAACTCGCAGGTCAACAAAATCGCAGACTCGCTGGCGTACTCTGGCTCCAAGATCCGCATCATGCCTGATGGCCATGCTGGCAAGGGAGCCGTGGTCGGCATGACGGCCACGTTCGCGGACCGCATCTGCCCGAACACGGTCGGAGTAGACGCGTGCTGCCGTGTGTCCATCGTTCCGGTGCCGGATGAGTTTGACATGGACAAGTTCGACGGAGTCGTCAAGTCTCGCGTGCCGCGCGGGTTTTCGGTGCGAAACGTCGAGGCCGAAGAGTCGAAGACGTTTCCGTATGAGAACATGTATGCATGGCAGGAGCTGTCTGAAGAGCAGAAGAATCGCGCACGCGTGTCCATGGGCACGCTGGGAGGGGGCAATCACTACATCAACGTCTTGGAAGACGATGATGGCAACAAGTTTTTCGGAATCCACTGCGGGTCTCGCTCGTTTGGGGCGAACGTTGTCCGCCACTATCAGGATGTTGCGGAGGGGCTTGCTATGAAGACGAAGGCCGATGTCATCGCAATGTACTCCAAGCAGATTCGCAAGATGCATTATGATGGAAACGACGGGGGAATACAGGGCCTGGTCGAAAAGCGCAATGAAGTTGTCGGCAAAATCTCCGACAAGGACCTGGCATACCTGTACGGCTCCGACATGGAGCGTTACCTGTCCGACATGCGATTCATGGCGACGTGGACGCTGCGGAACCACATGACCATCATGCGTGAGGTGTTCGACGGCATGGAATGGGGCGAGCCTGACTTCGACGGCATGATCACGTGTCTGCACAACTACGTCGATGTTGACAACCATATAATTCGCAAGGGCGCAATCTCCGCCCGTAATGGTGAGATTGGTCTCATCCCACTGAATATGCGCGACGGTGTTCTGATGGTGCGTGGTCGCGGCAACGACGACTGGAACCAGTCTTTGCCTCATGGAGCTGGGCGCATGATGTCTCGCAAGAAGGCTAGGGAGTCGATCACGATGGACGAATATAACAAGTCCATGTCTGGCGTGTTCTCCACGACAGTCAACGAGGGGTCCATAGACGAGGCCCCGATGGCATACAAGCCGTGGGAGGAGATCGTCGAGGCAATCAAGCCCAACGCGGTAATCCTCCATCACATGAAGGAGGTGTACAACTGCAAGGACGACACGAAGGGGGTCATGTAATGACCATCGACGAATGGGTTTGCGACACACATGAGAAATTGCTCTGCACAACTGCATACAATCACGGGGATGCTCTAGCGGCAGTGCGCGAGATGCTAGCAGAAGTGGACTCAATGTCGTTTGACGAAGTGTGCCATGAGGTCAGTGGCGTCAAGTGGTCGGATGACAATGGCGCGTTTCTCGACAGGTACCTATACGTCGATTGGACAGGAGTGAAATCGCCATATGACTTGGATAAGCTTGTCAGAATAGCGTGCGTAAGGAAGCTTGAGGAGGACGGCAAGTGGAAGATGTAAGCGAGAAGAAGTTCTTCACGGTGTCTACGAAGCCAACTGACGGAGGCGTGTGGGAGACGACGTTTCAGACATACTACACCGTCAACGTCGAATCGTTCCCTGACGAGGCGTCCGCGCGATGGGCCATGAAGCAGTGGATGGTACTGCTCGCCGAAGAGCTGCTGAAGGTAGCGTCCACGTTCGAGGGAGACGCGCGCGACAATGGCGACAGAGCCGAATAACACGAGATTGCGCCCGCCAACGGACTCATGGTACTATGTTCCTGTAAGTTAAGAGGAAAGACGAACCGGAGGGCGCAATGAGCAACGATGGCCTGTATGACTACGTAACGAGCATAGTCCCGTCGGCAACGGGTCGTATAGACTCTATTGAAACCAGCGGCAATAATGGCGAGGAGGATGTCGCCAGATGGCGTCGCCAAGACCGGCATGATTATACGATGCTCATGGCATACTTTCATGGCAGCGACTCAGTCTCATGGACGGACAAGTTCCGTCATTCCGGCATGCGGTATGAGGCAGACTGGGATAAGCTTCACGGTCGTGACAGAAGACGCCTGAAGTTCATCATCAAGAAGGCTGGTCGCACATATGATGAGATCGTAGGCGCATGCAACGAGTGGGAGCGTGCTGACGGGTATGTCATAGCGCACGGCTGGTTCGGAAAACGCTGGTTCGACAACCACCGCGACGAGTTCATGTGGAAAGACGAGTTCGTTGACATCATTCCGAACGAGTACGAGCCAGGTCGGCTAGGCACGCTTGTGCTCAAGGCC
>ERZ808274.364-NODE-364-length-24198-cov-34.633724_pt1 | contig 24198 bp, 17 predicted proteins | sample MGYA00521277_ERZ808274 | MGnify/ENA primary metagenome ERZ808274 (study PRJEB31516, sample SAMN03275597) | gut metagenome | biome: mammalia-associated habitat; material: feces | host: Papio cynocephalus | place: Kenya | collected 2012-07-28 ... | reverse complement strand
CGTTTTGTTACGTAAGTTTTACAGGATGGTACTATCCCGTCCGTTCGGGGTGGTATAGGCAGAATACACATCAGCGTAACAGCCACTTGTCGTAGTCCGGAAATGCGTTTCGGCGCGGTCGGGTGCGAGTTGATACGGCTTGTATACAATAAAAAACGGCGGCGGCCGTTATTTTAATAGAAAAATGAGAATGCCGAAGCACCATAAAAGGCTGTGCCTGCGCACGGCGATGGCTGTGGCGGTAGCGCTGTGCGCGCTGCTGCCGATGGCTTCATCTGTGTGTGCCAAGAGCTTCAACGACAAGGTGCTCAATCGTCCGTATGCCGATTTGCGACGCTGGCATTTGGGCTTTTCGGTGGGTCTGCATACACAGGACCTCAAATTTACGCATAACGGCGTTGCTACCGAGGACGGCCAGACTTGGTATATGGAAGAGCCTTCCTTCTCGCCCGGATTTTGTGTCAACGGCCTTTTTGACTTGCGACTGAACGAGTGGTTCAGCCTGCGTGTGTCGCCGGGTATGTACTTCGGCAATCGCGACATCCGTATGATAGACGTCACCGGCGAAGGCGGCGAAGAACGGCTCAATCTCAAGAGCGCATACGTGGTAGCGCCCATAGACTTGAAATTTGCGTCCAAGCGCTATCGCAATGCTCGCCCCTACGGCGTGGTGGGTGTCATGCCCGCTTTCGATGTGTCCAAGAAGCGCAACGAGGCGCTCAAGCTCAAGAGTACCGACTGCTACCTCAGCGTCGGCTTCGGCTGCGACTTCTACCTGCCGTATTTCAAGCTCAACCCCGAGATAAAATTCTGCATCGGCCTCACCGACGTGTTGCAACACGACCGCCCCGATCTGGCCGACGACCCGCAGAAACTCAAGTATACAAACGCGCTGAAAAAAGCGACGTCCAAAATGATAGTCCTCACATTCTACTTTGAATGACCGACCACGAGACATATAATACACAATTGCGATGTTGGTGCCTGCGCCTGATGGCGGCGGCAGTGTTGCTGTGCCCGTGCACCAAGGCGGCCGCGCAGACCGATGCCACCTTCACGCAGTACTACAACGTCCCGACATACTACAACCCCGCCGCCGTCGGCCAGACCGATTACCTGCGCATACGCGGCGGCGCACGCCTGCAATGGCTGGGTATAGACAATGCCCCCAAGACCTTCGCCGCCACCGCCGATATGCCTTTCAAATTCTTGGGCAAGCGCTTCGGCACGGGCGTGGTCATCTCGCAGGAAAGCATCGGCCTGTACCGCACGCTCAATCTGCACGCCCAGATAGGATATAAATTCAAGAAATGGGGCGGCGAGTTCACCGGCGGCATAGCCCTGGGTATGTACGACCAGTCCTTCAAAGGCAGCGAAGTCTACCTGCCCGATGAAGACGATTACCACCAGGGCACAGACGACGGCATACCTACGCAAGACCTTCACGGCACAGCCTTCGATGTCAGCGCCGGCATTTGGTATCAGCATCCCAAATTTTGGGCCGGCGTATCGTGCAGCCACCTGACCGCCCCCACGGTCACGCTGAGCAACGACGCCGGCGATGCTACGGCCAAAAACATCTACGAATTCAAGACCGGACGCACGCTCTATTTTATGGCCGGAAGCAATATTCCGCTGAAAAATACGTTATTTGAATTGATGCCGTCGATGCTTGTGCGCACCGATTTCACGTTCTATACAGCCGAAGTCACTGCGCGTGCTTCCTACGGCAAATTCCTGACTTTCGGTGTGGGCTATCGCTACAACGATGCGGCCTACGCCGTGGTCGGCGCCAAATTCAAGGGGTTCTTCATCGAGTACTCCTACGACTATCCCACAAGCGCCATAGCCAAAGCCTCGTCCGGCAGCCACGAAATCACCGCCGGGTATAGCCTGAAGCTGAACCTCGGCGCCAAAAACCCCTACCGGCACAAGGCTATACGCCTGATGTGACGACACACTAAGAGACAAAGACATCACAAGAGACACTACATAGCATTACCACATACACCATAATATGGACAAACCAACCAAGACAATCATAGCTCTGTCGACCGCGGCCCTGGCCGTGGTCCTGGGCGCTTGCGCCACCGGATCGCGCAGTGCTGCCGGAGGCGAAGTCACCGGAGTGGGCGGCACCTCGTGGACCGAACCCACGCCTTACGGCATGGTCCTCGTCGACCGAGGCTCCATGGAAGTAGGCGTGCAAAAGGCCGATAGTGCCTGGAACCTCCCCGCCGATGCACGCGGCATCAGCGTAGACGGATTCTGGATGGACGAGACCGAAATCACCAACGCCAAGTACAAGCAATTTGTATTCTGGGTGCGCGACTCCATTATCCGCGAGCGTCTCGCCGACCCGGCATACGGCGGCAACGAAGAATTCAAAATCGAAGAAGACCGCCAGGGCAATCCCGTCAAGCCCCACCTCAATTGGAACAAGGCCATACCCTGGCGAAACCCCAACGAAGACGAGCAGCGTGCCATCGAAAGCGTATACCGCACCAACCCCATCACCGGAGTGCGCGAGCTTGACCCCACGCAGCTCAACTATCGCTACGAAATATACAACCACACCGAGGCCGCCAAGCGCAAAAATCGCTTGGACCCCACTCGCCGCATATACAATACCGATGTGCCCACGCCCACCGATGTACCCATCATCTCCAAGGATACGGCATACTTCAATGACGAGGGGCAGATTGTGCGCGAAACTATCACCCGCGGTCTCACCGGCGACTACGACTTCCTGAACACATACATCGTCAACGTCTATCCCGATACCACGGCATGGGTCAACGACTTCGAAAACGCCTACAACGAACCATACGTGCGTATGTACTTCGCTCACGGCGGATACTCGGATTATCCCGTGGTAGGCGTCAGCTGGGAGCAGGCCAACGCCTTCTGCAACTGGCGTACCGACTACCTGCGCCGCGCCTTGGGCAAAGAAGGCGTGTATGTCGAACCTTACCGCCTGCCCACCGATGCCGAATGGGAATATGCGGCACGCGCCGGCGTCAACGAAAATATGTATCCCTGGGACGGAGACCTCACCATGAGCGACGACAAGGGCTGCTTCTACGCCAATTTCAAACCTCAGGAAGGCAACTACGTCAAAGACGGACAACTCATCACCTCGCGCGTAGGTACTTACGCTCCCAACGACTTCGGCCTCTATGATATGGCCGGCAACGTCAGCGAATGGACATCCACGGCCTACACCGAAAGCGTAGGCAAAATCACCAACGACCTCAACCCCGAATATCGCTACAACGCCGCCAAGGAAGACCCCTACCGCCTCAAACGCAAAATCGTACGCGGCGGCTCGTGGAAAGACGTTGCACACAACATCCGCAGCGACCTCCGTATGTGGGAATTCCAAAACGAACAACGCTCGTACATAGGTTTCCGCTGCGTGCGTACGCAGATAGGATTTGCACGCGGCACCAAGGCTCATGCCAAGAAATAAAAGCATCGCAAAAGCGACTCAGTGCCCATCGCTCTCATAATTTCCATTGTTCCCATAATTCCCAAAAAGACACCACAAAACCAATACAGTACACCACGCTATGGTCAAACTGAAAAAATACAAGAAAGGCGTCGGCGCTTGGATTTCAAGCACCAAAGGCCAGCGCTTCTTCAATTTTGCATACTCCATCGGCGCCGCCGTCGTCATCTGGGGCGCGCTCTTCAAAATCCTCCATCTTCCCGGCGGCAATATGCTGCTGTCCATCGGTATGGGCACCGAGGTTCTGATGTTCATACTCACCGCTTTCGACCGCCCACCGCGCGAATACAACTGGGAGAAAGTCTACCCCCAACTTGACCGCGAAGACGATGAAGAAACCGAGACACCGCAGACTCTTGACTCCGAAGACGAAGCCGCCGATACGGCTGCCGAAGCTCCGGCCACAGGTGTTGCCGGCGTCGTGTATGTTGGAGGCCAATATCAGGGCGGACAACCCGTGGCGGCAGTGCCGACCCGGCCCGCAGCCGACCAATCGCAAGCACCCGCAGACGTCGCTTCGGCCACCCAAGCATACATCGAGCAGATGGCCGCCACCACGGCGCAGATGCAGCAGTTGCAGCAGTCTACCGAGGCCCTCAATAAAGTCTCCGAGATACTGCTCGAAAGCTATCGTGCCATCACCGAAAATTCCGAAAATATCACGCGCTCGTCTCAAGGCTACGTTCAGCAAATGGGCGATCTGAGCCACAATATCCAGGGCCTCAATACCATCTACGAGATACAACTGCGCAGTATATCCTCGCAGCTTGACTCGATAGACCGCGTCAACCAAGGCATCAAGGACATCCGCGATATGTACGAGAAGAGCGCCAGTCAAAGCAGCCGCTACTGCGAAGAGACCGAGAAGATGGCACGCTATATGCAGCAGCTCAACGCCGTGTACGAAAAGATGATTACCGCCATGACCATCAATATGTACAACCCCGCAGCCGCCGCACAGGCCGCCGCCACAGCTGCGCAGTCTCAACAGCCCGAAGCGCCGCAACAATAAGACACATAAAGCCATTACAGCTATAACAACCATTATAGCCGACAAACAACACCACACCCGATAAACCACCACCCAAACACCTAAATGGGAGCAAACAATACACGCCTGTCACCACGCCAGAAGATGATAAACCTGATGTATATCGTCTTGACGGCAATGCTCGCCCTCAATGTCTCATCTGACGTTCTGGACGGCTTTACACAGGTACACGAAGGACTGACACGTTCCAATGCCAACGTCAGTCGGCGTAATGCGGACATCTTCCGCACGCTTGAAGCCTTTGCCGCACAAAATCCCGACAAAGGCTCGACGTGGCTGGATCGTGCCGCCAAAGTGCGTCAGGCCACCGACCAAATGGTCGCCATGGTAGACTCGCTCAAACTGGCCATAGTCCGCAAGGCCGACGGCCCCCAAGGCAACCCCGACAATATAGAATCACGTGACGACCTCGAGAGCGCCAGTGTAGTCATGCTGGCACCAGGAAGCTCCAACGGACGCCGCCTGCGCCAAAGCATTGACAACTACCGCAATTTCATCGTCACGCAAATTCAGGATCCGGCCAAAGCCGCCACCGTCAAGGACGCCTTGTCTACAGCCTCGGTCAAACGTCAAGGCCAGCTCACACCGCAGCTGTGGGAAGAAGCCAAGTTTGACCAGCAGCCCGTAGTAGCCGCCGTCACCATACTCACCAAGATACAGAACGACCTGCTGTACGCCGAAGGCGAAGCGCTCAACTCACTGTTGGCTCAAGTGGACGCCGGTGACGTTCGTGTCAATAAACTTGACGCCCTCGTCATCCCCAACTCGCGTATGGTTATGCGCGGCGGACAATACAGCGCCGACATCGTTCTGGCCGCCGTAGACACCACGGCACGCCCACGCATATTTGTCAACGGTCGCCAATTGGCTGACGGCCATTTCACCACCACCGTCGGCACGGCCGGCAAATTTACCTACAAGGGCTACCTCGAAGTGCCACACGGCGACGGAACCGTCACTCGTCACGACTTCGCCAGCGAATATACCGTCATCGAGCCGATGGCTACCGTCTCGGCCACGATGATGAACGTCTTGTATGCCGGTATCAACAACCCCATAAGCATCTCCGTGCCCGGTGTGCCCATGGACGGCATCAGCGCCTCCATGAGTGGCGGAACACTGCAACGCAGCGGCGACCATTGGGTGGCTCGCCCCACGGCAGCGCCAGGCAATACAGCCGTGGTCACCGTCACCGCCAATATAGACGGACGTTCCACTCAGGTGGGCACGACATCCTTCCGTATACGTCGTCTGCCCGACCCGACAGCCTTCATAGCCTTCACCGACAGCAAGGGCAACAGCGACCACTACAAAGGCGGACGCCCGTTCTCGAAGACCCTGTTGTTGGCCGCCAAGGGCCTCTCCGCCGCCATAGACGACGGCCTGCTGGATACACCGTTCACGGTACTATCCTTCGAGACGGTCATCTTCGACTCTATGGGCAATGCAATACCCGAAGTCTCGGCAGGAGCACAATTCTCGGCGCGTCAGAAACAAGCCTTCCAGCGCTTGCGCCGCGGCAATCGCTTCTATATCTCGCGAATCAAAGCCAAAGGACCCGACGGTATTACCCGCGACCTCTCGCCTATGGAAGTAATCATCGGATGACGTATCACTCACATCGACAAAATAATTCACACACGATGAAAACCATATACCGTACTGCAATATGCGCCTTCGCTCTGGCCACCCTCGCTCTCGCGCAGGGACCCGAAGCCGATGCTCAGGGCCAGTCAACATCCACGGCAGTGCAACGCCGTACCTCAGGACCGCGCACACGCCACGGACAAGGCGAAACCAACGTCCCACAAGTTACTCAGCGTCAGCAGGCTTTCTACGAAGACGCCGATGCAGGCATCACGGACGCCGACCGTCAATGGATGCGCATAATTTACCGACAACTGGACCTCGATAAGGACAAGAATGCTCCATTGTATTATCCCGAAGAAAATATTGACGGGCAGGAAAACCTCTTCCGCATAATTATGCGACTGCTGGCCAACAACCAGATACACGCCTACGAATACCTCGATGGTCGCGAAATTTTTGCCGAACAGTATCAGGTCAAAGTACGCGACCTGCTCGACCGCTTTCACATCATCTATACCGAGGCCAAAGGTAGCACCGAGCGCAATCCTCGCTTCACAATTCAGGAAGCCGATGTACCCACCAACGAGGTGCTGTCGTACTACATCATCGAGCGCTGGGAATTTGACACGCGCAACAACCGTATGCGCACCATCGTTGAGGCTATCTGCCCGGTACTGCATCGCAGCGGCGACTTCGGCGGCGAGGCCGTCAAATATCCTATGTTCTGGGTCAAGTTTGCCGACTTACGCCCTTGGCTCGCTCAGCAGCACATATTCACCAGCGATGACAACAACCTGCCCACCTGCACCTACGATGACTACTTCACCCAGAATATGTACGAGGGCGAAATTTATAAGACCCGCAATCTCAAGAACAAGTCGCTGATGCAGATGTACCCCGATCCCGAAGAGCTGACCAAAGCGCAGGATAGTATACAGCGCCGGCTCGACTCTTTCGAGTCCAAACTCTGGGTGCCCGACCGCGAAGAAGTCATTGCGCATAAGGACAACGACAAAGACAAAAAAGACAAAGACGAGGGCGTAGCCGCTGACAATAGCGAAAATTCCGCTAACTCCGGCGAGGCTGTCACCAATTCCGAAGAAAAGCAGGACAAGCAACCCAAACGCTCCACCAAGCGTTCGTCCAAGCGGCCCAAGTCCTCCAAGGTCAAGGAGTCCAAGGCTTCCAAGTCCGCCTCGGCCACTCGCAGCGTACGCCGCCGCAAATAACCCCGGCGGCTCGAATCTTCACCGGGAACAATAAGAACTATAGGAACAATGGGAGTAATGGCGATTAAGCCGTTGCTCTCATTATTTCTATTATTCCCATCGCACCCATTGTTCCTATTGTCCCCATAACTCCCAGTATTCTCATTTCTCCCTTTTCTCAAGATTATCCGGGATGCCGGGATGTTTTAGAAAAATTATCCTTATCTTTGTGCCAATCAGGATGCTTCGGCAGCTTGAACCCTCAACACCCTATCATAGGACAATCCAACCACATAACACCACTCCAAATGATGAAACAGCTCGTATTATTCCTCTTAGCCGTCCTAACCTCGCTGCCGGCATCGGCGAGTCAGTTCATTTACACGTATGAAGGACAGTCTTTATCGTATCAAAGTATGTCAGACGGTAATTGCAAAGTAATCGTTTACGCGAATGATGCAACCAGTCCCAACGTCATCATACCGGAGGCGGTATACAGTAAGGATGATAAGCGCTCCTATACGGTTACGTCAATAAGCCAATTTGCTTTTTGGGGCAAAGCGGGTATAACCTCGGTTACTATTCCCGCCACGGTCGAAGGAATTGAGGGTTATACCTTCGCTAAATGTTCATTAACATCGGTGTCGTTTCCTAAGATGACGACAATAAAAGGAGATGCTTTTTCGGACTGCACAAATCTCAAGTCCATAACCTTTAACGGACCGATTGAAGACTTGCAGTATTGGGCCTTTTCCCGTTGTACGGCGATTGAGAGGGTTATATTCACTACGGCCACGCCGTTCCCGGCTTCCTCCGATATTTTCACGACATCAGATCCTTATGATGATGAAGGTCTCAGTCCCGTTTACGAGAATGCGACACTGTATATTCCGGAAGGCTCGGAGGAGGCGTTCGCCGCAGTGAGTCCTTGGAATCTGTTCAAGAAAGTGAAGACATTCAAGCCCGAGGCTAATGTAGGTGTGACTTTGAGCCATTCCGAAATCGAAATCAACATGGAAGATACGGCGCAGTTGACCATTAACCTTGAAGGAAAACGTATAGGCACGGGCTTCATCACCGTGAAGTATAACGACGAAAGCGGATTGCAGACCTCCGAAATATGCAGCATAGAAGTCAAGGACAAAACCGATCTCGTCAACGAAATCCAAGCCTCCGATGACACAGAAATCGGCGATATCTACACCATCGACGGTATGCTCGTCAAGAAAGCGCCGACCATCAAAGACGTCCGCGCCCTTGCCCCGGGCCTCTACATCATCGGCAGCCGCAAAATCCTCGTACGCTGACCGGTATCGGACGATACAAGGGCTTCGAGCACTCCTCCCCGTGTCTCTACAGGCAAATAATGCGCGTGTTTTCTTGCCGATATAGGCAAGAAAACGTATCTTTGCATACTGTTTCACGATTATTTCATGCCGATAGATATGGACTATATCTCAGCCAAAGAATATGCTTGCTTTCACGGAATATCCGAGCGGACAGTGCGCAACTATTGCGCCCAAGGCAGGCTGTCGGGCGCCGTTCTTGTCGGCAAAACATGGAGCATACCGTTCGATACGCCGCTACCCGTGCGAATAAATGCACGCACCGTCATCTCGCCGCTTTTGAAGGCTCTGAGAGAGCAGAAAGCGGCAAGAATAAAAGGCGGAATCTACCACCGCACGCAGATAGAGTTGACCTATAATTCCAACCACATTGAGGGTAGTCGGCTGTCCAAAGAACAGACCCGCTATATCTTCGAGACAAACACGATAGGCGTCACGGATGTTGCAGTCAGAGTTGATGATATAATCGAAACCATCAACCATTTTCGCTGTATAGACTTCATCATAGACAGGGCGACCGAGCCGTTGACCGAAAGCATAATAAAGCAAATCCATCGTATCTTGAAATCCGGCACATCGGATGCCCAAAAGGATTGGTTTGCAGTCGGCGAATACAAGCGCTTGCCCAATGAAGTCGGCGGAGTGGAAACCACCGAGCCCGAGGCTGTGGGCGCTGCGGTCAGGGAATTGCTCGAAGAATACCGGGCAAAAAAAACAGTGATCCTGGAAGACATCCTCGACTTCCATCAACGCTTTGAGGCGATACATCCGTTTCAGGATGGCAATGGACGTGTCGGCCGATTGATAATGTTCAAGGAGTGTCTGCGATGCTGCATTGTGCCGTTCATCATCACTGACGAGCTCAATATGTTCTATTATCGCGGTCTGAGCCAATGGCCGCATACACCCGGCTACCTCCTCGATACATGTCTTACGGCACAAGACCGGTATAAGACCCTCCTCGACTATTTCAGGATAAAATACTAAGTGTGGATAGGGATATTCGTGTACGTGGTCGATGAGTATCGGCATTGGGGAGGACAGAAAGACGGCGGTGGCCGCCTCGTGGATTATGGGGCGGCCACCGCCGTTTTTTTATGGGGATGATGTCAGGCGAAAGAATGTTATCTGTCGGCGACAGTCATACCGCTTGGTGCGTCTATTGATAATTTTCAAGCCTATCAATGATGCCGAGTCAATCAGTGATTTTCGGGTCAGTCGGTGACGCTTGGTCTATCAATGACGCTTGGTCGGTCGGTGATTACGGATCAGTCTATGATGTCGAAGCCGGTGTAGCGGCGCAGGCACTCGGGGACGATGATGCCGTCGGGTGTCTGGTTGTTTTCGAGCAATGCGGCCATGATGCGCGGCAGTGCCAGAGCCGAGCCGTTGAGGGTGTGGCACAGGTGGATTTTCTTGTCTGCATCGCGATAGCGGCATTTCAGGCGGTTGGCCTGATATGTTTCGAAGTTGGATACGGACGAAACTTCGAGCCAGCGTTTTTGGGCGGCGCTGAACACTTCGAAGTCAAAGGTTATGGCGCTGGTGAAGGACATATCGCCGCCGCAGAGGCGCAGGATGTGCCAGGGCAGGCCGAGCTTTTCGAGCAGGCCTTGTACGTGGTTTTTCATTTGCTCGAGGGCGGCGTAGGAGTCTTCGGGGCGCTCGATGCGGACGATTTCTACTTTGTCGAATTGGTGCAGGCGGTTGAGGCCGCGTACATCCTTGCCGTAGCTTCCGGCTTCGCGACGCCAGCAGGCGCTGTATGCGCAGTTCTTGATAGGCAGGCGGTCGGCGGGGATAATTACGTCGCGATAAAGGTTGGTGACGGGGACTTCGGCGGTGGGTATGAGGTACAGGCCGTCCAGGGGGGCGTAGTACATCTGAGCTTCCTTGTCGGGGAGTTGGCCTGTGCCGTATCCGGAGGCTTCGTTGACTACGAAAGGCGGCTCGACTTCGAGGTATCCGGCTTCGCTTGCGCTGTCAAGGAAGAATTGAATGAGTGCGCGTTGGAGGCGAGCGCCTTTGCCCAGGTATACTGGAAATCCGGCGCCGGTGATTTTGACGCCGAGGTCAAAGTCGATGATATTGTATTTCTTGGCCAGTTCCCAGTGGGGAAGGGCGTCTTCGGGCAGGTCGGGCATCGGGCCTCCGGTTTTCTCGACGACGTTGTCGGCGGCGCTGGTGCCCTCGGGAACCATTGCGCAGGGGACGTTGGGGACGTTGAGCAGGATGTCGCGTATGCTTTTTTCGGCGGCAGCCAGGGCGTCTGAGGTGGCTTTCTGGCTTTCCTTGAGGGTGGCCACTTCGGCTTTCTTGGCTTCGGCGGCGGCGCGGTCGCCGGCTTTCATGAGGGCGCCGATGGCATCGGCATGTTTCTTGAGTTGGGCGGCGGCGTTGTCGTTCTCCAGCTGGAGGCGGCGGCGTTCGGCGTCCAGTTCGAGGACGCGGTTTATGGACTCGGTGCCGTCAAAGCCCTTGACAGCAAGACGGCGGATGATGTCTTGCGGGTCTTGTTTGATTTGTTGAATTGTAAGCATTGTTGTGTTTTATATGCTATTTTGTTTTTTTGATATTCGTGTTATTTGGCCAGGAGTTCGCGTACTTTGGCTGATATTGCGCGTCCGTCGGCGCGTCCGGCCAATTGTTTGGTGGCTACGCCCATCACCTTGCCCATATCGGCGGGCGAGGTAGCGCCCACCTTTGCAATGATTTCGGTGAGAGCGGCGGTGAGTTCTTCGTCCGAGAGGGCCTTGGGCAGGTATTCTTCGATGACGGCCAGTTCGGCCAATTCGTTGTCGGCGAGGTCTTGTCGGCCTGCATCGGCGTATATCTTGGCGCTTTCGCGGCGCTGCTTGGCCAGCTTGATTATGATTTTGAGGGCGTTATCGTCCGTTAGTTCGCCTCCGGCGCCGGGAGCGGTCTTGGCTTCGAGAAATTCTTTTTTGATGCCGCGCAGGGCTTCGAGGCGCACTTTTTCGCGAGCCTTCATTGCGGTTTTGATGTCTTCGCTTATAGTGTCAAAGAGATTCATCGTTGTATGTGTTATGTGTGTAATGTATTCTGTTTATGTGTTTTTAGTATTCAGCAACGGCTACTTCTTCGGAAGGGGCGACGTCCACCACCGAGTCTGTATCGGCGGATAGGTAGTAGTCGCTATTGTCGTTGGCGGGTGCACGCAGGGCGCTGCCCATCACGGCGTTGTAGTCCAGCTGGCCGAAGCTGTAGACTATGCGCAGGCTGTAGGTGGACGGGACGATGTACACGTAGTTGCCGGCGTTGTTGCGCAGTTCGTGGCTGTGCCCGCCGGCACGCTCCCAGCCCTTGCTCATAAGGGCATCTATGAGGGCGTTGGCCGTGGCGGTACGGCTGTCCGTATTCACGGGAGTCTCTATGGCCAATAGTGCCACGGGTACGTCCCTGTAGTAGTATCGTTGCGATATAGACCATCCGTCGCTTTCGAAAGTCCAGTCTGCCGGGGAAGTGGCGAATGTGGCGTATAGTACGCCGATTTCATCGCTTATGGGCCTTGATACGCGGTAGCAGCCGCTGCTGATGTATGTAAAGGCGTCTTCGGCGCTTATGCCCATTTCGGGAAGCAGCCTCGAGGCCGTCTCGCCTTTGCTGACCGAGGGTACGCCTTCGGCGCCGCCGAACATTGCGCCGCTACCGATGATGTCGGCCAGAGCTGCAACCTGTTTCTTGTTGTAAATTTTCTGCGAGGTGACGGTGGTGTATTGATCGTAGGTGATGCGGTCGATGTCTAATTTTTTGTTTACCGGATTGCCGTTTCGATCGTATAGTGCATATGGCTTTTCGTCGCCACCGAATATGAATCCATACAACGAAACTACGTCGTTGAAATGTTCGATAGTGTCATCACCTATGTCTTCGCCGTTGGCATCCACTATGCGATATTTACTGTCGGAACGTTTGCGTACTATGAAGCGTGTGCCGTCAAGTCCGAGGGGCGTGATTTCATCATATCCTTTGAGGATTTTTTCGCCATCGTCCTTGGCTTCGAGTATCATCCATCCGTCCGAATTGCGAGCCAGGACGCGATCGCCAAAGCGTGCAACGGCCAGTGTGCCATGTGACAGTTTCATCACGGTCTCGCCGGTATGGTCTACAAAGTGGCCTCTATCATCCTTGTTTACGGCCAGCCAGCCGTTTAGGAATATGCCGGCTTCTTCGTTTTCTCTTAGGGTGAAAACTTTTTCGCCGGAGGTGTTTATACAGATATAACGGTCGTCATTGTTGTGCACCAAAGCCAGCCCCTCGGAGAATGGTCCGGCATAGTCCCACTTGGCCTTGATGGCGATGTCGCCCGAGGTGTTGAGGTATCCCATTTTCTGGTCTGTATCTTGATATAGCGGCATTGTTGCATCGCCGATAGTCGCTGATACGCGGACTGCGGCTATGTCATCGGAGAGTTGCTTGATGACTTCACCGTCTGTCCCCACGAGCAGTATCCCGGTGCCCTGACGTACGCCGAAGGCATTCCCGGCGGCGAAGTTAGTGAGCTGCATATATGGGTCATTGTTGAGCGCTTTCTTAGGTTTGGACAGGCTGTAAACATACATACCGTCCTCATCCTCGGCGACGAAATTCCCATTGTACGCATAGCCGGGAGCATTGTCAAAGACATTTTTGACTATGATTTCTCCATCAAAATCTACAAGGCTCCAAGTGTCTTCGTCGTCCAGTTGTACGGGTATGGCGTCCGGATATGTCACGGAGTTTCCGTTGCATGATGCCAATGTGGCGGCAGCAAGTGCCATCGTTGTGCTCAATGCCGATAGTAATGTCTTTTTCATAAGGCGTAGGGTCGGTGATGGGGGCTTGCGGCTTTATGGTCGCCATGCCCCGGGGTGATTTGAAATATTTATGCAAAAATAGTAATCTTATCCCGATTTATCGCTAAGATTTGCCGAAAAACGATGCAAAACAAGCCGTTTTGTTCGATCTTTTCTGTGAAAACAAGGAGCATCTCTTCAAGATAACGGCCTGACGATACTTTTGCGTGAGGTAAAATAGAGACTTGAAAGCTATGGGGAATACTCAAAAAGTGCAAAGAGAGGCAGGATTTGACGGGAATTTATACTCATTTGTTGGTATTTTGGATGTATAGTATCTAAAAATTTTGATTTTAAGGAGAGTATATGTAATTTTGCCATCGAAAACAGTCCTATATTCGGGACATGGCCCACCCTTTAAGGCGAGCTTATGAGTTGAAATAATTGAAAAAACATAAATCAATAATAGTATGCTTATGAAACACTTTACAACAACATTAGCAGCAATGCTTATGGGTGCGACTGCAGTTATGGCAGCTCCTGAGGCGCCCACTGCCGAATGGGCAAACTTCGTAAACGGACCTCTTGCTTCGGGCAGTATGACTCGCAGCATCAAGGCCACGGAAGACGGTTCGGCCATCTATTGGATGGGCTCGGCCGCCACTCACAGCAAAGGTGATGCCCCCACTTATGCCGGCGAAACAATCTTCGCCAGCCCCGTGGATGTGCAGCGCAGCACCAACAACAACCTGATAATCATGCGTCTTGACGCACAAGGCAAGAGAGTATGGAGTCTTTACAGCTCGTATGGCGATGCCATCAGCAATAACGGCGGCCTCGATATCCTTCCCGACGGCTCGATAGTTTTTGTGGCCGTTCTGCGACATGACGAAAAGGCCGATATGCTTGCTCACCCGCTGACGATTGTCGATGGTACGGGTGCATCTACGGATGTATATCCCGGCGTCGCTGAATACCGCAACGTAGGTATTGTAGGACATCTGTCGGCCGAGGGTAAACTCCTGGGCTACGGTGTTATCGATGTAGATGTTATAAATGGCTACGGCGATGGTGCTAAAACCGTGCATGCCGGGTTGTTTGTGGACGACCTCGCGGTTACCCCCGATGGAAATATCTTTATCAGCGGCAACTATCGCGCCCCTATGCACGTGAAGAACGTTGCAGGCGAGACGGTGACATTTACTCCCAAGTATAACTACGAATGGGATGGCGATGCGCAGACAGGCGCCGGCGATATGTATCTGCTCAAGCTCACCCCCGAGGGTCAATTGCTCGCTTCGCTTGAAGCGCAAGGAGAGGGTATCACCAACGGCCATATTAGCAATGTAAAATACGAACGCGGCATCCTTTATCTTTATGGTAAGTATGATGTCGTAACCGACAAAACCTTTACTGCTACTTTGGCAGGCGCACAGCTGTGCAATACCGGTGTCGTAGACCTCTTTGTAGCGGCTATTGATGCTTCCACCTTTGCCTCCGAATGGCATACGAACATTGTGGGCGAAAGGTATAACAATTCGTGCGTTATGCAAAACTCCGGCATCAGTGTCGGCAACGGCAACCTGTGGTTCTGCGGTCAGTACAACGGCAAGTTCTACCCTCAAGGTAATGCCGACCAGGCGGTATACAGCACAGCAAAGGTACGCGAAGGTATGCTTGTCAAATTTGATGCCACTACCGGCAAGTGGATCAAGGGCGTAAGTTCAAATACGTCGTTCACCGGAGCCAATACGGGTCTTACGGCCTATCAGGATGCTTTGATCAACACCACTACGCCCGATAAGGTGTACGTCTTTGGCTATGTGATGAAAAACACTATCGGCGTCTTCCTGCGTCCATACAATGCCAATACACTTGAGGCAGATCCCGCAGATGCATGGTCGCTGGTAACCGGTGTCAAGAAGGATAATGAGTTCAATGCCGCAATTCCTATTGCTTTCAACATAGCTTATGTGCCCAAAGCCGGATTGGCTTTCACCGATGCACGCGGCCGTGGCGGTATGTGCGCCGCCGGCCTCGAAGCAGTCGGCACCGGTTCGGCCTTCGCTATTCAGATAGCCAAATTCCAGCTCCCGGAAGCATTGCATGACGGCATCAACAATGTGGTCGTGGACAATGATGAAACAGCTCCCGTTGAATACTATGACCTGCAAGGTCGTCGCGTCAGCGACTCTCCCGCTGCCGGCCTGTACATCCGCCGTCAAGGCACTCAGGCCACCAAGGTTTTAGTACGCTAAGTTCTGCCGGCCTCGTGCCGTAGAATACATACACGCGAGGATGTCCGATGAATGAGTCGGGCGTCCTCGCGCCGTTTTTTTTTGGGGGGGGTGGAGTGGGGCGCTGCACGGCCGTTGTTTGCCTTGCCCGGATATGCGGACTAAAAAAGTTGCGTGTTTTTTTAAAAAAAATTTTGTGCGTACGGGAATTCTGCGTAACTTTGCACCGCAAATCCCCGGAGGGGGAGGGTCACAGGATGCAATCGTAGCGGTTGTATGCTGCTGAAAAAAGATACACGCTTCAATAGCTCAGTCGGTTAGAGCATCTGACTGTTAATCAGAGGGTCGTTGGTTCGAGTCCATCTTGAAGCGCAATTTTTCATCCTTTTTTGAATTTAAGGTATAGAGATTTTTAGAAACCGTGCGAGGCACGTGAGTGTATAAGCACGTAAATGCTTCAATAGCTCAGTCGGTTAGAGCATCTGACTGTTAATCAGAGGGTCGTTGGTTCGAGTCCATCTTGAAGCGCAAAAAGACGAGGAACATCCGCTTGTTCTTCGTCTTTTTGTATGACTTATGTATGGCTCGGGTATCTGTGTCGGGTGAATCGGTGTCGATGTGATGTTGACGCTTACATAATTGCAACTATTGATGCTTAAGCAATGTGTCGGGAATTTAGGCTTGACCCAAATTTATGCCCTTTGCATATTAGGTGTAATAGAAATGGGCGCGAATCACTTCGCGCCCTAAGTCTTTGGCGGCCGGCGCCTTGGGGCGCGGCTATGCCGTGGTGTGTGTCTTTCCTTGATTACGTAATTATCCTCTATATACAAAATCTTTTGTCAATGTCGGCGGCGTCTGTGGCTCCGTCCGGGGCTGACTGCCGGTGCAGTCGTGCTTGCCCTTGGTTGACACTGCAAAATTACTGCCATCGCCGTAGTCCGGCAATACCTAAAATTGAGTATTTTGAGCCGTTGGATAGCCGTTATATCAATAAAGATGTGTACCTTTGCACCATATATGAACAATATCACAACTAAATACAGCAATGAAACATCTTCACAATCTTCTGGCTCTCACGGCATTGGCATGTCTTATGCCCTGTATGACCGCATGTAACGATGACAATGACGACCCTGATGGCATCGACTTGGTGTATAACTTCGGCTTGCGTGATGCGTCCTACAATGCAGACGGTTATTGGACGGATGTACTCAACCCAGAGCAGGGTCCCATTGAGTACACCGGTTTGACTGCATCGCACAGCGTCTCCGCATACGAGTACGGCGGCACCACCACCTACTCTTGGACCGGCTTCTGCCCCTCCAAGGTTTCGGATCTGAAGGACTATACGGCTGACGGCACTTGGGTCGACCATCAGTATGCAGCTATGCCCGGCAAGGGTTACACAACACCCAACTATCTCGTAGGTTACTGGGATACCTCCGAAAAAATCGACAAGGATATTGCCAATCCCAGCTGTTATATCAAATTCGATAGCGAGGTCACTCTTCTTAGCGCACAGTTCACCAATACCACCTGGGGATATTACGCAATGAAGAATGGCAGCGCATACAGCGAGGCCTTCGATACAGATGACTACTGCTATGTCATCGTTTACGGACGTCTCCGTGGCGTGTGCGTAGGCACGGTAAAAGTTCCACTTGCATTAAACGGTACATTCTGTAACACTTGGGTTGCAGCCAATCTTTCCAATCTGGGTACTGTGGACGAACTTGTGTTCCAGATGGAGTCCAGCGACAATTCCACGTATAACGGAGTTTCGTACATGAACAACCCGGCATACTTCTGCATCACCGATCTGTATACGCATTTCGCTCAATCTCCGATAAAACAATAATTTAGTCATTACGACAGAAGGAAATGGGGGCGACCGGGCATTTCGGTCGCCCTTTTTTATGCTTGAACATGGCATCCATACCGAAAAAATAGTGTATATTTGCATCTGTCAAAAGGCACTCCCACGCCGGGAGCGTCATCATACAAACACCCAAGATGTTTCTTATCGATACCATAATCAAGAGTGATCTGCAGCGCATATTGCCGCTGTTGATAGTTATACTGGCTATCGCGCTGCCGGCGTGTGTAGGCAGTGCGGACACGGAGGGCGACCTTGCGCTTGCCGAAAGTGCCATACACGAAGGCCGCTATAGCGAGGCTGCGGATATGTGCCGTGATATTCTCCAAAAAACGGACAGTACGACCCTTACTGTCAACCAGATGTGTCGCATTGCGGTCGTGTATGCCACGGCGGCGGACAATGATTGTGACAACGAATTGAATATGGCTCGTGCAGCCGATTGCTTTCGCCGCGCCGCTTCGGTCAGCGCCGATTCGGTGTCGATGTTCCTCAGTAATCTGAGTATCGAGGAGCAGAGCATTGCCAATATGGCACACCGCCTGGCCTTGGGCACACACTCGGATCTGCGCAATTACGAGGACTATGTACCCGACAGCATAGACGTCCATAGCCATGAGTAACGACTGGAAGGACGCTTTGGCTGCACTCCGCGTCATCGTACCGGTCGGCGAAGACGCATCGGCAGGGACGGCTGACGATAGCACCGAAGATGCTACGGTCAGCGCCAAGACGCATATCCTCGAAATTGTATACGAACGCAAAGGCCGTGGCGGCCATCCGGCCACCATCGTGGTGTGTCCGCAGGATATGCCCGATGACGAAGTGGGCGCCTTGGCCGGAACGTTGCGCCGCCACCTCGGAGTGGGCGGTAGTGCCCGTGGCGGCGAAATACTGCTGCAGGGTGACCGCCGTGATGCCTTGCGCACCATACTGCCGGGGCTTGGATTCAAGACCAAAGGTTGACGAGACAAGGATTGTTCCGCCTTCGGTGTCTTCGGTATCATTCCTCGCCGTAAAAATGCCTTACATCCGGATTTACATCCATCTAATCATATAAGTTCAAGTCTCCCCACAATCCGTACCACACTATGTCTCACCTGACCATATACAAAGCTTCTGCCGGCTCGGGCAAGACGTATACGCTTACGTTGCAATATATTACGCTGCTCTTGGGCGTCAAGGACGCTGACGGAGTATACCATCTTAACCACAAAGAATGTCTGCCGCAAGACGAGAAAGTGCAGCGTCGCCGCCACCGCCACATCTTGGCGGTGACCTTCACCAATAAGGCCACGGACGAGATGAAACAACGCATACTCAAGGAGTTGCAAGACTTGGCCGATGAACCGACGCCCGGGGCGAAGGATGCCGCCTATGCCGCCGCATTGATGGACTTGTTTGGCTGTACACGCGGGCAGTTGGCCGAGGCGGCCAATGATGCGATGCGTCAGATTATATTCGATTACAGCCAGTTCCATGTCAGCACCATCGATGCGTTTTTTCAGAACGTGCTGCGTTCTATGGCCTTTGAATTCGAGCGTCAAGGTGACTATGACATCACGATGGACTCGGAAGCGGTCATCAATTTTGCCATAGACGGGCTGCTTGAGGAGTTTAATATGGCTGATTCGCGTCAGCGCAAGATAGAATTTGGCCCATTGAACAACTGGATACTCCGCAAGATGGAAGAGTCTATGCGTGATGGTACGGATTTCAACGTCTTCCAATCCAAGGGCAGTGTGCGACGCGGTATCGTGGATTTTGTCCGCAGCTTTTTTGATGAAGGCTTTGCCGAGTATGGCAAGGCGATGAGCCGGTGGCTGGAGCAAGACAACGCCATACGAGATTTCAGAAAAGCCCTGGACGACAAAACGAAGAACATCAAGGCGCAACTGGCCGCGCTGATGGATGCGGCACGAGATGCTGTGGGTGTGCGCAAGCTCAAGAGCGTTCCATCCAATATTTTGAAGAGCGATGAGGAGCCGAGTGTCGGCTCCAAATACTATGAGCGTGCGGTGGATGCTGCTTTCAATGATGAGCCTTTCGGCTCGGCGGATATTTTTAGTAAGGATACGCCTACTCCGGCCGAGGCGCAGACAATTCTGGCTGCACTCAACTCTTATGCCAAGATTTGGGCTGATATCAAGACCCTTGAGGCGGTGCGAAAATATATAGGTATGTATGGGTTGTATAAGCTGGTGCTGGATCGCGTCGAGCAGTGGCGCCGAGACAACAATGTCCTGCTGCTTAGCGATGCAGCCGACCTTATAAGCCGATTTGTAACGCAAGACGATGTACCCTTTATGTACGAACGTATGGGCATCGACTTGCGGCACTTCCTGATAGACGAGTTTCAGGACACCTCGCGTCTGCAATGGAACAACTTCCGCCCGCTGCTGTCCAACAGCCTTGCTTCGGGATATGACAACCTTATTATCGGCGACGAAAAGCAGTCGATATACCGATTTCGCAATTCTGATTCATCGCTGCTGCAGCACGAAGTCGCTGACGAATTCCCCGATGACTACCAACTCAAGGGCATCAACCCCGGCGAGAATACCAATCATCGCAGTGCCGTCGAAATCGTGCGTTTCAACAATACGCTGTTCCATTATATCGCCAAGGAACTGACGTTACCCGATGGGTCACATTTTGACAGCTTCGGCAATGTCATACAGGACATTCCGGGACGTCATCGCGACCTGCATGGTGCCGTGCGCATCCATATTCCGCCAAAAAAGGAAAAAGCCGCAGCGGATGCGGACAACGCAGCGGATGCGGACGAGGATGAAGTCATAGAGGCTGCAATGATCAAAAATATACGCCGCCAGCACGATGAGAGCGGATACCGCTGGGGCGATATTGCCGTGCTTACCGATACAAATAAGCAAGCGTCGGGATGCGTTGCTGCACTTATCGAAGCGGGCATCCCGGTGATGTCTGCCGATGCGCTTGAGATTGACAATGCCCGAAGCGTAACCCTCGTCATAGGCATTATTCGCCTGATTGCCAACCTGTGGAATATAGCCGATGAAGCCGTAGGCAAGGATAAAAAGTCGCAACGTGTGCGAGCTTCGATGATGCTGTGCCATTTCGAGTTAACTCTGTTCCGTAATAGTATGAGCGGCAAAGGTACTGCGGATGATGAGGTATTTGTGAAAACCATTGAGGAGGTTATGAACGACCTGGCCGAAAATCATTTGGACGATGACTTTCGCAAGCAATTGGAACATATCGTGTCGCTGCATCCGTCGACACTGATGTCCTTGGCGGATATGATTATAGCCACCTTCGTGCCGCAAGAGATGGCACAGCGCGAAATGGTCTACCTGAGTGCCCTGTCGGATACGCTGATGGACTACTCGAACCTGTATGGCAATGATATTTACGAATTCTTGAATTGGTGGGATCGACAAGGCAAACACCCCACCATCAAAGCCTCGGGCGAAACGGACGCCGTCAATGTCGTCACCATACACTCGGCCAAAGGCTTGCAATACCCATGCGTGCATCTGCCGTATATGGACTTCAATCTTATCGATGGCAAAAAAGTCGAGAGCGAATGGGTGACATCGGACGCACTCGAAGGGCTGATCCCGGACGCGGTTCGGCCTCCGGCAGTGTTTATTCGCTATGGCAAGGAGATGGCAGACTATAATACGCGCTTCAATGATGCCTATATGAATAATTGTAGCGCCAAAGCCACCGACAGCATCAATAAGGCTTACGTAGCCCTTACGCGTCCCGAGCGCGAATTGGATATATATGTGAGCGAAAAATCATCGCAAGCCCTGTCGCGCGATGAGGAGACGGGCGCTATCGTTGCCGGCGATTTAGAGTCCGGGAAGCCGTTTGATGTCATCTTGGTCAATGCTGTCGCCGCCATTGCCGGCAATACGCCCGTGCCCGAAGGTTATGAAGGCCGCGACCAGGCGGTCACCGAGCCGCTGGCCGAGCATTTTGAGAGCGCCACCGAGTATGTCTACGGCGTCGACACGCATCCCGAGTATGATGTGGACGCCAAGGATGATACGGCCGAGGATCTGTATTACGGCACGTACATACGCGATGACACGGCCATAGTGACACGCGTGGACGCAATTACGCGCATAGACGATGGCGAAGAAAGCTTCGATGACGAAGATGACGAGCCTACGCCGCCCGAGGCACATATTCTGGTGGACGGAATATACGAAAGCGAGGAGATACGCCAAGCCGCCATACGCGGCAAAGTGCTGCACGAAGTCCTCAGTGGTATACGACGTCCCGAGGACGTGGACGATGACGAAGTGGTGGTGCCGCTGTGTCGCTGTGCCAGTGCACATTACCTGCATCATACGCACGATTACAAGGCCTATTTGGACGATTTGCGAGCCTTGTTCGGCGATAGCGGTGTCAATGACGCCGAACTGCGCCGCTGGTTTGTAGAGACGGACGACAGTATGGAGGAACAGCCGATATTTGTGCCGCCCGTGCATCCCGAGGACGAGGACGACTTCGGCCGCCTGCTGCGTCCGGACCGCGTGGTGATACACGAAGGCGTTATGGAAGTCGTCGACTTCAAATTCACTACCCAAGAATACCGCAGCCACCATCGACAAGTCCGCGAATATTGCCACATCCTGCACCAAATATACCCCGAATATCCCATCAAAGGATACCTGTGGTATCTGGACCGCCACACCGTAGTCCCCGTGCATTTGGAGTTCTGACGAGAAATATGTGTTTCTTAATCAGAATGGTTTTGTTAATCACTTTACTTATATATAAACGCTGATATGAAAGATATTGCCATTAGACTGGGTTCTGTAAACGATAGTTACGAACACCTACGTTCTCTTACTGAGAAAAAAGCACGAGGCCTTGTAGAGAAGATTGATCTTGACAAAGGAGAAACGGTAGAGGTCCCTGTGTGGACTGCCGACATTCCGGAACTCATAGCTGTTGTGACTTTTGAAAGGGATAAAACAGGTGTTGTTGAATACACAATAGATGATACAATGAGTACTCTATAGACGAATAAAACAGTGGCCGTAGAGCGGCTATGGTCATTACGGTAATAGGATTTCACAACGATGGATGCCTCCGGGCACAAAAAAAACGCGTGTTGACGCGTTCGGATTTGTGCGCGGCACATTCCTGTGCCTTGCTGTCCGAGGACGCCCGGATGGCGCCGCTCGGGGTTGCTTTTCGTGGATTTGTTTGTGTTAATTAGTAAAAACTATATCTATATATTACCCTATGAGAAACCATGTATTAGATTTTTCTGATGCAAAGGTAGACAAATGCCGTGAATGCATCCAAATTTTCCGCGTTAAATATTTTTAATTGGGCTTATCGGTGTCATTTTGTCTGCAAAACTGCCGTTTTGACGCCTCCTCGACCTCGGCTGCCGTGCACTCCGAAGCAATAGCAAAGCATTGCATAATCTTTTCGCGGGCCGGGTTATTCATCACGGCCACACATATTGTTGGAAGTCGGTTTGGATGGGGGGGTGGATACAAAAATCGGAAGTATGGGCAAAAAGACAAATAAGAAGGAAGCCGTTCGGCCATTCGGCCTTGGGGCTTCCTTCTTTCTTGTGAGTAGTCTTACCAGGATTCGAACCTAGACAGACAGAACCAAAAACTGTAGTGCTACCATTACACCATAAGACTATCGTAATGCCCAAGCGCGGCGCTCCGCGCCTTAAGCGCTGCAAAGTTACGCATAATTCCCCATTCCCGCAAAATTTTTTCAGAAAAATCCACGGTGTAGAGTCAAGTGGCAAGTGCAAAATTAATGAATCATTTTGTAGAACTCAACTTTTGGAGAGGAAAAGCCTAATTTTTTCTTAGGTCTATCGTTGATCAGATACTGGACTTTGTTCAGTTCTTGCTGTGATATCTTTCTGAAATCAGTGCCCTTAGGGAAAAACTCACGGAAGATTTTATTGGCGTTTTCGACTGCACCTTTTTGCCCGGAGCAATAAGGATCGGCAAAGTATATTTTGCAGTCAAGAGCTTCTGCAATGTCTTCGTGGTCACGGAATTCAAATCCATTGTCTGTCGTAATGGTGAGCACATATTCTTTGTATGGTATCAGAAGGGCGATGACAGCTTTCGAGACATCTTCCGGCTTCTTGGATGGGAGCTTCTTTTGCATAAACATATTTCGGCTGCGTTCTATGACTGTCAGAACAGCACTTTTCTGACCTTTTCCTATTACCAGATCCATTTCCCAATCGCCGAAACGTGTTCCATCTGCCTCTGCGGGGCGGTCGTGAATTGACACCCTGTTAGGTATCAAAGACTTTCCTGCATTTTTATATACTTTAGCCTTATGCCGGCGATACTTCATATGGTGATGGCAATATTTAGCCAGATCCGGACATATTCTAATCTCCTGATAGATACGTTCCTTGGATATCTTGACTCCTCGCTTTTTAAGATAGCCTGAAATCTGTTCGGGCGACCATCGTTTTTCCTTCAACAGCGCTATGGCTCGTTGTAACACTCCGGGCTTGAGAGCACTGTTGTGTACAGCGCGTTCACTTCTTTCCTGAGCCATCTCATTAGCTAATTTCGGATTATAAATC
>ERZ808274.363-NODE-363-length-24228-cov-2.749886_pt1 | contig 24228 bp, 10 predicted proteins | sample MGYA00521277_ERZ808274 | MGnify/ENA primary metagenome ERZ808274 (study PRJEB31516, sample SAMN03275597) | gut metagenome | biome: mammalia-associated habitat; material: feces | host: Papio cynocephalus | place: Kenya | collected 2012-07-28 ... | reverse complement strand
GTTCCGTCAGCTGGCTGGCGGTAAAGGATGTTGGCGTTGCCCGCCGACTTTTCCCATCCGGCAGCGTTGTTCTTGATCTGGTAAGTGCCGTCGTCAAGAGCAATGATGATACACTTGGCAGCGGACGACAACGGAGAGACAACCGCTTGGGTGCCCCAAGCTTCGCCACCTCCAAGGAAACGCCCGGTAGCCACATTCTGCACATAGACAGTGTCTCCCGGTTTGAGTGCGACTGGATTGATGTTTACCGTCCAGTCGGCAGCCCATGCTGTCAACGCCGTCAGCATCGTGACAAGCAACGTCGACATAAAGCGTAAACTTTGTTTCATAAGCTTTAGTGAAAAATATTAAGTTAAACCAAAAATATCGTTTCGAGCAAATTCATTAGTAGTCATACATGATCCTTTCCTTCCATCCTTCGTTTCTCCACCCTCTTACCTTCTATAAATATAAAAGGTGGATACACCAAGCCGCCAACCGTCTTCGGCCTTTCTGCAGGCTTCGAACCCCGATGCGCGTTTTTCTTCTCATCTTTTGTCCCCTTTCATTTATTTTGTTGTCAAAGCAACGCTCATCCGCACATGCTTACATGGCCATGCGCCTCACATACTCTCTCACCTCCTGGCGCGAGCGGTAAAGCCGAGATTCTACGGCACGATAGCTCAACGAAAGTGTCTGGGCAATTTCCTCATTACTCTTGTCGGCATAATGGCTCAACATGTAAATCTGCCGATTGGCAGGCGCCATTCGATCAAGCGCCGTCTGCTCAAGCGCAAAGAGCTCCTTGAGCAACACCCTCTCATCTGACTGGCACGAATCAAAGACTTCGGCCGTCACAGTCTCCGTGAAACGCTTGCGGATGGCAGCGCGACGACGAAGATAGTCGGTGCGCAGATGATAGGCAATCGTTGCCGTCATCCCCTCAATGGTTTCCGGCATCAACAGATCTATTGACATCAGACGCTCAAAGACATTCTGCGCGAGATCCTCACAGTCGGCCTCACACAGACATGCCTGCCGGAAGATGGCGATAACGGCATCCCACATCTTACGGTATGTCTGGTCTATCAGTTGTATCCTGCTTGTTGCTGGGTTCATTGAGCTGAATGTTTAGGTGCGGTGGGGGTTAAGGTTCCCACTCGGAGTATGCTTAGTTCGTTGCAAGTGCAAATATAGACAAAAATTAAATGATGCCAACACAATTTTCCAAAAATGTTTCAATTTTAACATTTTGCACGCACACAGACAAAGGAGGCCCCCCGAGGTATTGTCCTCGGAAGCCCTCCCTGTGTGCGTTCTCACCCCAAGCGTCCTCTCCGCTCCGGAAAGGTGAGAACCTCAGAAAGCAAGATTACTTGACCACGATCTTCTTGGTGACAACCTTACCCTCGGCAGTCTTGCCACGCACAATGTTAAGTCCCTTCTGCAGGCCATTGACACGGCGACCGTCGACGGTGTAGACCTCATTGAAGTTGACGTTGTCGTTGTTCTCAAGATCGCGGACACCCGTGGTGCCAGCATACTGGCTGTCCTTGCCGTGGTAGTAGAGTTCCCAGTTAGAGACCACGAGCCAGTCATTCGGTCTGTTGGCTGTATTCTTGAAGCCCAAGCGGAGCAGTCCATTGGAACCCACATAGGTGTAGAAAGTCTGCACGGGATAGTAGTTCATTTGGAACTGGTACTCAGCAGCCTCGCGGTTGTTGGCGAAGTGGTACGTGACAGGCTCCAGTTCGCCGGTAGTCTCATTCAGCACCGAGTCGACCATGTCGCTGTAGCCTCCCATGGTCCAGCTATAGGTGTCAGGATCATACTTAGAGCACCAGTAGCTTGGCGTGATGCTGTCCCAGTTGGCATAGATAGTGGCGCGCTCGCCATAGTTCTCGATGGAGTCACCCAGCAGGTCGTTCCAAGCCTCGTCAGCGCTGACGGGACGGAAGAGGCTCTGCACACGCACCTCATAGACACCCTCGGGCAGGCCCTCGATGTCCTGATGCACATCAGCTGTAGCACTCCAAATTTCCATGGTGTTGTACTGAACGCCCGGTACGCCATCACCCGAAATCTTGTTGACCGTCCAACCGTCCTGCTTCTCATAAGTGGGATTCATGATCCAGTTGGTGTACTTAGAAGGATTGGCATCAGAACCCGGCTGAATCATAAGAGCCTTACGGGCAAGGAGCATCTCCTTCTGCTTGGCGGGGATGTCAGCCACCTCGATGGTGCCATTCTCCAGCATGTCACTCACCTCATTCAAGAGGTTGGTGGCCTGTGTGCGCGATTCGGCGGAAGCCTGCGTGGCATCGTCGAGCTGAGTCTTCAGCGAGTCATAGGAAGCAGCGAGCTGCTTGTAAGCAGCGATGGAAGCCTTGGAGGCATCCTCCGCATCAGAAATGGCCGTGAAGGCAGCCATCATGGCGTCACCATCCGCATTGTCGATGGCGGTTTGCGCGTCAGCGACGGCCTTGTTGAGGGCGGCCTTGTCGCTGGCAACCATTCTCTGGCTCAAGAATTCACTGTTGGCCTCGTTCATCTTGTTCACGAGGACAGGGTTGATATAGGTGGGATCATTACCCAGATACTCCAGGCGGAAGTCGCGGAAGATCACCCAGCTGCCCTCGTTATGATTCTCAATCTTGAAGCCGATAGGCATGGCGCCGCCTTCCTCGGTCACAACGCCGTAGACGACATTGCGATAGTTGTTGTCGTAAGAGGGATCTTGAGCAGCGTCAACACTACCGTTGAAGGCCACATAAGCCTCATCCATGGTATTGGGAATATAGAGAGGATCGCTATCAGTGCCGACGTTCACCCAGTTGTTCTCACGTGACATGGAAGTGACACTCTCGGGGAAAGTGCAAGCATAGATACTCTTGACGCTCTGCTGGGTCTTACCCATATAGATATAAGCGCGTGTCAAGGAATCGCCATTCTGGTAAGCCTGGTATCCGTCTGCCGAAGCCCATCCTGAACGATAGAAAGCCTGGATGGACAAGCGATAAGCGCCCTTCTGCAGACCATTGAGGTCCTGATGGATGTTGCAATCCTGGTTGTAGACCTCAGCAAGACGCGTGTCGGTGATCCAGCCGGCACCGATAACCTCGGCACCAATCCAGTTTTCCTTGCTTTGGGGCTGTTGATAGTTGTTCTCCGCCTTCTCGTCATTGAAGGTGGGGTTCTTGATCAGGAAGGTCACATCGTCACCCACCTCATAGCTTCCCTTCTGGCACTTGTCGAGGGTTGTCTGGATGTTCTCAATCATGGCCAGCACCTCTTCAGTGCTTGCTGTCAGGGCATCCAACATCTCGTCAGCCTGAGCGCAGAGTTCGTGCACGGGCTCACCATTGTTGAGCTGCCAGGCTGCCTCGTCAGCAGAAGAGGAAACATCGGCGAGCTTTTCCCACGCAGCCACATTGGCCTTAAGCTTCTCGAGCAAGTCAGCACCCTTCACATAACATTCAGACGCTTCCTGCTTGGAAGCAGTGGACACGCCCGTGTTGAGCACCGTCTCACACTCCGTCATGAGGCTGGCCGTGTAGCGGTTGCCCTCATCATCCTTGATGGCATTGAGCTGGTCAAGAAGGCTCTGGTTGACATAATGGAAGGTCTCGACACCCTGGCCCAGACTCTCAATCTTGAACTCACGCCAAACGGTCCAACCGTCACCCGTGGAAGGCTCAGAGGACAGTCCAATCGCGATGTCGGTTGTCTCGGGCAACACGACCGTGATGACATTGGTGCCATTGGTCACACCATCACCATCGTCATCCTGGTTGAACCAAGCGGCTGCTTGCGCACGGGAATTCACCTTGTCGGAGCCCACCGTCGCGATGTCGATTGTATCTGATCCGACATAGAACTTACCGTGCATGTCGGTACGTGTCAGTGCAATGGTAGTGAACTTGTATACTCCTGCCGGCAGGTCTCTGACCGTGTAATTGAGCGAGAAGCCCTTTTTCTGCCAGAACTCGCCCACGCCATCGGACGTATCGCCTGTCTGTCCTGCAGAACCATCGGGTTGGGTGACCGTCCAGCCAGTGGGCGTGCCCTTGGCGACAGGTGTCGGATTGGAGATGTACTTACTTGTGATGTTCATCGGATGAGTCGGTGAGGCAGCCTGCTCAAGCACGTCTGCCAGACGCTCAATTTCCGCATTCACCTCCTCAGCCGTGGCATTGGGATTGGCCAACAAGGCGGCCGACGCAGAGACGTCCACACCTGCGGCTTCTATCTCGAGCATGTTCTTGTATAACCTACCCTTGGCCTGGACGATGTTGGCCGGGAAGAACTGGAACTGACAGTTAGCTGCCGAGTCAGCGTAGGACACGTCATAATAGAGACCCCATGTGACACCGTCCACAGCCTTGTTGCTCTTGTGGGTACGATTGACACCAAGGAACTCTCCGGCTACATACCCCAACAGAGAATCCGTGGATGACGACGTCTCCGTGATTTGGTATTCCTCAAGATTGGGCACTTGGAACGTGTAGGTGTTAGTCCCCACAGACGCGATGCTCCACTTTGACGCAGCGAGCGACCAGGCGGTGCTGTAGTCAACGAAGCACGCTTTCACGCCAGCGCCAACGGTGCCCTCAAGAGGCTGGCGATACATCATGTTGGGATTGGTCTCATTCCACCCCGCAGCATTATTGTTAATTTGGTAGGTTCCATCACCCATGTCCACGATGATGCATCGTGCTGCTGAGGAAATGGAGCCTAAGACAGCTTGTGTTCCCCAAGCCTCGCCACCCGTGAGGTAGCGTCCCGTTCCCACGTTCTGGATGCAGACCGTGTCGCCTGGGCTGAGCGCCACTGGATTGATGTTGACCTTCCAGTCGGCCGCTCCTGCAGACAATGCTGTGGCCGAGGCGGCGAGCAACATTGACATAAAGCGAATTGTTTGTTTCATAAGCTTTAATTTAATTTTTAGATAATTGACAAGGTTAGCTGTTTTGCTACTTCGAACTAAGTTTACGTGGTGCAAATATAGAGAATTATGGTGCTTTCCCAAGCGCTGAAATGTCTCATAAAGGTATCATCCACGTTTCATCAGCCAAAAAAAAGCAGCTTTCATGAAAATCACTCGCACATCAACTACATTAGACGGGAAAAGACCATCAGAATCATTGGGGAAGGAAAAAAGAAAGCCCCCGAAGAGCATGCAATGCATCTCCTCGGGGACTTTCATATTATGTATGGCCTGCTACCAGTCGTTTTTACCAACGACCATCAGAAGGCGACAGGGTCAAAATGCTTACTTGACCACAATCTTCTTGGTAACAATCTTGCCATCGGCAGTCTTGCGTTCAAGCCCTTCTGCAGGCCGTTGACACGGCGACCGTCGACGGTGTAGACCTCATTGAAGTTGACACTTGCGTTGCTGTCGATATCACGGATGCCAGTGGTACCAGCATACTGGCTGTCCTTACCGTGGTAGTAGAGCTCCCAGTTGGAGACTACGAACCAGTCTTGAACCTTATGGGCAGTGTTCTTGAAGCCAAGGCGAAGAAGACCGTTGGAACCCACATAAGTATAGAAGCTCTGCACAGGATAGTAGTTCATCTGGAACTGATACTCAGCAGCCTGACGGTCGTTGGGGAAGTGATAGGTCATAGCAGTGCCCTCAATGGTATCGCCATTGGCATCAAGCTCAGCATAGGCCATATCACTGTAACCACCTGTAGTCCAGCTATAGGTGTCAGGATCATACTTAGAGCACCAGTAGCTAGGTGCGATGCTGTCCCAGTTGGCATAGATAGTGGCGCGCTCGCCATAGTTCTCGATAGAGTCGCCCAGCAGGTCGTTCCAAGCCTCGTCAGCACTGACGGGACGGAAGAGGCTCTGCACACGCACCTCATAGACACCCTCGGGCAGGCCCTCGATGTCCTGGTGAACATCAGCAGTAGCGTTCCAAATCTCCATGGTGTTGTACTGGATGCCAGGAGTGCCGTCGCCAGCAGTCTTCTCGACCACCCAGCCATCCTGCTTACCGTAGGTCGGGTTCTGAATCCAGTTGGTGTACTTAGAAGGCTCAGCGTCAGAGCCCGGCTGAATCATGAGGGCCTTGCGAACAGCCTTCATCTCCTCCTGCTTGGCGGGGATGTCAGCCACGGCGATGGTGCCGTTGTCAAGCATATCCTTCACCTCGTTGATGAGGTTTTCCGCAGCGGCGCGAGTCTCGGCAGAAGCCTTATCAGAAGCGTCGTACTGAGCAGTCAGTGAGTCGTAAGAAGCAGTGAGCTGAGCATAAGCGTTGATAGACGTTGTGGCGTTAGCCTCAGCATCAGCAATGGCTGTGAAGGCAGTCATCATGGCATCGCCATCATTGGCGTCGAGCGCAGTCTGACCCGCAGCGATAGCTGTGGTGAGGGCAGCCTTGTCATTGGCAGCCATCTTCTTGCCAACATAGTCATTGTTGGCCTCATTGATCTTGTTCACAAGCACAGGCTTGATGTAGACAGGATCATTGCCCAGATACTCCAGACGGAAGTCGCGGAAGATCACCCAGCTGGCTGAGACATGATTCTCAATCTTGAATCCGATAGGCATGGAACCACCATTCTCAGTGACAACACCATAAACAATGTTGCGATAGTTGTTGTCGTAAGCGGGATCCTGGTCGCCATCATAGCTGCCGTTCATGGCAGTGAAGGCCTCGTCCATCGTGTTAGGCACATATGCGGCGTTGTCGCCACCCACGTTGACCCAGTGGTTCTCACGAGAGACAGAAGTGATGCTCTCGGGGAAAGTGCAAGCATAGATACTCTTCACACTCTGCTGGGTCTTACCCATGTAGATGTAAGCCTGCGTGAGCGTATCGCCATTCAGATAGTTCTGATAGCCCTCGGCAGAAGAATTGCCGGGACGGTAGAAGGCCTGGATAGACAAGCGGTAAGCGCCCTTCTTCAGACCCTTGAGGTCCTGATGGATGTTGCAGTCCTGGTCATAGACCTCTGCCAGACGAGTATCAGTGATCCAACCGGCACCAATCACATTGGCACCGACCCAACCGGTCTTGAGCTGGGGCTGGGTGTAGGAAGGTGCGACACTCTCATCGTTGAATGTGGGGTTCTCGATAAGGTTGGTCACGTCGTCGCCCACCTGATAAGAATTGAGCTTGGCATCCCGCAGGGCATCGGCAATCTTCTGGATCATCGCCAACAACTCTTCTGTGGAAGCCTCACGAGCTTCGTGCATGGCATTTCCCTCATCGGAAGCTTCCATCAAGCCTTCCTGGTCAGAATAATTGTCATAGTACTGTTGCTCAGCATCAGCAGCATCATTGTAGAGCTTGATGTAAGCAGCCACATTCTGCTGCAGGTCAGCCAGGCCAGTCAATGCTTTCTGATAAGCCGCGTAAGACACAGCCTTGTCAGTGGCATCGATGCCCTCCTGGGCTGCTGCCTTTGCTTTATCATACACCGACTGCGTGTATGCAAAAGCTTGGTCGTCGTCAGGATTCTCGATAGCCTTTTCAATGTCGGCCAAGACGCTCTTGCTGAGGTAACGATAGCTCTCAATGCCATTGCCAAGGTATTCCAGCTTTGCGTTGTCGATACCCATCCAGTTGGCGAGCAGTGTATCCTGTGCAAGGCCGATCTGGATAGTATCAGTACCCTCAAGGTTGACAACCATCGAGTATGCGCGAGGATTGGCACGCGTGAGCAGCGCCTTGATGTCATTGGCATAGACATACTGCTTCTGGTTTGTGGCATTGCTCTCGTCAAACGTGTTGACAAAAGCAGAGAGTCCAACCTTATAGACACCCTCTGGCAGCCCCTTCACCGTCTGGTACATATGGCCAGAGATGGGTGAACTCTTCCAGTTCTCATAGAAGTTGCCGGCAAAAGCGCCCTCGTCATTGGCAGCCAAATCAGCTGACATGTTGGTGGCAATAGCCTTGTTCTGCGCAGCTGTAGTTGACGTCCAACCGGAGGTGCTTCCAGCGCTGAAGTCGGCATTGGTAATCATGCTGGACATATCCTGAGGATTGTCGGGAGTGACCACTGAAGAAATCTTCAAGGTGAGCGCCTTGATGGCAGCCTCAACCTCCTCAACAGTAGCCGATGTATTGTTGAATACGGCCGCCTCGGCTGTGACATCCACATCGCGGCTCTCAGCTTCCTCCAGGACAGGCTTCAAAGAGAGCTTGGTTTTCCACACATTGTAGTCGGCCACGGAGACAAAGGCAAACTGGCATCCAGCCTCGTTACCCTCATAAGGCACATCAAAATAGACACCCTTCGTGGCACCATTGGCCTCATCCTTGGCCCAGCCAGATTCATGATTGGTCTGTGTACCTAAGAACAACGTAGCATCAAAGGGGTTGCTTGTGGCGTCCACATCACCAGCGCTCTCTGGCATCTGGAAGCTATACAGGTTGTTACCCAGGCTGGCAATGGCCCATGTGTTAGAGCCGTCGCTACCATCTACGAAACAAGCCTTGACACCCGATCCCACTTTTTGATCACCATAAGTGCGGAAGAGATACTTGCCCGAACGCACAGCGTTCTTCAACTTGTAGACACCGTCTTCAGCTGTGGTGATGACCACCCATTTCTCAGAAGACGTAGCGGCAATGGAAGCCTGGGTTCCCCAAGCCTCACCACCGGCGATAAAGCCTTGTTGGCCGACGTTCCATACGTAGACCGTGTCGGCAGTCGTCGCATCGCTTGCCGCGGGGCTCATGGCTTTGAAGGCCGGTGTGGGAACTACCCAATCAGCAGCCAAAGCTGTGCCACCCCCCAGCATTGCCAATGCGGACAACGCCAAAAAGCGGAAATTTTGCTTCATAAACTTAGTTTTTAGAAAATAAAACATTATTAATAAGTAATTTGCTACTTTCAGTGCCGCAAGCTCCCTCACTCACACAAGGAGGACGGCTGGTTCATTGTCGAATTGTTCTATAGGTGTCGCAAAGATACCTAAAATCTTGATAATCGTCAAGAGAATGAGCAAAAATATCTCATTTTTAACATTTGGATAGATGTCATGATGTTGCGAAAGGCACAACAACACTGTAGCATTACCAAGTTTGGAGAAGAAATGCGTAAATAGAGACAAAAAGTCGAGACGAAAATGTCCCCATCAGTCACGGCTGATGGGGACAAGTTCGCGTGAAGGGTTAACCTTCGGCCAATAAAGCAGTAGCCTTACCTGTAAGGCATAAACCAGTTCTTCTCTTGCGTGAGGTCAATGGCAGGATGCTTGAAGGCAAGCTTCTCAGCCAACCACTGGCCACCATAGTTAGCACCGCCAAACTCAGCAGCGTTCTTATGGCGTGCAATGCGCGTCAAGTCTCCAAAACGGCTTCCCTCGAAAGCAGCCTCAAGAGCATACTCGTCACAGATGAGATCCTCAACGGCATCGATGGCGGCAGGACCATAGAGGAACGTGCTGTCGATAGCCTCGCCGTCATAGTTGCCAAGTTGTCTGCGCTTGTTCAGTATCTCAGTAGCATACTGATAGCCTGAATAAGGTCCTTCGACCGCCTCGCCACAGCCACGAGAATGGATGCCGTAGTTGTAGCTGTAGGAACTCATGCTTGTAGAGCTCAACGAGCGTGAGAAATAAGAGTAGTAAGCCTCTGACAGGAAGGGCACCGTGGTCTCGAGCATGGTGTAGGTCGTGTCACGTACATAACCTGAGACATAATTGCCCAAGGTGTCCGTGGTGTACTCCTCCATTGCCAGCTGGCCGTCGCCGAGGCCATCCTTCAGGATGGCAAAAGCAGCATCGGGATAGCCCATGCGGTTGAGGGCTTCAGCCAAGCGCAGATAGATGACACCCGTACGGTAGATATTGATGTTGCCGCCCTCATACTTGGTCATGAGGAAGAACGTAGAGTCAGTCTTGGTGACAGACTGCAAGGTGCTCTGACGGCGCATGTCGCCCAAACGGACGGAAGACACCGTGTTGTCTTTGGAGCCCTGGGGCTGATAATAATACAGCTGACTGTTGGCAAGATTCAGATAGACCGGTGAAGGGTCAATCTGGCGCTCAAGCACATACTGCGTGGCAGCGTTATAAGATCCTGTACCATTGTTGATGGCAGTTGTGTCGACCGAGGTCGTGTAATAATCCCAGCCGAAGAGCTTCGGCAGGTTGGTTACAGTACCACGAATCTTGTTGACACCCATCGGCACATAAGTGATGACATCCTTGGGGCTGGAAATGCTGAAACAAGAGCTCCAGGAGCTCGAGTAAGAATAGGAACCCGACATATCGCTGGGGAAAGTCTCATTGTTGGGGAAAGTATACCAGCGATTCGGAGTGCTCAAGATCTTTTGGGTAGTAAGCCTGTTGTCACGGATGTAAGTCCAGTAGCTCTTGGCAGCCTTCTCATACTGGTTGGTCTCCAGATACATGTCACCCAGCACCAAGTCCACCGGGAACATCGTCTGCTTGGTAGCGACATTTTTCTGATCGCCCGCATTTGTCTTGCCGGCATCAATCGTTCCGTAAGTCGGAACCGTGATGCCAGAGAACTTCTGCAGTTCAGGAGCCAACGCGTCAACGATGCCTTTCAGATCCTTCTTCTCACCCTTTGAAGCCAACTCAGCTTCAGAGATAGACGTGATAGGATAAGTGAAGAACGGCACGGTGCCATAAGTCTTGGCGAGTTGCATGTAAGCCCAAGCGCGAATGCTGAGTGCCTGCGCATACTCACTGCGGGCCACATAGCGCGAACCGGTCATCAGCGTGGTGTCGCGGTGCGCTACATAGTAGTTGCAGTTGTTGATGACCCGATACCACACATAGGCAGAATCGTACTTGTTGGTGCCGTCATACGAGAAGTTGTAGAGCTGGCGCAAGGCGGTCTCCGTGTATTGATTGGTGGTGGTCAGGTCGCCACGCATCTCACCGACGAGCACATACTGGTCGATGGCCTGCTGCACACCCTTGAGTATGCCCAGGGTGTAGAAGATGGAGTCAGTCTTCTGGTCAAGGGCAGGGTTGAAGATCTGCCTGTTGGAATCCGTCTCCATCATGTCCTGACAGCTGGAGAGAAGCACCGCTGCACAGAGATAGACAGGAAGCAAGGCCAAGCCCAACCCCTTAAATCTGAATGTATGATTGAATGTTTTCATTGTGATGAAATCTTTTTTGTTCATGGAGTTACAGGTTGATGCGGAGACCGAAAGTGAACGTACGGCTCAGCGCCACGTTACCCGGGTCGATGCCCTGATAGAGCACACCATTGGCAGCGGAGAACTCAGGATCACCACCCAGGTAATGGGTGAGTGTGAAGAGGTTGTCGGCCTGTGCCCAGATGCTGAGTCCCTGCAGCCAAGAGAGGTTGACAGGCACCTTGTAGGTGAGGTTCAGCGTCTTCAGGCGGAGATAGCTTCCGTCCTCAATCCAACGGTCGCTGAAACGGCTGTTGCCCATGGCGTCGTTGTAGCTCAAACGAGGCATGTCGGTCTTCTGTCCCTCGTAGCGCCAGCGGTTGTTGACAGCCGTTGTCTGGTTCCAGAAGTTGCTCTCGCCCTCGAGCAAAGAGCGCTGGTAGTTGAACACATCGTTACCGAGACTGTAGTTGAAGCCCAGGCTCAGTGTGAAGTTCTTCCAAGTGACATTGGCAAAGATGTTGCCATAGATGTCCGGATTGGGATTGCCGATGATGGTCTTGTCGGCCTCGCTGATCTGTCCGTCACCGTTGAGGTCCACGAAGTGCACGTCACCAGCGGTAAAGTTCTGCTTGGCACCCGTGGCATCGACCATGTAGAGATAGCCATCCTTGCCTGCAGCCTTGGCCTCAGCATCGCTGGAGAACACGCCTGCAGTCTTGTAGCCGTAGAACACGCCGACAGACTGGCCGATGATGGTGGCGACGTTGTCTGTGCCATAGATGCTTGAGGTGAAACCAGAAGCATTCTGCTTGCCGTCAAGCCACATCTTGGTATCGTTAGGCAACGACTTGATTTTGTTGCTGTAGTGTCCGAGGCTTGCTCCCAGCTCCACATTGAAGTTCTTGGTGACAACGGGCTTACCGCTGAGTGCCACCTCGAAACCGGTGTTGTCGAGCGAACCGCCATTACTCCAATAGTTGTTGATACCGGCGACAGGATTGTCGAAGGTCTTCAGCGTGAGGAGGTTGCTGGTGTGATTCTTGTAGAAGTCGAAGCTCAGGCCGATACGGTTGTCGAAAAGATACGACTGGAAGCCCACGTTGAACTTGCCGGTTTTCTCATACGTAATCTTGTCGTTACCGATGTTGGTGAGCTGTGCATAGTTGGCACGGTTGAGGTAAGTTCCGACGGTGAAAGAGGTACGTGCGGCATAGTTGCTGATGTCGTCGTTACCGCTGATGTCATAGCCGGCGCGGAGCAACAGATAGTTGACGAACGAGTTCTTCGGGAACCAAGACTCATTGGTCATGTTCCACCCCAACTGGATGCTGGGGAAGATGCCCCACTTCACTCCGAAGAGTCCAAGGCCCTCAGAGTTCTCGCCAAAGCGGCTGCTGGTCTCGGCGGTCAGCGTTGCATTGACAAAGTAACGGTTGCGGTAGTTGTAGTCAACATTGGCGTACCACGAAGCCGACTTCCATGTGTCATCCACACCGGTAGCCTCCGTGTATGTCATGTTGGCCGAGATGTTCGGCTGCTTGTCGCTACCACCCGTTGAGTACTGACCAGTAGGATCGTTGGTGTCGTAAGCAAATGACGTATAGCGGAAACCACCATAGATGTCAAGGAAATGGGCACCGAACTGCTTGGTCCACTGCAGCCGCGTGTCGCTCATGATGCTGGTCTGCTTGGCAAAAGCCGACTTACTCATGTTCTGCACGCGTCCCAGTCCCTCAATCAGGAAGGTAGGCATGCCGTTGATAGGACGGTAGTAGCGCTGCGAGATACGGTCAAGCGTGTAGTTGAACGTCTCGGTCAACTTCAAGCTCTTGCTGAACTCATAGGTCGGTGCGATGACAGCATAGAACTGGGTGTTTTCCACGCGATTCTTGTTGATGGCATCGCCATTGGCCAAGAGAGCGGTGGGATTACCCAGCGTCAGGTTCTCGTCGATACCCGTCAGGAAGTTGTCTGCGGGCGCCAGCGTGTTAGACAGGGTACCATTGCTGTTGTACGTGTAAGGACTCAAGATGGGCGACTTGATCAGTCCCAGGAACGTAGGAGAAGAAACGGGAGCCGTTGTCAAGTCCTCGGCAGCACCATTGTCAAACACGTTGCGGTTGATCTTCGCAAAGGCCATGTCAAAACGCGTAGTGAGGTGGCGGATGACATTGATGTCCGTGTTGAAGCGGACATTCAAGCGGTTGAAGCCGTTCTTGCGAGCAGTGCTCTGCGCATCGGTATAGCCGAGCGAGAGGTTATACATACCAATGTTATCACCACCCTGCACATTGATGGAGTAGTTCTGCGTCATGGCCGTGTGGTACACCTCCTTCGTCCAATCGGTGTTGTTATGGTACATATTATAATAGTAGCTCGTAGGATCGTCAATCAAGAAGCCGATGTGATCAGGCGTAATCTTGTTGTTGATGTTGGGATAGGTACCGAGCATCTCCGAGGCATAGAGGCGATACTCCGAAGCATTCATCATGTCGGGCAGCTGAGGCACCGTGGTGACCCCCAGTCCGATGTTGGCATCGATGCGTGTTGCCATGGAGTGTCCGCGCTTGGTGGTGATGAGGATGACACCATTGCCACCCTTGGCACCATAGAGCGCCGTACCGTTTTTCAGGACCTGCACCTTGTCGATGTCGTCGGGATTGATATTGAGCAGGAGGTTGTTGTAATCGCCGTAGTGTATCATGTTGCGGGTCGGCATCATGTCACGCACAATGCCATCGACCACAAAGAGCGGCTGTGCATTGGCGTTGAGCGAGTTGATGCCTCGTATGAACATGGCTGCTCCGTAGCCAGGTCCTCCGTTGCGCGAGATGGCGCGCACATCCGCGCCCAACGCGTTCTCCACATCCATATCCACACTTTGCGAGGTGGTATGGTTGACCGTCATTGTACGGTCTGCAAGGATGTCGGTAGAAGTGCCGTACATCGTCTTGAAACGATCGGCCAGCATCTTCACCTTCACACCATCCTGGCTGACAGGCACCTGCTGACTGAGATACTGTGGCGTGTGGACATAAAGGGCCGTGGCAAAGGTAGGCACCTTGATGGTGAACTCACCCTTGTCATTGGTCATGGCCGTATAATGGATGTCGTTGAGTGTCTGCACCTGGACACCAGCCAAGGGCAGTCCCGTTGCAGCGTCGATGACAGTACCCTTGACTTCCATCATGGGATACTTGTCTTTTCTGACGACGGGGGCCTTCTTCTTGACCACGACCGTCTCAGTTCCATCGCCAGAAGTGGCATCATCCTGCGCCATGGCGGGCATGCCCGATGCGGCAGCAAGAAGAATGCTCAAGCAAAGAATATGGTTTCTTTTCATTTTCATTCAGATTTAAAAGTGAGACTTAGTCGAGGTCATGCTGATACTTATAACCCGGATGTTCCTTCAGATATGTGTCGAGTTCCTTCGGTACCAGCATGATGAAGTCGATACGGAGGGTACGGTCGTTCTTACTCGCCGCAGCAGTACCCGTGGCACGGCTGTTGATGCGCAAGTAAGGAGCATACTCTTTCTGCGTGCTGGTGCTGAGACCTGTTCCATAATAGCAGATCGGGAACGAGAAGTCGCCCACATAAACCGTATCCACCTTGTGAATGTCATTCTCGAACGTGGCTGTTGACAGGCGTTTTTCCTGCGGTTTGCCATTCAAGTCATTGTAACCCATGGTCACCTGCACACGATTCGGGCGAACATTCTCCACATAGGTGTTCTTGTTGATGTTCTCCGGGACAAAGCAGATATACACAGCATACTCGGTAGAGCGCACCTCGGGCAGATAGAAGATAGCCTCAGGGTTGGAAGCGGCAGACAACGGCGTTACGGTCAGGTAAGAGCCATTCGATACCGTTCCCTGGATGTCAGGATTCTGCTCAGCCTTTGTGACCGAGTTGCGCGTGGTGGCGCTGGTGTTGTAAGACTTGGCCACACCATACTCGCCCTGAACCTTGATGATGGGGTTCCAGGCAATCCAAGGACGCATGCGCAGGGAGTCGGTCAGCCACATGCTGCCATTACTCTTGTCAATGCGCTTGGCACCTTGGAACAGAGCCGTCGCGTCGTCGCCATAATAGATGTTACCCCTCGTGGTGACGATGGAGTCGGTCTGCAGGTTCTCGCCCGTCTGCAACTCCTTCAGCACCTTGTTATGGTACAAGTTATTGTTGACAAACAAGTCCTTGGCGATCACGAAGTGGATGACGGAGTCGTTGAGCAAGGAGAAGTCAAGGTCACGAGAGCCATTATCATAGTTTTCTGCTTCCGTAGCCTTATTCAAGTTGGTTGCGGGAACCTCCTTGACATAGGTGAACGGTTTGTAGTTGTAGAGCTTCTTGACCTGCTCGTAAGCCTTCTGCCAAGCCTCATTGGTCGGCACAATCATGCTGTAGCTGGAGTCCTCGCGATTGATCAAGGCATTGTGCAGGTAGATGAGCGAATTGCTCTCCACAAACACCGAGTCAAGATAGGTGATACGACCATCCACCACCGGCCCCTTCACACTGTTGGACACGTCAAGTACCTTGCGGTCATAGCTGTGGAAGTAACGGCTGATGGAGTCGATGGGATAAGCTACAGAGTCGAGGCTCTCAAACAGGTTGGCCCTGTAATTGGCCATGCCATTGGTGACATGCAGCACACCATTGGAGGAAGGCACATTGGGAGTGACCAGCTCCACCCCATTGAAGGTGTAAGTACCGTTACCCACAAAGGGCATCATCTTCTTGTTGAGCATTGTCACCAGCTCATTGATGGATCCCGTGGCAGGGAAGTTGAAACGAGCCACGTGGTTTTTGGCGAAATACTCCTTGAGGTTGCTGACCGGCAGTGCGCTCAGCGAGTCATAGTTGAATGTGCCATTGAGCGGTGCCCATACGGTGTAGGTCTGCGTGGTGTTGATGACATCCTCATATCCAGCCTTGTGGATGAGGTCGGCAAACTGGGAGAGATTGGCGTTGGCCTTGATGTTCTCCCAAATGGTCTCTGAGGCCGAACCCGTGACACCATTGTTGTCATAGTGGTCGTCCCAGTCAGAGCAAGCCGTGGTCATGGCCCCCGCTGCAAGGAAGGCCATGGCTACTGCCGCATTTCTGTATATTTTGTTATTTTTCATCAGTTATGTTTTTGAGGCGGTTTAATACATATCCTCCAAGTAACGGGAGTTGTTGTAAACGTATGCCGGAACAATCTCGATATAGTCAAGATAAGGTTGCCACTGGTCGCCCTCCAGCACCGACTTGATGCGGAGCCAGTTGTCACCTTGCTTCAGATTATGACGCGTGACAATACGACGGACGTTGTTGGTCAGCGCACGCATCGGGGTCGTACCAGCCTTCGTTGTGAAGTAGAGCGGTCCGCGCATCCAGCCGAGGTTACGCATGGACTTGTCAGACTCGACACCCAGGTCCTCAAGAAGCGTGTAGAGGCACCAACCCGTGGTCACGTCAGGGGTACCATCCTGGTTCGCGGAGATAGCGATACGCTCGTCCACCGGAATGTCAAGCGCTTCCATCTTCGTGCGGTTGTTGGTGCCTTCACCCAGGTAGAACTGATACATACCACGGTTGCTGTTGGTCGAGAGACCCAAGCGAATCTCATACACACCATCCGAAGGAACTGGCGGCAGACGGAAGGCCACATCGTAAGTGCCCTTACCGTTGAACTCATCGCCCTCATAGTTGAACCAGTTGGTAGAGGCAGGAAGATAAAGCAGACGTGTGTTCTCACCATTGTAAAGCATCAAGTGCTCAGGCGAGAAGTCAGTCGGGATGCGAACGTAATCTCCGTTCAAGTTACCATCCGAACCAGACACACCATTGTTCAGCGCCTTCACCTCAGCGTAAGTAGGACAACGCAACGAGGCCGACATCATCTCTGGGATGAGGGCACAGAAGTCCATGCGGATACGCTCGTTGAGCACGCCCTTGGGCACCCACTCCTCATAGGTCAACATGCCGTTGATGGGATGGATGTAACCGTTCAGCGCCTGGATATTATCCTTCTGGACCTCGATGCCAGCATGGCCATTGACCACCTGGTGCATACTCGTGGAACCGAGACTGGCAACCTGGTCGGTCATGGTGTTATTGGCCTCATAACGGTTGAGGAAGATCTTGCCAGCGCCAGCCTTGGCCGAGCGCAGGGTCTTGATCATCGTCATCGGCAGCATGGTCTCAAAATAGTCGTACAAGGGAACGCTGTTCACCTCATTGTAACTGGTGACCAGCTTGCTATAAGGCACACGGCACTTCACCACATGATAGCGAAGGAACATGTTCAAGCAGTTGTAGGGGCTCTGGTAGTCATCACCCGTGCTCACGCGGACACCCTTGTCACGATAGTAGTCATACCAACCTGAACCGGCGTCGGCACAGTGCTCATAGATGCTGTTGGCATAGCTGATGAGATCCTGCAGGTTGTTGATGCCATTCTCCCTCAGCACCTCGTCGGTCTCAGCGAAGATGGTGTAACCCAAGATTGCTTTCTCCGGGCAATAGAACTTGTACGTGGCCGCATTCGAAGGAACGGTCACATTGCGCTCGATGTCAGAAAGCGAGTCCTCGAGGCCCGTCAAGTCTATGGCCGCTTTCCAAATGGTGAACAAGTCAGGATGAGAGCTCATCTCACCCGTGACCAGCAGGTTACTGCGGCGGATCACATTGTCGATGACATGCACGACACCATTCTCCACCTCGTTGTCCATCTTGGTGATGAGCGAGTAGGCGTTGACCAACGTGTTGCCCGACACAGAGTCGATGCTGGTGTTCACGTCACGGCCCAACATGGTGCGTATGGTCATGCCATTCTGCATGTTGATGGCCATCACCTCTGAAGACGCCAGGTGAAACTTAGCGATATCATTGCAGAGCGAATCGCTCAGGCCCTCCAGGCTTCGCTCCGTCATGCCGTTGTGCTCAATCTTTGCCGACGTGTCGTCATAGAGACTGTCCACATAAGCGGTCACGGCATCGTTGGTCGGCGCGAAGCAGGTGTAAGTACCGTAGGCAGACAGGATCTTGTCCATGCCGGCCCTCTTGAGGATGTAATTGAAATTGCTGAAAGAGTCAGGACGGTTTGCGAGATAGCTCTCCACCGTCTCACCCTTGAAGGTATAGAGATTACCCTCGTCAATGTCCTCCTTACAGCTGGCCACAAAAAGCAGCGTAGGCAACATCAAAAGTGCAGCCAGTCTGCATGCGAACTTATGATATAGTGAAGTGTTCATTGTGTTTAGTTTTTACTTGATGTTTGATTGTCCGAATAGACCGGGTTCTGCTTGAGCAAGCGGTTGACATGCACCTCGCTTCTCAAGATAGGCCAGTACAGGAAAGGCTCCGACTTCATCTTGTAAGCCACAGCGTCACCACCCGTGTCATACTTGCGGATGATGGCACGCGTGAACGCTCTGGGCAGAGACGGCCATGACGAGACATCAGCCATCTTCTGGCGGCTGTTGACACCGTCCATGTGGCGATACGCATAGCGCACGAGATCGAACCAACGCTTACCCTCGAAGCAGAGCTCACGCTCGCGCTCGGCAAGCACCAGCTCTTCCATGCTCGCCTTGGAGTTGAAATCAGAATAGGTCAAGGTGTCCTTGGCATTGGTTGTCATGGAACGCTTGTTGACCACCTGCACGAGATCGAAAGCCTGGCGCAGCACAGCGTCAGAATCTGATGCGGCCAGCTGTACCTGGGCTTCTGCCTTCATGAGCATCACATCGGTGAGACGATACACGATCCAGTTGCGCTGATAGTTGTCGAAGTTGTTGGAGCTCTTCTCCAGACCAACATTTCTGCCTTCGGGCGAAGAGATGTTCGAACCCGTCTTGTCGACATACTTGCGGATCTCCAGTTGCAACGCCTCAGAGCTGTTGGCCAGATAGACATTGTTCCAGAAGCGCAGGTCGTTCTTGCTCGCATAGACCTTCGTGCCGGAAAGCTGGTTGGCATCGTCGTTGACCGAGTTGAAGATTTGCGACGCCTCCACCATACCACTGGCATCGTGGTTGGAAGAAGAACCAGACATATCGTAGTAGTTCTCCAAAGCCGTATTGGAATTGCGGTCACCGTCAAACTGCCACTCGAGGATGCTCTCGGAAGAGTTGTTGCTACCGAAAATGCTTGAGAAAGCAATACGTCCGTCAACGAGATGATAGATGTCCTTGTCAGCACCGCCAACCGAGCCATAGGCGTTGTTGCGGTGGTACTCATCCTTCGAGTTGATGAGCTTGTCGGCATACACAACGCAGTTCTCGTAGTCTTCCTGGCTGTGGTTCATGGAAGCCTTCCAGAGATAGATGTCTGCGAGCAAGGCGTACACGGCATCGCGCGTGAAGTAACCCTGGTTGCGCCAGTTGCTGCTACCGTAAGCCCCTGAGCGCATCACCTTGGTTTCAGCCTCCTTCAGGTCCTGGATGCAATAGTTCAACACGCTATCGGGGCACATCTGCGCCACTTGCATCTGCTGGTCATCGTCCTCATAGCTCTGGGTGGTGTAAGGCACATCACGGAAAGCGCGAACGAGGTAGAAATAGCAGAGTGAGCGCAGGGCCAGCATTTGGCCACGCACCGTCTCATAGTCGCCCTGCGTGAACTCCGGATCCTCGGCCATCACACCCTCAGCGTGATTGAGCACAATGTTGCAACGGTTGATGACGTTATAGAAAGAGCTCCAAGAGTTGTAGCTGTTTGTGGGCAACAGGTTCATGGCCAGCACATTGTCCATGGTGGTGTTGGACAAGCTGGTACGCTTGACCAACTCGTCCGAGCGGAACGCGCCCCAAACGATGGAACGTTCGATGACGTTATAAGAGGTCATGGCGGAATAGGCACCAGTGACCATCTGGTCGACATCCTCCTTCTTTTTCCAGAAGTCCTTGCCAACCGTCTTATCCGTGGGGTAGATGGTCAGGAAGTCGTTGCACGATCCCAACATGAGAACGGCACATGTCCCGAGGACTACCTTTTTTAATATATTATTGACTTTCATAAAGAATATCTGTTTTAGAAACCAACATTAAGGTTGACGGTCACAGACTTACTTCTTGGGGTCTGTGAGCTATCGTATGCGATACCCCATGCGCCAGCAGAGTGCTCGGGGTCTGTTCCGCTGTATTTAGACCAGCAGAGCAGGTTCTGGCCAGAGACGCTGACCTGCAGACGACGGAGCCCCATCTTCTTGAGCAGCTTCTTGTTGAAGTTGTAGACCAACTGCACGTAACTCATACGCACAAAGGATGCGTCCTCCACATAGCGGTCACTGCCGAGGAAGTTGTAACCCGTGTCGTACATGGCACGCGGAATGGTAGTGACATCACCGTTCTTGCGCCAACGGTAGTTGACAGCCGAACTCTGGTTGTAAGCATTGAACATCTCCTCGAGGCTCATCTTGGCGAAATTGACGATGTCGATGCCTGCACGATAGGTGAACGAAGTCTTCAGGCTCCAGTCGCCATAATTGAACTTGAAGCCAAAGCCACCCTGCCACTTCGGGTTGGAGTTGCCGAGGTAGACGATATCCAGCGAGTTGATCTGTCCATCATGGTTGATATCCTCATAGATGGCGTCACCACCCTGGAACTTGTAGGTCGAACTACCGTCATTGAAGTTGTAGACCTGACGGATGGGCAGGCCATTGGAGTTCATCAGCACGTGCCCCTCGTCGTCGATGGCGATAGGAGCCGTCTTGCCCTTGGCAAGGAAGTCGTTGTTGATGTAATCGCGGAACTGCTCGGTCGACCATCCGTTGCGCTCCTTCATGTTCTCCAGGTACTCATAGCTGTACTGGTAGACACCCTTGTAGCGCAGGCCATAGATGGAACCCAACGGGTTACCGACCTGGATACGGTTCAGGTATGAGCCACGGCTTGAGGCATCCCACTCCGAGTTGATGCTCTCAAGGACACTCTCGTCCATATCAAGAATCTTGTTGAAGTTCTGCGAGACATTGAAGTTGGCATCCATCGTGAACTTGCCAATACGCACGAACTTGTTGAGCTGTACATTGAGCTCCCATCCCTTGTTCTCCATGTCACCCACATTGGTGTAAGCCAAGCTTGAGAAGCCGGTAGAGGAAGGAATGGACACGTTGCGCATCAGCAGGTTGCGGGTCTTCTTGTAATAGTAGTTGAAGTCACCGTCAATCAGACCGTTGAAGAAACCGAAGTCACCACCGAGGTTGATCTGCGTGGTGCGCTCCCACTGCAGCTTGTTGAGCTGCAAGCCCTCAAGGTAAGCCGATGCGTCAGCGTCGTTCTGACCATAGACACCACTCACGGCGTAACGGGCATACTGCAGATACTCAGAACCCGGCTGGTTACCCACGATACCCCAAGAGGGACGGAAGGACAACATCGACAGCCATGAGTGAGCCCACTTCATGAACGGCTCATCGGAGATGTTCCAACGACCGGACAAGCCAGGGAAGTAACCCCACTTCTTGGAGTCACCAAACTTGGTAGTACCATCGGCACGGAGCGAGAAGTCCATGGCGTAGCGACCCTTATAAGAAAGGTGGCCGCTGTAAAGAGCCGACATTGAGCGCCACTCACCATTGCCCGTGCTCATGCTTCCGGGACGGATGTTGGTGGTGGAAGAGTTGATGCCGTTCGGCGTGTTGTAAGACACGACCGACTGGTTGTTGTTGTTACCGACCGACATCTCACCGCGGAGCATCATCGTCAGGTACCAGTCCTCATTCTTGAAATGCGGCGTGAACGTGAACGTGTGCTTCGTGTTGAGGTTCAGCGAGTTGTAATCATAGCTTTCATAGCGGTTGTAATTGCCTGCCTGCCATGCCGCATCACTCAAAGAGGACGGGATAACCAGCGAAGCGGGCCAGTACTTAGGCGTGCTCGAAGAGTAGAGATCCATGTAGAGCAAGCCCGTGTAGCGCAGGCGCGTCTTGGAGTCGTCGGTGCCGAGCAAGTCATAGTCAATACGGAACTCAGGCGAGATACGGTAAGTCTTCTCGTCACGCCAAGCCTGGCGTGCGATGGCCACCGGGTTACCAAGGCTACGGATGTCACGCAGCTCATAGGAAGAGGTACCAGCCACCGTGGAGCCGGCGCCGGAAGCACCACCCGGGAGCATGGTGTAATACTCATTGGTGTTGTTGCCCTGTGCGTCCTGACGATAGATGCTCATGTTCGGGCTCATCTTCTGTGCGCGACCGAGGATGTTGTCGTCATAGTTGCGGTGGTTGTTGGTATAGGTCAACGGGAAGGTGACACGGAACGTGATACGGTCACTCACGAAGTAGTCGAGAGCCAGCTTCGTTGAGAAACGGTCGAGCGTCTGCTCGATGATGGTACCATTCTGATGGTCATAACCCGCAGAGATACGGAAGTTGGCCTTCTCACCACCACCAGTGATGGTCAGGTAGTGATACTGGCTGACACCCGTCTGCTGCACAGCATCCACCCAGTCGGTGTTGTTGTTCCAGTTTTCAAACTCAGCCCATGAGCGGTTGTAGTTGATCTCATTGATATTGGTAGTGGCCGTGGCACTCTGCTTGGGGTTGTAGTACATCTCCTTGAGCATCATGGTGTAGTCGTCACCATTCAGCAGGTTGTAACCCTTTGGCTGCCAGGACGTCTGCACACGGAGCGAGTAGTCGACGCGTGTGTTACCGCGGCTACCACGCTTGGTATGGATGGAGATGACACCGTTGGCACCGCGTGAACCCCAGATGGCAGTAGAGGCAGCATCCTTCAGGATGTCGATGCTCTGGATATCAGAAGGGTTCACCGAGAGCAGAGAGGCATAAGTCTCCTCATTGGCGTTGGTGAAGTCAAAGTTGGCATCGGGATTGTCGAAGATCTGGTCATCGACCACAATCAGCGGCTCAGCCGAACCATTAATAGAGGTGACACCACGCAGACGCATGGAGGTACCGGAACCCAGGTTACCCGAGTTGGCCACAATGTCCAGACCGGCGATCTGTCCCTGCAGAGCCTCATCGGCAGACGTGAAGGACAGACCCTCCACCTCGTCCATGTTGAAGTTCTGTGTAGCCATGGAGACCTCATTCTCAGGAATGGCCAGTCCACCATTGCTGAACTTTCTCTTGGCCTTGACGACCACCTCCTTGATGACATTCTGGTCTTCCAGCGTGACCTCGAAGGTAGTTCTCGAGCCAATGGGCAACTTCACGGTCTTGCAACCCACATAAGAGACCTGCAGCTTGTTGGCCGTGTTCTTGATCTCCATAGAGAAGTTACCATTGATATCGGTCACAACAGCCGAGATGATACGCTGGTTGGCATCACGCTCGGTGACGTTCGCTCCCATGATGGGTCCCATGGCATCGCTTACGGTACCCGAGACACGCGTACCCTGGGCCATGGCGAAGGTTGACACCATGGCAAAGAGCACGAGAAGCAGATATTTGATATTATTTGTTTTCATAATCTCTTTTGTGCATTATTTCCTATACATTCTTGCAAGCCTCTTCAGTCCAAGTTTCTGATGGCCAATGAGTTTGCGCTTGGCAGCAGCCGTGCTCCACAGACCGTCATAGCGGTCCGAGTGAGCGTTAGGATTGAGCGGGGTAGTGATCTCGTGCACCACGGCAAAGGATGAAGACAGCAACTGCGTGGCATTGGCAGCCGTGTTGTTGAACACATAGTCGCGAGTCATCAGGTTGACAGCATGTCCTGTGCGATTGCTGACGGTCACTTCCTGTCCGCGGTTGTCGCGCACCTTGAACTCACCGTTGCTACCGCCGAGCACTGTCAGCTTGGTAGAGATGCCCAGCGTGTCGGTGTTGGCCGTGTAGTATTCGCCACCATCGACCTTGTTGTCAGCATAGACGGAATTGTCCTGGAAATGATAACGGATGAAATCGCTGATGGTCTCAATCATCGCATAGACCTTGGCCTGCGCCAGCTTACACTGTTCGGTGGTGTCAGCCTCGTACACACCCGTCTCCTCATCAAGCCACGGTGCGGCCACTTCGCGCACCTTGTCCCATGAAGGCAGTCCCTGCTGGAAAGCCTTGTTCATGGCAGTATTGTCGGGAGCGTAGACCGTGTAGTTGTATCCACTGAAATAGCTAACGTCCTGATCCAGGCCATGATAGCCACCTGCGTCGATGAAGGTGGTGAACTGGCGAATCGGAGCGATAGGTTGCGTGTTT
>ERZ808274.357-NODE-357-length-24642-cov-3.605076_pt1 | contig 24642 bp, 18 predicted proteins | sample MGYA00521277_ERZ808274 | MGnify/ENA primary metagenome ERZ808274 (study PRJEB31516, sample SAMN03275597) | gut metagenome | biome: mammalia-associated habitat; material: feces | host: Papio cynocephalus | place: Kenya | collected 2012-07-28 ... | reverse complement strand
TTGATAGTTGAAAGAAGTTGAGGGTTGAGAGTTAATGGTGGATAGTTGTTGTTGGCAGATAATGCATTAACGGTTGATTAACGGCAATTAGCGGAGAACAATGTTTTTAACGAACATTAGTGGAGGTCTTGCTCAGTTGTTGTTGGAGAATGGAGGGGCTTGTCAGGTAATGCATTAACGGCTGATTAACGGCAATTAATGGAGGCTTTAATGGGCTTTTAGTGGTCATTAATGGAGAACGATAACGGTAATTAACGGAGAACCTATTCCCCCTCTTTGAGGGGGGGAGGGGGAGTCTTTAATATATGAAAAGAAACATAATGCTGATTGTAGTGTTGGGCTTGGCGCTCTATGGTGTCGTGGCAGGTCTTGGGCATTGGGCTTCTTCGGAGGACGATGCGCTTGGCTATAGCACCGAGCGTATGGTGGAGGCGGCATATCATGCCCCTGCCCGCACTGCTTATACACCTTCCGCTGCGGGCAATAGTGCCGTGGCGGTACCGATGTCTGACTCACGGGGCACACTCTTCCGTCACACGTATGTGCCTGCTGCCAACTACACGGTCTCCACGCCCATGCTCAGTGGAGGCTCGTATGCCGCACAAGGTCTGATGCTCACTTTGCAGCAGAGACCGCAGTCGTATGGCGGTTCAGGCTCTGCTACGGGCACATCTTCTTCCACCCGCATGGGAATGGGCAGCGGTTCCACCGGTGGTAGTTCGTATGCGATGGGCGGTTACGCATCTTCGGGCTCCGCATTAGGCGGTACCTATATATCTTCTACTCCTGCAGGGGGAGGCATATCCGTGAATGGCAACATGACAAGCACTTTCTCGCCATCCGTCTATGCCTCCGCCCCTGCTCCTTATGCCTCGTTCAACAATGATTTTGGCACTTGGGGCAATGCCTATAATCCCTTGGATGGTGGTGTCTCTGCTATTGGCGAAGCAATACCTTCTTTGTTAGGGAACATTAGTCGCCGTAACGTTCCTGGCATTGGAGATACAGGTACAGCATGGTGGAACTGGCTTAATGCGAGATACCCTGAAGGAAAAGATGATCTCACGTTGGCAGAGTTGGAGCAACTATATCGGGATATGACCGGAGATAATGATTTCTCGGATACCTATACGTGGCAGCAGTTTCTTGATTGGTTTTATTCCAAACAGGGTACTGACGGCTTTTTGTGGAAACTACCCTTGTCTGATGCGTTGCCTTTTGTTCTTTTATTGGCAGCATTATGGGCAATATGTATCTATAGACGAACCTCGAAATCCTCACAAGTATGAGACATAGGGTCAAGCAAATAGGGTGTGTTGTATTGTTTTCATTACAGTGGCTAGTATTATCAGCGCAGTCTGATATTGCAGGACTTAGTTGTGAAAACCCTTTAGTGCTTACAGATAGTTTTTCAATTTACATTCCTGGTGGTGGCTCTTATTGGTTTACGGCATGGACCTATGATCTGCCGTTGCATACTCGCTACATCATGGAGGGAAATCATCAGGAAGAGGAACCGGTTGCGTATGTGGACTTTACATGTACCTTTGGTGTATATGAAGACCCTAATCTTGCAACGCTTATCAATGATGCTACAGGCTGGGGAGTTCCTGTGCCGATGAAATTTGTGTTTGAACGCGAATATCGCGATGGCAAAACGTACTTTGATGTTGAGGTGTCTGCTTCCTATCGTGAGATGATGATGAATTATGGCATTACCTACAATGTACAAGCCTATGTCAATGTGCAAATTCCACGGTCATGATGGGTGGAATTGGTGCCGGATACTGTTTTTCGCACATGTGTGGAGAATAGCCGTTGGCTGTCTCTCCCTGACGAAGTCGAAGTTTCAGTTCAAACATTGGATAGCACCTATGTCTTGCCAATGTCCGATTGGGTGAATGATTCTATTCGTTTTCGTTGGTTAGGCACTACAACGCCGGTACGAGTATGGGTAGGGGAACAATGTGATTTTGAGTTGAAAACTACAGGTGAAAATTGTGCCCTTGACTATTTTGACCTTTTCCCTAATGCTGGGAATAATGAACACATCAGGGACTATAGTCAAAAAGATATCAATGACTTTATCAAAATGTTCGGAGTTGGTGGCGTGTACTATCTGCGTGTCTCGTCCTCTGAGGTTGCACCGTTCATTATCGAGCCCAAACCTGTTGAAGGTCCGTTGGTATCTGCAATAGAATTGAAACTTGGCAAAGACTATGAAGTGGGCACTCTGGATGTGGAGCAATGTTATTTTTTTCGTAAGACATGGAGAAAACAATCTGTTCGTTTTCGCTCATCAGTGTCAGACTCAGTGTTTGCCTACTTTGGCTCTACACCGGATTTCGCAATCTCTGATGAGGATGAACACTATCTGTCTTGCTTACCGTTCTTGCCTGATGGTGAGACATGGGAATTGTTGCTTTCTTCCAAGGAACTGGCGAACCTTGCGGCAAAAGGTGATATGGAGTTTACATTTGTTCGTTTTAAGGTGGCATCATCTACTACTATCTCGCCTACTATTTGGGAAACAGATGAATGTGAGGCAAATTCATATCAACTCTTGCTTAATGCAAAGCAGGTGCTTCAACCACGTCGGACAACTAATGCTTATCGTATTTGTTATGACCAATGGCAACGGGGGAATGTTAAGTTATATTGGGATGGCATCACAGACCTTTATATCTACTTGTTAGATACGTGTGCAGGGGCGTTAGGACAGCATAAACCTTATACGATATACTACAAAAAGCAGCCCTATGGTGACACTCTCACCATTGATACTGCAATGTGGCACTCTTGGAAAAACAGAGTGGATGAAGGAGGTTGGCTCTATTTCCGTTTCAATAATACCAATGTAGGAGAACTGCAGGTATATCAAACCCCGGTTGATAGTCATAATCCTCCAATGCCACTTCCGTCGGTTGAATATATCTCTGTCTCTATTATATGCACCGATGAGGGTATATCTGTCTGTGTGTGTGAAGAGCAAGACCTTACGTTGTATGATGCACATGGGCAGAGAGTGGATAGTTGGCATCAGCAGGTTGGAACCTCACATTTTATTTCTTGTTCACGGGGAACTACCTATATGTTACAAGGAAATGCCGAGACTATCAAGATTGTACGCTAATTTATGGATAGATGTCTGTGCATATTCTTATTTCTTCTCGCGCCTGTTTTTGTAGGTGCGCAGGGAAAGACTGCACCTATATCAGTAGGTGCACTATCTATAGTGCAGCAACAGGGATATACAGATACCATATTTCATGATCACATAGATCGCACTGCAGATGATTTTGTTATAGTATCACTACTTATATCAGAACCTTCCAAGGGGTTGTTTTCTTGCATGGGGCATACTGCATTTCGCATGCAGTGTCCTTCTTTTGGGTTGGACTATGTGTTTCATTATGTAACAGTGGACATGGATGAAACCCTGAATGAAACAGAAACATATTTGTTAGGGCGTTTCGTGGTACAAATGGTAGCAGACTCATTTGATACTTATGTAGCAAACGGGAAGAATATCCGCCGTGGTGTTACAGAATATCCTCTTTATCTTCCGGCTGTGGATAAGCAGTTTTTATGGAAATTATTAGATAAGGAGATGATGAAAGGCGGCTATATGAAGTATGATTTTTTTCGCGAGGGTTGTGCCATTAAGATGGCACAACTCCTCACACGTGCAGTGGCTCCGAAATCGATTGACTATTCGCTCTGTGACACCCGTCTCCGGCGCCCCAAATTCGAGACATTGTACCGCGCTTTGGCAGATTACCCTTGGTGCCGGTTTGGTATGATGACAGCCTTATATGGACACAATCCCCAAGAGAAATATGATGATTTCTTGTTCTTGCCTTCCGATTTGGCAAAGGCATGGCAAAGTGCTACTATAGATGGGGAGAATATAGCAGGTTGCGGACAAGCAATCACACGCCATTGGTACTATGAGGATAATGTGTGGCTCACTCCTATGCGGGTGGCTTTGCTGCTATTATTGCTTGGCATTATCAATCTTTTTGTCAAACGTCCATATATAAATTGGTTGTTGTTGGCAACACAAGTTTTTATGTCAATAATCATCTTCTGTATTACCATACTAAAATTAAGTGATATTAGTTGGAATTGGCTGTTTGTCCCATTTAACATATTACCGGTTCTTTTTTGGCATTGGCGGCATTACTGGGCTTTGCCGTATGCTATAGTATTGGCAATATGGGTATTGGCTATGTTATTTGTTCCCTCTTGCCTTGTAGATAGTACGCATGTGGTATTGACCATAGCGTTTATACTTGTACTATGTAACAATAGAGGAAATACCTATCAAAATGTTTTGTCGAAAGTGTTATTAAAAAAATAGTTATGAAAAAAATCTTGTAGTACTATTGTTAATGCTGTTTAGTTTGGATAGTGTGAGTGTGTTTTCTCATAGCACCCATTATGTGAAGGTCGTTGCAACTACAACCCCGACTGCAGCAGGACAAGTGTACGTGGGAACTGCTTCAGTGAATAATCCTGATTATAAATCAAATGAGAGTGTTGCTACTGCAAATTGTGGTGCTTCTTCGGACAATGATACAAAAAACTTTTATTTCTATGCTACGACCACCAATCCTGTTTTTTTGTGGGATGGATGGTATGAGGGGACTATTCTTAAAAGTGAAAACCTCTCGTATAATGAGTCATTAATGGTAAAAGGAAGTGAAAGTAACCCTTCTTTATATACACGCACTGCTAAATGGGTACAACCCAAGGTGACAGATGTTGATAACCTGACATTGCAGGAAATTACTGGTCCTACTCAAGTCGTGAGTGGAACAATCAATTTTTCTTTGTCAGAAGATAAAGCAGCATCCAACTATCGCTTGACCATTGCTTCTGATGGTATTGTGGATAATGCGTTTTCGGCAGAGGGCGGTGAATATCAAACAGGCACATACCCTGTTAAAGTTTCTTATCAGCCTCGTAATATTCATGGTACACATACGGCGCAAGTTACACTTACATCATTGTATGGCGGCTCTACTAAGACAGCCACAGTATCTGTTACTGAGAATTATGAGCCTTCATTCTCTTTGGCAGATTATGATTTTCAGGAAGTCTCTATTGCTCAACCACAGACGGCAACAATCGTCCCCAATGGTAAGAATGTTGCTGCAGGAGCAGCAATATGGACCGCGTACATAGATGGTACCGATGCTTCAGCATTTGCCATTATTGGAGCGGGAACTGATGGAGTAGCACACCCGACAGCGGGTGAATGTCAAGTGGTTTTCAGTCCCACAGCGGTGAATGTAAATTATGAAGCCAAGTTGCACCTCTATTGTATGTACATGGATGCTTCACAGAAAGAGATAAAGAGTACTGAACATTCTATCAGATTGTCAGGTAGCGGAGCGCAACCACAAGAAGCCACATTGAGCATTACTCCATCGGGAATGAATACGGGTACTTATGATCCTACCACATCGCAGTACACTTTTCTTGACCAATATGGTACTGTCTCCCAAAGTGCAGGTTTTACAATAGGATTTGCTAATGTGGGGGACCTCCAATACACATGGTCTGACAATGGTGCGGGTGTCTTCTCTTTTGAGAAGGGAACCGCTACCGGAGCATCGCAACCATTATCTATCATAGCACACTGCAGTTCCACTCCAATCTCAATTACTACTTATGAGGCTACGCTTACAGTCTCTGCTTCAAGTACTATTGCAGGAGAGCCTAAAACGCTTACTCAATCTATTCATGTGGCTGTTACTATCAATCCGAAAAAGAAGAATACATTGACGTGGGCGTTGCCGCTATATAGTAATAATCAGTTTCGCCTTGCTTACACAGATAGCAAGGATATCCCTATTTTTCAAGATAGGAATAATATGACAACGCCTATTACTATATCTGCGTCAACGTCCAATGTAGTGGATACTTATTTTACGTTAGATACAGATGATTACACACTGACTGCCATTAAGGAGTATAACAATAGTGGTTTCCGCTTGACTGCCGAACAAGCAGAATCGGATGAATATGAGGCTGCAAAACTTGAAACCCAATTCCGTGTGCGTAAACACGATTGGTCGTTGGTATATCCGTTAGGAGCGGGGACTGCCAACCGCTTGTACAAGAACACATATTATCCTGTTTTTATTTCATCTAATGCAGAGCAGGCAGGAGAGGGACATCTGTTATCTGTAGAGTATGCAAGTAGCAATGTTACAGATGGCACATACAAGCAACAACTCATTCATAACGAGGATGATTCATGGGGAATACAGACGGGAGATACCATATCCCCTGCCATCAAATTCACCATTAAGCAGAATGCTACAGAGAATTTTTATGGCACAACAGGTTCAAGTCCGTCATTTTACATAATTAAAGACCCGATACATGTGCCGGTAGGACCTTCTTGTACTGCAAAAACAGCGGAAGATGGTTCTGGTACTAAAAAGGGGTTGTGGGAAAATAACGCTGATTATATGTATGGCAGTACATACGTTGTGGAAAAATCAGATGCTGAATGGATAGGATATGATTGGGTCGGAGGAAAATGGACAGGTACTTATACCGGCAAAACAGATTGGACTACAGGAACAAATGAAGGACATACCAACGCTTTTGTGTTGTATAGTGGTGGCTATGTTGTATTTCATTTCACAGGGGTACCATTTTATACTTCATTTTGGATGTATTTCCCAACTTCTGTCTCAGAAGGGATAGTGCGCGTGGAGGAGAGTCAGGACGGTAAAACGTGGAGTTCATTAACTGCTACCGCTACCGTGACGAATTATCTTGAAAGTCGAGGCTCAAAGACTTTATGGATGAAACCGTCGAGTCATTATATCCGTTATTCGTATATTGGTACTAACCATGTCGTTATTGCTGGTTCTACCATAGGTGAGCATACGTATGTCCGTACAGATTTTGCACCATGGTATGCAGATAAGCAACGTGTAGATGCAGGCACACAATACAAACTGATAAAAAAACAAGATGGTACATGGGGAACGTTTGATTTTACCATAAAGGCGGCTAACTGGGGACCCAAAGGGGTGCAGTGGGTATCGACAAATCCGGATTTTTCGGTAACGATGGACCAACCTTTTGAGAATGAAAATGGTTTGGATAGTTATGCGGAAAGTACTGCACATGTCGTTTATGTTGGTACAAAGACGATAGATACAACCACTATTATTATTAAAATGACTGATTTTTATGGATGGGCATATAGCAGTAATGATAAAATCAAATTGCGCTCTTTTTCGTTCAAAGTAGCCGCAAAGGGTATAGGTGTTGCTATGCCACAGACAATTACAAATGAGACCAAAACTCAAAAGTATATTACAGGCACAGAAGGTCCTATTCGCAATTATAAGATAGATGCAAATCACCCCTATGGAGATTTGCAGACTACAGAATTTGGCTATTCTCAGGGAAACATAGTTCCTGAGTCAGGATTGCGAGAGCATGATTTTGTGAATTGCTTTGGTAATGACGGATTGCCATTATTTGATGTTCTGTACATATTTGGTACAACGTCTAACTCTGATGGCACTACGGCAAAGTATTCGTCATATTATATTGATGCTAATGGAGATACATTGAGCGTTTTAACGACGGTTCCGTCAATCAGCAATCCAAGTGCGTCTGTTGCTTGTAACGCCATTACTCCATACTACGTATATACAAAGCAGGGTAATGCGTATGTGCTGAGTATGAGTGTGCCCAATGCCAACGTAGCAGAACAGCAGATTCAAATCAAGGCTTCGGGTCAGAAAGTGTATTTCAGCGGGTATTGTCCGGCACTTTCCACTGGTTATAAAAAAGATGAAAATGGGGGCGCTATCTTCGTGCAAGGTCAAGGTGGTGATAAAATAGATTTGTATTTTGAAGATTGTGTCATACGCTCTCGTGCGCATTCAGAACAAGGTCTCAACATCCCTGTGGCAAATGATGATTATTATGGAACATCTTCAACGAAATATCCTCTCAGTTCAGGGAGCACGTTGGTGTTTCAGTGTACCAATAATAATTATTTCAAACCGAGTGTGCACTTCCGAGGAGAGAATGGTTTGCGTAGCACAACAGGAAAGCCACTGCATTATGCCATCAAAAATATTACACATAGTTGCTCTCCTGTGGAGATACTTATCAATAGTGCGGATTCATATACGGAATTGACATTTGATGATATTTGGCCGCTGTCTGCTGATGCAACTGTTACGGAGCGCACCAATGGTTATTTCCGTTTCCAAAAGGCTGGTAACTGCCCATCTGTTGATTTGGGTAATGCAAATACTATCTTAAATTTTGCTGGTGGACGTATAGAATTACAAAATTCAGTGACAGGTTCTAGTCAATACCAAAACACGTTGGCAATATCATATCGCAAGTATAGCAGTTGCTATGGAATAGGAAGTGATAGAGAGGGAGGAACCGTACGTTTTTTAGATGGAACAATAAATACAATGCCCCTCTGCACCAAGGGAAGTACGGGAGAATGTAAAGATTACTATGTGTATGCAGAAACGGATGAGAGTGGTGTAGAGCATATATATGGTTTAGACACAATTATGGTAAATGGCACCGCAAAGTACTATACAAATACTGTTCGCTGTCCGAAAAATACGTATATTATGGAAGGAACTCATAATGTTCCTATTCGTACATGCGATGAGGCTTCTACAGACAATGCTGCCATATCACGAGGCAAAACGCCAACCGATGGTCCAAATGCCGATGGTACAGATGGAGAACCTGTAGGTCGGTTAGATGTGGCTATATCACAGGATGCTGTTGACGGTAAGGGGCTTGCTACGTTTGATTTTCCAGATGATATGGGTAACCCTATCACTAAAGAGACATTATCCGCGTATTATGCCCGCACTGGTAAATCTTACGGGCGTAAGAGTATGGCTCCTGATAAGAATGGCTATATTCATCTGTGGCTGCCATTAAGTTGGTTGGGGCGTGTAGAAACGGAAATGAAAGATATTCAGCAATGGATAGAGTGTCTCACTACAATCAAAGTGGATATGCCGGACCCTACAACAATGAAATGGAATGAACAAACCATTGGGGGAGACAAAACCGTTGATGTGACTAAGGAGACGAAGAATCTGCTCTATTGTGTAATAGACCAATATACAAGTAATGTGATTTATAATGATGGTAGTTATTTTACAGTCCCTGTTAAAAATCCTATGGGTACAGGGTATATTACACAGAAACCTACATATGTTGGGCAGGAATTGCAGAATGAAGTTCAGAATGAAGATTCTTACCAAATAACAGATAGAGTGTACTATATTGCTGCAGTAGCAGCAGACCAATGGATGACTTTTACGCCTCCATTTGATGTTAAGCGTGTTCGAGTATTAGAAGCATATCGTGATAGTTTACTTAGAGAGAAAGCACAAACAGAAGACAGGGAAACAGCCCTCACTATGCAAGCACAGGAAAATGCTAATTTTGCAGGATTTGTGGCAGTGGGAGTGGTGCAGGGGAGTACAGGGCAAAATTTGGATAATTTTGCTGGTGATTTCCTCACTTATGCCTATGGACAGGACACAACGTCAGGAGCATATCCCCATTCTGAAAATTGGCGTACCGTAAATGGTCAAAGAACTTATTTTTATCCGGCAACTTATGGTAGTGCACGAGGGTATACAACAAAATATCGTGGTCTTATGCCTTTGACCAATTTTCAAGGTAACAATTATGATGCTAACTATTTTCTTTACCATTCCAAAGGCAACGAATGGCAATATGACGGAAAGGATAAGTTTACTACAGATTGGGAAATTGTAGTTCCTGACGAAGATGGTGTGCTACTTCATGCTGGTGAGATTTATGCTATGCAATTCCCATATTGTCCAGGGTGTGATGATCCTAATGAACGTGACTATTGGGATTATTGGACGGGCAAGTTCATTATTTTCGAGGGCGATGGTCCGCAAACTATCTTAGGGAAAAATGTACATGAGGCACAATTTGCACCCTATGATGTGGAAAATGTAGGTGTTCTTCGTGGCAATCCTACCTTTGCAGATATGCAGGTGCCGAATTATGAAGGAGTAGAAAGGCAATTGACTAATGCTTTCTTCCACACTTCGGGTACAAGTAAATTCATACCGAGCACGAACAAATCAGTAGGTCTTTTACCTCCAACATCGGTATTCATGTTGGCAAATCCGAACACGAGAACCTTGTCGTCTGTATCAAAACGTATTGTCGCATCTATTTCTGTGGAAATGGGTGAAGTGTCTTATGAGGATATTACAGAAGACCACAGCGGAGTTCCTACCATTGGTGGTAACCATACATTGTTTGTCTCAAGGACAGATGACGGTATCTGTGTCGCCGTACGTACACCGCAATGGGTGCGTGTCTATGCTTCGGATGGTGCCCTCGTCTTCGATGGGCATGTGGAGACTTTGGTAAACGTCACTCTCCTCTCCGCAGGCATCTATGTCATTCGTGGCGAACACGAAGTGCAGAAGATAATGGTGCAATAATCCCGCATCCCGCAAAACCACAGCCGGTGCATGAACGCCGCAGCATGAGCATCAAACTCACGCTGCGGCGTTGGTTATTATCCCAATTGTAGATGCAAAAGGTGCAATAAAGACCACCTTATCTTCTTTTTTGAGGTTTATTTGCGCCTTCATTTGCACATTTGCTGTAAATATATTACCTTTGCAGCACGCTTTCATAATTGAAAGTATGAATCTTTTTTAGGAGGATTGATGATGGGAAAATTATTTGATTCTTTTATGCGTTATTTTGCCTCTACTACTGCCCAACAGCGAAAAGCGGACTGGGAGGAATTGAAGGCATATAATGAGTATGGCCCGATAGTGCTGTCTTCTGATGATATTAAGTACGATTTTTTGTTGAACTTGCCGCAAGAGTTAGAACGCGTAACAGCAGAAGATGAAATGATAGCATGCAGTGAGGATTGTAGTTTGGCAGCATAATACAGCACAGAGATTATGGAAAAAGCATTGTTCTATTTGAAAGATTATTCTTTCGACAAGGTAAGTCTTGATTTGGAAGGACTGAATGGTGAGGAGACGATTGCTTTATCGTTCGATCCCCATGGTACATATAATCGGCAAGATGGCTCTTTCTCTCTGCAGTTTATCTTTACGGCAATGGTCGAAAATAAGGATACCCCTGTGGTGAAAGTTCTTTGTAATGCTGTTTTTCAATTCAAGGACGCTATTCCTTTCACGGACATCCCCGATTATTTTTTCTCCAACAGCATAGCCATATTGTTTCCGTACATTCGGGCAATGGTGAGTACCTTAACTTTGCAGGCTAATGTTAAGCCAATAGTACTGCCAACAATGAACCTTTCCACCCTCAAAGAGCAGTTGCGCAAACAAACTACCATTGTATAGTGCGGAATGGCACGACGGATATTATATCAAACTTTGGACAATAGGGGGAATGCAGATGACGTTGAAAGATGCGCCCCTTATGAATGTACCCGCGAAGATGCATGGTTGGGGAGAGGATTTTATTTCTGGGACACATTTATCGAATTAGCGCATTTGTGGGGAAAATGTTCTTACAAAGATAATTATTATATCTGCTCCGTACCATGTGAGTACAGCGATGATGATATTTTGGATTTAGTAGGCAATACCGAACAAATTTCTGACCTGCGCCGAATAACTATGCTATTAGAAGCAGAGTACGGAAAGCATCTGACAATCCCATTCGTTGTCGCGTATCTTCGAAGCAAAACAACGTTCACATACAAGATGATTCGTGCCGAAAGCCAAGATACGTTCAGTGCCCTTGTATCGTATCGACGGTTCTTTATTGAAGGGCGTCGTCCTTATTTGAATCTGTGTCCTGCTATCCAATGTTGTGTTGTGGATAAATCAATACTCAAGTTACCTGTCAAAATAGTATTCCCACAAGACTACTGCGAAGGGTGTTTTTAGCAGAATCTCGCATTTCCCAGTCTTTGTTTGTTCCCTTTATGCTTGTAGTTATATTGCTTTCTTCTTTCCTGTATCAAATAGATATTTGATTCATGTTTTGTATGTCTTGCTAAAACAAGATATTTGTCGTACCTTTGCACCGTGATTGTGGTTGAAAATGTGAAATTTTAGTGCTTAAAACTGCTTGAAAATGTGAAATTTTGTATGCAAAATCGCTTGAAAATGTGAAATGGCAGGGTTATGAGACGGAAGATATATTCGCAACTGCTTGATTGGAAACGGGATAGACGATGATAGATGGCGTTCTTGGTATGATTATGGAGAACATTGTGGCGCAGATGTTGCTGCGGATAGTGGGGCATTACGTATATTCCGCTGTATATGGCAGGGTTGCTGTAAGGACTTTGTATATTGATTGCAATCAATGATTTTTCTTGCATTTTATTGATTGGAATCGTTGCAAAAAACTGTTTTATGTATTACCTTTGCAGTCGGATTTGGAGACACAGGTGGCTACATTCCGGTTTTGGCACGAACTTTGTCACCAGCCATTTAGGTCATCTCCATGATAGTTAGATAATAGCAGAAAGGACAAGTATTATGAACGAGAACAAGACGACAACTCAGCAGAATACCTCTGTTGAGAAACCAAGAAGAGTAAGCAAGTTTTGGGAAGCATGTCAGAAGTACAAGGATGATTGGATTATTTATGACCCAACCATCTTGGATAGAATATAACAACTTCTACCAAAAGTTTATACCACAATGCGTTATTTATTAGACACTAATATCTTTATTTATGCTGTATTGGAGCGGGATCTGTTGGATGAAGATGTGGATGCTTTGTTGTCAGATTACGACAATCAGTTCTATCTTAGTTCGGAATCTGCAAAGGAACTAATCCTGCTATTTGATCCGTCGGACCATATCATCATCGCACAGGCAATCACAGAGCATATTCCCCTTGTGTCCAGCGACTTGAAATTCCCTCTATATCGCCAACAAGGCTTAAATTTGGTGCTGAACAAGAAATAAATGAGGGATAAAGGTAAGGTTGGATAAAGACAAAATAAAAATAGAGTAGAACAGAATATGGCAAGAACAGAGATTTCGGCGTTGGGTGAGTTCGGATTGATAAAGCACCTGACAGAGGATATAAAGCCGGTGCAACCGAGTACACAAAAGGGCATTGGAGATGATGCTGCAGTATTGAATTTCGGCAGCAAGAGGGTGTTGGTGACATCGGATATGCTGTTGGAGGGTATTCACTTCAACTTGGAGTATGTGCCGCTGAAGCACCTTGGGTATAAGGCAGCAGTCGTGAACTTCTCCGACATCTATGCTATGAATGCTACACCCACACAAATAACGGTGTCGCTGGGTGTCAGCAAGCGTTTCTCGGTGGAAGATATGGAGCAGTTGTATGCCGGTATACGCCTGGCGTGCGAGCGGTACAAGGTGGACTTGGTGGGCGGTGATACGTGTGCCTCCATGACGGGATTGGCTATCTCCGTCACGTGTCTGGGTATGGCGAATGCGCAGGATATCGTGTATCGCAACGGTGCCAAACTGAATGATTTGATTTGCGTGACAGGCAATTTGGGTACGGCATATATGGGGCTGCAATTATTGGAACGTGAGCGTCAGGTGCTGGCAGCCAACGAGAAGGCTACGCCTGCCTTTGAGGGACGTGAGTATCTGTTGGAACGCCAACTCAAACCGGAAGCACGACGCGATATCATAGAGGCATTGCACAAGGCGCATATCAAGCCGACGGCGATGATGGATATCTCGGACGGGTTGAGCAGCGAACTGCTGCATATATGCAGCCAGTCGGGTGTGGGGTGCGCGGTGTATGAGGATAAGTTGCCGATAGACTATCAAGCCGCCGCACTGGCAGAAGAGATGAACCTCAATATCGTGACTTGTGCCCTAAACGGAGGAGAGGATTATGAGTTGCTATTCACTTGTGATATCAATGATTACGAGAAACTGATACCCATAGAAGACGTATATATCATCGGGCATATCACCAAGCCGGAGTTCGGCACCAACCTCATTGGGCGTAACGGTGAGGAAATCACCCTGCGCGCACAGGGGTGGACGGCTTTCCCGAAGTAGTAGAGTATGGCATAAAAAAGAAAGTTGTCTAAATCCGTTAGACAACCTTCTTTTGTGGTACCTCTTGGAGTTGAACCAAGGACACATGGATTTTCAGTCCATTGCTCTACCACCTGAGCTAAGGTACCTTGTGCCTTCCATTCCCATACCCTCATGGGGTCCACTGGCGGAAAGCGGGTGCAAAGGTACTGCTTTTTTTTGAACCTACCAAATATGGGGGCGCTTTTTTTGCTTTTTTTGTTTGGTATGATTTGAAAAAGTCATGTTTTTGTAGTAATTTTGCACGCAGAATGGTTGATATACACCTATTTGCACGGAACTACAGATGATAACGTATGGAACTGCAAGTGATAGCATACGCGCGCAACGGTTTTTCGCAGAAGTTCGGTATCCCGAGGCAGAGTCGGGAGGAGTCTGCCATAGAGACGCGCATCGTGTTTGCACCCGCTTATCGTGTGCGTGAGGCATTGCGCGGGATAGAGTCGTACAGCCATCTGTGGTTATTATGGGGCTTTGACAAGGTGGCTGCGGAGAAAACATGGCATCCTACGGTGCGTCCTCCGCGATTGGGAGGCAACAGACGCATGGGGGTGTTTGCCACCCGTTCCCCGTTTCGCCCGAACCCCATCGGATTGACCAGTGTGCGATTGCTGCGGGTGGAGGAGACGGCAGCCGAAGGGCAGGTGCTGGTAGTGTCTGGGGCAGACCTATTGGATGGCACACCTATATATGATATAAAGCCATATCTGAGTTTCACTGACTGCCACCCTGCGGCATGCAACGGGTTTGCTGAGGAGACAAAAGACTATCGGTTGGAGGTGTATATGGCGGGGAATATGCTGTCGGCTGTCAGGCAAGCGGGATGTCCGTGGGAGGCGATAGAAGAGATATTGTCGCAAGACCCCCGTCCTGCTTATCAGGATGACGGGGAACGAGTGTATCATGTGGACTATGACGGTTGGTCGGTGGCATTCCGTGTACAGGGTGCAACCGTTTGCGTAGAAAAAGTAACACGTAAGGCAGGCTGTTAGGTGCGGGAGTGTAATGACGTGGCACTCTTTTTGTTACACAAGAATTAAGATATTTAAGGTATATGTATATAATGTGTTTCCATAGAGTAAAGATGAGAATGATGATATGGTGCGCGGTGAGCGTGCTGAGTGTATGGTTGCCGAGCGCGTATGCCACCGTTACCACTGTCCCGACCTTTATCCAAAAGGGTTATATGGGTGAGGTAATAGTAGTCTTTAATCCTAACGAGGGCAACAAAGGTATGGCGAATGCCAAGCAGTGCTATGCCCATACGGGTATTACCTACAATGGTAAGTCTTGGCAGAACTGCAGTACGTGGCGCGACGGACTTGACAAGTACAAGATGACGAAGAATGACGAGGGCAACTGGGAACTGCGCATCACTCCGAATATATTTGAATACTATGGTGTGCCTTCTTCTACAGAGGTTACACAACTTTGTTTTGTCTTCAATGACGGCAAAGGTGGTAGCCTTGAGGGCAAGACTGCATCAGGTGGCGACTATTTCGTCAACCTATATGATGCAGGATTGGCATTGGTATGCAGCACCCCTGCCACAGATGTGATGGTAGAGGCGGGAGATGCTGTATTGTTCTCTGCTGCCGCTTCCGAAAATGCTACATTCACCCTTAGTATCAATAGTGAGGTTCGTGCTACAGCCACGGGCACTTCTTTTGAGCATACTGTCACTTTCCCCGATAAGGGCAACTATGATGTTGTCATTACCGCTACCAATGGTACCGACACTCGCTCTGTCACCCGTGCCGTGACCGTGATGGCTGCCACTGTGTGCAAACAACGTCCCGAAGGAATAGAACTCGGGCAGAACTTTGATTCCTCCAATGCTGCCAAGGTTACACTCTGCACCTTTGCCGCAGGCAACAAGCAACCCAATGACCCTTCCGAACTGATACCGGCAAAGGCTGTGTATATCGTTGGGGATTTTAACGGGTGGAAACTGTCCGAGGACTACCAGATGTATCGCGACTCATGCCATTTCTGGCTGCCCATTACCGTAGCCCCCAACGTGGAGTTCAAGTACCAATACCTTGTGGTACGTGCCGACGGCAAGCAGGTCTATCTGAGCGATGCCTTTGCTCCTGTGCAGTATTGGAAAGACAATGCCTATCAGTCTTCCCTGCGCACAGCCCTGCAACCATACAAGTGGGACGATGCCACGCTCAATTTCCGTCGTCCCGACAAGAACAACCTGGTTATCTATGAGATGTGGGTCTATGACTATACCTCCAAGCGTAACTTTGCAGGCGTGATGGAACGCCTTGATTATATACAGCAGTTGGGCGTCAATGCCATTGAGTTTATGCCGGTCTGTGAGTTCGATGGCGATTACAACTGGGGCTACTCGCCCAACCACTACTTTGCCGTGGACACGCAGTACGGCACCCCCGACGAGTTCCGTCAACTTATCGACTCTATCCATGCCCGTGGTATGGCGGTCATCATGGATATGGTCTTCAACCACGCTACGGGCAACAACCCGCAGAACAAGTTATACCCTTACGGAGCCGAACTCGTCTATAACCCTTGGTTCAACGCAGTGGCACCGCACTCCGACAATGTCTATGAGGACTGGAACCACGACTTCCCCGAGACCCGCAAGATGTTCACACGCGCACTCAAATACTGGCTCACCGAATACAAGGTGGACGGATTCCGTATGGACCTCTCGCACGGCTTCTGTGGCAAGACCAACGATGCCTTTGACAACGTATGCTACTACTATGAGAATGCCATACGTGCCGTGTCCGATGACGCCTACTTCATCCTTGAGCACTGGGGCAGTAACATGGGGACAGAGCGACCGAAACTCATCCAAAAGGGTATGCTCTGCTGGCACAACATCAACAATGCCTATTCCCAAATGGCAATGGGCTACCAGACCAGCGACGGCATCGGCGAAGCCAACCGTAAGGGATACGTATCCTACTGTGAGAGCCACGACGAGGAACGCAACTACTACAAGGCGAAGACCTACGGCAAAGGCATAGTCAAAGAGAACGAAGAAGCACGTCTCAACCGTGTACCTATGACCCTTGCGCTCAATGTGTTGCTCAACGGACCCAAGATGATATGGCAGTTCAACGAACTGGGCTACGACTATTCCATCAACTCCACCCGTGGTTCTTCCGCAATCAGCAGCAACAACCGCACATCGATAAAAGAGCAACCCGAGAAGTTGGGGTGGTTCACCGACAGCCTTCGTATGGCGCAATACGACAAGGTGTCGAAGATTGTCAACCTTCGTACGCACGTCATGCCCCAATTGTTCGAGGGCACGCCCAAGCAGTCGCAACTCGGTAACGGCAAGGCTGTCAAGTATATATGGTGGCAATCCGACACATTGGGGCTGTTTGTAGCGGGAAATACCTCCGCCGACCAGGCGGGGACGGTAACGATACCCGATTTGGGCAGCGTGGAAGGCGGGAAGTTTGAGAAAGACGCGCTGTGGTATGACTACCTGACAGGGCAACCTGTGCATGCAGGTGAGCGGACGATAGAGGCCGGGGAACTATTGGTACTAACCAGCATACCGCAAAGTGTTTCGATAGTGCCCGAAGAGACAATAGGTGTGAATCTGACCTATACGAAAGACTATGTGTATCTGTCCGAGAAGGCTATGGTGCGTATGTATGACAGGTCGGGGCAGATGATGCTAAACACCACAGAACCTGTGCAGTATGTGGATATACGGAATATGCCGACGGGCGTCTATCTGATGCAAATACAGGATGAGAGGGGCACGAAAAAGACGGTGAAAATACTGAAACAATAGTTCCAAACACTATGTAGCGTGTGCGCTACGCGAGGGATTCGGCAAAGGATTCCGCCTCGGAGAGTTGCGCAATCTTGCCGACATCCATCATGCGGTATCCGGCAGGTACGTATGCACGCAACACCTCGCGTTCGGTGAGGGTGAGGTAGAGGTCGATGAGGGAGAACTTGTCTCCCCGTTGGCGTACTACGTCGTCCATGACATCGAATATGCGGGGGTTGAGCAACTGCATGCCGGAGAATGCCAACCGCCTCATAGTCTGCGCCTTATCGGTATCCAGACTTGCGGGGCGCACTTCGCCTGTGCTGATGTTGGTCCACCCATGGAGACGGTTGTCGTGGTCGAAAAGCAGGTAACGCTGTGTGTCGCGCGGGCTGACGACGAGCAGCCCCATTTCGTCGGGGCGGTAGGCGCGCAGCAAGAGGTGCAGGTCGATATTGGAGAGGATATCGACATTGCAGACCAGAATGGGCTCGCTGGTCGCGGCGGAGTCTGTAGATGATGCAGGTATGAGCAGGGGGCGCGCTTTGCGCAGTCCCCCGCCCGTTTCGAGAAGGGCGGCACGTTCGTCGCTGACCTGTATGTGACAGCCGAAATTATTGTTATCCTTCAGGTAACCAATGATTTGGTCAGGGAAGTGGTGCACATTGACGACGATGTCGGTAATGCCCGCCGCCTTCAGCCGCTCGATTTGCCATTGGAGCAATGTCTTGCCCGCGAGAGGGACCAAGGCTTTGGGCATAGTATCAGTAAGGGGTTTGAGACGCGTGCCCAAACCCGCCGCAAGAATCATAGCTCGCATAGGGTGGGGGCATCTTCGTCCACAATACGGTCAGCCTTCAGGTCTTCGTAGAAATGCGCCATAGTGGTGCTTTGGTAAGCGTCAATCCAGAAATAGGCAATAAAGAAAGTGAAGATGCCCAAGAGGTACCATCCGAAGAAAACAAGGTCGAGCAAGAACAATCTCCACTTGTAGCCCCTCATCATCTGGCGGCTGGTGCGCAACACCTCACGGAGACTCAAGTCCGGATAGTCGTGAAGGAGGTAGGGCACCATACGGTAGGCATACGCCAAGATGATACCGCCAATACCCAGCGTGACGACACTCAACAGTCCTGTGAGTACGGAAACCAGCAGACCTGCAAGCAAATAAGAGGAGTAGTCTGTACGGAAGATGTTCCATGTGTTGGAGAGGACACTACCCTCGTTGCGGCGTGTGAAACGCAAGAACGCGCAGTTGACGGCGTATTGGAGGGGTGTGCTGATGAAAAGCGCCAAGATAAATCCGAGTCCATATAGCGAATTGGACCACCAAGTGTATGGAGGAAGTCCCCCATGATATGCGGTGGCATTGAGGATGATGTTGGGCATGGAAGGTCCCAAGCAGACCATCGCCACGAGAGCGACAACAAGAGTGGCGCATACGGCTTCACCCCAACGGCCTTGCAGGTCCTGACGCGCCTGCCAACGATAATCGGAAAGACTTTGCATAGTGGTATCTGTATTAAAGTTATTACACAATATATGCTGCAAAATTACAAAGAAAAGTTGATATATCCAACAGGTGTGGTGATTTTTGAGGAAAAGGACGGGGCTCTGCGGGGTGGGGAAGAGGCGGCTTGTGTGTTCGGCAAGGGTACGGAATGGTCCGCATTATCCTTCGGTTATCTTTCGGTTATCCTTCGTGTATCTTTCGGTTATCCTTCGAGGATGACCGTGTTGGCAATTAAAAATTAAGAATGAAGAATTAAGAATTGCAAGAACAGGTTGCCAATGCGCAACGGAAAGAACCGGTCAATAACTAACAACAACTGACCAACAACTGACTAACTACTAACCAGTAACCAACTATTAACCAGCCAACATCCAATTGAACAATATGATGGAAACCAAAACCTACAAAACAAACAAAAACCTTTGCGCGGACAACATGTCCGCGCGGGCGGGGACTGAATATATGATGTGGTTGTCGGGGAAAAACGGGCGGGAGTTGCAAGTTTCGCGGATTTTGCGTATCTTTGCAGGCTAAATTGCGCGCATTGTGTATGGACATAAGCGGGGCAGATTGGGCGATTCAATGAGTATCCAAACGGGACATTGAATGAACAGAAGACGGCAGAAATGGTACATATTGGCAGTTCTGCTCCGATTGGTGATGCCGGTCGGAGCGCAGTCCGTGGTACCTGCCGACACGTTGGCTGTGAGCGGGGATACGTTGCAGGTGAAGGCGGATAGTGTGGCGCAGCCCCCGAAAAAGCAGGCAATAGACGCCCCTGTGGAGTACACGTCCAAAGACTCATTAGTAATGATGGGCAACGGTGTGGCACATATCTACGGCAGCGGCGACGTGAAGTATCAGAAAATGGAGTTGACCGCCGACTATATCCGCGTGCAGATGGACAGCAGCACCATGTTCGCCCAAGGGCGGCTGGACACCATAGAGAATGAGTGGGTGGGCAAACCCGTGTTCAAAGACGGCAAGGACAGTTACGAGGCCAACGAACTGACCTACAACCTCAAGACGCAGAAGGGCTTTATCCGCCATGTGGTGACCGAGCAGGGCGAGGGGTACGTGGTGGCGGAACGCACCAAGAAGACGGAAGACGATGTGATGATGATGGCGGGCGGACACTACACCACCTGCGACAACCACGAGCACCCGCACTTCGGACTCCGCATGACCAAAGCCAAAGTGAAGCCCGGCAGTTACATCGCCACCGGTCCTGCCTACCTGGAAGTGGGCGGAGTACCGTTGCCATTGGCGATACCGTTTGGCTTTTTCCCGTTCAACCAGACCTACTCCAGCGGATTGATAATGCCGAACTTCGGCGATGACTACACACGGGGACTGTACCTGTCGGGCTTGGGATACTACTTTGCCATCAACGACTATATGGACCTTGAGTTGAAGGGCGACATATATACCCGCGGCACATGGGCGGTGTCGGCGGCAACGCGGTACCTCAAACGCTACAAGTTCCGTGGCAATCTGAGCGTGAACTACCGCTGGGACGTGACGGGCGAAAAGGATATGCCCAACTACAACGTGGCAAAAAACCTGAGTGTGCAATGGACGCATACGCAGGATGCCAAGGCGAACCCGTACAACAATTTCTCGGCGAGTGTGAACTTCAAGACCAGCGGCTACAACCGGAGCAACATCAACAGTTACTACAATGTGGCGGCAAACTCCGAGAACACGACATCGTCTTCTATTTCCTATACGCAGCGGTTCCCCGAAAGTCCGTGGAATATCAATATGAGTATGAGCCTCAGCCAGCGTACCAAGGACTCGACTATCTCGTTCAGTGCGCCGAATTTGACTGTGAGTATGAGCCGAATCTACCCGTTCAAGCGCAAGAACCCCGTGGGCAAAGAGAAGTGGTACGAGAAAATCAGCCTGCAATACAACGGGTCGTTCTCCAACTCGCTGACCTGCAAAGAGGACTATTTCTTCCACTCGGATTACATCCGCGACTGGGACTACAGGCTCAAGCACACGCTGAGCAGTTCGGCTTCGTTTATGGCGTTCAAGTACCTGAGTATCACACCCTCTATCGGTTTCAACGACCGTATGTTCTTCAATCGCGTGGACCAGACATGGAATGAGGCGGAGAACAGGCTGCAATGCGACACCACACTGGGGTTCTACAACGTGTATGACTTCAACGCGAGCATCAGTTTCTCCACCAAACTGTACGGATTCTATATCCCCTACCGCAAGTGGTTCGGGGACAAGGTGGACAGGTTCCGCCACGTGCTCACGCCCAATATCAGTTTCAGTTACCACCCCGACTTCGGCAAGTCGTTCTGGGCATCGCGCTATGGCGGGTTCTACGGCAGTTACGACCAACTGATTACTACCACCGATGCCGACGGCAACGTGGTGCCTAAGTTGGACGATGCGGGGCAACGGATATACGAGACCAAGCAGTACTGCCGCTTCAAAGAGGGACCCGGGCAGGGAGCAGCCGCCACATTGTCGTTCTCACTGGGCAACAACCTCGAGATGAAACTGCGCAACGACCGCGACACCACAGGCAAAGAGCCGTACAAGGTGATTAGTCTGATTGATAATTTCAGTATCGGTGGCGGGTACAACTTCATTGCCGACAGTATGAACTGGAGCAATTTCTCGGTCAATCTGCGTATCAAGGTACCCAAGGTGAACTACACCATCAACCTCAGCGGGCAGTTCGACCCGTATATGTACACCACCACGGCAAGCGGCAGCCATGTGCGGTGCAACGAACTCTATTGGAACCACGGACGCTTCCCGCACTTCCTCGGTACGAGCACCAGTTTCAGTTATACGTTTAACAACCAAGTGGTCAAGGGGTGGTTCAACAAGAAAGACAAAGGTCAATCCGATGCCTCCACAGAGACTCCCGAGAACCCAAACGGCGAGAATATGGAGTCCACCGAAGACACCAACGCCAACCGGAAGAAAGACGACAAGCAGCAGTCTGCCACCGACGACGGCTATGTGTTTGCGGAGATACCGTGGTCATTGGGCGTGAGTTACAATATCCGTTATGGTGCGGGCAGCGAATGGGACGAGAAGCGCAACTATTATAAGATGGAGTTGCGGCACAACCTGTCGTTCTCGGCGTCATTGGGACTCGGCAAAGGGTGGAAAGCAAGCACCACACTCAGTTACGACATCAATGCCAAGAAACTGGCATACTCCAGTATCAACGTAACGCGCGACTTACACTGCTGGTCGATGAGTGCCTCGTTTGTGCCGTTTGGCCCCTACAAGAGTTATACGTTCCATATCGGCGTGAACGCCAGCATGCTTGCCGACCTCAAGTACGACAAGAGCAGCACCGACAGTGCAGGGAAGAGGGTGAACTGGTGGTAGGTATTCAAGTAATAGTTAATAAGTAATAGTTAATGCACATAGAGACTGCTTAAAAGCAGCCTCTTGTTTTGTACTTAATAAGGCACATCGTACATTTACAAATCGTAAATGAATTGATGTGCCTTTTTGTGTATCCGTAAAAAAAGTTGTAACTTTGCACCGCAAAGGCTTATGCTGGGGATAGTTGGGGCGGGGAACAACTGCAACAATAACGCTCGCATTAAGGAGCCTTTGCATATAGATTGTTATTAAACGGCGTTTATCGGCGCTTGTTTTGGGACTATAGAATCCTGCAAAATTCAACCCGTCCGAAACAAGAATGCAGTAAACGCCCATGGGTGTGTATTTTGTACACCATTCTTGGTGTACACATACATATCAGCGTGGGCGTTATTGTTTATTCTTATGGGAAGGGTCTTGCAGGAACCTTATAGTCGAGAATGAGCAAGGATAAGGGTTCCACGCTTTGTTTTTGTGTATGGGTTGGTAGGAACCGCCACCCGCAAAACTATTCATTATGTGTAAATGTAACACGTTTGACAAATGCTGCCTACGAGTAATCAAGGTGGTTGTCTTTGTTGTTGCTATTGTCTTATTGGGAACTATCATTGCAATGATAGTTCGACAATGGCAAACTACAGACTGGTGCGAGTTGCTTCTCTCACCTCGTATGTTGCGCTATGCGCTAATTGCACTTTTCTCACTAACCACGCTACTTGTCGCGATTATGACGTTGGGTCGTAGCATTCGTGTAGAAGAGACAAAGGCTATTGTTGCACTGAGAAATTTATTCTACCAAGAAGGAAATTTGAAAGTGCATCAAGCATTGAGTATTGGTTGCAATTTTTGCCAAAAAGCAATGGTAAAAGGTGCAGAATGTTCAGACAAGAAGGAAGATGCTTGTTCTATCTTTGCCAATAGGGCGGAACAACATTGTGCTTTAAACAACTACATTGGCACATTAGAGGTCGCATTCCTGATGGTGGAGCATGGTGTGATTACCATTGAGGAATTTGACGACTTGTTTGGTTATCGATTGAACTCTTTCTTTGCAAATACATTTGCATCCAATTATGCAGAGGAGACTCGCAAGTATAATTCTATTCTGTTTCGTGCCAAGAAAGAATTAGACAAGTTTCAAAATGAAAAGAAAATTCACAACTAGCAATTTAAGTTATATGAAGACGAAAATTTTATCATTATTTGTGGCACTTTTTGCCACTGCAGCCCTTTGGGCGTATGATTTCAAGTCGGGCGACCTATACTATAATGTGATTAGTCCCACCACTGTCGAAATCCCGATACAGGAGCCTTCGGATGTTTCTAATATAGACATTCCTGTATCAGTAACATATAGCGGACAAACTTTCTATGTCACCGATATTAGGGACTCTGCTTTCTTTTATTGGTCTAACTTAAAATCAATCACAATTTCAGATAGTATAAAATCTATAGGCAAAAGAGTATTTGGAATGTCTCCACGACTTTCTTCGGTAACATGGAATGCAAGAGAGTGTTATAATAAAGCCAAATATAACGATTCTAAAAGTTCTGGACAGTGTTATCCTTTTTATGAAAAAACCACTATTCAGGTAAGTAAAAATGAGCGACGATTCATCTCCATCCGTTTCCCTATAACACAGTTTACTTTTGGTGCCAGAGTAGAATATATTCCCCATGGTTTGTGCTATGGGTTAGACAAGATAACCTCTGTGGTTATCCCCAATAGTGTAACAATTATCGGAAGTTCTGCTTTCGAGGGTTGCACCGGTCTTACCTCTGTTACTATCCCCAATAGCGTAACGGATATTGGAGGTTATGCTTTCTATGGTTGCACTGGTCTTACCCATGTTACTATCCCCAATAGC
>ERZ808274.352-NODE-352-length-25141-cov-3.562346_pt1 | contig 25141 bp, 17 predicted proteins | sample MGYA00521277_ERZ808274 | MGnify/ENA primary metagenome ERZ808274 (study PRJEB31516, sample SAMN03275597) | gut metagenome | biome: mammalia-associated habitat; material: feces | host: Papio cynocephalus | place: Kenya | collected 2012-07-28 ... | reverse complement strand
ATCATTCACAATCTGCTCATCGAGCAAACGATTGTCACTTAAGAGCTGTTGTACATCGAAGCGGTCGTAGAGATTTTTCTTTATTCCTCCTACAATTACCTTCATGTCTGAAGTTCCATAGTAAGAGGCTACTCGCTCCCCGAAGCCGCCATCCTTGCTGCCGTCCTCCAATGTCACAACTAACTTGTGATTTGCTTTCAGTCCATCCAACACTTTTTCATCTACTGCATTCAGATACCGAGGGTTTATAAGGGTCGCATCAACGCCCATATTAGCAAGCAGACGGGACACGTTCTCTCCCTTTTGGTAGAAGGAACCAGCTGCTATGATTGCCACCTTTGAACCTTCGTGCATTATCTTATACTTCGGCTCAAAAGAGTATTCTGCGTCAACTGCATCGGAAGTATGGTTCACTCCATTGCTTGGTACACGTATGGCGATAGGCTTTTTGTCCTGTACGATGGCCCAGCGGAGCATGGCGAAATACTCCTCGCAAGTGGTAGGGGCGAGATAGATAAGCCCTGGTATGCTGCAAAGCATCGGAATGTCAAAAAGGCAAATATGGGTGATGTCGTTCATGGAATTTACGCCACCTCCAATTACATTAATGACGGCCGGATTTGAGTTGATACAAATGTCTTGAGCTATCTGGTCATAAGTTCGCTGAATGAAAGTGCTATAAACAGTCCACACTGGATGCAAGCCACCTTTTGCCATACCAGAAATCATAGCGGCCGCCTGCTCCTCTGCAATGCCCATATCTATGTGCTGCTTTCCAGCCTCTTTGCGCTTCTGAGGGGTAAATCCGGCAGCGGCTGGGGTTCCGGCTGTCACGGCTATAAGTGTTTTGTCTTGCTTCATTTCACGAAGCATCCAGTCGCTGAAAAGCTGTTCGTAAGTCTCTGAATCAGGAACTTCTGGAATGCTGCCATCCACATTCTTGCGAGGCCGGCTGCCGTCCTCTATGTTAAAAGGGATTCCCCAATGCCAGGCTTCCTTGTTTTCTACGGCAGGAGCATAGCCATGCCCTTTCTCTGTATGTATGTGAACAACGGTAGGAACAGTGGTGTCTTTAACACTTTTGAAGACTTCAATAAGCTTCTCTAAATCGTTGCCTTCCTCCAAATATTTATACTCGAAACCCCATGCCTTGAACCAGTTGTGCTCGCATTTTCCTTTGCTGTTGCGCAAGGCCTGCAGGTTCTTGTAGATACCGCCATGATTCTCTGCGATCGACATCTCGTTATCATTTACCACTATGATGATGCCTGAATCAAGTTCCGATGCCTCATCAAGTCCTTCGAAGGCCTCGCCTCCAGAAAGAGAGCCGTCGCCGATAATAGCAATGATATTCTCATTGGTTCCCTTGATGTCGCGTGCTTTCTGCAGACCTGTGGCGAGTGAGATGGAAGTGGATGTGTGACCAACCTCAAAGTTGTCATACTCAGGGCATTCAGCAGGTGATGAATATCCGCTGATAGCATTCATATCATCTACATCACCTAAGAATCCTGATGCGCGTCCAGTCAGCACCTTGTGTGGATAGCACTGGTGACTCACATCGAACACGAACTTATCTTTCGGGGCATCAAATACATAGTGCAGTGCCACGGTTGCCTCTACAAATCCCAAGTTAGGGCCAATATGCCCTCCGTGCTTGCTTACGCGGTTCAATATTGCTGTACGTGTCTCATCGGCTACTACCTTGAGCGCCTTAATATCTAATTTCTTAAGATCGGCTGGTGACTGAATTTTTTCGATGTACATTGTTACCAATTAATTTAGTTAACAATGCAAAGATACATACTTTGTTATTTCCACGATATACCCAAATTTCAGTGTTTATTACCTTTAAGACGGATATAGCCTAACAAGAAAGAGGTTGGTTCTACCCAAAAAGAGGATGACTATCAGTCCTGCGACTTTTAGTCACCCTCTCTGAGGTGCGTAGCGGAATCGAACCACTGTGACAGGTTTTGCAGACCTGCGCCTAACCGCTCGGCCAACGCACCGTTGGGAATGCAAATATAGTGATTTTTCTATGAACTGCAAATTTTTCTTAGCTGAATCTCTTTCCGGAATCTCATTTGATCTGTTTAAGGTTTTCTAAAAAACATTCCGGCTATTCTCTTGTGGATTTACTGACATCCCGTAATTTTACCTGCAAAGTACTTGACATTTAGGCATATTTTATGTATATTCATCGCTTGAGTTTAATCACATTCATCGAATGCACAAAATGACAAGATTATGAAGAAGTTTATTATTATTGCGGCAGCTGCAATAGTTGCAGTCTCCTGCGGATCCTCCTACAAGTCCTCCGGTGTATCAAATCCTGGAGACGAAAAGATGAATATTGGTTACGGCAATACGACCAGAGACAATAACAACAACGCCGTTTCTTCGGTTAAAATCCAGAAATACACATCATACACAGATATCTATCAGTATATTGAAGGCCGCGTTCCTGGGCTGGAAGTCATAGGTACTCATTTCAGAGTAAGAGGCGGACAGACCAATACTTCAAATGGTTATGCTATGGTTCTGGTTGATGGAGTGGAAGTAGATGATGTTAGTGCGCTTGACCCTAATGTTGTCGAGAGTGTCGAAGTACTAAAAGACGCTGCTTCCGCTTCTATTTACGGTATTGGAGCAGCTAACGGAGTTATCCTTATCACTACTAGAAAAGAATAACTTATCACGTATTTCGTGAGACTGTCTTCGCTTGACTTACTATGCTTTAAGTTCTGCGAGCACAGTCTCACATGCTCTTACATAGTCCCCTACCTCTACTTTAATCTCCGCGTCAAGAGGAAGGAATATATCTATACGAGACCCAAACTTAATTATTCCGCACTGCTCTCCGCTTCGGGAAGTAGAATGCCATTTGGCGTAGCAGACTATTCGTCTAGCAAACCCGCCAGCTATCTGTTTGAAGAATATCTTCTGTCCAGAAGGAGTTACTATGCCCACACAACTGTGCTCGTTCTCTTCTGAAGCTTTCGGCTTGGATGCAAAGAAATGCTCACCGGGATAGTATTTGTAGTAATCTACACTGCCGTCTACAGGCCAAAAATTGGCATGGACATCGAAGAAGTTCATATATACCGAAAGTTGAATGCACTCCTGCTTGAGATACTCTTTTTCGTAAGTTTTCTCGATTATTACCACTCGTCCATCGGCTACTGAAGTGACGAGTCTGTCCGAGCCTTTACGTTCTCTAACCGGGATACGGAAAAAGGCAAGCTGCCAGATACAGAACCATAGAAGCAGAGCCACAACTGGATAGACAATCCATGGAATACGTACAAAAACGATTAGAAGAGCGGCTATTATTGCGCTAATCCCAAATACCAGAGCGAGCGTGCCGCGTGAATTCTTGTCTATTCTCATAGCAAACCAAAAATTGAAAGATAGAGTACAGCTGCAGGAATAGCTATCAGGCTGCTGTCGAACCGGTCAAGCATTCCCCCATGACCAGGAATAACATTTCCGGAATCCTTTACATGAAAATGCCTTTTCCACTGGGATTCAAATAGATCTCCACACACACCAAAGACTGATATCAATACTCCCAGTACAATGCTGTGTACGAGCGGGAATGGAAACCATGTTAGGTAATGCAGGACTATAGATGCAACTACGGCACACGCAAGACCACACCAAAATCCTACCCATGACTTCTTCGGCGAGATAGAAGGTGCAAGTCGCGCAGCTCCTTCCTTCTGTCCGAACATAGAGCCGAAACAGTATGCACCTGCATCAGATAGCCAGATAACTATAAAGAAAGACAGCATCAGCCACCCATTAAATACAGGCCCATCCATCATAACATACGGAGAAAGTGATATAGGAAGTGCAATATAAAGAAGTCCAGCGTATATCAGTGATACATCTTGAAAGTCATCCTGGATTCCCAGAAAAACGCAACTTGCCGGTATCAGGAGCAAAGGCAGGAGAGCAAGGCAGATAAATCTGGCATCAATCCCGTAAAAACAGTGTAGTGCTACAGTAAAGAACGCTATTGTCCCTGCAAGAAGCCCGAGTTTCTGCTGAACGCGGTATCTGCTTCCAAGAGAGATATTATAGAACTCATTCAGAGCACAATATAAAATAAACAAGAACAGGGCGCCGAAAATCACCCTGTCCCATATTAGTCCGAAAACCATCACAATAAGGAACACAATACTGCTGATGGTCCTAATCCAAAAATTATTCATTTTCTTTTTTCTCCGTGTCTTCCGATGATACGGCCTGAGGCTCATCAGACTTTAACCTGTCCTCGCCATGCTTACCAGCTTTAGGCCCGAAGATGGCCTCAATATCTTCTGCCATAATAACCTCCTTGTCAATGAGTTTCCTTGCAAGCTGATCAAGTCCGTCCCAATTCTCCTTTAGGATTTTTCTTGTGCGTTCCGTAATCTCATCCACAATAGCCTTTGCTTCAGCATCGATGGTTTCTGCTGTTTTTTCGCTATATGGCTTGGTAAGGTCATAACCAGATCCATTGGAATTGTAGTAGGACAAATTCCCGATCTTGTCGCTCATTCCATAGTATGTAACCATGGCGTATGCCATTTTGGTGAGTCGCTCAAAGTCATTTAGGGCACCAGTGCATGGAATGCCATTGTTGACCATCTCTTCTGCAACTCGTCCGCCGACAAGGCAGCACATCTCGTCCATCATATCAGACTTAGACATCATGACTTTCTCATCTGGAAGACTCCATGTGAGTCCGAGAGCCTGTCCGCGCGGGATAATGGAGACTTTGAGAACAGGATCACATCCAGGAAGAAGCCAGCCTGCAACGGCGTGTCCGGCTTCGTGATATGCCGTAAGCCTCTTTTCTTCCGGAGACATGATAGTCTTTTTCCTCTCTATTCCACCCACTACCCTATCCACTGCATCTGTGAAATCGGAGTTGTCAACTGCGCTTTTTCCTTTTCTCGCTGCATTCAGAGCCGCCTCATTGCAGATATTGGCAATGTCGGCGCCTGAAAAACCTGGGGTATGCTTGGCTATGGCCTCTACATCAAAATCAGGAGCAAGTTTCAGTTTCCTTGTATGAACGAGGAAAATCTCCTTGCGTTCATTGAGATCCGGCAGCGTTACGTGAATCTGTCTGTCGAAACGGCCAGCTCGCATAAGTGCCTTGTCAAGAATATCTGCCCTATTGGTTGCTGCGAGAACAATGACTCCACTATTGGTGCCGAATCCATCCATCTCTGTAAGGAGCTGGTTAAGAGTATTCTCACGTTCGTCGTTAGAGGAGAAACCGACATTTTTTCCTCTTGCGCGTCCAACAGCGTCAATCTCGTCTATAAACACGATACAAGGAGCTTTTTCTTTAGCTTGAGCAAACAAGTCCCTCACGCGGCTTGCTCCCACTCCTACAAACATCTCCACGAAATCAGAGCCGCTTATGCTGAAGAACGGTACGTTAGCCTCTCCAGCCACAGCTTTGGCGAGAAGGGTCTTTCCTGTGCCCGGAGGACCTACAAGCAGTGCACCTTTTGGAATCTTTCCACCAAGTGCGGTATATTTGCCCGGATTCTTAAGGAAATCCACAATCTCCATGACTTCTTCCTTGGCTCCATAAAGTCCAGCAACATCCTTGAATGTGACATTTACCTTATCCTTGTCAGCAAGTTTTCCAGTGACTTTTCCAACATTGAACGGATTCATTCCGCCACCACCGCCATTGCCTCCGCCCATCTGCCGATTCATTGAGCGGAACATGAAGAAATACAGAAGGAATAGCAAGAATAGAGGGAATACCCACTCCAATACGCTTCCCCATATATCGGTACGATTCTCCATGTAGACAACAACTCTATTTTCCTGAGATAGCTGCGCGTTAAGGGCACCGAACTCGGTTTCCGGGTCAAATTTGGAAGATGTGAGGAAATACATCTGAGGGGAACTCTTAGGGAATTTCCCTTCTGGGAAAAGAGAAGAATACTTGGAGAGTCTATCCGGACGCATCGAGATTTCGCCCTTATATTCGTTCCTAACAAAGTGTATGTCTTTGACATCTCCGTCAAGTATCATCTGTTGCACTTGTGCCCACTCAACTTTCTTGGCGGGGACTCCAGAGTTGGTAAAAAGCATCCAACCGATAAAAATCAATAGTGCAAGATACAGAATGGATGAGAGATTGATTCTAACAATCCTCACCCCGTTTTTTTTATTCTTGGGTTTTTGAGCCATCTTACTTAAATTTGCAGAACAAATATACAACAAAAATGGAACCAGTCCGAGAAATAATGAATATAATGTGGATGGAATGCGTAGATTCAACCAACTCGGAGTTGAGACGAAGGATTGACACGCTTGACAATCTGTCAGTGGTTGCCGCTTATGAGCAGACTTCTGGCCGCGGCCAGGGCACTCATACATGGTTTTCAAGTCCTCACACAAACCTTATGTTTAGTATGTTTTTCAAGTTTACTGAAGGCACAGGAATTTTGCTTGATGTGAAAGATATGCTTCTTGTTACAGAAATAATCACACTCGGTATACGGGACTATTTGGCTTCCAACGGTATCTCATCCCGAATCAAATGGCCTAATGACATCTGGGTGGCAGACAAGAAAATCTGCGGTATTCTGATAGAGAATATCCTTGATCATGAGAGGATTACAGATAGCATAGTAGGTGTCGGACTAGATGTCAATGAACAGTATTGGCCTGACGATTTGCCCAATCCTGTGTCCATGAAACAGCTCACAGGGAAAACCTATGTGCTTGAAGATGAACTTTCCAGGCTAACTGCTCATATCGCTTCAAGATACGATGAAATGAGAACCCAAATAGGGAGAGAAAGACTTGACTATGAGTTTCGGGAAAATATGTTTAGGCTTCCCTGAGCGATGCTATCGCAGCAGCAGGATCTTCGGCTCCATAAACAGAACTGCCGGCCACCGCAATATCTACTCCGGCATGTTTTACATCGCGGACAGTGGACATGTTAATGCCTCCATCCATCTCTATTAAAGCATCTGCCCCCCTTTGCACTATTTCTTTCTTCAATCGAGCTGCCCGGTCAAGTGATTCGATGATAAATTTCTGTCCTCCGAATCCTGCGAATACTGACATCAGGAGAAAATAGTCAGCCTTGCCAATATACGGGAACAACTTCTCCACAGGTACATCAGGGTTGATCACAACCCCGGCCTTCATCCCCAAGGCCTGAATCTGTCCAATGAACTTAGAAGTGTTTCGTCCGGCTGCCTCATAATGAAAAGAACACATCTGGACCCCATCATCAGCGAGTTTGCTGAACCATCTCTCCGGATGGACCACCATCAGATGTGCATCCATAGGTGCGGTTGCTATCTTCTTTAGTTGGTCGATCACTGAAAATCCGAAAGAGATATTCGGTACAAGTGTTCCATCCATGACATCAAGATGCAAAATGTCACCACACCGGTTGACTAGTTCTATATCCTTTTCAAGATGTAGAAAATCTGCGGCAAGAATGGATGGGGCTATCTTGAACATGTTTTTATCTTTCTGCAGGGGCAAGTGCCGTCTCTATATCTGTGACATACTTCTTAAACACCTTATCAGTAGACATCAAATCTGAAACAGTCATGCACGAATGAAGCACAGTAGCGTGGTCCTTACCTCCAATTTCTGCTCCTATCGTAGCCAATGAGCAGTTAGCTATCATGTTGCGACTCAAATACATGGCTATCTGACGAGCCTGCACTATCTGACGTTTGCGGGACTTGGAAAGAAGATCATTGCGGGTGATATTGAAATATTCACACACGGTCTTCTGGACTTTGTCAATAGTTACTTCGGACTTGGCCTCCCCTACTATCGACTCTGTAATACTTTCTGCAAGTTCGAGTAGGGACTTGTCACGCTCTACTGAAGAATAAGCAATGAGGGACACCAAAGTACCTTCAAGCTCACGGAAATTTGTCTTCACCTTTGAGGCGATGAATTCAAGTACCTCATCCGGTATGATCACAGACTCACGTTCTGCCTTTTTCTTCAGCATATTGAATCTTGTCTGGAAATCAGGCCTGCCAAGTGGAACGGAAAGACCCCATTTGAATCTTGACAGAAGCCTCTCCTCGAAATTCTGGAGCTCGACTGGTGCGCGGTCAGACGTGAAAATTAGCTGCTTGCTGTTCTGATGGAGATGATTGAACACATTGAACATGGCATTCTGGCTTCCTGCACCCATGAGATCCTGAATGTCATCTACTATGAGCACATCCACTTTCATGTAGTACGCAAGAAAATCTGTAACCTTGTTAAGAACAGTCATTGCGGCTACATACTGGTTCTTAAATTCACTACCAGTGACGTATAGAACCACCAGATCAGGGTACTTCTCTTTTATGGAGATGCCTATGGCCTGAGCAAGATGGGTCTTTCCTAAACCAGAGCCTCCGAATATGAAAAGTGGGTTGAACGCAGTCTTTCCAGGTGCGGCGGTTATATTGACTCCGGCACTGATGCCAAGTTTATTGCATTCGCCTTCTACAAGATTGGCAAAACAATATGTCGGATTGAGCCTCGGATCTATTTTGACCTTATGGATTCCAGGATATACAAAAGGACTAGGCTTTTCTGAAGGCGTAGACGATACCATTACAGAGGGATTGACAGGAGTCACGACTTCCTGACCTGGTACTCTCAAAGTACGAGTTTTGACAGGCCTAATAGTATACACTAACTTTGCCTCTGCACCTATCACCCTTTTCAGAGTCCTCTTTAAGAGATCCAGAAATGCTTCTTCTATGTACTCGCGTACAAAGTCAGAAGGGACTTCTATGGTGAGTACACTGTCAGATAGGGATACTGGTCGTATTGGCGCAAACCACGTCGAAAACTGCTGCGGCTCAATCACCTGCTGAATAATCTGCAGGCAATCGTTCCATGCCGTGATATGTGCATTCTGTGTATCCATTTTCTTTATGATTATTGAAGCTGATCCGAGCGGAAAAGCTCCGTCTGAACCTCAGTGCAAAGTTGGTGATAAATAATTGAAAAAAAGTTTATAGTGCTCTTGTTTTTTCTCTTTTTTTATCGTAAATGTGTTTGCGCAAAATGTAATCGATTATCTAATTGTTGTTGATTTTCAGCGCATTACAAATCACTAATATGCGTAACTGCCTGTTATATAGAAAGATTCTAATTTAGAATTATTCAATTCTTTATAGGGCTAATATTTTCGCCTTCAACATGCACTATAAAGGCATCCGGGAAAGATTTCCGTATTTCCGCAAGCCGCTCTCTTGCCTTTCCTAATTCTTCTGACGGGCATAGCATATATTTATATAAAGAGCCGACTGGACGCTGGCACACCTCGTGACCTTTGAATATAGGGTCATCCGCATTAATCTTACGTGATGACACAAGCACCTGTACCGCGTAAAACGAGGAGTCTGTCGAGAATTTTATCTCTTGCTTGACCTCCGACTCCGTATCAGGAGCCTTTTCGCTTTTCAGGCTTTCATCAAATGACTTCTTGTATTCCTTGAACGCATTGAAAAGTCTGCGGCCAAGTTCTTCACGGTCCGCCTTGCGTCGCAATGTCGACAAGTCAGAAGGATTGGAGATAAAGCCAAGTTCCACGAGCACGGCTGGCATGGATGTCTTCCATAATACATAGTAAGGATTCTGCCAAATCCCTCTGTCTGCTTTTATCGGGCCGCCCTTAAGGCTGCTGCTGATAACCTGAGCAAATTTCATACTCTGCTCCAGATAAGAATTCTGCATGAGGGTCATGAAAATGAACGATTCTGGATCAGAAGGATCAAAACCCTGATATTTGGTGGTATAGTCGTCTTCAAGCATAATTACGGAGTTCTCGCGCTTGCAAACATCCATATTATATGCGAAAAGGTCTTTGTTTGTATCCGATGACTGACCAAGGATGTGCACTGAATATCCGTTCGGGGAATTTTTTGCGCTCGCGTTGATATGTATAGATATAAATAAGTCTGCGTTCGCTTTATTGGCTTTTTCTGCCCTGCCATTTAGAGTGATATATCGATCGTCGGTCCTTGTCATAATCACTTTGACGTCAGGATATTCCTTGCGGATGCGATCTGCGAGGTCGGTGGCTATATCGAGTACGATTGTCTTTTCATAAGTCTTCTTGTCTGCACTTACGGCACCTGGATCTTTCCCTCCATGCCCCGCATCGATTACCACCACACGTAGTCCGTTAGCATCAGCGAAAAGAGAGCAGACGGAAAGAAGTCCAACCAGAAGTATGCAGATTGCTCGTTTCAAATTTATGTATTAAATTTGTAGATTATTGCAAAAATAGTAAAAACTTTCATTTGAGGAAAGACATTCATATTATTTCTTTTCTTCTTGTCCTTTGCCTTTTTATAGCAGGCATCCCGACAGGAGCACAGAACAGACGCGGGCCCGGGAAAAGGCCTGGTGGCTATGGTGTAAGGGTCGAGAAGAAAGTTGTAGCTCCGGATTCAGTAGCTTTGGCGCGGCGGGATTCGGTTTTTCATGCAGACTCCATTAGGAAAGCAGACTCTGTGTCTATGCTCAAGTATAGTTCACTGGATAACCCAGCTTTCTCAGACGCCCGTGATAGTATTGTTCAAGCAAAAGATCCCCTGACTGGCAACACGAAGCTATATTACTATGGTGATGTCAAAGTCAAATATCAGGATATGGAGCTTACGGCCGACTATATGGAGTACGACATGAAGACAAGAACGGTATTTGCCCGAGGTACATACGATTCCACGAAACTGGAGTGGACTGGTCGGCCGAAGATGACCCAAGGTGGGAAATCATACGAAATGGAGAGCCTTAACTACAATTTCGACTCCAGAAAGGCTTTCATCAACAACATGATCACCTCTGAGAACGATGGAATACTGCACGGACAGAACATCAAGATGATGGAAGACAGGTCCATCAACATTAAGAATGGTAAATATACTGTCTGTGATGCGGATCATCCTCATTATTATCTTGCTCTCACATCTGCCAAAGTGGTCCAGAATCCGACTCAGAAGACTATAATAGGTCCGTCTTACCTTGTGGTGGAGGACGTTAAGCTGCCGTTTATCGGACTGCCGTTCGGATTCATACCTAAGAAACCGGAAAGAGCAACTGGCCTCTTGATGCCGTCATTTGGAGAGGAGCAGGCACGAGGATTTTATATGCGAGGGCTTGGAATGTACTTTGTATTTGGGGATCACCTTGATCTTCAGGTGACAGGAGACTACTATACTCTTGGCTCATGGGCAATCAATGTAAGTTCCAGATACAACGTAAAATACAAGTTTAACGGAGGATTTAATCTCACGTACTCGAACGATCAAACGGGAGAAAGAGGTACACCAGAGTTCAACCAGATGACAAACTTCGGTATAAGGTGGGATCACTCTCAGGATTCAAAAGCGCACCCCGGAACAACATTCAGGGCATCCGTGGACCTAAAAAGCCCATCCAACAATAGGTACAATTCCACAAGCATCAGCAATGCCCTCCAAAATCAGGCAAGTTCCACCATATCATATTCTAAGACTTGGGGCGGCAAAGTAAGCATAAGCCTTAATGCACGTCATAGCCAGAGTTCGCGTGACTCCTCATACACTTTTACACTGCCGAATCTATCCATCTCAGTCAGCACTTTCTATCCATTTAAGCGCAAAGAAAGGGTTGGTAAGGAAAAGATTTACGAGAAGATCTCATTTGCTTATCGGTCTTCTCTTGATAACCAGGTCAGCTTCAAGTCTTCCGAATTTGGAAAAGTCAATCTTGTGGACAAATTCAAGAACGGCATGAAGCATGACTTCACAATCGGACTCCCTACATTTCAGCTTTTTAAATATATCAGCCTCTCCCCTAGCGTTTCTTACGGACAGAACTGGTATTTCCGTGCCACGGACTGGGAATACAACGAAGAATCCGGCAAGCTTGAATCCAAGCAGACACACCAGTTCAGCAGACTCGGTATATACCAGAACTACTCGTTCGGTACCTCCATGAGCACTCGTCTGTACGGAACCCTTAACTTCGGGAAACATCATAAAGTTCAGGCGATACGTCATGTGATCTCCCCGTCAATGTCCGTCAGCTATACCCCTAATCTCAATACGTGGTCCAACGGATACCGCACACTGCATTATACCGATGCTACTGGCACAGAAAAGACATACGACTACAATATCTATAATGGACAATTGGTAAGTGTGCCATCAAGCGGAAAACAGGCAGCAAGCATGACTCTCAACATAGGCAACAATCTTGAAGCGAAAGTCCGGGACTATGCCGACACCACGGGCAAGGGAACCAAGAAAGTCAAGCTTATTGACCAGTTCAATATCAATACAGGATACAATTTTCTCAGTGAGAAATATAAGATGCAGACAGTCTCTATGACTATGTCCACATCTCTTTTCAATAAGGTTTCCATAAATGCCAGCGCCGGATTTGATCCTTATGGTATTGATGAAAAGGGCCAGAGGGTGGAGAGATTTGCTGTTTCTCTCGGCCAGGGACTTGCCCGACTCACGAGTTTCAATGCCTCTGCGTCATTCTCTCTGTCCGGAAAGGGGCATATTGACGGTAATGATGGTTCCAAGGCTGAGGGGTCTAGCAGAGGTGCTAATGCCGCAAACTACTACCATCGTAACTATTACCATCCGGTGACAGGAGAGTTTATTCCAGAAGGTTGGCTTTATTACACTAACCCTGACTCGCCTTGGTCAGCTAATTTCAGTGCCTCTTTTGGACTTACGCCGAGATATACATACGATAACGCCAATGAGATATTGAAGCGGAAGAATGACATACGTGCCACTCTCAACGCAAGCGGAAACATTAAAATTACCCCGAGCCTTTCGGTCAATCTAAATACTGGATTTGACTTTGTGGCGAAGAAAATCACCACTACCCAGCTTAGTGCCAACTATGACCTGCACTGTTTCAATATTTCAGTCAGTTGGATTCCGCTCGGGACTTATAAGTCATATAGCTTCACCATTGCGGCCAAGGCTTCGACACTTGCAGATCTTCTCAAATTCAAGAAAAGCAGCAGCTATTGGGATAATTGATTTTTTTAGTTATATTTGCGAACTCATTAATGCGAATTCGCCTATTCGGCGGTTCATGACAAATCTTATTACACAATATGCCACTCAAATTATCTGAGCTGAATTCAATGAGTAGAGAACAGCTCGAGGCACTTGCGAAAGAATACGAAATCAGCGCAACAAAAAAGCTTGATAACGAAAATCTTGCGTATGCCATTATAGACAAGCAAGCGGTTGTGGAATCGCAGAAGCCGATTGTCGACAAGCCGAAGCCTCGTCGTGGTCGTCCGCCTAAGGCGCTCAAAGTTCTGCAAGAGCAGGCACAAAAGACTGAGCCGGAGTCGACTGAAGACATCACCAAACCTCAGCAAGATGTTAATAAAGAAACATCTCCAGCGACCGCAGACAATCATCAAACACCACAACCTAAAAAAAGAGGACGTAAGCCGAAAAGCGAAAAACTTGCTCAGCAGCAAGCTCTTGAAGTTGCTAAAAAAGAAGAGAAACCCGAGCCGGAATCAAAGGATACTATAGTCAAAGATAAGAGTATTGATACTCCTGATCTCTTCAGTACAGTAGAAGCGCAGCCTAACTCTCAAGAAAAGCAGCAGACTACCAAGTCTGGGGAACAGCCGAACGCCAACAAGAAAAAGAATAGAGAGCGAGATCTTTCTCGAATTCTTGAAAAGGTGCAGTCCAAGGTTCAAGAAAAGGCAATGGAGGGTTCGAGAATCACTCCCGCGCAGACTAACTATGCGCCACAAGGAGGACTCCCAGTCTTCAAGCAGCCATCACAGCAGAATGTACCTGCTCCACAGAATGACAGACAAGGCGATGGCGGATTTATCAAAAGACAAAAGCAGCCACAGATTGTATACGAGGGTACAGTGGAAGCAACTGGTGTTTTGGAGATAATGCCTGACGGATACGGATTCCTCCGCTCTTCAGACTACAATTATCTTAATTCTCCTGATGATATATATGTTTCCGCTCAGCAGGTTAAGTCAAATGCCTTGAAAAGTGGGGATACGGTCACAGGTGAGATTAGACCACCTCGCGATGGGGACAAGTATTTCCCTCTTGTAAATATCAAGTACGTAAATGGGCGTACTCCTGAGTTTATTCGGGATAGAGTACCTTTCGACTTTCTAACCCCACTCTTCCCTGATGAGAAGTTCAATCTCCTTGGAAATGGGCACGAGAAAGATAAGAGTTGCCGTATCGTAGATATGTTCTCCCCTATCGGAAAAGGTCAGCGAATGCTTATCGTCTCCCCTCCTAAGGCAGGTAAGACGCTTCTTCTTAAAAGCATAGCCAATGCCATCGCGGATAATCATCCTGAAGTTTACGAAATTGTACTGCTTGTGGATGAACGTCCTGAAGAGGTGACGGACATGCAGCGCTCTGTAAAGGCAGAGGTTGTAGCATCTACTTTCGATGAGCCGGCAGAGAAGCATGTAAAGGTGGCCAACATGGTCATTGAGAAGGCGCGTAGGCTTGTAGAGTGCGGACATGATGTGGTCATTCTCCTTGACTCTATTACTAGACTCGCACGTGCTTACAATACCGTACAGCCTGCTTCCGGAAAAGTACTTACAGGAGGTGTGGATGCCAACGCTCTTCAGAAACCTAAGCGCTTCTTCGGTGCAGCCCGAAATATTGAAGGAGGTGGTTCCCTAACCATTCTTGCTACTGCCTTGACAGAAACGGGCTCCAAAATGGATGATGTGATCTTCGAGGAGTTCAAGGGAACAGGAAACTCCGAAATTCAGCTTGATAGAACCCTTGCCAACCGTCGTATCTTCCCGGCTGTCAATATACTCCTTTCTGGAACAAGGCGTGACGACCTTCTCTATCCTAAGGATCAAGGTCAGAGAATATGGATTCTGAGAAAACTTCTTGCGGACATGAATCCTACAGAAGCAATGAATTTCATGAATCAGCTTATGGATGAACATAAGACCAATCAGGATCTTCTTGACAATATGTCAAAGGTAAATCCGCGAGAGGCAAAGTTCTACGATAACTTCTAATTAATTTATAAGCAAAAAAGATGGTGGCTGAAGTTTCAGCCACCATCTTTTTGTTATCTTGATAATTGCTGTTAAAGGTTATGGCTATTTGGTGCCAAAAATTCTATCACCAGCATCTCCAAGTCCTGGGACGATGTATGCGTTTTCGTTGAGATGCTCGTCTACAGCAGCCACATATATATCTACATCAGGATGCTCTGCCTGAACTCTTGCTACCCCTTCTGGTGCTGCTACAAGGCACATGAGTCTGATGTTGGTACATCCCTTTTCCTTCAACATGGCAAGGGCATCGCAGGAGCTGCCTCCAGTAGCCAACATCGGATCAGTAACTATAACCATTCTCTGGCTGATATCTTCCGGCAACTTACAGTAGTATACTACCGGTGTGTGGGTTTTCTCGTCTCTATAAAGGCCGATGTGTCCCACCTTTGCAACAGGTACAAGTGTCAAAAGACCATCCACCATTCCCAGACCTGCACGAAGAATAGGCACTACAGCAAGTTTTCTTCCTGATACTTTCTTCGCTGTCATTTTGCAGATTGGGGTCTCTATCTCGCAGTCCGTCAAAGGAAGATCGCGAGTGAGCTCATATCCCATAAGCAAAGAAATTTCTTTGAGCAGTTCCCGGAAATCCTTGGAACCAGTCTCTTTCTGACGCATGATGCTCAGTTTATGCTGAATCATTGGATGATTCACAATGTGGAGTTGACTCATATTGGTGTGATTTTTATGTAAAGATATGAACTTTTTTTCTAATTTTGTTTGATTTTAGTCACAAGCTTCATATTTGACCGATGCTAAAAATATTTTGCAAGAATAACGGCACGTACAAGGAGTTTCAGGAGGGCACTACCCTTCTTGAGATGTTGCCGTCATTCGATTTCGAGAGGCCGTATGACATTGTATCCGCCAAGGTGAACAATGTATGTGAAGGCTTGAAGTTCCGTGTTTTCAACAACAGAGAGGTGGAATTCCTTGACTACCGCTCCTATAGCGGACGTAACGTCTATTGCCGTTCGCTTTGTTTTCTACTCTATAAGGCAGCAAAGGAACTCTTCCCGCATTGTAAGATTGTTCTACGCCGTCCTATCTCCAAAGGCTTCTTCTGCTGCATGGACAAGGGTGACGGGACTATGCTTAAGGAGGAGGATGCAGAGTCAATCAGCCTTAAAATGAGGGAGATAGTTGATAAAGATATACCTTTCCGCCGGCATGAAGTACAAGTATCTGAAGCCGTAAAGGTATTCAAAAAACTTGAGCAGGAGGATAAGGTCAAGCTTCTCGAGACTTGCGGAGAGATTTATGTCAACTACTACACCCTTGAAGACACGGCTGATTACTATTACGATGCTTTGGTACCAAGTACAGGCTATCTTAAGGTATGGAGCCTTTCCCCTTACCACGGTGGTATGTTGCTTCGGGTCCCAGACAGGCATGAACCGGAGAAGCTTGCCCCGTTCTACGAGCAGCCTAAGACGTTCGATGTATTCACGGAGACGGTTAATTGGAACCGGATAATGGGACTCAGCAATGTGGGAGATGTCAATGAGGCATGTCTTGACGGTAGGGCAAGCGAACTTATTCAGGTGGCTGAAGCTCTCCAAGAGAAAAAGATAGTTCAGATTGCTGAAGAGATTGATAAGAGGTATAATTCTAAATCTCCAGTTAAGATTGTACTCATTACAGGACCTACCAGCAGCGGTAAGAGCACATTCTGCAGAAGACTGAGCGTGCAACTTAAGGCTTGCGGACTACATCCGGTATCCTTCTCTACTGATGACTACTTCGTCAATCGTCTTGATACACCTAAGCTTCCGGATGGAAGTTATGATTTTGATAATTTTGATACGGTGGACCATGCTGCTCTTCAAGAAGATGTACTAAAACTCATCTCTGGAGAGGAAGTTGAAGTGCCGGAATACAATTTTGTGACAGGTATTAGGGAGTACAACGGAAAACGGATTTCTCTCCCAGAGGGATCGATTCTTCTGATTGAAGGAATTCATGCGCTCAACCCGCAGTTACTCTATAAGATTGATGATTCCAAGAAATTTAAAATCTTCATTAATGCCATCACTAGCATTTCTCTAGACGATCACAACTGCATCCCTACGAGTGATAATAGGCTTCTCCGCCGAATCGTACGAGATTACAATAAGGGTGCTTACAGTGCCAAGGAAACCATTTCCAACTGGCCAAATGTGCGTCGCGCTGAGGTCAAATGGATTTATCCTTATCAAGAAGACGCTGATGTACTATTCAATTCCGCGTATCTTTTGGAATTTGCCGTGCTGCGCAACCATGCCGAAGTCATACTTCGTACAGTGCCGAAGAGCTGCCCAGAGTATAGCGAAGCCCACCGTTTGCTAATGTTCCTCAATTATTTCATTCCTGTTCCAGACAAGGAGATTCCGCATACCTCATTCATGCGCAGTTTCCTTGGATACAACAACGACTAACGATGTCAAATATCATATTGCCTGAAAATTTTTCACCACAAGAACGGGCACAGAAAGCCATGAACCTGTTCAAGCAAGGTTATAATTGCACGCAATCTGTAGTCTTGGCATTTGCAGATGTACTTGAGTCTTCGGAACTTGCTGATGAGCAACTACTCAAGATTATTGGTTCTGGCTTCGGAGGAGGCATGGGGCGTCTGCGCGAAGTGTGTGGTGCGTTCAGTGCCTGCACGATGATGGCAGGATTCATTTCTCCAGCGGATGTTCCTGCTGATATGACCGCACGAAAGTCCAATTATGCCATAGTACAAGAGTTCGCAGAACAATTCAAGAATGCCAACGGCGGAAGCATCGTATGCCGTGAACTGCTCGGACTTGGAAGGCAGAGCCAGGTAGAATCCCCTGCCCCGTCAGAACGAACCCCAGACTACTACCGAAAGAGACCGTGCGTACAGATAATAGGTGAAGCTGCACGGATAATAGCACAAAAGATGATTTCTGATTAATAACGGAAGAGGCTGTAAACTGACAGCCTCTTCCGTTATTTTAGAACTTCCTATAAGGTGATATTCTAAATATAAACTCATAGTCATCGTAAGGGAGTCTGTATTCCGGTCTTGCTATCGCGCCCCAGCTATTCTCACAGGCAAGTCCCATTTGGGCTTTGTCTATGCAGATAAATGTATATGGCTCCTCATCAAGTTCCCCGGCATGTCGCTGATGCCTGCGGTCCCCATCGTCAAGTGTTTCAATACTGTAATGAAGTGCCGATGCTGAGAATGGTTGCTCTGCAGTGATTTCAAGCCCTCTGCCGCTCTTATCCAGGATCCGCCACCACCTGATATCTGTCTTGGTTCCTGTCTCCTGAGGTCGGATATATGGATAGTACTGTTCTGTAACAGTCTGATTCCACAGACCTACAAAAGAGGCATTATTGCGGTCAGCATAATTCTCCATAGGACCTCTTCCATAATACTCAAGATATTCAAAAGACTTCGGCATGGTCATTCTCATTCCAAAACGGAACATATCGGACACATTTTTAGTCTTGTCTGATGACATCCGCTCCTTTATAGTCACGGCGCCATTTGAGTATATGGAATATTCAATATGAAGTTTTGAAAATACTTCTGGCATGTCTATTACGGCAGATATTATAACCTCGTCTGTGCTTGCTGCTTCAATTGATTCGAGTTTCATCTGAGGTGATTTCCACTTCGCGTATCTCATCTGAAGCATTGCTCCGAAGTCATTGTCTGTCGGAGCGCGCCAGAAGTTAGGCTTCAATTCGCACTCTTCTGATATGAACACACGACCGAGGGCTTCGTATCTGGAAATAAATCCAGTCCTGCGAGAAATCTCCACTATAAAATCATCTCCTTTGACTATAAAATAGTTGCGATCATTATCCTTTAGTATCGGTTTATTCCCTCGGGAGTAATGTTCAAAACTCTGCGCGGTATAAGGCTTGAGGACAATCTGCTGCTTAGCAACCTCTGTTCCGGCAGGAAGCAAAGGTTCTGAATGCCTTAGGCGGTAAGTCAGATTGAGAAGTGTCTCCCCTTTTCCCTCGAATCCTGCAACCGGAATATGCACAGAAGTCTTTTGCTGTGGAGGAACATTCAGGTCATCAATGCGCCCATTGAGCATAGGAACACCATTGTCAAGAACCTCCCATTCAAGATAATACGCCGAGAGATCGCGGAAGAAATTCTCATTGTAGATACTGAAAAGACCTTCCTCAATATTAACGGCTTCAGTCCATATATTCTGATAGATATATCCTACTTCATAAGCATGCGGATTCGGAATTCGGTCCGGACCTATGATTCCATTGTCACAGAAACTCTGGTCATTGATGTCGTATCTGTTGAAGTCGCCACCGTAGGCATATATCATTCGGCTGTCCTTCCCTTTCCATCTGATGGACTGATCAACAAAGTCCCAGATGAAGCCTCCCTGAAACTTAGGATACTTGCGTATAAGGTCCCAATATTCCTTGAAACCACCTTCGGAATTACCCATGGCATGAGCATATTCGCACATGATGAGCGGTCGAGTCCTAGTTTCATCAAGGCAATAATTCTCACAGTCTTTATATGATAGATACATTAGGCTAGTAATATCTGTCTTGGCGTCTTTCTCATAGTCTGCACGCTCATATTGGACTGGCCTTGTCGAATCCTCGGACTTTATCCAGTCGTATGCAAGTGAGAAGTTAGGTCCATATCCACCCTCATTGCCCAGTGACCATATTATCACGCTTGGATGGTTTATGGAACGCTGTACATTGCGTTGGTTGCGTTGAAGGTGGGCCAATTGGTAGTCCTCTCTTAAGGCAAGCGTGGCTGGTCCGTATCCCATACCATGACTTTCCACATCCGCTTCTGCAATGAGGTAGATGCCGTATTTGTCACATAGGTCATACCATAGATTGCTATTAGGATAATGGCTGGTGCGCACAGCATTGATATTCAGTCTTTTCATCAATTGTATATCCTGTATCATCCTCTCTTCGGAAACCACATATCCACCATCAGGATCCATTTCATGCCTGTTCACACCTTTGAAAAGAATTGGTTTCCCATTGACGAGGAGCTGGGAATTCCTAATTTCTATTTTCCGGAAGCCAACTTTTAGCGGGATAGTCTCAGTCCCAGTACTCGCATAGAGTGTGTACAGGTAAGGGGTTTCTGAAGACCACTGCTTTGCATCTTTCACCTTCATCTCGGCCACGCCTGTTTGGGTGGTAGCGGACGCTACTTCCTGCCCCTCCATATCCCTTAGACTAAGTTTGGCAGGCGTATTCCCTTTAGTCTTTAGGCTGACCGATAGGATGCCTTCTTTGTATTTATCGTCGGAGAAATCAGCGGTAACACGTATATCCTCTATTCGCTTACGATCTCGTGCATATAAATAGCAGTCGCGCCCTACACCGCAAAAACGGAAGAAATCCTGATCCTCAAGGTAAGAGCCGTCGCACCATCGAAAAACCTGAAAGGCAAAGCTATTCTTCTCACCCGGCTTGATATATCTGGTAATATCAAACTCTGCTTCAAGTTTGCTATCTTCACTGTATCCTACAAATTTTCCGTTAACCCAGAGGTATATGTTCGAGGTGACTGAGCCGAAATGCGCTATTATGTCTTTTCCTTTCCAGTTTGACGGGATTAAGAAAGTCTGGCGATAGGAGCCGGTGTGATTGTTCTCAATTGTAACATTTGGAGGATCATTACGGAACTGGTTCTCCCAAGGATAACTCATATTAACATATGTAGGATCGCCGAATCCGTTAAGTTCCCACATTCCCGGAACCGGCATTTCTGCCCAGTTACTATCATCATATCCTATTTTATGAAAATCCTTTGGCCTTGAATCTAAATCTTTAGTCCAAAAGAATTTCCATTCTCCGTTCATGCTCAAATAATTGGAAGATAATTTCTTTTCGAATTGCTCCGCCATATCAAAAGACTCGTATGCAAAATACGAACTATGCATGGGGGCTCTGTTCACTTCATTGACACGGGGATCTTTCCATTCATTAAATGTCTGGGCCGATGCAGAAACGGCTAACGCGACAAGGGTTGTTGATAAAAGCAGATGTCTCATAATTGGGTTATTGTTTTAGCATAATATTCTTTTGAAAATAAAAAACGGGATGACAAAAAATGTCACCCCGCTCATCTTTCACATTGTGCAATCAGCAATTACATAGCCTGTGCTACGGCAACTGCTACAGCAACAGTAGCTCCTACCATAGGGTTGTTACCCATACCGAGGAAGCCCATCATCTCAACATGTGCAGGCACAGAAGAAGATCCGGCAAACTGCGCATCAGAGTGCATACGTCCTAAAGTATCTGTCATTCCGTATGAAGCAGGACCAGCAGCCATATTATCCGGGTGAAGGGTACGTCCGGTACCACCACCTGATGCTACTGAGAAGTAAGGCTTACCTGCAAGTACACGCTCTTTCTTGTAGGTACCTGCAACTGGATGCTGGAAACGGGTAGGGTTGGTAGAGTTACCGGTGATGGAAACATCCACGTCCTCTTTCCACATAATAGCTACACCCTCGCGTACATCGTCGGCACCATAGCAGCGTACTCCGCCACGAACACCATCTGAATACTTGGTCTCTGAAACGACCTTAACCTCTCCGGTGTAATAGTCGAACTGTGTCTGTACATAGGTAAATCCGTTGATACGTGAAATAATCTTGGCAGCGTCCTTTCCAAGACCATTAAGGATGACGCGAAGAGGCTTCTTGCGAACCTTATTAGCCATTTCGGCAATCTTGATAGCTCCCTCTGCAGCAGCATAGGACTCATGTCCTGCGAGAAAAGCGAAGCAGCCTGTCTCCTCGCGGAGAAGTCTTGCAGCAAGATTACCATGTCCGAGACCTACTTTGCGATCATCAGCCACTGAACCAGGGATGCAGAATGCCTGAAGTCCCTCGCCGATAGCCTCAGCTGCTTCAGCAGCAGTCTTTACGCCTTTCTTGATGGCGATTGCTGCACCTACAACATAAGCCCACTTTGCGTTCTCGAAGCAGATTTTCTGTGTGTCCTCACACATCTTATAAGGATCAATTCCTTTGGCATCACAAATGGCTTTAGCCTCGTCAATGTCCTTGATTCCGTATTTGTTGAGAGCAGCATTGACCTGGTCAATACGACGCTCGTAACTTTCAAAAAGTGCCATAAATCTCTTACTCTTTACGTGGGTCAATATACTTAACAGCATCCTTGAAGCGGCCGTAGGTTCCTTTGGCCTTCTCGATAGCTTCAGGTCCGGTAGCTCCACTCTTAAGAGCATCCATGAGCTTTCCAAGGTTCACAAACTCGTATCCGATCACTTCATTTTCGGCATCAAGAGCCATCTTTGTGCAGTAACCCTCTGTCATTTCGAGGTAACGTGTTCCCTTTGCCTTGGTCCCGTACATGGTACCAACCTGGCTGCGGAGGTTCTTTCCAAGATCCTCAAGTGAGCCGCCTACTGGAAGACCTCCCTCTGAAAAAGCGGACTGTGTGCGTCCATAGACAATCTGAAGGAAGAGTTCGCGCATGGCTGTGTTGATGGCATCACATACAAGGTCAGTATTGAGAGCCTCAAGAAGGGTTTTGCCAGGAAGAATCTCAGAAGCCATAGCGGCAGAATGAGTCATACCTGAGCAACCGATGGTCTCTACGAGAGCCTCCTCGATAATGCCGTCCTTGACATTAAGAGTCAACTTGCAGGCACCCTGCTGAGGGGCACACCAACCAATACCATGGGTAAGGCCGGAAATATCCTTGATTTCCTTTGAGTGCACCCACTTGCCCTCTTCAGGGATAGGTGCATTGGCGTGATTCGCGCCTTTTGCTACGCAGCACATCTGCTGCACTTCTTTTGTGTAAATCATATTCTAGAACTATGAGTTTATTTCTGGTGCGCAAATATAATCATTTTTGGTGATATGGATGTGGAATAATGCTGTTTTTTAGGGCTGCTGTCATTGCTTTCGTTTGCGGCATTTTTACTATTTTTGCGCGATTTATCTCCTGATGGACTTACTTTCGGACGATTCTATGAGTTGGGAAGCTTTAAATCTGATAGATAGCGGACAAGTGACGGCTCTCGGATTCTAAGTGGGTTGGGTACGTAGGAGAATGGTGGATAGTTTGATACAATGACATTGGAGGTTATCAGCTGATTCTGTTCGGTTGAATTAATTTTGTGATAAATGTTTGATAGGAATGACACGATCTGCGCTCCTGCATCAGGTAATGGTGGAGCTGTATCTATCATAAGGGTAAGCGGCATAGACTCTCTTGCCGTAATTGATTCATTGGTCTCTTTCGTAAAGGGCGATGCTACTTCCAGCGCCGGATATAGGCTGAAAAGAGGCGTCTTCACAGATCTGGATGATGTGTTGGTAGCTATTTTCAGAGCACCACACTCATATACAGGTGAAGATAGCGTTGAAATATATTGCCATGCTTCTCCTTTTATTATTAGAAATATACTTGATCAATTATGTTCGCATGGATGCCGGATGGCAGAGCCAGGAGAGTTTACCAGGAGAGCCTTTCTGAATGGCAAAATGGATCTTGCGCAGGCAGAAGCGGTGTCAGATGTCATAACGAGTTGCTCGGAAGTGCAGCATAGAGTCGCAATGAGCCAGCTTCGAGGAGGATACTCCAATGAACTTCGCGCTATCAGAGGTCAATTAGTGGAGCTGTCTGCCCTGCTGGAATTGGAGTTGGACTTTGCCGAAGAGGATGTAGAGTTCGCAGATCGATCAAAACTGCGTGGGATATTAAACTCTACGAGAAGACGATGCCGTGAGCTCGCAAATTCATTCAAGATGGGCAACGCCATCAAAAACGGAGTGCCTGTGGCAATCGTAGGAGCACCGAATAGCGGGAAAAGCACTCTGCTTAATGCTCTCCTAAAAGAAGATCGAGCTATTATTTCGGATATTCCTGGAACGACTAGGGATACGGTCGAAGAGACTTGCGTGATTGGCGGAATCCTATTCCGATTCATTGATACTGCGGGAATCAGGGAGTCTGATGACGTTATAGAGAAGATGGGCATTCAGAGAAGTTTCGCTAAGCTTAGGGAAGCTTCCATCGTATTGGCTCTTGTCGACGGCACGCTCAGCGGCGATGAGATTTTGAGTCAAGCCGAAGACATAACGAAACGAATAGATTTTGACAAGCAGCGGCTCATACTGGTTCTCAATAAGTGCGACAAAGTGGCTGATTCAAATGGAGATAACATTATTTCTGACCGCAATATCGCGTTTAACAAAAATGTTTCCGTATTAAACAATTATGTTTTATCCATTAAAGATAAAACCAATACCATTTCTATTACATCAATAAGCGCAAAATACTCCGAGGGACTACAAAAGATTGAGGAACTGCTTGTCAAAGCATGCAATATAGAAGATTCCGACTCTATTCTGGTCACAAGCGCAAGGCATGCGCGAGCACTTGAGAACAGCGCAATCGCGTTGGGGAAAGTGTCCGAGGGTCTGGATGCTGGCATCCCGACGGACCTCCTCGCGGAGGACCTGCGCGAGGCACTCGCGCACCTCGGCTCCATCACAGGCGAGATAACCAATGATGAGGTCTTAGGGGAAATTTTCAGCAAGTTCTGCGTCGGCAAGTGATAGATATTTTTAGTAGCAATGTCATTGCGGATTCTTAAACTGGATGTATCTTTACGCCGAATTTGGGTTGCGCACACTTTTTGATGCGCCACAAACCTATAAAAACCATCTGTATGAAATATCATAGAATATTCGGAGCGGTCATCTGCTCCATCTTCGCAATGACAACATTGTCCTGCGAGAAGACAGAGAAAATTGAGCGGTTTCCCGAAGGCACCTCAATGCTAAAGATGATGAACGAGGACAACGGAGGAACCACCCTCGGAAACTCTGACGTCTATATCACTTCCTCCGGGAACTTCAAGAGCGGCTCGCTTCCGATTCTCGACTGCGGAAAGAAAGACGGAATCGGAGACATCGGGTTGCCGGACTTTACGAATATGGCTCCGGAGGTCGCCGTGACGTTGGGGCACGGATATGTCATCTGCAACTCCGAAAGCGTGGTGGACTT
>ERZ808274.349-NODE-349-length-25281-cov-4.591731_pt1 | contig 25281 bp, 26 predicted proteins | sample MGYA00521277_ERZ808274 | MGnify/ENA primary metagenome ERZ808274 (study PRJEB31516, sample SAMN03275597) | gut metagenome | biome: mammalia-associated habitat; material: feces | host: Papio cynocephalus | place: Kenya | collected 2012-07-28 ... | reverse complement strand
TATTATTAAAAAAACATGCCATTCAATCACCATCGTGTAAAGGCAATTCATCCCACCACCTATAGAGAAGGACTTCTTGCTTACGATATGTTAAAACCCAATAAAGGAAATGAATGTTTTAAGCAAAAGTCATTAACAACATTATATGGCATCAAATTATCTTTCTCGCCATATATAACCTCCGTCGGAACATTCCATTCTATTGGATGATTCTTAACGTAAGAAAGAAACTCCCAAGATAAATCTTCACCAAGTGTTGTTGGGATTATTTTCTTTTTCTCCAGTTCATCTTCAGTAACTCCAGAGAATTCCATCATCGAATTAAGGAGAAAAACAAAATCTATAATTGGAGAAATAAAAAGAGCCTTCTTAATATATCTCCCACTCCTAGATGACATTGCATAATAAGCACCGACGCTAATCGCGATGATGAATATCTCTGAGTATTGATCTTTAACACTTTCAATAAAGTTATCTATCTCATCTCCAACAGCCAATGGAGTATTACCTTTCATACTGAAGGAAAATAGCTCTATAATAATCGGCTTCTTTAGCTTTGCCACCTTTAGCATGGATAAATAAAACAAGATTCTTCTTCATAGGACGATAGTATAACATGTACAAAAATCATTACACATTCTTTCTTTTGCTTATTCAAAAGCGCTATTATTAGTTTAAGGAGAAGAAACAAATGGAAGTATTCTATGGCATTCTAATTCCGTTCCTAGGCACATCGTTAGGTGCTGCTTCGGTATTTCTTTTGAAGAATGATCTTAAAGAGGGCGTAGAAAGAGCCTTATCTGGTTTTGCTGCAGGCGTCATGGTGGCAGCATCTATTTGGAGTCTACTCATTCCATCTTTAGAGCAAAGTTCAAAACTTGGAAGATTTTCTTTTGTTCCTTCTTTTATTGGTTTTTGGGTTGGAATACTCTTTTTGCTTCTATTAGACCATATCATTCCTCACCTACACGCAAAAAGCAATGAAGAAGAAGGGCCTAAAAGTAAGCTAGGGCGAACAACAATGATGGTCTTAGCAGTAACGCTACATAATATTCCAGAAGGAATGGCTGTTGGTGTTATATATGCTGCTTACCTTTCACAAAGTAGCACTATAACAGCAGCAGGGGCACTAGCACTATCTTTAGGTATTGCCATACAAAACTTTCCAGAAGGAGCAATAATATCACTACCTTTACGCTCTGAAGGAGAAAGCAAAGGAAAAGCTTTTGCTAATGGAGTGCTTTCTGGAATAGTAGAGCCAATTGGTGCAATCATAACTTTACTTGCATCATCTTTAATTACATCTCTTCTTCCATACCTATTAAGCTTTGCCGCTGGCGCAATGCTTTACGTTGTCGTAGAAGAGCTAATTCCTGAGATGAGCCAAGGAAAACACTCTAATATTGGAACGATCTTCTTTGCTGTTGGCTTCTCTCTTATGATGGTTCTTGATGTCGCACTAGGATAAAAAAACTCTTCCGAAGAAGAGTTAAAATTCATTCAATTATTGCATCTGTAGCTGTATATTCGCTAAGAGAATTCTCCTTTACTTGAATACAAAGATAAGAAAAATCAGAATCATCAAGAGCAAAAAATTGACGCTTAGCTTTTGGAGAGATGCGTAAACAATCACCCTTTGTTAAAAACACAGTCTCACCATCAATTACTGCTTTTCCATTTCCATCAAAAACAATGTAGACTTCTTCGTTTTCTTTATGTGAATGAACAAATGGAACACTTGCCCCCATTGGCAAGTTATTAACACTAATTTCTGCACCAGTTAAACCAAGCTTATCATGTAATTCAATTCTCGGATCATTTTGTAGACTTACTTTCTTATAATTACTCATATATCCTCCATAGTCACTTCAGTTGTAATACTCATTATTACAATAGCAATTATACGGATTTTCGTTGTAATGTCAATTGTTACATCAATTATTTTTCACACTCATTTTTGGCATCAATTATTGCATCTTGAAGGGTAATTCTTTCTAATTCTTTCTCCATGGCTTTCTGAACTCTTAAGAGTTTTTCGTCAAGGACTGAATGAATACTACGCCCCACGGGACAGGATGGATTTGGATTTTCATGAAAATGAAATAGAGTCCCGTTTTCAACACAATCAACCGCTTTATAAATATCGAGGAAAGAAATGTCTTTCAAAGGCTTAGCAATATATGCGCCACCAGTTCCTCTAGAAACACATACTATATTTGCGCGCTTAAGTTGTCCCAAAATATTTCTAACAATAACAGGATTAACATTTGTACTCTTAGCAAGAAAATCGCTTGTAACCTTCTCATCTTTAAATATTTCTATACACACTAAAATATGTATAGCTAGCGTAAATCTACTCGATATCTGCATTTTATATCTCTTACAGAAGGTTTATATCATTTTCCCTATTCATCTTCAACTCTAACGAAAAAACATTCTTCCCCGTATATAAAGGCACTTCTTTTTATAAAATAATTGTAATTGAACTATTTTCGTACCTTTTTTACCACAATACTTCTCTTTGAAGCCCCAAATAAAGCCCTGTTTATCTTATTTAGCAAAAATTGATTTAAGAGTATCTGAATAGTTCTTCCATTTTTGATAAGCTTTCATGTACAGATCTTTGTTTTTTTCGTTAGGTTTTGTAGTCTTTGTTTCATCAAAAAGAATATGTTCATTTGCCACTTCAGTTATATCTACGTTGCTAACAGCAGAGAAAGCTTGAAGTGCTGCACCAAAAGCTGCAGTTTCTTTTAGTACAGGAACTTTTACTTCAAGAGATGTACTATCAGCAATAATTTGACGCCATAGTGCACTGTTGGACCCCCCACCTGTAAGAGCAAGACTAGTTGGTTTAAAACCTGCTTCTTTGAAGGCTTCAAGTCCTAAAAGAAAGCCAAAACTTACACCTTCAAGTGTTGCTCTTGCAATGTTCGCTTCATTAATGTTTGTCATATTCATGCCAGCAAGAACTCCCTCACCATTAGGATAATTAGGAACTCTTTCACCGTTAAAGTATGGAAGAAGAACTAAGCCTTCAGAGCCTATTTGAGAAGAAGATGCTTTAGCACTGAATTCATCAACGCTAAGACTAAAGAGTTTTCGCATATTCTCTGAAGCTACTGTGCAATTCATCGTACATAGAAGTGGAAGATATCCTCCAGTAGAGGAAGCAAAAGAAGCAATTCTGCTCCTTTTATCAACAATAGGTCTATCAGAATATGCAAACAGTGTACCTGATGTGCCAAGGCTCATTGCCATTAAGCCATCCTTTACAGTACCAGTACCAATTGCACTCATCATGTTGTCCCCTCCACCTGTGGAGACAACAATATCATCAGAAAGCCCTAGCTCTTCTCTCACGTCGTCCTTAACAATACCAACTATGCTATTCCACTCAACTATCTTTGGCATTTTATTAATGAGACTATCATCAATTAATGAACACAATTTCTCATCCCATTTATTCGCAAAAACATTAAAGAGAGCTGTTCCTGAAGCATCACCCCGCTCTGTCACAACATTCCCTGTAAGATAGTAGTTTATATAGTCATGTGGAAGCATTACATAAGACATCTTATTAAAGAGTTCAGAGCTTCTCTTCTTAAATGAAAGAATCTTACTCGCTGTGTATCCTGGAAGGATGGCATTACCAACTTCACTTATAAGAGCATCTTTTGAGCCATAAAGAGACATTAGCTCATCACACTCTTTGCTAGTCGAAGTATCACACCAAAGCTTAACTGGAGCTAAGACTTTTCCTGATTTATCAACAGGAACGAAGCCATGTTGTTGTCCAGAAACGCCAATAGCTCTTATTTTCTTTTTAATACTTACATCAACTTGACAAAAGCAGTCCTTAAGTCCAGCTATAAACCATTCGGCCATTTGCTCTCTTACTCCTCCATCCTTTGAAATCAGATCAAAAGGATGAGAAGAATCAGCAATTACTCTTTTTTCTTCTGTATCATAGACCAAAAGCTTTACCGACTGAGTTCCAAAATCAAGGCCTGCTACTACCATAGTTACTTCTTCCTTTTAAAATGGGCATTCATCAGGGTATAAATCGCCCTTCTTTTTATTGTAAGAAACATCCTTAACGCCAAGATAGCTAAAGAGTGCATACAATTGACGACCAATGTGGCTGAAAGCTACAGCACCATGGTGAGGGAAATGTTTAGAAATTAAAACATGACGATAGAAACGTGCCATTTCATCAATTGCAATAATTCCAATTCCACCGAATGAGCGTGTCTTAACAGGAAGGACCTCACCTTCAGCACAATATGCCTCAAGAGTGGAGTCGGCATTTGCATGAAGCCTAAACAATGTTATGTCTCCACTCTTAATATCTCCTTCAAGAGTTCCTCTAGTAAAGTCTGGTTTACCCCCGTTTTCGAGTAATCTATTCTGTATTATTTGATAATTGATAGCACCACAAGAAAGACAAGAAAGAGGAGTATTACCACAGTGGAAGCCCATAAATAGGTCATTGTTTTTATAGTCATACTTCTGCTCTATATCCTCTTTATAGAGATCTTCTGGAACTGTGTTGTTTATATCCAAAAGCGTTACTGGTGCTTCTGTTAAACATGAAGCTATATATTCAGATAGTACGCCATAGATATCAACTTCACAGCCAACTGGAATTCCACGGGAAGCCAAACGTGAATTTACATAGCATGGTTCAAAGCCAAAAGACTCAGGGAAAGCTGGCCAACACTTAGATGCAAACGCAACATACTTTCTCTCCCCTTTATGGTTTTCTTTCCAATCTAGAAGTGTAAGCTCAAATTGGGCCATTCGCTCCAAGAGATCAGGATAAGTATTACCCTTTTCTCCGAGTTCTTTAGCCATATCATCAACAATAGCTTCAATTCTCTTATCACCTTTATGTTCCTTGTAGGAAACAAGAAGATCTAACTCAGAGTTTTCTTCAATCTCAACACCAAGGTCGTATAGAGCCTTAATAGGAGCGTTACATGCAAAGAAATCTTGTGGACGTGGACCAAATGTGATGATTTTAAGATTCTTTATTCCGATTATGGCTCTCGCTACAGGAACGAACTCAAGAATCATATCTCTTATCTCTTTTGCATTTCCAATAGGGTACTCTGGAATATAAGCAGAAAGCTTTCTTAATCCTAAGTTATACGAGCAATTGAGCATTCCGCAATATGCATCACCTCTTCCATTTATAAGATTATTGCCACTCTCTTCCGCAGCTGCTACATACATAACAGGGCCATCGAAATACTTTGCAATTATTGTTTCAGGAGTCTCTGGCCCAAAGTTTCCAAGAAAGACAACAAGTGCGTTGCATTTATCTTTTACAAACTCTAAAGCTTTAACAGCATCCTTCTCATTCTCAACAGAAAAAGGAACATCAACTATTTTATATCCTACTTTATCTAACTCACAAACAACAGCTTTTCTTCTAGTCTATGATAATGAAGACGGAAAGCAATCTCTACTTACTCCAATTATTCCTAATTTCACCTGTGGGATATTTTCCATATTTCCTCCTCTAGGGATAAAGATTATTCAGCTACTCCTATTTTACACTTAGGCGTCAAAAGTCCTATTCTATCAATGGGAGCAAAAAGCTTTGCCTTACCTTCACTTCCAGTAAGACTAATCCAGTGTCCAACAAATTCTTTTACACATTCTTCAACACCCATCATTAACTCAATATAGTTGACTCTTGGATTATCAAAAAGAACCTTTTTTGTATATTCACGACAAGTGTTAAAGACGTCTATATCAATATTAATCTCTCACTCTACATAAAAGACAAAAACCCTGAAAATTCAAAGTAATGGTTTGAATTTCTTAAGAAATATTAAAGTGCTACTTTGAAATTTAAAACTTTTCTATATTTTTTGTCCAAACTATCCAAATTTTGGACGAAAACTATTTATTATCTATTCGAATATAAAAAGTGCTTCTGCCTGAACCTTTCTTTAAAATGAACCCTTCATCGTTTAATTTTTTTAGCGCAGCTAAGGCAGAAGATCTTCCTATACTAGGGCAGAAGGCTATGACATCTGCACTCGTGAACTTGCCAACCTTTTCTTTGATGTAATTTTTTACAACATCATATGAAGTCGTGTTGCTTTCTCTTTCAGACAACAACCCAACACATTCTTCTAACTCTGTATAACATGACAAAATAACTTGAAGCATATATCTGATAAATGGTGTTGGATCATTTTTTTCTTCATGCCATCTAGCATCAGATTCCTCGAGAGCATCGTAATAACGATCCTTCGTTTTTTCTATCTGTTTTTCAATGCTTATGTATCTTCCGATACTATATCCGTTCTTGTACAAAAGAAGTAATGTAAGTAACCTGCTCATTCTTCCATTGCCATCATTAAATGGGTGGATACATAGAAAGTCGCAAATGAAAGTTGGAATCAAAATTAATGAATCTATTTTTTCATTTGCAATGGCATATTCATATGCATTACACAAGTTTTCCACTGCGTTTGGTGTTTCATAAGGTGCAATTGGTGTAAATCTCGTAACCATTACTCCATCAGAATTTATCTCACTAATATAGTTTTGAACATTCTTAAAATGTCCACCATAAGATAATTTTGCTCTTTTTAAAAGGTCACGATGAAGCTGAAGAATATATGATGGTCGGATTGGAATATACTCAGAACTCTCATGAATTGTATTTAATACATCACGATACCCCATAATCTCGTCTTCATTTCGATTCCTTGGCGTAGTTTTTTCCTCAAAAAGTTGTTTAATTCGAGTATTTGTCGTAACGATGCCCTCAATTTTATTTGATGCTTGTGTGCTTTGTATTTTTGCAATTTCAGCAAGACGATCTAATTCAACTGGCTTCTGCCTAACAAATAAGTCTTGTCGTCCTTTGCATTCATGAATCTTTGCAACAAGATTTAGGATATCTGTATCCCATTTTTTATCATACAGCCTAGTATAATCAAATGATCTCATAAAAACTCCTTTCGTCCAACGCATCCCCTTTTCGTCCAATTATAATTAATTTTGGACGAAAAATAAACAAATTGGACGATAAAATTTTCCATTGCGATATGTTTCTTGTTGTACTTTCTAACTGCTGGGAAATAAAACAATTAATAGAGGCTTCATGCATAGTTGTGGGTAAAGTTAATAAATAGAGATAGATTTCTAGGAATGCCAGTTAATTGAAAAAGCATTTAGGGATCTTATTTTATTTGGCCAAATAAAAAAAGAAGGCAAAAGCTAAAGCAGCTACTATTACAGATTAAACCAATTCAGTCAAAGCATTAATTTTATCGTTGTTTTTAAAGAAAGCACTTAGAAAATCATCTCACAATATGTGATTTTTCTCTAAATACTCATCGCGAAAGTAATGCTTAAAACAAATCGGAATGTGTTCCGGTGTATAACAATTCTAGAATTAACTCCGAATTAATTATTCTATAAACTAGGAGCCAATCAGGAAGAATGTGACATTCATGAAGGCCAGTGTATTTTCCTTTGAGAATGGGGTCTTTATATTTAGCATGAACCTCACCAGCTAAATCAGAGATTGTAGTTGGAGTTTCCCCCTAGGAGCCTTCTGTAGATACATCTGGCTCTTGCTTCTTTAGAAAGCAGGGACTACCTTTCCACCGTAAGGTCTAGCCTCAGCAAATATGGCACTAGGCCACAAGTACCGCAGTAAGACTATATAAGGTGGCTAAGGTGCAGCGGGTTCGTACCGAAAGTTCAGGAACTTTTGCATGAACTTCGGACACTTTCCTTCCGGAAAGCGTTTTCAATATCTCTCGTATGAAATATCTTGCTCCTATGTTATAGCGTAAGCGTCATTTAAATCGATACAGATTTTTTATTTCCCTATGATCTATCATTAAATCATAGGAGAAATGAACAAATGACAAACGTTAACATTTACACAAAAGAACAAAGGAAAGCATACGTCGAAGGCTGGAAGAATAGTGGTCTTTCACAAAGAGAGTATTCTTCTCTTAATGGTTTAAAAGCAACAACTCTTAACACTTGGGTAAAGAGATCAAAAGAAAGTAAAGAAAAATCACTAGTATTAATAAAAAAGAAGTCCCCAGTAGTCTTACATAATATTTCTGTAGAGTACATGGGAGCTAAGATAAAAGCAGATGAGAAAACTCTTTCTATCATTCTTATGACAATTAAGAATATTAACGGGAGAAACCAGTAAATATGTATGGCTCTTTTCTTTCAGGATCAGGAGTTGCATTAGCACGTGAAGCTATAGCTGCATCAATTACTGACATATCAACATTCCAAGGGAGAAGAGTATCATACTTGTCTTTAGTAGTAGATGGTCCATAAGTTAGAACATACTCTAGGTACTTTTCAGGATTTAGGCCATTTACTTTAGCCGTTTCAATTAAAGAAAAGAAGAAACAAGAGGCATCAGCACCATCAATAGTTTGGGCAAATAGCCAGTTTTTCCTCCCTGTTGCAAAAGAAGCCTTAGAGGATCTAAGGTGCGACAGAGTGTCTCTAAATGTTTCAGAACAAACAATGGGCTAGGTGTATTTGCTAAGATAAATACCATTCTTGATACTGCTAAGAAGAATGGTATAGATAGATATAGAATGACAACTTCCGTACTTGATAATACTGCTCAGTCTTTACTTGAGTCTGTATTGGTTTAGCACGACTGAATAGTTACTATTCATTTAAGATATTTGTTTGCTCTGTCAATGCTAAATAGACTTTCTTTGCCCCAACATGTAGTTTTTCCGATACGCTTTCTATGCAGAAAATGACAAACTCTAATTCTTTGCTTCCATATGGATTTTTCTCCATTTTGCCTTCCCTCCCAATTATGCCTATTTACGCGACATTAAAACTACTGTCTCCACATGGCTTGTTCCATAGAAACAATCAAAGACCTTACATTCATCAATCTTTCTTGTTTTAAAGAGAGAAATATCACGAGCGAGCGTAACTGGATTACATGATACATATATAACTCTTTCCGGATTCCACAGGTCTATCATTTCAATAACTCTTTTCTCTAATCCAGTTCTAGGAGGATCAACAATGACAGTATCTACACATGTGTTTTTTTCTTTCTGAGCCCACTTAGCACAATCAGAGGTAAATGAAATAGCTTTAGGAGCATTAATATGGCTTAAGGCTAAGCACTCCTTATTTAATTCAACAGCATATACTTTCTTATCGCTATCATTAAAAAGAGCAGAAAACGTTCCAACGCCACTGTATAAATCCATAACGGTAGAACCAACGGTATTAGCTTTTACATACTCAAGTAGTCTAGAAAAAAGCTTAGGATTAGATTGGAAGAAAACAGTAGAACTAACAGTGTATACAATGCCATTAAGAGTTATTGTCACTGTTTTATTATTGTGGGTGATGGCATTGTCTCCAGCAAAAAGAGGAACCTCAACAAAGCCAGTGTCTCTATTAACTTTGTTAGAGAACATCAATTCCCTAGCATATTTGAAGAGTTCACCTTTTTCTTCTTCTAAAAGAGCATTTATTTTGTCATCCACAAGAGGGCAATGCTTAACGCTTACAAGGCTATTTGATTCGCGCTCAAGAAAACCACTTTGCCCTGTCTTTAAATCAACATGGACTCTTACTCTATGTCTATATGAAAACTCGTCTGAGTATTCAGTTTTCGAAAAAGGAGGAAGACTCTGTAAATTAGATAGTCGGAGTAGATTATCTTTTACAATTTCTTCCTTTAAAAGAGCTGAATATGATGGAGATACATGGAGAAAATCACAACCACCACATACCCCGTATAGAGGACAAATTGGCTCCACTCTAAGAGGAGAAGGAGTTATTACCTCCTCTACTTTTCCCTCTATAAGAGATGGCTTACTCTTTACGATAGAATACTCTACTTTCTCTCCCGGAAGAGCAAAGGGTAAAAGAACATTTTTTCCATTCTCCTTAGCTAAGCCCTTTGCTCCTGAGACAATCTTCTCAACTCTCAAAGCCATTCTTTGAGAGCCTCAGCATATGTAGCAATAAGTTTAATTCCCTTCATCCAGAACTCTTTGCTTTCAATATCACAACCAGCAGCTGCAGCAACCTCTTCTGCTTTGTATCTACCAGTCATTGAAAGTACGTTCTTATAGTGAAGAGGAAAATCATCAACACTATCTTTAGAAGCAAAGAGGCCAAGAGCAAATAGCTGACCAAAGGCATACGGATAGTTATAGAATGAGAAACCATAGCTATAATAGTGGCCCTTTACTGCCCACATATATGGATGCTTTAACCCTAATCCGTCACCATAGGTGTTCTCTTGAGCTTCAAGCATTAATGAACAGAAATCTTCAGGAGATACATCTCCATCCTTTCTCTTCTCAAAAGCACTCTTTTCGAAGTAATAACGAGAGAGAATATCTATACAGACCTGACAACAAGAAGAGACAAAGGCTTCAATTATTGGAAGCTGTTCGTCTTTTTTTGCACTTTTCAATACTTCTTGGAAAACATTTGTTTCTCCAAAGATAGAAGCAGTTTCAGCCAACGTCATTGGATAATCAGCTTGGCTCATTGGATAATTTTTTACGACAGAATCATGGTAAGCATGACCAAGCTCATGGGCAAGAGTAGAGACACTGTCATATGTTCCTTCCCAATTCATCATAACTCTCGATTCTCCCTTTAATGGGAAGGAAATATCGTATGCCCCGCCAACTTTTCCTTCATGCGCTTCGGCATCTATCCAGTTATGATCGAATGCATTCTTAATAAAGGCGCCAACCTCTGGCGAGAATGATGTGTAGCACTTAGTAACAAGGGCCTTTGCTTCCTCCCAAGTGTATGCCATACTCTTCTTTCCAACTGGAGCAAACATATCATACCACTCAAGCTTCTCAAGTCCTAAAAGCTTTGCCTTAGTCTTAAGGTAATCTCTGAACATTTCTCTAGAGTCTTCGAGTGCAGAAATAAGTGCATCAAGTGTCTTATGAGAAATGCGAGAAGCAAAGAGAGAGCGATCTATAGGATCCTTCCACCCCTTTCTTCTTTCAAGCATTAACGTTGTTCCCTTGACACCATTAAGAGATGCAGCAAGAGCAATCTCATTATCTTTCAGAATCTTAATCTCTCTTTCATATGCATTCTTTCTTACTTCTCTATCAGGACTCATAGCTAAGCCTCTTAGCTGAGTAAGAGTCTTGTCTCCATCCTTAATTGCAGCAGTTACTGTCATTTGAAGTTTACCCCAACTTGAAGCAGAGACTTGGAGCATTTCATTTGCAAGGCTCTCTTCTTCTAGGCTCATCATATGCTTTCTACTTTCTTTAGCCTCTGCCAAGAATAGAGCATAATCTTTGAGCTCAGGAGAAGAGAATTCATCTTCCCTTTCTGCAATGTTATATAAAAAGACAGTGTCTGCATCTTGTGCTTCGCTTTCCATCTTTTCACACTTAGAATAAGCACTAAGGATACTTGGATTAGTAGTATCTACAGAAAAAGATGTGTAGCTATAAGATGAGACATTTACAAGGACAGCCCTTAGTTCGTCACGTAGCTTTATTAATTCTAGTAAAGGAATTGTTTTATCCTTACTCTTCTCTTTTAGCTCTTTGCTTAAAGCATAGACTTTCTTTATATCGCTATTGAATTCTTCTGAATCAACACTACTATAGATGGACTCAAGGTCCCATTTTGGTAATTTATCTTTATTCATAGCTTTAGTGTATAATTTCATTTTTCTTTAGTGAAGATGAAAAAAATACACATTTGAGGTAATAAAACAGCTATGAGCATACATTAATTAGAAACTTAACAGCAACTTAGTTTAAACTAAAATCTTGACACCTCCATAGATGAGATAAAGAATAATCTTACTTATGGGGGCAATATGAAATACAAACTTTTTCTATTATTTTCAATTCTCGTAATACTTCTTTCATCATGTGAAATAAAGAATCCAAATATGGAAAGCACAAACGAAGTTGTCATTCTCAACTTTGATGAAGAAACAAGAGGAATGACATATTTCCCAGAGAATAACCCATTTATAGATACAGAATACGGCACAAAAACTGATAATACTAATAAGCTACTATATGGCGTTGAACTTTACGGCTCGGTAATGCGAAGCCTTCCTGTTATTCCTGGAATTAAAACAGTTAGCAAAAACGATTTTCTTTCAGCCGTGAAAAATAAAACACCTTATGCATATGGTGTTCCATTAGAAGTAAAGGATGCAAAATTTACTGAGGACGGTGTGTATATTCGTTATGAAACAAAGGAAGAAGATAGATCCTTTGGACAGATTGAGTATTACTATTCAATTAAGGAAAAGAAATTCTCTTATAGGGAGATCATAAGCCCACTATTAAAAGATACAGCTTGTGATAGTATCATCATTTTTGAACTCTTAGATGTTCCTGTAGAAAAAACAAAAGATGGGCTTAGTTTTAAAGTTGGCGAATTATACAACAATGGCTCAAAATTCAACTTCTATAATATTGCACTTACATATTATTTTGGTATATATACTTCAATTCCGGATAAATCAAGTGAAATATTTTTTACAGAACTAAATATGCACATGTATTATAACAATGGCGATGTTAACTCTACCTCTTTCTCTTCAAAAATGTATGAAAGAGTACCTCTAAAGAAGGAACTTGATTTGAGTAATAGAAAGGACACCTTAAATATTGATGAAACAAAAGCCTTTCTTCGTGATTTTTTTGATAGCCCTATTCTGTACAACGAAGTAAAGTACAATACTCTAGCAGATTTTGACGAAACAGAGTTTAAGAAGAGAGACTATGTTGTTAAGACAGCCAAGAGCTTTACTGATAGAAAAGTAATTTCGTACCCCTCTTCATTTAATTTAAAAGAAAAGAAAGCTGCAACAATATTCAAAAATGAAACTACTGCAGAAAATATGTATTATGATTTTTCTGAGGATGTTATAATTGCTTCCTTTAAAGACTGTGGTTATAACATTAAAAAAGTCACAAATGGAGATTCACTAGAACGGAAAGAAATGGTACTGGATAACTTCATTCTTTCTTTAATGGAGAAGATGGATCTTCCTCAAGATATTATTGATAAAAGAAAAGAAATACTATCAGACTGCTTTCCTTTACTAAAGGCTAACAACTAACTTTGCGTCTAGTATTTCTCTTACAAGGGGGTTGTGAGTTACAACGATTGTTGTTTTATTTTTCACAACCCTCTTTATTAATCTAGATGTTGTAATAATTGTTTCTTCATCCATAGCGCTAAATGGTTCATCTAAGAGATAAAGAGATGAAGGAACAAGAAGAAAGCGACAAATGCTAACTCTCCTCTTCATTCCCCCTGAAAGTGTATTGACAATACTCTTCTCTTCTCCTTTTAGGCCTACTTCATTTAAGTATTCTTTGGCCTTTTCTTCATCATCAGTAACAAGAAGCAAATTCGACAGTACCGATATATTTTCAATAAGTCTATTTTCTTGAAATAGCATCGTGGCTCTTTTTTCTTTTGTCTCTATTGTCCCTTCGTAGCTTTCGTCTAAAGAAGCAATCATTCTCAATAGCGTTGTTTTTCCTGAGCCACTCTCTCCCATTATTAATGTAGTTTCATTATCTGGAAGAGAAAGAGAGAGGTTACTAAACAAAACCTTTTCACCAAAATGCTTATTAACTATATTGATTTTCATCTCATAATCCTCGCTTCTAGTTTTCCAAGAAGAAAAATAGATAACTTTTCAAAACATATTGAGAGAAGAACAATTGTAAGTGTAAGAGCAAACAAATCTGATGAGAGTAGATATACCTTCGATTCATATAGCATTGAACCTAGTGTGTTTTTAGGTAGTGCTATAACTTCTGCAGCAACACTACTCTTCCAACCTAGTCCAATCGCGTTTGATATCCCATTCTTAAGAAAAGGGAATAATTCAGGAAGAAGAATATATCTTATTCTTTTTTTCAATCCTACGCTGTAAGACGATGCCATTTCTAGTAGCTCTGAACTAGTATTTTTCAGTCCAGAAAGAATAGATGTATAAAGAAGAGGAAATGTAACTAGAAATGAAATTACAAGAGATAGGTTCTTACTCTTAACCCATAGAAGAATGAGAATAATTACAGATGCAACAGGAACAGAGCGCATTGTTTTTACTATAGGTGAGAGTAGAGTTTCAACAAAAAAATAATTATTTGCAATAAAAGCAAATAAAGAAGAAAAAACAAATGAAATAAGAAGCGAAAAAACAATGTTCCTAAATGTTGTAAGAATTGAAAACCAAAACTCTGTGCTCTTTATATTCTTTGCCAAAGAAGAAAGAGTTTCTAGTGGAGACGGAAGTAGCATCTCCTCTCCCACTACTAGAGAGAGGATAAACCAAACAATAAGCCAAAAGAGAAAAGCAAATAAAGTGTAATATTTACTATTCTTAATAGTAGAATTCTTCACCAGGAATAGAGCCACCTACACTCTTTGGATTTTCATTATATAAAGCATCCAAGTAAATTGAGAGACTCTTTTTCATCTCTTCTCCTGTCCAAACAACGATATTACATTTATCGATTGCCTTCTTAGCAACTTGTGCTTTAATTATGTCATTCTTCTCAATAAGGAGAGAGGCTTCATCTATATTACTATTTACCCAAGTTGCACTTTTCTTATACTCAGAGAGGAAAGAATCTACAGCGCTCTTGTTATTTTCAAGGAATGATGTAGTTACAACAGTACAACCTGTAATGAGCGGAACTCCCGTTAAATCTTTCCATAACTCATTTAAGTCAGCACACAGATATAAGTTATCATTTTGCATTAAGGCAGCTGTAGCAAATGGTTGAGGAAGCAGAGCTAAAGCATTCTTATCGTTCTTGAGAGCAACAACACACTCACTGTGTTCACTCTTCCACTCGATATAACAATCCTTTCCATCCTCTAGATTATAGCCCTTTAGGATAGCCTCTAAAGCATATTGTGGCGTTGAACCCTTACCCGCTGAATATATTGTCTTTCCTTTAATATCTTCTACGCTATTAATGGAGAGACTTTTATCTCCTACAAGATACAAAACACCCAATGTGTTAACAGCAATAACCTTTATTTTACCAGTATTATTATAAATAACAGATGCCAAATTAGCAGGAATTGATGCTATATCAACATCATTCTTAGCTATAAGAGGAACTATCATATCTGGAGCACTTTCGATAGTAAACTCATAACTATTGCTAAGCACGTCTGGAGTTATAGCAGCATCCTCCATAAGTTTCACAAGCCCCATTGCAGTAGGTCCTTTAAGAGACGCTACACGAACAACCGTCTTCTCTTTGCTCTCCTCCGTAGCTGGCTGAGCAAACAAAGAAACAACTGAAATAAATAATAATAAAAGTGAAAGTATCTTTTTCATTTGAATAACCTCTATTATTCATAAGACAAAGCTTCAATTGGGTCAAGAGATGCTGCTTTAGCTGCAGGATACCAACCAAAGAAAATTCCGACAGCAGACGAAAATCCTAAAGAAAGGAGAACAGCTAAAACTGAAAAATGCAAAGACCAGCCAACAGCTTGAGCAACAATGTAACTAATAAGACCTCCAAAGGCAATGCCCAAAACACCACCACAAGACGAAAGAACAAATGCCTCAACTAAGAATTGATGTCGAATAGTCTTTGGCGTTGCACCAAGGGCCTTTCTTATACCAATTTCTTTTGTTCTTTCAACAACTGTTACAAGCATAATATTCATTATTCCTATGCCTCCAACAATTAGAGAAATAGCAGCAATTGCAGATAAAAATGTCGTCAAATAACCAGTAACATTATTTGCCATATCGACAAATTCTTGTGCTGAAGAAACATCATAGTCTGATGAAGAAGATACATTAGTCATATAGCTCTCTATAGAAGAAGCAACATCTGTTGCATCAAATCCATCTTGAACTTTAAAATAGTATGATGAAACACTCCTAATACTTTTTAGTCTTTGGTCAAATGTATAATAAGGTATATATGCAATGCTATTAGTATCACCAAGTGTAGAACCAGAAGTATCTGCTAAAACTCCTACTACCCTATACTTCTTTGATTGATTTCTAAAAATAGAAACATATGATCCAACAGCATTACCTCCTGGAAAAAGTTCCTCTGCTAAATCATAGCCTAAGACAACAACCTGACCACGCTGTAAATCATCTTCTTTATTAAAGAACTCGCCATCTAGTAATTCCATCTTTTGCATATCAAAGTAGGATGAAGTTACACCATAAATCTGGCTAGATGTTGTCTCTTGCATATATCTAAGAATTGCACTAGTTTGAGCCACAACGGCTACATCATCAACGCCAATAACTTCATCAGAGATTGTGTAACCTAAACTCTCGGTGTATACAGAGTTATTTGAAAAGGTAGAAAGAGTAACAATATCCATTCCACCTAAGTCCATTTGGTCTGTAATGGATGCTTTAACACTCTCGCCAAGATTCATTATCGTTACAACAGAACCAACACCTATTACTATGCCAAGAAGAGAAAGAAAGGTCCTCATCTTACTTGTTAGCATACTGTTGATAGCAAGTTTAAAATTCTCCAAAAACATCTCTTTCCTCTATCTTTCCATCTTTCAAATAAACTTGTCTTGAACACTGCAGACCAAGTTTTCTGTCATGTGTAACAAATACTATCGTTCGTCCTTCCTCATTTAACTCCTGAAATAACCCCATTACTTCACGCCCAGTTTTACTATCTAGAGCACCAGTAGGTTCATCAGCAAGAAGAATATCTGGATCATTAACAAGAGCACGAGCTATAGCAACACGTTGCTTTTGTCCTCCAGAGAGCTCTGAAGGAAGGTGCTTCATTCTTTCTTTAAGACCAACCTTCTCTAGCATTGCTTCAGCTCTCTCTCTTCTTTCTTTATGAGGAACCATACTATAGACCATAGGAGTCATTACATTGTCTAGAGCATTTAGCTTTCCAAGAAGATTAAATTGCTGAAAGACAAAGCCAATCTTTTGGTTTCTCAAAAAAGCTAGTTCTGCTTCATCCATTCCATTTGTGAGCTCACCACCAATTGATATATAGCCACTAGTAGGGGTATCCAAACAGCCTATTAGATTCATCATTGTAGACTTACCACTGCCACTAGGACCCATTATTGCAGTAAAGGAACCTCGTTCAATATCCAAAGAAACATCATCCAACGCTTTTACTAAAAAGTCTCCGACAAGATAGTATCGTCTTACATTACGTAATTCTATGACAGAGTCACTCATCACATGCCGCCTCCCATCATGCCGCCTCCCATCATGCCACCTCCTATCATGCCACCAAAGAAGCCAGAAGATGAGGTTGGCTCATAGGTAATTGTCTCACCCTCGCTTAAGCCAGAAATAACCTGGCTATCACCCTCTCCAAGGTATTGAACAGTAACATTTCTCTTTTCAGTTGTGCCATCTTCTTTCTTAACCTGAACAGTTGTTGTGCCACCACGCTCTGTCTTAACAGCACTAGAAGGAATAAGAAGCATTTCAACATCTTCTTCAAGAGCAATGTTTCCAGTAAACGTGAATCCTGGTCGTAAACCTTCAGGAGGATTGTCTATTGTAAGCTCAACCTCAACAACACCAATACCTTGAGATGTATACTCTCCTTCCATAGGAATGTATGAAACATATGCTTCTACAGATTGCCCAGGAAGAGAATCAAATGTTAAATATGCCTTTTGTCCAAGCTCTATATACTGCATATCGATTTCATCGATTTCAACTGTTGTTTTAAGCTTACTTACATCGATAATAGTTACAGCACTTGATCCAGCTTCAAAGTAATCATTAACAGAAACCCCTACTTTAGAAACAACACCATCAAAGTTAGCGGTAAGTGTTGTATAATCAAGAAGGTTTTCGTAGTAGTCTTTTCTCATTTCTAAGAGTTCAAGAGTCTTTTGTGCCCCGCTGATTTTAGCCTCTTCAATTTGGTTATTTAAATCCTGAAGATTCATTTTTTGCTGTGTATCATCAATAGTTGCAAGTATCTGACCCTCTTTTACACTATCGCCTTCTTTAACAAAAACACCAGTAACAGCACCAGTTGATCTAAACTTTGCTTCAAGCTTATCATTTGCTTCAACGTAACCTGAGACATCAATTTCCTTAGTATACTTTGACTTAGTTACTACATAATCAATATTTCTATTTGCATTCTGAAGTGATTTTATAGTCTCTTCGCTCTGTTTTTTCATCTTTAAAAACCAAATTAATACAAGAGAAACTATTAAGATGACAACAATCCAACCAATTAAGCTCTTTATTCTTTTCTTTCTTTTTCTCGCAGCTTGAGCCGCTCTTAGCTTTTTTTCTTGTCTCTCACTCTCTGTTAAATTTTCATTGTTATTAGCCATTGTTTACCTCATCTTATAATGCAAAAATCTTTAAATCTCGTTCAATCGATAAGCCTTCCAGGAGAAGAATATCCCAATCTATTAAAGCATTCTCATAGTTTAAAATAGCACTATCTAAATCATCTTGCGTTGCTAAGCCTAATTTAAATAGCTCCTCTTCGTTTTCCTTTACGCTTTCTAAGTATTCTAAGTTAGTCTTGCTACTAGCTTTACTATTATTCCAATCCAGTATCTTTAGCGTATAAGCTTGAACATTTTCATTATAGGAAGATAAAGCACTTAAATAATCATTGTTAGAACTTTGTGCTTTGTATAATGACGATTTTACACTAGTAGACGAACCAGTATCATTTTTCCACGAGCCAGAGATAGTTAGGCTTGGCGTTGTTTCCCCATCTTTTTTAATACTTACACTAGGAGCTAAAGTAACATTCCAATTTTTTGCACTATATCTAGCAGAAGCAGAAACATTTACAGTTGTATTAGATGTTACACCCACGCCAAGAGATGTTGTTAGAAGAGAAGGATTCTCTTCAGCTACTGCTTTATTATAACTATCTTCATCTTTTTCTGCATTTAATGAAGTGATTAGAACTTCAGTATTACCTCCGTTATATGTAACAAGATCCAAGTTTGGTTCATCTAATTCGTCGAGTCCATCCCAGTCAAGACCAGAAATAGTCTTATAAGAGACAAGAAGGTTGTTATATTGCTCTTTTGTTGACTCGAGTGTTGCCTCCTTTTGTGCAAGAAGGTTTTTGGCACTGATATATACACTAGAGGAAGATGAATATGTACCTAAAGTCTCAATCTTCTCTACATTCTTCTTTTGTTTATTATAATCATTTTCAAGTGTTTTTATTTGCTTCTCCATACTGAGAATAGAGGAGATAGTACTGATTACACTTTTCTCAAAATTCAACTCAGCTTTTTTGTAGGTCAAATCTGTACTATACTTTGTTATTGTATAAGTTAAATCCTTTGAATGATTAGAGTTATATGGAGAAAAATCAAAACTATGAGATGCGCCAATTTCACCGCTTAAACTTATAGCTTTACCGTCATAACGAGCACCAAGGTTTCCTGAAGTAGTAATTGTTGTATTACCATCGTTTGGTAGCGTTACAGAAACTGTTGGATTAATAGTTATACCTTTTTCTGTTGCTGCTAAAGGGTTAGAGTTACCTGATGAATCTAAATTAGCTAAAGGATCTACAGTAATATCCACTTTGATAGATGTTTTATCATCTTCCTCTAAATCTGAAACAGTTAATAGTCCACTTTGGTATGATAAAACTATATTCTGGAAAGATGGACTATTTTCCTTTGAGCTTGTAAGTATTTCATCTAAACTTACTGCATTAAGATTTGTCAAAACAAATAGAACTAAAAAAAATGCTGTAATTAATTTTATCTTTTTCATCAAGGATAATTATTAATATTTTCCTTCTTACGTAAACAGAAAAGGAACTTTATACAGAAAAACTACACTAAAATTAAAAAATGGGAGAACTTTTCTCCCATAATCTACTTCAATTCTTCACTAAGAAAGCTGGTCGAATAAAGGTAAAGCCATCTACTTTAAATTCTTTTTTCGGAAACAAGACAGGCTTTGTTATAGCAACTGGTCCATTAGTAGTAAGAACATATGTATCTTCACTCTTTGTTCCTGTAATAGAAGGATTCCAACAGAAAGCCTGATTAGGCTCTATTAGTCCAGGAGTGTTAAAGTCAACACGATAGTCACGTCCTTGATAGCCAATTGGGCCACCCTGATGATGTTTATCGAACTCATCTTTATAGCCAAGTTCTTCGTATTTTGCTCTACCTTTTTCAAGAGCACTTACAAATGTGTTACCTGGTAAAGAAGAGGCAATATATGTGCAATCTATTATCTGATTATCCTCATATTGCTTCAATATATCTTCAGTCGGAGAAGATAAGTAGACATAACGAGTGAGACAAACAACAAGACCATTGCGTCTAAAATTACCACCAATTTGAACTCTATTTTCTACTCTCTTATTTGTTGGAAGAGGATGCCTGAATAGAGAGATTCTCTCATCAGCAGCAACCATGCAAGAAAGAATCTCAAGCCCTTTCTTCTCCATATTATCGATAATAAGACCAGCTATTTCATATTCGCTCATACCCTTTTCAACCATTGCGCCACTCTCTTCCATAGCCCAAGATGCATCTGTACCGAGCTCAATGTAACGTTCAACTTCTTCTTCTGTTAAGCTGAATCTAAGCTTTTGAATTGCCTTTTGCGCATTTGAGGTGTCGTACCCTATGTTTAAAGATGGAACAAGAGAAGAAAGAGTCTTAGTTTCAAAAGTTGTGTCATGCCATACGCCATACAAAACAGTAAAGCCCAACTCCTCTAACTTTTCTTCTTTTATCATCCTAGGAGCCTCAATGTTATTAGTAATAGCATACAACTCAGTTGGAGTAATCAATAGTCCACAGTTTCCTGTTGCTCCCATACCTACATAGTTTCTTCCTCCACATGTAAGCCAAGCAAAGTTATCTTGTCCTTTAAGATAGATAGCATCATAGCCATCATTTTTCATTAAAGCTCTTAGTCTTTTAAGTTTTATTTCTAATTCCTTTTTCATTTACTTTTTTCCCCTTCTTTATCTTTCTTTATATTATTAACCAATGAATAAACAATTAAGACTACAGAGACAACTAAGAAAACACAACTAATTGGATGTGTAATGAATGTAGTCCAACTGTTATTTGAAAGGATTAATGCTCTATTTAAGTTCGATTCTGCTATTGGACCAAGTACTATTCCTAATACTAAAGGCGCACCAGGATAGCCAAACTTTTTCATACCAAAACCAATTACACCAAATATAATTGCAATTAAGACATCAAAAAGGTTATTGGCATTAGAATATGCTCCAACTATACAGAAAGCTGCAATTAAAGGCAGTAACAGAGTCTGAGGAATCTTCAATATATATGGAGAAACCTTAGCACAGCCTAAGCCCACGATAAGCATTATGAACTGAATTACAATCATTCCTGCCAAAATTGCATAAACGATTGTTATGCCTTCTGGTTCAACAAAGAGTTGAGGCCCTGGCTTTACTCCAATAAGAGTCAATGCGCCAAGCATAACAGAAGTAACTGTGTCTCCTGGAACACCTAAGCATAGCATAGGAATTAATGCACCTCCTGTTGTTCCATTGTTTGATGACTCAGGAGCTGCAATTCCTTCTGGAATACCTGTACCGAAATCATCTGGATGCTTGCTAATTCTCTTTACAACTTGGTAAGCTAAGAAACAAGAAATAGCTCCACCTGTACCAGGAATAATGCCGATAAATACTCCAATGAAACCACCAATAATTGCTGAAAGCAGTAAAGCTTTAAAATCTGAAGATGTTGGAACAACTCTGCCAAGCTTCTGATTAGCAGCGCTACCTTCTCTTTCGCCTCCCTTCTGAACGACTGTTAAGACCTCACTAAGAGCAAAAACACCAATAAGAACAGGAAGAAGCTGAAGGCCTCTCATTAACTTATAGTTTCCAAAAGTAAAGCGACCTATACCTGCAACAGAATCAACTCCAACTGTTGAGATAAGGAGTCCAACAAAACCAGATATAAGCCCCTTTATTACACTCTTATTTGTACTAGCCATAATGGCTAAACCAAATAGAGACAAAGAGAAAAAATCAGGGGAAGTAAAAGAAAGTGCTACCTTTGCAAGTTGAGGGGCAATTAGTGCAAGACAAATAGAGGAGATTAAACCACCAATAAACGAAGAAACAGTCGAGATTCCAAGTGCTCGTCCTGCTTCGCCCTTCTGGTTCATAGGATATCCATCCAGAAGTGTTGCTGTTGCGCTAGGGGTGCCTGGAGTATTTAGGAGTATTGCTGCAATAGAACCTCCATACATACTGCCACAAAATAGACCACAAAGTAAAACTAAAGCAGCTGAAGCATCTAAACGATAAACAAGAGGGAGGAGGAGAATTATTCCTGTTGAACCGCTTAGTCCTGGAAGAGCCCCAACTATAATACCAACAGTTGTACCAAATACAGCCATCAATAGATTAAAAGGCATGAAAACATTAGCAAAACCACTCATTAAATGTGCAAACATTTTTCCCTCCTAACCTAATATTCCTCTTGGAAGAATAACCAAGAAGACCTTTGTGAATAGAAAATAAACAGCAATAGAGAAAATAAGGGCAATTACTGCTCCTTTTAGTTTTCTCTTATATCCAAAAAGAATGAACGATGCAAAAAGATATATTGGTGTTGTAATTAAGAAGCCAACTGGCTTAAGCAAATAATAATAAAGCAGTGTTAAAGCCAACATTATTAATGCACGCAATAAATATTTTTTATTAATAGAACTAAAATCAATAAGAGGAATTCCCTTACATTCTATTACTGTAACAACAAGCTGTATAAGGCCTAGCACAAAGAGAACTGCACATATTACCTTTGGATAATCTCCTGGGCCTATTCCTCTACTAGATTGTGGCATATTACTAGCATTAATGAAGAGAATAATACTCACCACAATAACAATAAGGGAAATCCAAAAGTCAGCTGCTTTTTTTGTATCCTTCATTCTTTTCTCCTGTAAATCTAAATAAAGGCCGGGATTTTGCCCCCGGCCAACAACAGTAGCTATATTCTACTTAAGGGTCTTTGCAAGTTCAGCAAATCTAGCATCTTCACTCTTCATGAATGCTGTTGCTTCAGCTGGGTTCTTATATGTAACCTCAACACTTAAACTTGTCATTTTGTCGATAAATGTTGTGTCTTCGCAACAAGACTTGATGATAGCAGCAAGCTTTTCAACAATTTGCTCTGGAGTATCTTTTGGAACAACAACAGTTCTCCACTGAGGAAGTACACAATCTACACCCTCTTCCTTAGCTGTTGGAACTTCTGGGAAAGATGAATATCTGTTTTCAGAGAATACAGCAAGAATTCTGAGCTGTCCGTTTTCAACGTTTGTAATTCCTTCTGGAGCATTAGCCATAACACAATCAACTTCACCAGCGAGGAGACCTGTAATAGCTGGACCACCACCTGAATAAGGAACGTGAACCATTTCAATGCCTGTAGCCTGCTCAAAGAGTAAAGCAGCAAGGTGGTTACCACCCTGAGCACCAGCATTACCACATGTAATTGTCTTAGGGTTAGCCTTTACATCGCTGATTAAATCATTAAGTGTCTGATACTTAGAATCTGCCTTTACAACAAGATAGTTGTAAGAAGAAACTATCTGACAGACAGTTTTGAATGTATCTGCACCTGTGATAGGTGTATCTGAAAGATGTGTCTTAGCCATTGTTGCATTATTCCAATGCATAATTGCATAACCATCAGCTGGAGCATCTAAGAATTCAACAGCACCTGTGATACCAGAAGCACCTGCAACATTCTTGATAACCATTGTCTGACCATTAGCATACTTTGGAAAAACTTCAGCAAGAGCTCTAAATACAATATCTCCACCACCACCTGCAGACCAACCAACTGTTGCTTCTACAGTCTTTGATGGATAAGAACTAACTTCACTTGCACCCTGAGCAAAGAGTGAAGTAGTTACTAAAGCGATAGCTAATAAAACTACTAAAAACTTTTTCATATATTTCTCCTTTTTATTTTACTTTTACACTTTTACCAATTCTTGCACTTTCATAGATTGCTGTGATAATTTTTACAGCTTCAGATGCAGATTCTCCAGAAACCTTTGGCTCACGCTTATTTATAATTGCATCTGCTAAATCATGAAATTCTCTTTCGTGACCAAGAGTGTTAATGGCCTTAGGGTCTGATGCTCCACCACCAAATTCATTTTTATTGAAGAATTCCCGTCGTATCTTCTCGTCTTCTTCAGTCTCATTCTTGAAGGACCAAACTTTAAGCGCTTCCTCTTCTAACACAACAGAACCTTCTGTGCCACTAATTTCAATTTTCTTTAAGAATCCTGGATATACACTTGTGGAGCCTTCAATAACACCAAGAGCGCCATTTTCAAACTTAACTGTAGCAACTGCAGTATCTTCAACCTCAATTCGCTCATGGCTAAGAGTTGCAGTATATGCTTCAACTTCATCAACCTTTCCAACAAACCACTGTAATAAATCAATAGCATGGATAGATTGATTCATAAGAGCACCTCCGCCATCAACCTTCCAAGTGCCTCTCCAAGCACCAGAGTCATAATACTCTTGGCTTCTAAACCATTTGACTTGGGCATCAACAAGTGTTAAGCGGCCAAATCTACCTTCTTCAATAGCCTTTTTAATGAGAACTGGCGCATCATAGAATCTTGACTGGAATACACCTGTAGCAATAACACTCATTTCTTTAGCCTTATCTAAAATCATTTTTTCTCTTTCTGGTGTTATTTCCATTGGTTTTTCAATAATGACATTCTTACCCTTTTCGATTGCTTTTAATGCTGGTTCAAGATGATAGCCAGATGGTGTTGCTATTGTGACAACTTCAATATCTGGGTTTGATAAAAAATCATCTAAATTACTATATGGTATTCCACAATTGTGGCGTGCACAAAAAGCTTCAGCCTTACCTTCAACTTGGTCAAAAGCTCCAATAAAACGACAATTATCATTGTTTTCAATAGCTCTTATATGTGTTTCAGCAATAGCGCCAAGGCCTATAATTCCAAAGCCAACCTTTCTTGACATAGCTTTCTCCTTATTGATTATATTGTGAAGGATGGTTATATATTTTGTCAATTTAATTTACAAAAGATTTTATTCTCTTACTACACAAAGAGTTATAATTAGTTATTTTGAATTATTAAAAAAACTTAGTTATTTCTTATAAAATATTTTTTAACTTTTTTCTTAAAAACGCTGACAATTTCCCACTTTTTTTCGCTTAAGAAATATAGGAGAAAAAGTATGAAAA
>ERZ808274.348-NODE-348-length-25283-cov-5.059141_pt1 | contig 25283 bp, 24 predicted proteins | sample MGYA00521277_ERZ808274 | MGnify/ENA primary metagenome ERZ808274 (study PRJEB31516, sample SAMN03275597) | gut metagenome | biome: mammalia-associated habitat; material: feces | host: Papio cynocephalus | place: Kenya | collected 2012-07-28 ... | reverse complement strand
TATAATTTCTTCTATAATCATCACTGCTATTAGAAATATCTAATGAATATGGAACATTGTTTATATCGTCATAGTCTTGTAACTCTTGTTTGGTGTAATTTAATAATGGTCTAATAACATTCATTCCTTTGACATAAGACACTTCACTTAACCCATAATAATTAACAAATCCATTTCTTTCTTTTTGCATTAAAAATGTTTCTATTAAATCGTCTTGTTGATGAGCCACTAAAAGAGAAGAGGTATTATATTTTTCGCCACATTCTTTAAAAAATGAGTAACGGACTTCTCTTGCCCATTCTTGAAAATTGCCTTCATGAGGAATATTAGAAGTATCTAAAACACATATTTCAATATTATTTAATTTACACAATTCTTTTAAATATTTTTCTTCAAGATTTGATGTAGCTCTTTTGTGATAGTTAACGTGACAAACGATAAATTTTATATGTTCTTTTATAAGCACATCAAACAAGCACATTGAATCAGGGCCAAAAGAGCAGGCCAAAAGATATGTTTGGCTTTTGTTTAGTTGAACGCTTAACTTAATGCTCATATTTCCTCATACATAGTTTTTGCTTTTTCTTCTGTTGCGTATTCAAATATATTGACTACTTTGTATGTTTTTACACCATCTTTTTTCTTTAATTGAATAACATCATTTATTTTAACTTCGAAACAAGCTTTAACGATTTTACTGTTTACTGAAACCAAACCATTGCCTAAATATTCTTTAGCTACACTTCTACGTTTTATGATTCTACTTACTTTTAAATATTTATCAATTCTCATTATTGTTACCTTTATATTTTTTATAAATTTCTCTAGTTATATCGACTATTGTTTCGAGTTCTTTAAGCCAATTATCAATTTTTTCAATTTTAATATAAAGAACTTTTTGAATATATGTAACGCTTATCGTATCTAAGTAAGGTGTTAAAGCTTGGAATAAGTCGCCTCCAACACCACTTAATGAGGAAAATTTCTTTGACATCGTTAAGATTATAAAATCTCCTTGTTCAGAAATATCGGAGAATTCTTCACCTTGCAAAAGGATATCAATTCTTCTCTTTTTGAATAATAACGATACTTCGTTTGGAAGTCTTCCATATATATCTCGAACATTGCTTTTAATTTCTTCTAAAGATTGTAAATCACTTGCGTTTTCAATTTCTTGATAAAGTTGAATCTTGTCTTCCTTTGATGCATATTCACCTGGAATATAGGCGTCTAATTTCAATAACTTAACTGGTTTCGGAGGTTTTATAGCGATGCCTGTTTTCTTTTCTTCAACAACTTCATTCATCAGTTTCAAATATAAATCTAGACCTATTGAATCAATAAAACCAGCTTGTTCAGGTCCTAAAATATCGCCCGCACCTCTAATCATTAAATCTCGCTGGGCGATCTTATATCCGCTTCCAAGTTCGGCGAAATCTTGAATTGCTTTAAGTCTTTTTGAGGCGACATCCGATAATGTTTTTTCTTCTTTATAAAATAAATATGCATAAGCAATTTTATTTCCTCTACCAACGCGACCTTTGATTTGATAAAGTTGCGATAATCCAAAATGGTCAGCATCCTCAACAATAATTAAATTTGCGTTTGGAACATCTATACCATTTTCAACAATTGATGTTGCAATTAAGACATCTATTTCTGCATTATAGAATTTCATCATGACATCTTCAATTTCTTCTTTACTCATTTTCCCGTGGACATAAGCTACATTAGCAGACGGGACTAAGCGTTTAATTTTTTCAGCTGTAGACTTAATAGTTGAAATGGTGTTATGAATATAAAACACTTGCCCTTGTCGAGAAAGTTCTCGTTCAAGAAGTTCCTTGACAACTTCGATTTTATAAGGAGCAACATATGTTTGAATTGTGTTTCTGTTGTTTGGAGCGGTACTAATTTGAGATACAGGTCTAACTCCGACAAGAGAAAGTTGCATAGTTCTTGGAATAGGTGTAGCGCTTAAAGACAAAACATCGACATTGTTTTTCATTTCTTTTATTAATTCTTTTTGTTCTACCCCAAAGCGTTGTTCTTCATCGACCACAAGTAAGCCAAGATCTTTGAAAACAAAATTCTTACTAAGCAATCTATGAGTTCCAATTATTAGATGAATTGACCCATTTTTAATGCCTTCCATGTATTCTTTTTGTTTTCTTTCAGGAACTAGACGAGAAATAATGGCAATATTTACTCCGAAGTTTCTAAAACGTTGAACCGCTAATTCGTAATGTTGTCTTGCAAGAAGAGTAGTTGGACACAATATAGCGGCTTGTTTGCCATTATCAATTGCCTTAAAAATTGCCCTAAACGCAACTTCTGTTTTTCCAAAGCCAACATCGCCGCACAAAAGGCGGTCCATTGCATAAGGGGATTCCATATCTTTTTTAATATCTTCTAAGGCTGTTTTTTGATCTTTAGTTAATTCATATGGAAATTCATTTTCAAACTGTCTTTGAAATGCATCGTCTTCTTTAAAGCTAAATCCTTGTATATGCGCTCTTTCGCTATATAACTTAAATAGTCTATCAGCAAGCAAATTAACTCGTTCTTTAATGCGGGCTTTTGTTTTTTCCCAAGACGAACCATTAAGATTTGATAATTTGATAGTAGCACCTTCTCTACCAGCATATTTTCTAACCAATCTAAATTGTGACAAAGGAACATGAAGTGTGTCGCCACCTGCATATTGAATGTGAAGAAAATCACGGTGAATCCCCTCTATTTCAATGGTTTCGATATCAATAAATTTTCCGATACCATAATATTCATGAACAACAAAATCACCTGGTTTTAAGTCGTCATAATTTTTAACAATTGTTGCTTCTTTATATTTGCTTGCAATTCTAGAATTGTATTGAAATCCAAAAAGTTCTTTTGATGATAAAACACATATTTTTTCATCAACTAATTCAAACCCTTCTTCAAGACCAAAAAGACATATTCCAATTTTCTTTGTTGGAAGAGAAAAATCGTTTAAAATTTCATATTCTAAATTATTGTTTTGCAATATTGTTTTTAATGTATCTATTTGCATTTTATTTGAACCTAAAAGCACTAGTTTGTTATTGGTGTTTAAATATGAAAGTATTAAATCATCAATTTTATTTAAATTTTCTTTGCTAAAAACAATAGGATTGATTTTCAGTTCAATTTCATCAAAACTCTTTCTTAATTCATTGGAGTGCAATATGCATTTTTCATATTTCAATACATCATCGATGTTTTTATATAATTCTAAGTGTGTGATTAATTTTCCTTGTTCATTTAAATCTTCAAAATAATTTCTTGCTTCATTTTCTAAAAATTCAATTGTTGAAAAAAATTGCTTTTCGTTGGCAATAAAAACTATATCAAAGTTTGCGTAATCTAAAATTGATGATGTGTGTTTCTTTATGTATTGATAATATTTGTAATTTCTTGGGGAGTATTGGTGAGACGATATTTTCTCATAGTCAAGTTCACTCATATTTTTAAGCAAGTTTGCTTTATCAGATGATAATCTAGTAATATCTTTCTCTACTTGCGAAAATAAATTTATTTTAAAGGTCTTAATTTCTGAATCTTTGATCAAGGTGTCGTTAGCGGGTAAAACGTTAACCTCATTTACCTCTTCAATACTTCTTTGCGATGAAATATCGAAAAAGTGCATACAATCAATTTCATCATCAAAAAATTCAATTCTGATTGGACGATCATAATTAATTGAAAATATATCAAGAATATCTCCACGAGAAGCAAATTGAAGGCTTTGATCAATCTTATTCACTCTCAAATAACCGGATTTTACCAAGATATTTCTCAATTCATCGATATTATATTTTTCACCAACTCTTAAATTAATTATGTTATTTTTAAATTCAACGACATCAGGCAAAGGAGTTATAACACTAGAAGCGTGAGCCACTACAATTTTTGGTTTATTTTCTAACAATTTGCCTAAAACATATAGTCTCTGAGAAAGAAGCTCTTTTGAAGAGGAAAGAAGTTCACAACGCAAGACATCATCAAACGGAAATAACAAAACATTTTCATCACCCACTATTGAGGAAATAAAAGTACTTATTTTTTGAGCGTTATACAGATTGGAAGCAAGAATTAAATAATTCTTCTTTTTTTCATTAAAAAGAGTAGCAAAAAGTAGTGATGTTCCAATAATATCATCAACAACAAAATCTCCCTTTTTTTCTTTAAGGGAGGTGTATGCTTTTGTGTTTGATATGATTTTTAGTAATTCATTATTCAATTATTACCACCGCCATTATATTTGCACATCGCCTTAGAAAAATCGTGATTTAAGTATTCTCTAATCGCTAATGCCGCTCTTGAAATTGCATCATCAATTTTTGTTTTGTCGTCTCCAAATGGCTTACCCAGTACATAATCAACTGCCCCTTTATTTGGAGGTTCACCAATACCAACTCGTATTCTTTTTATTTGATCAGTATTCAAATTATCGATTATATTTTGCATACCTTTTTGACCACCACTTGAACCATTAGTTCTTAATCTAAGTTCTCCAGGTTTAATTGCCATATCATCATAAATAACGAGAATATCATCAGTAGAAATTTTAAAATAATGAGCAATTTTTTGAACAGCTGTTCCAGATAAGTTCATATACGTTAATGGTTTGAATAAAAATACATATTCATCATCTAATTTAAATTTAGCGTATTCTCCACCAAAATCTTTATAATCAAAATCTACATTTACTATATCTTTGAATTCATCTAAAACACGAAAACCACAATTGTGACGTGTTAATTCGTATTCTTTTCCAGGATTTCCTAAACCAACAATTAATTTCATATTTTTAATTATAGATTTATCTTATTCTTTTTTCATTAACATTTTAATGTTAGTTTATTGTTAATGATTTTTATTTCACCTTTTGGTATTATTTTTTTACTGAGATATAGTTATGGAAAATGAGTCAAAAAAGAAAAAAATGCCAGCTTTTATAAAAGACGCTCTAGTTGGTTTAGGAATCGGAACCGCAGTTATTATACCTGGTATCTCTGGTGGAACTATTGCTTTAATATTTAAAGCTTTCGATAAAATAGTTGAAGCAGTGAGTGGATTATTTAAGTCGTTCAAATTATTTTGGAAAAACTTACTTATATTATTGCCTTTTGGCGTTGGCGCCGTTTTAGCGGTCGCTGGTCTATATTATCCATTTCAAAAAGCCTTTGAACATTGCATGCTCGCTATTGTGTGCTTATTTGTTGGATTTATTTTAGGAAGTTATCCTGGTGTAATTGACAATGTAAGAGGAAAAAGACCTACTACTCCAAATATTGTTTTTCTTATCTTTGGTTTTCTTGTTTCAGCATTAATTGGTATCTTATCAGTCATATTCGACCTTGGAAACATAGTAAATAATTTATTCATGGAACCACAATGGTATTTGTATTTAATTGTTTTTGCAGTCGGAATTATTAGTTCTGCGGGATTAATAGTTCCAGGTTTATCAGGCTCATTAATATTACTTGTTATTGGATTTTATCTACCAATATTTAATTTACCAAAAAACATCATCGCTGGTAATAATATCCTTGCAAATTGCATGTTATTTCTCACTTTTGCTATTGGTGTGGCTGTCGGATTCATACTTATAAGCAAATTAATGAATGTTTTAATGAAAAAGCATTATCAAACGACAATGTATCTGGTTATAGGATTTGTCGGAGGATCTATTATTTCAATATTCGTTAATTCAAATATGTTCAATTATTTTAAATTACAATCTAACATGATATTAGATTACATACTTTCTCCAATATTTCTTATAGTTGGGGTAGTTGTTGCTTATTTAATGGTTAAATATGTGAGAAAACATAAAAAAGAAGAAACAAACAATGCCTAGAACACCTTTGCAATTCCAAAACATGAAAGATGAAAGAAAACTTTCAATATTAGAATGTTCTCTTCCTTTGTTTTCTTTATATGGCAACAAAGTATCTATTGATTTAATTTGTTCAAAAGCAAAATGTTCGCATGGACTAATATACCACTATTACAAAAACACCAAAGACATTTTTGATGATCTTTTAAAATCAGACACATATAATTGTTTGGCTTCCAAATTGATAATTGATGATAAAAACAAGAAAGCAGAAGAACAAATAAGAGAAATAATTTCCGTTTTATATAGTTTAAAAACAATTGAAGAAATGTCGTACGCAAACATAATTATTAGTAACGAAGAAAAAGGCGGCTTTGTCCAAAATTTTATTAAATTAGTTAAACGCGGACAAAAAGAAGAAGAAATTACGAATGGATCTCCTGATAGTATTGCATATTGCATTATTCTTCTTTTCAAAGGTATTTATTTAAGCTATCTCACAAATAAAAAAGCTAACATTAAAAAACCTGATATAGAAAATATCTACGAAATTTTTAGAAAAATATATTTTTAGTCTTTGAATTTATTCTTAGCCACCAACTTATTGTATTCAGCAATATCTTTGTAAGGGTCTTTAAGTTGTGGATACATTTTCATGTATACATGTTTAAACAAATAGTCGTATTTGCGGTGATTTTCTTTGTTTGGCAAGAATTCATCTGACTGATGTACCATTGCTTTAATTGCATCTTCAACATTATCAAATTCTTTCGCTGCGACAAATCCAGAAATTGCCACCCCAAGAGATGAACATTCATATGTTTGAATTCGACTCACAGGTAACCCAAATATATCAGCAGTTATTTGGCAAATTGCATCGCTTTGAGAACCTCCGCCAGAAATGCGAATGCGTTCTATTTTGTGATGAAGTCTCTTTTTCTCAAATAGTTCAAGACCTTCTCTCAAACAATAAGCGATACCTTCGATGATAGCGCGATATAGGTGTATCCTTGTGTGAGTATCTGAAAAGCCAATTATTGATCCTTTTGCAAGAGGTCTTCTAAGCCCTGCTCCCCAATATGGTTGAAGAACAAGTCCGTCACATCCAGGATTAATATCAAGCATTTCTTGATTTAGTATTTCTAACGCTAACTTATTTTGAATTGCGGCTTCAAGAGATTCACTTTTTCCAAATTCTTTTGTAAACCAGTTAAGCATCCAATAACCTCTATAAACTTGAACATCAAGATTATAATATCCCTTAATTACAGCAGGATATGCAGGCAAAAACGGCTCCGCATCAGAATATTTTTTTGTTGTTACTTCCACACTGCAAGCTGTCCCATAACTTATTGCAGCGGTTTTTCCGTCCATTGCACCAAGTCCAAGGGTCTCGCTGCTTTTATCACTACCTGCCGAAAATACTTTTAAACCTTCTGGCAGTCCAGTTTTTTCGTGCGCTTCTTTGGTAATTGTTCCCATTACTTCTCCAACAGGAACAAGCTTGCACAACATTCTTCTTGGTACACCAAAAATTTGCCCTTTTAAATGCTTATCAGACTTATACCATTGACCTTTTTTAAAATCAATTGGGACATGTCCTGCTTGTGCGGCTGGTGAATCAACATATTTATTTAGTAATTTCAAATTAATATAAGTTGATATCATCATAAATTTATCAGCTTTTGCCCATAAATCCGGTTCGTTTTCTTGTAACCAAACCGCCATCGAACGCTTTCTATTTAAATCAATGGTTGGTCCCATACCGACTAAATTAAATAAAAACCTTGAGAATAATGGCAATTTTTCTTTTCCTTCAGCACGTCGTTCATCGAGCCATAAAATCGCTGGTCTTAAAACATTGTTATCCTTGTCTAAAATAACGATAGAATCTCTAAAAAATGTGATCGTCATTCCAACAACTCTATTCATTAAATCGCCATGTTCATTCATCAGTTTATTAGTGACTTCACACATGCAGTCGAAATAATAATTTGGATCTTGTTCGGCGTATCCTGGTTTTGGTGAAAAATAAGCAGGATTATATGGTTTTTTATATAAGCAAACAGTGTTACCTTTTTTATCAAATATAGCAGCGCGTACAGATTGTGTACCGAAATCAATTGTTAGAATTAAAGAATCAGTCATTTCTTGTCTCTCTTTCTCAAAAATGATACCACTATTTATCGATGTAATAAACCACAAAAATATTCTTAATGTAACCGCTTAGAACGTTAACATTTAACAATTTATATTGATTATAAATAGTTAGATTTGTTATATTTTTGTTGTTAGTGAAATTTATTTCACATAAATATTATTTGTTCATAGGAGGAAAATATGGCAAAACAATACGTATTTAACTTCAAGGACGCTTACGGTCTTGGTAAGGAACTTCTTGGAGGAAAAGGTGCTGGTCTTGCAGAAATGACACACATTGGTGTCCCAATTCCTGACGGATTCACCATCACAACAGAAGCTTGCACACTTTATTATGAAAGTGGCAAGAAACTTCCTGACTATTTAAAGGAAGAAATTTTCAAAGGTATCGAAAGAATTGAAAAAGAAACAGGTAAACACTTCGGTGGTGATTCAAACCCACTTCTTGTCTCAGTTCGTTCAGGTGCACGTGTTTCAATGCCAGGTATGATGGATACAATCCTTAACCTTGGTTTAAACGAAACAACAGTCAATGCTTTAATTAGAGAAACTGGAAACGAAAGATTTGCTTATGATAGCTATCGTCGTTTCATTCTTATGTTCACAAACATTGCAAAAGGACATCCACGTACCGAAATGGATAAAATGCTCGATGAATTAAAAGAATCCAAAGGCTACAAACTCGATACAGAAGTCACTGCAGAAGAACTCAAAGAATTAGTTGGAAAATATAAAGAATATTACAAAAAGACATTTGGTGAAGATTTCCCAAGTGATCCAAAAGTTCAATTGCTCGAAGCTGTTACAGCAGTCTTCCGTTCATGGGACAACCCACGTGCTAACGTTTATCGTATGCAATACTCAATCCCATATTCCTGGGGTACCGCTGTTAACGTTCAATCAATGGTCTTTGGTAACAAAGGCGAGACATCCGGAACAGGTGTTGCCTTCTCAAGAAACGCTGCTACTGGTGAAAAAGTACTTTCCGCTGAATATTTACCAAATGCTCAAGGTGAAGACGTCGTTGCCGGTATTCGTACACCACTTCACATTGATGAACTCAAAAAACGTATGCCAAAAGTTTACGATCAATTCGTAGACACAATTAAGAAAATGGAACTCCATTATCGCGATATGCAAGATATGGAATTCACAGTTGAAGAAGGAAAACTTTATTTCTTACAAACTCGTAGTGGTAAACGTACACCAGCCGCTGCCTTAAAGATGGCTTGCGACATGGTTGATGAAGGTTTAATCACAAAAGATGAAGCTGTCTTAAGAATTGATCCAGTTTCATTTGATAAATTACTTCTTCCAAACTTCGATAAAGATGATTTAGAAAAAGCAAAATCACGCCTTATCGCAAAAGGTAACCCAGCTGGCCCAGGCGCTGGAACAGGTAAGATTGCCTTTACAGCTGAAGAAGCTGAAGCACGTCACGCTGCTGGCGAAAAAGTTGTCTTAGTTCGTGCTGAAACATCACCAGAAGACTTAATTGGTATGATTGCCTCTGAAGGTATTCTTACAATGCGTGGTGGTATGACATCTCACGCTGCTGTTGTTGCTCGTGGTATGGGTAAATGCTGTGTCACTGGCTGCGCAGCTGCAATTATTGATGAAGATGCTAAGACATTAACAATTAATGGTAAAGTCTATGGACCAGACGATGTTCTTTCAATCGATGGTTCAACAGGTTCAATCTATGAAGGCGATATTAAGAAAGTTGCACCTGATCTATCAAGTGGTAACTTTGGTCGCTTGATGAAATGGGTTGATGAAGCAAGAGCCCTTGCTGTCCGCGCTAACGCAGATACACCAAAAGATGCTCACCAAGCTAAATTATTCGGTGCTCAAGGTATTGGCTTATGCCGTACAGAACACATGTTCTTCGATAAAGAAAAAATCTTCCACTTTAGAAAGATGATTCTTGCTGAAGACAAAGCAGATAGAGTTGCAGCCTTAAACGAAATTGAACCACTTCAACAAAAAGACTTCGAAGGTCTCTATGAAGAAATGGGCGAACTCAATGTTAATATTCGTTTATTAGATCCACCTCTACACGAATTCCTTCCACAAGAAGAAGACAAAATTGAAGAACTTGCACAAGCAACAGGTCACTCAGTTGCATATATTCACAAACGTATTGAAGAACTCCACGAATTCAACCCAATGATGGGTCACCGTGGTTGCCGTTTAGCGGTCTCATATCCAGAAATCTGCGAAATGCAAACAACCGCTATTATCAAAGCTGCTATTAATGTTTCCAAGAAACTTAATATCAACATTGAACCAGAAATCATGGTACCACTCGTACTTGAAATCAAAGAACTTCAATTCGTTAAAAACATTATCACAACAACTGCTGATAAATTAATCAAAGAAGCTGGCGTTAATATGAAATATCACGTCGGTACAATGATTGAAATTCCGAGAGCCGCTCTTCTTTCCGACGAAATCGCTAAAGAAGCTGAATTCTTCTCATTCGGTACAAACGACTTAACACAACTTACATTCGGTTTCAGCCGTGATGATGCTTCTAAGTTCTTACCAGATTATTACAAGAACAAAATTCTTGAAGAAGATCCATTCAAGACACTTGATCAAAAAGGTGTTGGAAAACTCGTTGATCTCTCAGTCAAACAAGGTCGTTCAACAAATCCAAACCTCCATATTGGTGTCTGTGGTGAAACTGGTGGTGAACCAAACTCAATCGAATTCTACCACAAAGCAGGACTTGATTATGTTTCTTGCTCACCATTCCGTGTTCCAGTTGCTCGCTTAGCTGCTGCTCAAGCAAACATCAAGAACCCAAGAAAATAGTTTCAATCAAAACTAAAATTGAACCGCTTCGGCGGTTCTTTTTTTATTCTTTTAAATCTAATGAAATGTCTCAAATAAATTTAAAATAAAATATGAATTTAAATTGTGTTTGGCAAAAAAGCGAACACTATTGTTGACAAGTGTTTCATAACCAATATAATAAAATTATGTTTAGCATTATGCCGAACATCTGCAAGGAGACAAATTATGACATTCGGAGAGTACTTACACATGAAAAGAATTGAAGCAAAAATAACCATAAGAAGCTTTGCTTCGATGGTTGGTATATCGCCTTCTTTTTTGTGCGATTTAGAAAGTGGAAGCAGAGCGTTTCCAGAAAATAGCAAAAAAGTACCAGATTTATTAGAAAAGATGATTAAAACACTTCAATTAAGCGAAAATGATAGTGAGATTTTCAAAAATTACGCTAAAGAATCAATGCTTTTAGGGAATAGGGTTCCGACTGAAATTAGCGAATATTTAAAAAGCGTTCCTGAAGCACAACAAGCATTAAGATTAGCAAATGAAAAATCGGTTAAAAAAGAAGAATGGGAAAAATTTATTAAAATTTTAAAGGAGAAGTAATATGGTTGAACTGCTGAACGCAAAACTTACTAAATACGGTAGTATCCAAATTAAAAATAAAGAATTGGAACTTTTTGCGTATGCTCAGCTCAAAGAATTTGATAGAAATCACTTTAAAGAACCACACCCATTAGATATAGATTCTTTTGTTGAGTTTTATCTAAATAAAACAGTTTTATATTATCAATTATCCCCTAAAGACGATGAAAAAAGAATACTAGGAACTACAATAATATCGGAAGGCAAAACTCCAATCATTAATGAATATAGACATATTGAATTAAGAGTTTTTAAAAAAGGAACAATTATTATAGATACTAACGCTTGCGATATAGAACAAAGAAGAAGATTTACTCTTGCTCATGAAGCATGGCACTCGCAATTTGATTTATACATAGAATCAAAAATGTTAAATAATGATAATTTAATCTATAATAATGGATTTGCTAACGATACTACAATTTTTCCACGCAGAAAATGGTCTCAAAAACAATGGATAGAATATCACGCAGATATGTATTCAACATATTTACTTATGCCAAGGAAATTTGTTTGTGCACTTTTTAAAAAATTTCATAAAGAATGTTTTGGAAAAGAAAAGAGATTAACTGCCAAGAAATCAAAACGTACCTGGTTAATCATAAAATTGATATCCGATGCTTTATGCGTTTCTCAAAAAGCAGTTGCATATAGATTAAGAGAATTAAATTTAATCTCAAAAAACATATTTAATTCTTTAACAATGAGCAAAATAAAGGAGGAAATCAAATGATTTAAGTTTTTATGAAAACAATATTAAGTGCAAAAAATCACAACCACTGGAATGATTGTGATTGAAGATATGCTGAAGCACATCAGTACACATATATAGTAGCATATCTCCGCTTTTATTCAACCGGAAGAACCGGATGGAGATAACTATTATTATGATTAAAAAGAGCAAAACTCCCTATCTTAGGGACGTCTATCTCGCTTATCTCATCGAAGGAGCTAGACGAACTGAACCTGATGGGTTCCCAATAATCGAAGAGTGGATGGTTGCCACTGAACCACCAAAAGAAATAATTCAGTGGGATAGAAGAAAGGATGTGATTAATTCTAGCAAAACAGCTATTTCATTTTATTGTAGTGATTATACTTTCACACCAATTTTGAATAATCCGAAGAAATATGTTGAAAAGCTAAGAGATTATAAGTGTGTTATCGGTTTAGATGCAAGCCCATATGATAACATGCCTCTTGTTGTTCAAAAATCACAAATTTATCTTAATCTTGCAATTACTTATTATTATGGACTAAATGGATTAAAAGTTATTCCTAATGTAAGAATTGGTGATAATAGGACATTATGTTCATTAAAAGCATATCCAAAACATACACTTATATCTATTGGTACACACGGATTTACAAAAAAGCTTAATAATAGATATTTGTTTGCGGATCAAGTAATGAAAGTAGTTGATGAGCTTGAACCAAGTGGAATATGTGTTTATGGACCAACTCCTGATGAAATATTTAATTACGTTAGATTAAAAGGAATACCTATTTATCAATATGATTCTTACACGATGAAAGAAAACAAGAAAGATAGACTTCGTAGGCTTTCTGAGGTGAATCAAGATGAAAGGTAATTCAAGATTGTTTATTTATGGGGCTAAATATGTTTCAGGAAACATTTCTTTTATGCTAGAAAATGGTAGAAAATCTTCATTAAAAAATTCAAAAGGGATATACATATTCAAAAACAATATTTATCCACATAAAATACCAATAAAACATATTCCTAATTCAATAATTGAACAAAAAAATGATGATGGCAAAATAGTTAGAAGAAGATATTATGATGAAAATGGAAACGCATATAAAGATGTTGATTATACTGATCATGGATTTCCTGAAACACATAAAGTGCCGCACGTACATATTATCGAAATAGGAAATAAAATTGAGAGAAAAAAAGGAGAGTAAATATGAAAATTAATAAATTTATGAATTTGATCGGCCAAGGTTTCGATCTAGCGTTTAACTATAATGATGTTTTTTACACAATATCGTTACTTGATGATACTAATGGAATTAAGAAATTCGGCATTGGTGGAGATGATGGAACACAACATATATTTGATACTTTCGAATCAATACCAAATTTTATTTTACAAGGAAAAACCATTAAAGAAATAATCGAAAACACTAGTGAAGAAGACATTTTCTATTAGTTTATTCAATGCTAAATAAAAATCACAACCACTGGAATGATTGTGATTGAAGATATGCTGAAGCACATCAGTACACATATATAGTAGCATATCTCCGCTTTTATTCAACCGGAAGAACCGGATGGAGATAACTATTATTATGATTAAAAAGAGCAAAACTCCCTATCTTAGGGACGTCTATCTCGCTTATCTCATCGAAGGAGCTAGACGAACTGAACCTGATGGGTTCCCAATAATCGAAGAGTGGATGGTTGCCACTGAACCACCAAAAGAAATAATTCAGTGGGATAGAAGAAAGGATGTGATTAATTCTAGCAAAACAGCTATTTCATTTTATTGTAGTGATTATACTTTCACACCAATTTTGAATAATCCGAAGAAATATGTTGAAAAGCTAAGAGATTATAAGTGTGTTATCGGTTTAGATGCAAGCCCATATGATAACATGCCTCTTGTTGTTCAAAAATCACAAATTTATCTTAATCTTGCAATTACTTATTATTATGGACTAAATGGATTAAAAGTTATTCCTAATGTAAGAATTGGTGATAATAGGACATTATGTTCATTAAAAGCATATCCAAAACATACACTTATATCTATTGGTACACACGGATTTACAAAAAAGCTTAATAATAGATATTTGTTTGCGGATCAAGTAATGAAAGTAGTTGATGAGCTTGAACCAAGTGGAATATGTGTTTATGGACCAACTCCTGATGAAATATTTAATTACGTTAGATTAAAAGGAATACCTATTTATCAATATGATTCTTACACGATGAAAGAAAACAAGAAAGATAGACTTCGTAGGCTTTCTGAGGTGAATCAAGATGAAAGGTAATTCAAGATTGTTTATTTATGGGGCTAAATATGTTTCAGGAAACATTTCTTTTATGCTAGAAAATGGTAGAAAATCTTCATTAAAAAATTCAAAAGGGATATACATATTCAAAAACAATATTTATCCACATAAAATACCAATAAAACATATTCCTAATTCAATAATTGAACAAAAAAATGATGATGGCAAAATAGTTAGAAGAAGATATTATGATGAAAATGGAAACGCATATAAAGATGTTGATTATACTGATCACGGAAAACCAAAGATACACAAAATCCCTCATGTGCATATTATTGAAATAGGTGAAAAAATTCATAGAAAGAAGGGTGAATAAAAATGAATATCAAAGAGTTTATGGAATTAGTCGATCAAGGTTTTGATGTGTCATTTAATTACAATGATGTTTTTTACACAATATCATTAATTTATGAAGACGAAAAAACAAAAAAATTTGGTATAGGGGGAGATGATGGTTTAGACATTGATTTTGATACTTTTGAATCAATACCAAATTTTGTTTTACAAGGCAAAACCATTAAAGAAATAATCGAAAACACTAGTGAAGAAGAGATTTTCTATTAGTTAATTAACGCGAAATAAAATTCCGCGTCTTCTAGACGTGTTTTTCTTATTGGTCTCCACGACATGATACGGTGATGCAGGTGACATAAATAACGCCAATTAAGGCGCAATAATCTTTGCCGCTTTTGGCTAAGAATAGAATACTACTATCATTAAGTTATTATGAAGATTATATAAAGCGCAAAACAAAAAAGAGAATATATAAAAATACTCACATTTCTTTTCCCGTTTTTTTAATTTTTTAAACAATGTTTGAATTTCTAGGATTTTTAATAATTATTAGAATTGATTTTTGCTAAGGCTTTTGAATCAAAACATATATCGTTGGATGAATTAACATATCCACCATAAGAATCGTTAATATATATCTCGTTATTATCTTCAATATAACCAACGTATTGGCCAAGAAGGTAAATATCTCCTTCTTCTGTTAAAGAACCGAATTTATGGCCTTTAGCAAACATATCTCCTTCGTATGAAATATATCCAACGAGTTCATCATCAATATATACATTCTTTCCATAGCAAGAAATAAATAGCATTATTTTTTAGCCTCTTTTCTTGCTTTCGCGCGAGCTTTGATAATATGTGAATAACCAGCTTTATTATCTTGTTTAGATCTAGCAATCGCCAATTCGTCTTTTTTAACATCGTGGGTTAGTGTTGAGCCTGCTGCAACAAAAGCCTCGTCCTCAATGTTTAATGGAGCGATTATCACTGAACCACTTCCAACAAACACATCTTTTCCGATAGAGGTGTGTGACTTGTTGTAGCCATCATAATTCGCGGTTACAGTAAAACACCCTATGTTTGTTCTTTCGCCGATTTCACAGTCTCCTAAGTATGTTAAATGTGCTGTTTTAACACCTTTGTGTAATTTTGCGCCTTTTAATTCGACGAAATTACCCACTCTTGAAGATTCTTCAACAATTGTATTGCCGCGCATTCTACAAAATGGGCCAACATTATTGTTGTTGATGATTGTTGAATCCACTAAATGAGACATCGAAATATTATTATCGTTTCCAATGAACATGTTGTTCAAGTATGCATTTGGACCAATTTCGTTTCTTTGGCCGATTCTTGTATATCCTAGTATTGTTGTATTTGGTTTGATTATTGTATCTGGTTCAATCTGCACATATGGACCAATGTATGTATTATCAGGATCTTCAATCGTTACTCCACTTAGCATTAGCTTTGTATTAATCCTTTGTTTCATTAGTTTTGTTGCATATGAAAGTTGAACGCGGTCATTGATTCCAAGCATTTCTTCATCGCCTTGCATTATTGAAACGCCAACTCTATAACCGTGGTTTTTGAATATTTCAATTAAATCAGTTAAATAATATTCGCCAGCTTTATTGTTAGGCTTTAATTCATTTAAATATTTAAAGAGAAGTTCGTTATCAAATACATAAACGCCAGTATTAACGATATCTATTTTTCTTTCGTCTTCTGTAGCGTCTTTTTGTTCAACAATTTTTGTTAAATTTCCATTTTCATCAATAATTATTCTTCCATATCCGAATGGATTTGGCACTTTTGCGCCTAAAACAGTTATTTTATTGTTTTGTAAAAGGTGCTCTTTCAACATTTGGTCTAATGTTTCGCTTCTTAACAATGGTGTATCACCACACAATATAATTGTTTCACCTTGCTTATTTTCAAGTATTGGTTTTGCCATCATAATGGCGTGACCAGTTCCCTTTTGTTCTTTTTGCCAGACTACTTCTGATTCATCTTCAACTATTTTCTTTGAAGTTTCTCCGCCGAAACCAACAACTGTAACTATTTGATCAATCGACAATGGTTTAAGAGCATTTAAAACATATTTAACTAGTGGTACGCCTAATATTTCATAAGAAACTTTAGATTTATTTTCAAGGAGAGATTTCATCCTTGAACCTTTACCAGCCGCTAAAACAATTGCGTATCTTTTCATTTAAGTGTCCTCGTCAGATATACTTCATATCCTTCTTTCTCGTATTTTTTATAAAGATGTTTAGCAAGATGAACATCTGTTGTTAAGCCATAAACACACGATCCGCTTCCAGACATGAGAACTGCTTTCAGTCCATCTTTCTTCATCATGTCTTTAAAATCTTGTATTTCAGGAGCGAGTTCGAGTGATGCTTTTTCAAGAGAATTAAACATTGAATCCGCTAAGAGATTATCATCTCCGGTTTCTAACGCCTTTATAACATCATCAACATTACCGTGATCTAAACACATTGTATCAGCTTTTTCAAAAACGTGTTTAGTTGATAAACCTCTTTCCGGTTTAATAACAAGCACTTCAAATTGATGTTTTGGTTTAATAAAAGTTAGTTTTTCACCAATTCCTTCCACTAATGCAGGTTTATTTTTTAAACAAAACGGAACATCAGCACCAAGCGATTTAGCCATATCAATCATTGTTTTGTCATCCATTTTAAGTTTCAACATGTTGTTGAACGCATTTAATACGGCTGCAGCGTTTGATGAACCGCCACCAAGGCCCGCTTTGATTGGTATTTCTTTGTGAACTGAAATATTATAATTTTGAACAAAATGATATTTATTTCTCAACGCTTTAACGGTTAAATCAATTAAATTATATTGGGTTTCGCCTAGCTCCAAATGATCACACGTAACATAACTATCCATCATATGCGGAATGCATTCAATGATAATGGTGTCATGAAGTTCAATAGGAAGCATAACCATCTTCATTTCATGATACCCGTCATCTCTTTTGGAAAGTACATCGAGATAGACATTGATTTTTGCGTAAGCATTAACAAACATATTTGTATACCACCTTTATTTTATAACAATGTTGTTAGTTTTCATTACATCTAATAACTTAAAATAATCATTTATTGACAAATTCTCTGGTCTAGAATTTATATCAACATTGATGCTTTCTAATATTTTTGTACATTCTTGTTTATCATTAATAATTCTCGAAAGACAATTTAAAATGTTTTTTCTTCTATGGGTAAAAATTGTTTTCATCAATTTATATACTTCATTGTTACTTGTGTTTTTAATATTTTCATTTGTTATTAACGAAAAATAACATGAATCGACATGTGGAATAGGGGTAAAGTTGTTTCTCCCCACATTTGTCTGATTAGAAATGTTAGATACATACCTTAGCAAAATTGACAAAGGGGAAACTTCCTTTGGATCAATTAGTTTTAAATAGACTTCTTTTTGCGTCATTAAAACTATCTTTTTTGCGTTAGTAGCGTTGAGCAACAAATACTCAATTATCCCAGAAGTTATATAGTAAGGAAGATTACCAATAATTTTTGAGTATTTTGACACATCCTCTTTTAAAATATTCATTCTTTTAACATCTTTGTTTTCGCAGTTTTTAAAATGTTCTAAAAGATAATTTGTCATTCTTTCATCAACGTCAATAAAAGTAATTTTATTAGATTTTTGCATCAAAAAATAAGAAAGTGAACCTAATCCGCAACCAATTTCTAAAACATTATCTTCATCGTTAATTTCTAAGTTAGAAACAATGTTTTCCGAAATAGAAGGATTAATCAAAAAATTCTGACCGAGCGATTTGTTCGCGATATATTTATATGTTTTTATATTGCTAAAATATTCTTCTTTATTCATATAATTTTCTTTCCAATGTTTCTTTATCTATTCTCAGCATATTTAACTTTTTATATAGCGACTTTCCGTTGTTAACACCAATGCACAGTTTTTTTGATAACAAATCTCTTTTTTGTTTTGAATTTTTCTCTCCAATCAAACCAAGGTCTAATAAATCATTATATGATATATATTCTCTTTCGGGTTTTTTATTTGTGAACACATGATTTAACGCATTAAAAATTTCATCAATATCACACTCTGCAACACCGACTTTATGATTCTTAATCGCGTGTTCTTTATTTATAAATACATGTTTCAAATTAGGTATCTGTTGATCTAAAATATCTCTAATTCTTTTTCCTGGTGAGTCTGGATCAGTTAAAACAATAATATCTTTTTCCATAGAAAGTGTTTTTAAATAAGAAATTGTTTCACTAGGAATTTCCGACCCATTCGTAGTCACAAATTCAGCATCAAAATAGTTGCTTAAATAAGCAACATCAGTTTTTCCTTCAACCACTAAAACTGCATCAATCGTTTTTTTCATATTTTGAAAACATCGAGAAAGTTTTTTGATGAATCGTTCTCCACTTTCTCACTAGATATATTCCTTAAATTAGCTATTTCGTCTCTAATAAAACATAGGTATTTAGAATGATTAGCTTCTCCGCGGTGCGGAACAGGGGTTAAATATGGAGCATCAGTTTCTAAAACATAATCATTATCTGAAATATTTTTAACTACTTCTTTTGTTTTAATTGCGTTTTTAAAAGTACAAGTTCCTCCGATTCCCAATTTGTATCCGAGTTTTATAAAAAGAAGAGCCATTTCTTTTGAGCCTGAATAACAATGTATTATTCCTTTGTTTTTTATAGGATGTTCTTTAAGAATCTTATAGCAATCTTCATAAGCATCTCTACAATGAATTGAAACAGGTAAATTGTATTTATTTGCCAATTTGATTTGTTTAGCAAACATTTCTTTTTGATCAATTTTTAATTTGTCGTCTTTTTCCCAATAATAATCTAAGCCAATTTCCCCAACCCCGATAATCTTTTTATTATTCTTTATAAGTTCTTCGATTTTGTATAAATCATCATCTTTCATATTTTTAACTTCGTTTGGAATAACGCCAACGACTGCATAAACACTTGAGAATCTGTTTGCGATATTAACCGCATCAATAGAACTTTTTAAATCATATCCGACCACAACCATTAATTGAACATTATTTTCCAAAGCTTCATTTACGTAATCATCTGCTTTATTTAAGTAAAGCGGATCGTTTATATGACAATGTGAATCAATTAACATATTATTTCCCCACACAAAAACGAGAAAATATTTCATCCACTAAATCGTTTTTGTTGCTTTCTCCTAAAAGTTCTAAAGAGGCATTGTAAGCCACCATTAAAGAAGTTGAAATTAAATCTATTGGCTCGTTGTTTTCTGCATCGGCAATGGCTTGTGATAAATTAAACACAACGTTTTTTAAAATTCCTAATTGTCGCGTGTTATTAAAAGATGGTTTTATAGTCAATTCGCCGATATTCATTGTTTCTTTAATTTTATCTAACAATGGTTTAATATCTTTTTCTTTTGCGGAGATATACAACTTATTTTTATCATTGTCATTAAACAAATCCTTTTTGTTATAAACAATGATGTGTTTTTTATCAGAAATAAGATTATACAAATTTTTGTCTATTCCTGTTTCGTCGACAACAAACAAAATTAAATCGCTTTCGTTGATACTATTTTTTGCTTTTTCAATACCTATTTGTTCTATGATGTCGTCCGATTCATGAAGCCCAGCAGTATCGAAAAGATGTATTGGGACACCCATAAGAGAAAAATCACCTTCGACAATATCCCTTGTTGTTCCCGCGATTGATGTGACAATGGCTTTATCTTCGTTTATAAGCGCATTTAGCAAAGAAGACTTGCCAACATTAGGTTTTCCAACAATCGCAATCTTTAAACCTTCTCGATACATTTTGTCTTTTTCGCCTTGCTTTATTAGATCGTCTAACAATGCAATGATTTCCTTTGAAGTTTTTATTATTTGTTCCTTAGAAGTTACCTCAATATCTTCGTATTCTGGATAATCAATATTTACTTCTACTTTTGCAAGCAATTCACCAATTTTATCTTTGATAGGTTTAAATAATTTAGAATTTTCGCCTTTTAGAGCAAGCATTGATAATTCTTTTGCTTCATCGGTCGTTGCGTTAATCATGTCATTTATCGCTTCTGCTTGTATTAAGTCTACTTTTCCATTTAAAAAAGCGCGCGAAGAAAACTCTCCGTTTGTAGCGTAACGAGCACCATTTTTTAGCAATAATTTAATTATTTGGTCGGCTATAAGCATTGAACCATGACAAATGATTTCAAAGCTGTCTTCACCTGTAAAAGAATGTGGGGAGACATAAGTTAAAAGGACAACTTGATCAATTTCTTTGTCGTTATCTTTTATATAACCAAAATGAATATCTCTTTTTTTGTTTTTTGTTAAATCTTTAGAAAAAACTTTTGAAACTACATCAAAACAATCATCTCCAGATAAGCGGATAATTGCTAATGCGGATTTAAGTTTTGGGGTTGCTAGTGCAACAATAGTTTCAAACATAAATAATAAAAATAGAGTATAAAACTCTATTATTCAACATATTTAATTGTTATAGCGCGGTGTCTACCTTCGCCAGATGATTCGGTTTTAATATGTGAGAAGTTCGCTAATGCGTTATGGACAATTCTTCTTTCATCACTTGGCATCGGGTCAAGAGTTGCGTCTTGTTTGTTCTTTTGAACTTCTTTAGCGGTTTTTCTAGCAATAAAAGCCACTCTTGAATATTTGCTGTTTTTATAATCGCCAATATCTAAAAGAACGCGATAACGACGACGGAATTTTCCGCTTACAGCCAAACGTACGAGTTCGTTAAGGGCTTGAAGTGTAACACCGTTTTTTCCAATCAAAATTGGATTGTGATCGGAATTAATTTCAATTCTCATAATATCATCTTCTAATGATGTTTTTGTTGTCACACCACCGATGCCCAATGCTTCTATAACATTTTTGATATAGTTTTCAGCAAATTCGATTGCATCTGTTAACTCATAAACTTCAATAGTTGCTTTTTTTGAAAAAATAGTTTTCTTTTCTTCAAGAACTTTGAACACAAGTTCATCTTCCGGCATACCGAGTTCTTCGCTTGCCATTTTTACTGCTTCTTCAACAGTTTTTGATGTATATTGTTTCATCTATATAACTCCTATATTATTTTTTGTTTTTCTTTCTAGACACAATTAATTGTGTAATTAAAGATTGAGCTAAAGAGAATATAGCTCCAATTAACCAATAAACCCCCATAGCGGCTGGTAAACTAAATCCCATAAATATAATGAGAATAAGCATTCCATAGCTAACGATATTCATTGTTTTATTTTGTTGTGTTTGCGCTGGATTTACACTTAATCTAGCAACTTTCTTTGTTTTTGCTTTTGCAATCCATTGTGGCAATTTCATCGCTAAGAATTGTCCTGCCGACATAAGGATAAATAAGACAAGAGCGGTCCACCATCCACCGCTATTACCAGGAAGCGATGAGACATTGAGCAAAGCGTCTTTGATAGAGACCGAAAGATCTAATCCTAAGAAAGAACCAGTTGATAAAACAGCTGATCCGCTCATTGCGCCCCAAACACCAATAAATATTGGGAATTGAATTAACATAACCAAGAGTTGAGACATTGGATTAACTTTATTCTTTTTATAAAGTTTCATCTGCTCTTCAGCAAGGCGCTGTTTTTCAGCTTGATTAGTATTTGAATTTGGATATTTAGCTTGAATTTTTGCTAATTCCGGTTGTAATGCTGTCATCTTTTGTTGTGTTAAAACAGATTTAAATGTTGCACCAAAAATGAACAATCTAACCAAAATTGTTACGATAACAAGCGCTAAAAGTTGTGGCCAACCTTCCATCATCGCTGTTGTATTCGCGCCGCCAGCGAAAGAGATTGATAATGTATCTGTTAACCAAGCTACAGGAAATACAATCAAGCCAGAAATAGGTCCTTTTTTCCAAGCATATGCCCAATCTTTTGCTTCGATTGTTACGCCAACATTATCAGAATATGTTTTTCCATAGTTTCCATATGTTCCTTCAACTGTGGCAATACATGATTTTTTCTGGTTAACAAAAGTGTTTAATGTTGTTTTGTACAAATTGATATAGTCGGATGTTGGACAAAGTTCTATTCCGCGTCCTGGAATATTACCATTTGCTTTGTTTTTTGCTTCGAATTCTAACGCTATTTCAGCGTTCATGGAATCATAATTCCCCCACAAACTATCTTCGCCGCTAAAGAATTTGATAAATCCAAAGTTTGTTAATACTTCATTTGCTTGTTCATAAGTAATTGTAGAAGTTTGATATGTTTTGCTTTCACCAATTACAACTGTGAGTAATTTTGTATCAAAAGCTGTTAAATATTCGGGTGTTGGTCTTGAAATATTCTTTAAATTAGCTGCTTTAATAATTGCAGATAATTGAGTGGACTTGGTATACATATCGTATTGATCGAGTTCAACACGTCTCCAAAGGTTTGGGTTGTCGTCATAGACTTGTTCAACAATAACTCTGTATCCTAAGTCTATTTTTTCTTGGCCAATATTCCCCGCTTCTTCTTTCGTTGCGAAATATTCGCTTACACCTGGTTCACTAGCAAAAAGAATGCGACTTTGCTCTTTTGCATTACAAAAGTTATTTGTCACACAACCAGATGCAACAAAAGCGGTCATTAAGAATAGGCCTGCTGTTAATGCTATACTATGCGATTTTTTCACTATTGTTTCCTACTTTACTAAATAACGAAACGATATCAGAGGTAGTTTTTTCAAAATTGTTGATATCGTAGTTCCTACGAGCTATTAAGATATAATCGAAACTTTTATTTATATCTAATTCCTTTGCAAGAATCGCTCTAATTTGTCGTCTCATTTTGTTTCTGATGACGGCCGATCCGCTTTTGGTAGGGATTGAAATCCCCACCCTTGCGTATCCTAAATCATTTGAAAGGTAATAAAGAGTTAATGAAGGACTTTTTAGAATTTTTCCTTGAGAAATAACTTTTTGAAATTCGTTATATTTTTTTACTCTATTTTTTACTTTCATCTTAAACTAGGCAGTTAATTTTGCTCTGCCTTTTGAACGACGTGCCGCTAAAACTTTACGGCCGTTTTTTGTTGACATTCTAGCGCGAAATCCGTGGACATTGCGTCTATGTGTCTTACTTGGTTGATAAGTTCTTTTCATTTGGGATATCTCCTTAGTGTTTTATACACGCGAAATGAATTATATATGCATACGAGCAAATAATCAAATGTTTTTGCACGTGTATGTGCGTGCGTTCATTATTTATAAACAATATTTTTATACTCGTTCCAACCTTTCCACATTTTTAAACAAAAAATATTAGCCTTTGTAGCAAAATGTGAATATTTTTCTACCGTTAAGCATTGTGTAAATTTGTGTTTGTTGAAAATGTGAACAAAATAAAAAAACATATTATTTAATCGAAACTTTTTGTCAACAAATTATACATATTCGCTACATTTATGTTGATAAAATCAAAAAGTTTTCCACACAAAAATGTTATAAGTTAATTTATCAACATTAAAAGTTGTGGAAAACTCATAAAATTTAGTCATTATCGATACATTTATTTCACTTTAATTGTGGATAACTTTTTTAGTGATTTTTTCTCGTTTATTCCGATGTTTTTTAATAGTATACTTTCTATTTGAAAGAGGAGAAAAGAATGGAGACTATATCAGAACTCAACAATATTTGGAATCAAACACTCCAACTACTTGAAGATAAAGTCGACGACAAAAGAATTTTTGATGTTTTTCTTTCCGGATCAACTTTCCGTTCTTTAAATGACAACAAATTAACTATTGCGGTTAACTCGAATTTGGCGGCCACAATTTTGTCCACAAAATATTTGAGCTTAATTCAAGATGCGGTTAAAGATGTAACGGGGCAGAATTATAAAATCAATTTTGTTAATGCTCAAGATATTGTCGATGAACCAGTGCAAGAAGTAGAAGAACCGAAATATTTTAAATATTCAACGGTAAACCCTACGTTGACTTTCGATAATTTTATAACAGGCACATGCAATATCGAAGCTAAGCAAGCATCTTTGTTGATATCTAAAAATCCTGGAAACCGTGATTATAATCCGTTATTTATCTATTCAGATTCAGGATTGGGAAAAACACATTTGTTATCTGCGATTTTCAATAGTGCGAAAGAAAGTGCACCGAAGAAAAAAGCGTTATATTGTTCAGCAACAGATTTTCTTGAAGAATATTTGCTTGCTGCAAACGGTGAAAAGGAATTTGCAAAACTTAAAGATTTCGTAATTTCCCACGATATTTTGTTGATCGATGACGTTCAAATGCTTGGTGGAAAAGAAAAAACGACAGATTTCTTGTTCCAAGTATTTCAAAAAATGTACAACAACGGAAAACAAATTATTATCACAAGTGATAAACATCCTAGTGAATTAAAAGGATTTGACGAAAGACTTAAATCTAGAA
>ERZ808274.345-NODE-345-length-25299-cov-9.715774_pt1 | contig 25299 bp, 18 predicted proteins | sample MGYA00521277_ERZ808274 | MGnify/ENA primary metagenome ERZ808274 (study PRJEB31516, sample SAMN03275597) | gut metagenome | biome: mammalia-associated habitat; material: feces | host: Papio cynocephalus | place: Kenya | collected 2012-07-28 ... | reverse complement strand
CACGCCGTGTCATCCCTCGCGACTGGCTGCGACGCCCCAAGAAAGGCGTACTCCCCCTCTTCCAAAACAGCCCATTTCATCGTGCGGTTCATCCTCAACCGTGTTGCCAATCAACCTCTTTCACAACATCATTCTTCCCCTTTTGAGTGTTCATTCACCCCCTTTGCAACATCATTCATCCCCTTTCGCGTGCCCATTCACCCCTTTCACACGATGAAACGGGCACTTTTGGCCGCGCGAAAGGAGCAGCTTTTGGCGTGCGAAAGAAGGTTCTTGGCCATGCGGAAGGCCTTTCCACCGAAAAGCCTTCGCTGCGACGGTGGCCCGCGCAAGTCGCTCGGCGATGCAGTTTGTCTTTCTTTTGTTTTTTGGTTAATGGTAACACACAATGCCACAAACAAAAAGGGCGTGAAGCCCAATTTGTCTAAAGTGCCGCCGCAATTTTCCTCACACTGGCAAGACGCTGTGCGAATGTCTTGTCTCGCTTTGCCATAATCATGTCGTAATCCATTTGCATCTTCAACCAAAAACCGGATTCGATACCCAATGCCGCTTCTATCAGCAAGGCGTATTCGGTTGTAATGGCACGTTTGCCATTCAACACTTCATTAAGTGTGGTATATGGTATTCCCGTTTTCCGCGACAATTCCTTTTGGGAAATGCCCCTGCATTCGATTTCTTCCTTTAGCACTTCGCCCGGATGGGTGGGCTCGTAAGGCTCTAAGTTGTTGGCAATCATTTTAGGGTCGACTCCTTTAACCTCTATCATAACTCAATCATTTATAATGGTTCGACAATTCCAAGATGTTGCAGATGTAAACAATCGTCTCGCTTCCTTCTTCTGATACTGTAAACTCGATTCTGTATTGGTCATTTACCCTTATGGATGAAATGCCCGCCTTGTCGCCTTTCAAGACCTTATAATGCAAGGATGTCATGTTGTATAATGCTTCAATATTTTCCTTGTCCTTCAAAGTGTTTATTCGGTCTTTATAGCGTTTTATGATGTCGGGCTGAAAGCGGTGCCTCTTGTCCCCCTTCCCCGTTTCGTACAGTTGGCGAAGATAATCTTTGTCGAACGTTACAATCATGCCTTTTATCTTTTGCGTACAAAGATAATGTTTTTATTAGTGAAATCCACAAAAAAGTTGATTTTATCTCTGGGCAATCCTGTTTTTCCAATGTGGAGCATAAAAGACTGCTACGCCTTTCCCTTTGCCCTCAAGGTCGTTTCCGGCGTATCTTCTTGCGGAAGAGCGAGCCTTTACGGATGACGCATCTTGCGTTGCGGTGAGGATTTCCGGGCGTTATGCCGAAGTCGTAAAGCCTTGCGAGGGACATGCCTCGTTCGGTTGGGCTTGTCGGTGGTATCGCCTAAAGGTGGGTGGCAAAGCCGAGTGGAAGGTGGTGCTTGATGGCCAACACGGGCAATGGCCGTTGCCCCAAGGAATCGGGCGGCTTCGTGTACAAATCGTGTACGTATTCCGCAATTCCTTGATTTACAACGTTACAGTGGAGCTGGTGGGATTCGAACCCACGTCCGCACAAGGAAACCATGTGCTTTCTACACGCTTATCCCAGCCTTTGGTTTTCGTGCGCCGGCAAGACCTGGGCCACCCACCGCCGCCTTATCCCCTAAGTTTTCACCCATGGCGCGGGGCCGCCGCGGGCTATTCCCGATTTTTCCTGCACCGCTTGGCCTCCGGATTCGGGACGACATCCTCGGAGCGGTGTCTCGTCACGCCATCTCATGGCGCGATTGAGCCAGTAACCTACTATGCTTCAGTTAGGCAGCGAGAGCGTAATTGTTTTCGCCAATTAATTTTTTGTCCACTCAGATTAAGGAGGTAGCCGACGAGCCTCCGCGTGCTTACACACCATTTCGTCTTGCCGTCAAATCCAGTCAACCCCTTTTCCGGGCCGCTTCCGGGGCGGCTTTCCCCGTGGCGGAGGGTCCGCCGGCGGGGGGTGTAGGCTGCAAATTTACGCCTTTTTGCCGTAACGGCCAAATTTTGCGCCCGGTTTTTAGCGCAGCAAAGGCGAAAGGGGGGGAGTGTTAGGTTTTAGGGGGGAGGGATTAGGTCTTAGTGATGAAGGGTGAGGTGATACGTATATAAGTATTAGGGGATAAGGGTGAGGGAATAGGTGACAGGAATTAAGGATGAGGTATTAAGGATGGAGAACGGGCGGCAGGCGGGGCTTATGCCCGATGCGGATTTTGTTTTACAATTTTCTTGCAATGGACGAGGCGCCAGCTTGCGATGGAGGGCAGGCAATCATGCGATGGATGGCGCACAAGTATTGGCCGAATGCTGGGGGAGGAAGGTCGTGGTGCGAAAGGGTTGGTTGTAAACGCCTTATTCACAGGCAGTTGCGAGCCGATGCGAAAGGGGCTGAATCGGCGCGCGAAAGGGGCTGAATGAGCGTGCGAAAGAGGCCGTTTTGTAGTGCGAAAGGGGCTGTTTCGTAACGTGAAACGGGGCGTTGGAAGAAGAAAGGGGGCGGCGTGGGGCGATTGTGAGGAATTTTTATTATCTTTGCGCCCAGAAAAAAGCATTATAATCTGTTGACAAGACCATGAGAGAGCTGAAGATCGGCAACATTATTACCCCCCGCATTACCAAGACACTTTGCGTGTATCTGAACGACATCTCGCACGAGAGGGTCGTCAGTCCCGAGGAGGAGGCGGAGCTGGCGCGCCTCGTTCGCGAGGGCGGCGCGCGCTCGCAGGAGGCGTGTGACCGCCTGGTGAGGGCCAACCTGCGGTTCGTCGTGAGCGTGGCCAAGCAGTACCAGGGCCGCGCCTTGCCCTTGGACGACCTGATCAACGAGGGCAACATCGGGCTGATCAAGGCCGCCCGCCACTTCGACGAGACGCGGGGCTTCAAGTTTATTTCCTACGCCGTGTGGTGGATTCGGCAGAGCATCGTCGAGGCCATCGGCGTGAAGAGCCGGGCGGTGAGGGTGCCGCTCAACGCCTCCGGCACCGCCAGCCGCCTGCAGCGGGCCACGTCGGCCTACGTGCAGGAGTTTGGCTGGGCACCCTCACGGGAGCTGCTGGCCGACCTGACGGGGCTTCCGCTGGAGGTGGTGGACCGCGGGCTGCGCGCCATGGCGCGCACCTCGAGCATCGACCAGCCCCTGAACGACAACAGTGCCACGCCGGTGTCGGAGACGCTCGCGGCCGACCCCGACGACCGCCCCGACCGGATGGTGGAGCGGCAGTCCACGTGCGAGTCGCTGTGCGAGATGCTCTCGCGCTGCCTCGACGAGCGCGGGGCGTACATTGTGGCCAAGAGCCTCGGCATAGGCTGCCCGCAGCAGACGCTCGACGAGATCGGCGCGCGGCTCGGGCTGAGCCGGGAGCGCGTGCGGCAGCTCCGCGAGAGCGCCATCGGCAAGCTGCGCAAGCAGTGTGCCGCCGGACGCCTGCCGGAGCTGATGGACTGAGCGCCGCGTCGGGACGGACCGCCCGACGGGGCGAAAAAAGCTGAAAATAACCGCCGGCAAGATTTGGCGGAAACGTAAATACTTATTATCTTTGCCCCATGACAGAGAAGAAGGCCCCCGTCCGGGGCGCCACGCCAGCCACGCCCTCGCCGCCCGCCGCGGCCAAGAAGCGCGGGGCGAAGGCCAAGAAGGCCGACGTGAAGCGCGACATCAGCCACGACCTCATCCCCATCGCGGAGGAGACGTGGCTCCTGCAGCCCATTGCCGTGACCATGATGCGCCACGACTACAGCCAGGTGCAGGTGCGCATACTCGTGAGTATCGTGGAGAGCCTGCAGAACATCCTGCAGGGTCTGCTCAGCGGAGGGCCCTCGAGGCAGCTCGACATCTTCCGCAGCGACGAGCTCGACGAGGACGGCCGCATGCCCATCAAGATGCCCTTCAAGGAGCTGGGCGTCAGCCCGAGCCACTACCCGCAGCTGCGCAACTCGCTCAAGATGCTCGCCTCCATCCCCGTGGAGATACCCTACAAGACGCAGGAGGGCCGCAAGTACACCAAGGCCACCAACCTCTGCGACGTCTATCTGCCCGAGGACAACAGCTACGCCAAGTACGCCATCCTCAAGATAGACCGCTCCGTGGCCGAGCGTCTGGTCTCCTTCGACTTCGGCTACCACCGGCTGGGCAAGCAGATCGTCTTCGCCTGCAAGAACCGCTACACCCAGCGCATCTACATGTTCGTCGCCTCCTGGCTCGACAAGGGCCGCGCGGTGATCGACCCGCTGGAGTTTCGCAAGATGCTCCGGCTGGAGAAGAACTACAAGAAGTTTCCCGACTTCTGCCGCCGCGTGCTCGACCCCGCCCGCGAGGAGCTGCGCAAGCTCGCCGACGACGGCTTCTGCGACTGCTGGTTCGACTACGAGCGCGTCTATCTCCACGGCCAGCGCGGCGGCGAGCCCGACCGCCTCGTGTTCACCATCCACCGCGCCGGCGCCCCCATCGAGGGGCAGCTCGCCGAGCTTACCGAGGCGCAGCGCCGCTATGTGGGCGACATGCTCGTGCGCCACTTCGCCTTCAAGGCCGCCGACGCGGCAAGGCTCGCCGGGCGAGTCACCCCGGCCATCTACCAGGAGGCCGTGGGCAAGCTCATGGAGCTGCTCGAGCGGTTCAGGACGCAGGCCGTCAAGGACCGCGCGGCCTACACCTACCGCGCCATGGACGCGCTCATAAAGGCGCACGAGACCGTGGAGGCCGACGTCGTGGGCGACACAAGGCAGCAGGCGGGGGAGAAGAAAGCAGAAAAGAAAAAGTAAACCATAGCATTCCATGTCAAAATACAACATCATTGAGAACAAGCGCCAGCGCGCCGCCGCCTACCGCTCCACGGTAAGCCCCGAGGTGATGGACGAGCTTCAGCGGAAGGTCATCCAGAAGATCGTCGTGGAGAAGTGCTACCGCGACAAGGACTACTCGGCGCGGCAGCTCGCCCTGGACCTGGGCACCAACACGCGCTACATATCGGCGGTGGTCAACAACCGCTTCCACAAAAACTACACCGAACTGGTCAACTCCTACCGCATAGAGGAGGCCATGACGCTCATGGTCGACAAGCGGTACCAGAGGACCAACATCGAGGACATATCGGCCATGGTCGGCTTCAGCAACCGGCAGAGCTTCTACGCCGCCTTCTACCGCTTCGTGGGCAAGACCCCCAGGCAGTACCGCATCGAGGAGCTGGCCAGCCGCGACGACGCCGACGCCCAAAGGCGCAGGGGAAGAAAGCCCCGCACAAGGGACGCGCAGACGGGCGAGGGAGAATAAGAAAGGAGCAGAATATGGAGAAGATCATCGTGTCGTCCTATGACGAGATGGCCGCCCTGCAGGGCAAGCAGCTCGGCACGTCGGACTGGGTGGAGGTGAGCCAGGAGCGCATCGACCGCTTCGCCGACGCCACCCTCGACCACCAGTGGATACACACCGACCCCGGGCGCGCCGCCAAGGAGAGCCCCTACGGGGGCACCATAGCCCACGGCTACCTCACGCTCTCGCTCCTGCCCCACCTCTGGGAGCAGGTGATCGAGGTGCGCAACGTCACCATGCTCGTCAACTACGGCATGGACAAGATGCGCTTCGGCCGCCCCGTGCCCGCCGGCAGCCGCGTCCGCCTGGCCGCCACGCTCGCGAGTGTGGAGAACCTGCGCGGCATCTGCAAGGCCGCCGTGCGCTTCCGCATCGAGATAGAGGGCGAGCGGAAGCCCGCCATCGAGGGCACCGCCACCTTCCTCTACTACTTCAAGTAAGCCGCCCATGGACCGCCGCCACGCCACCGCCGCCGCCCGCAGGAGCCGCCGCTGGCTGCCCGTGGGGCTGGCCGTGGCCGCCCTGGTGGCCCTGCTGGCGGCCTGCGCCCACCGGGTGACGGGCGCGCTGGAGGGCATGACCTTCCGCGACGACGCCGTCACGGTGCCCCGCGAGTACCGCTTCGCCGACCTCAACGGCGAGCAACTCGCCTCCGCCAAGCGATTCGGCATCAGCCGGCCCATACGCAACCGCGCCGAGGCCAGGCGGAAAACCAGAAGACTGAAGCCCGTGCGCAGCTGCGAGCTCTACCTCGTCGACCCCCTCACCCACTCCGTGCCCTACCTCAACAAGGGCGCCCGGTCGCTGCTCGAGGACCTGGGAGAGGGCTTCCAGTACCTGCTCAGGCGCGAGGGATACCGACCCCACCGCATCATCGTCACCTCTCTGCTCCGCACCGAGGCCGACGTGGCCGCGCTAAGGAAGGTCAACGGCAATGCGGCGCGCAACTCCTCACACCTCTACGCCACCACCTTCGACATCAGCTACACCCGCTTCAACCGCCTCTCGACGAAGGGAAAGCCCGTGAGCAACGCCGAGATGGCCCGCCTGCTGGCCATACTCATCGGGGAGTTCAGGAAGCGCGGCGAGTGCGTCGTCATCTACGAGCGAAACCAACACTGCTTCCATATCACCGCGAGGCGGTAGGGAGGCAAGCAAGGGCGCGCCCATACACGCAGTGATGCGGCCGGAGCGCGCCACAACAGGATCTCCCACAATCAATGTGGGGGCCAAAAGTATGTTATTTTACTTTAAGTAGAACGATTCGCCATAGCGATGGCAATCATTTGATCACATTGATTTATCTCCCGTGCGCAGCGATGCGGGCGGGAGACTTTTATAGTTTTATCCCATATCACAGATATGAGATTCATTGGGTTAATATGTTGAGATTATTAAAATGTGACCCTCCCATCATAGCAGATATGGTGGGAGCTTTTTGTTTCCGCCCCTTGACGCGCTGCCCTCTCCATGTCTGCCTGCGCCCCTTCCGACCGGATTCTCCTCAATAGAGGTGATGATTTGACAATGGTTCTAATTCCTGCATAACACATAGTTCGCTTTGATTTTCAAAACAAAGCTCTTTTTGAGGACGCAATCCTTATACGCAATATCCATCATCAAAATGTTAAAAAAAGAGCTGTGAGTTACATTTAAACGGTCATATTTTCTTCTTTGTGAAACAACATGCTTACCTTTGTACACAAATGACAATGTATGGCGCAAAATATCTTCAGACTTGTTTTGACAGACGAGGCACAGAACTTTATTGAGAGTTTACCCAAAGCGGTATCTTACAAAATTTACTACAACATCAAGCGTGTTGCAGGTGGAGAACGTAACAAAGCTCTCTTCAAGAAATTGGACAATTCGGAGATATGGGAATTTCGCACATTGTATAACAAAACTGCTTATCGCTTGTTCGCTTTTTGGGACAAGGACAAAGAAGTATTGGTGATTGCCACCCACGGCATCATCAAGAAGACTCAAAAGACGCCAAGTAAGGAGATAGCAAAAGCAGAAGCAATTAGAAAAGAATATTTCAAAAACAAATGATTATGGCACAGATGAACCTTACCCCATTAGACGATGTGCTTGACAAACATTTCGGCAAAATAGGCACGCCAAAGCGTGATGCTTTTGAGAATGATGTGGATGAAGCATTACATGCCTATAGGTTAGGCGAAGCGATAAAGAAGGCTCGGATAGAACAGAACTTGACACAAGAACAGCTTGGTGAGCGCATTGGCGTGAAAAGAACACAGATTTCCCGATTGGAGAGTGGTCATAGTATTACCATTCCAACCATGAGAAAAGTTTTCAAAGCACTGGGCGTAGTTACCGCTACGATTGATTTAGGTATAGCGGGTAAAGTTGTATTGTGGTAAAAAAGCACAGCACGCACCGCCTTCTGCTCCATGACATGCCGCCAGTCGGCAAAGCCTGCGCCCCCTTCTGCCGCTTAACGCACTGCCTTCCGGAAAAGCGTGCAGCTCATTCTGCCCCGTCCGCACTGCCCACGGAGCGGCATCGCATAGGCGCACGGACACTTCTTCCTTATTGATTTGGCGGTTTCGGAAGGAAAACGACAGCTTGTGGCTGTTTTAAGCCATCTCCTAAAGCGATACAAACAGGAGAAAAGCAAGCGCCGAAGCGTGACTTCTCCATTTTTTCGTAAAGCTGTATTGAGGGAAACCCTAAGCAATCGCATCATATAAGAAGCGTGTTAAAATAATATAATTATTTTTTTGCTTGATAAAAAAGGTGTATCTTTGTCACGTGGATGTTCTTTTTGCCTTTATTAATGCAATGCGAAGGCATTACTGACAGCACAAAAAGAAATTATTATTAACCAGCGTTGCGACCTTTTTAATAACGATGAGAAAACTGTTTTATGCAGCTTTTTGCCTGGTCCTCACGGCATTTGCCGTCTCCTGCCAGAGCGATGATGATCGGATGAGCTTACCAGAAGAGCCCGCCGATGCGTTGTCGGAAGCCTGCATGGGCACTTTCATCAAATTGCAAAGTCAAACTTAATTATGAAGAATCTAAGAATGTCCAAGCCGAAACTTTTATGGAATGCCTTCGGCGTCAGCCTGTTGGCGTTTTCTCTCGCCTGTGTCTTTTGGGGGAAGGAGATATTCGCGTCGCCCGCAGGGTCGTCCATCCGCACCTCTGTGCACGTTCTCCAACTTGTCTTCGGCCTTGTCCTTATTCTGTTTGCGGCCGTGATGGTGCGCGTAGCGTTCCAGCGTGAGGAGGAGAAGAGGTTCGGAGTGAAGGCGATGCTGCTCTGCTTGGCCTTTGCGGCGTTTGGCCTCTATGTCGCGTTCGGCACGTTGGATTTCATTGGCCACCTGCGCTGGCTCTTCGTACTGCTGGCGTAGCCGCGCGGACGCGCCCCTCTCGCCTCGTCCCCAACGGCCTTTTGCCCGACGGCAGGAAGTCGGGGGCGGGAAGTTGCGGCCGATTTGACGGGCGGCGGCAAACGGCCTTCATTGCCTTGCGCCCCCGTTTCCCGCGCCCTTCCTCGTCCCCCTTCTCCGCCGTTGGCCGTCCTCGGCGGGATGTATTGGATTTTTCTTCCTTATTTATTTGGCGGTCTCGGAAGAAAAATGTAATTTTGTCGCATATTTTAAACAATCTCCTGAAACAACGACGAATATGAAAGATGGAAGGATTATAGAGTGCGTGCCCAACTTTTCCGAGGGGCGCAACATGGAGGTGATTCACCAAATAACCCGCGAAATCGAACAGGTCAAGGGCGTGAAGCTCCTCGACGTGGACCCCGGCGAGGCCACCAACCGCACGGTGGTGACGTTTGTCGGCGCGCCCGACGCCGTGTGCGAGGCCGCTTTCCGCGCCGTCCGCAAGGCCGGCCAGGTCATCGACATGAGCCAGCACCACGGCGCCCACCCCCGCTTCGGGGCCACCGACGTGTGCCCGCTGGTCCCCGTGGCCGGCATTACGCTGGAGGAATGCGCCGAGCTGGCGCGCCAGTTGGGCGAGCGCATCGCCCGGGAGCTGGAGATTCCCTGCTACCTCTACGAGGCCGCCGCGCGCGTTAAGGAGCGCAAGAACCTCGCCGTGTGCCGCAAGGGAGAGTATGAGAAGCTGCCCGAGCGCCTCGGAACGCCCGACGGACCCGACCTGGGCAACCGCCCGTGGGACGAGAAGGCGGCCCGCACGGGATGCACCGCAGTGGGCGCGCGCGACTTCCTCATCGCCGTAAACTATAATCTCAACACCACATCCACCCGCCGCGCCAACGCCATTGCCTTCGACGTGCGCGAGAAGGGACGCCCCATGCGCGAGGGAGGAAGCCTCACGGGCAAGATCCTCCGCTACGAGAGCGGCGCCCCCATCATGCAGCCGGGCACCCTCAAGGCCACCAAGGCCATCGGCTGGTACATCGACGAGTACGGCATTGCGCAGGTGTCGATGAACATGACCAACATCAACGTCACCCCGCTCCACAAGGCTTTCGACGAGGTATGCCGCGCCGCGGCCGCCCGCGGGGTGCGCGTCACCGGCACGGAGATAGTGGGTCTCATCCCCAAGCGCGTGCTCATCGAGGCCGGCGAGTACTTCCTGCGCAAGCAGCACCGCTCCACCGGCATCCCCGAGGAGGACATCGTCAGCATCGCCGTACACTCCATGGGGCTGGCAGACCTCAAGCCTTTCAACCCCAGGGAGAAGGTCATAGAGTACCTGCTCGAGGACGAGGACAAGTCGGCCAAGCTCGTTGACCTCACCGTCAAGCAGTTTGCCCACGAGACCTCGCGCGAGAGCCCCGCCCCCGGCGGCGGGACCATCGCCGCATACATGGGCGCATTGGGCGCCGCGCTGGGCACGATGGTGGCCAACCTCTCCGCCCACAAGCGCGGATGGGACGACCGCTGGGAGGAGTTCTCGCAGTGGGCAGCCATCGGGCAGGGCATCGTCGCCGACGCGCTCCGCCTCGTCGACGAGGACACCGAGGCCTTCAACCGCATCATGGCCGCCTTCTCCCTGCCCAAGGGCACCGAGGAGGAGAAGGCCGCACGCTCCCAGGCCATACAGGACGCCACGCTCTACGCCACCAAAGTGCCCCTCGAGACGATGCGCACCGCCCACGCCGCCTTCGACGTGTGCCGCGCCATGGCCAAGGAGGGCAACCCCGCCTCGGTCAGCGACGCGGGAGTGGGCGCGCTCGCAGCCCGATCGGCAGTGCTCGGCGCATGGCTCAACGTGCGCATCAACGCCGCGTCGCTCAAGGACCGCGCCACGGCCGACGCCCTGCTGGCCGAGGCCAAGGAGCTGGCAGAGAGCGCAACCAAGCTGGAGCAGGAGATACTCGCCATCGTCGACAAGAAGATAGAGGGATAAGACCACCACGCGCCGCGCCTTGGGACACCCCCACGGCGCGGCGCCGGACAACCAACCGAAAAACCAAACCACATGACCATAGACCAATTCCAGGCCGACATCCGCGCCGGCATACCCCAGGAGCTGCCCCCGGCGCAGCCCTATGACCCCACCATCAACCACGCGCCCAAGCGCAAGGACATCCTCACCGACGAGGAGAAGCGGCTCGCACTGCGCAACGCCCTGCGCTACTTCCCCAAGCAGCTCCACGCCCGTCTCGCGCCAGAGTTTGCCGAAGAGCTGCGCCAGTACGGCCGCATCTACATGTACCGCTACCGCCCCACCTACGAGATGAAGGCCCGGCCCATCGCCGAGTATCCCCATCGCTCGGAGCAGGCGGCGGCCATCATGCTCATGATCCAGAACAACCTCGACCCCCGCGTGGCCCAGCATCCGCACGAGCTCATCGTCTATGGCGGCAACGGGGCAATCTTCCAGAACTGGGCGCAGTACCGCCTGGTGATGAGATACCTCTCGGAGATGACCGACGAGCAGACCCTCGTGATGTACTCCGGACACCCCCTCGGCCTCTTCCCCTCCCACAGGCGCGCCCCGAGGGTGGTCGTGACCAACGGCATGGTCATCCCCAACTACTCCAAGCCCGACGACTGGGAGCGCATGAACGCCCTCGGCGTGAGCCAGTACGGGCAGATGACGGCCGGCTCCTACATGTACATCGGCCCGCAGGGCATCGTGCACGGCACCACCATCACCGTGCTCAACGCCGCCCGCCGCGTCATGCACGACCCGCAGCGCGGGGCAAAGAACCCCATCCCCCTCTTCGTCAGCTCAGGCCTCGGAGGCATGAGCGGCGCGCAGCCCAAGGCGGGCAACATCGCCAGGGTGGTGAGCGTGGTGGCGGAGATCAACCCCCTCGCCGCCGAGAAGCGCCACGAGCAGGGATGGGTCGACGAGCTCCACGACTCCCTCGACGAGCTGATCACCGCCATACGCGACGCCGTCAGCACACGGACAGTGAAGTCGATGGCCTACGTGGGCAACGTCGTCGACCTCTGGGAGCGGCTCGCCAAGGAGGACATAGAGGTCAACCTCGGCTCCGACCAGACCTCGCTCCACAACCCGTGGGCGGGAGGCTACTACCCCGTGGGGCTCACCCTCGAGGAGAGCAAGCGCATGATGGCCGACGACCCCAAGGAGTTCAAGGCCCGCGTAGAGGAGTCGTTGCGCCGCCAGGTGGCCGCCATCAACCAGCTCACCGCCCGCGGCATGTACTTCTTCGACTACGGCAACGCCTTCCTCCTGCAAAGCTCGCGCGCCGGCGCCGACATCATGGCCCCCGACGGCAAGCGGTTCCGCTACCCGTCCTACGTGCAGGACATCATGGGGCCGATGTTCTTCGACTACGGCTTCGGCCCGTTCCGCTGGGTCTGCACCTCCGGCGACCCCGCCGACCTCGCCCTCACCGACCAGCTCGCAGAGCAGGTCATGGCCGATGAGCGCGCCCACGCCACACCCGACATACAGCACCAGCTCGACGACAACATCCACTGGATACGCGAGGCAGGGCCCAACCACCTCGTCGTGGGCTCGCAGGCGCGCATCCTCTACGCCGACTGCGAGGGACGCACCCGCATCGCCCTGGCCTTCAACGAGGCCGTAAGGGACGGAAGACTGAAGGCTCCCGTCGTCCTCGGGCGCGACCATCACGACGTATCGGGCACCGACTCGCCCTTCCGCGAGACCTCCAACATCTACGACGGCTCCCGCTTCTGCGCCGACATGGCCGTGCAGAACGTCATCGGCGACGCCTTCCGCGGCGCCACCTGGGTGAGCCTGCACAACGGAGGAGGCGTGGGATGGGGCGAAGTCGTCAACGGAGGCTTCGGAATGGTCGTCGACGGAAGCGACGAGAGCGCCCGCAACATCCGCGAGATGCTCTTCTGGGACGTCAACAACGGCATCAGCCGCCGCGCCTGGGCGCGCAACCAGGGCTCCATGGACGCCATACAGCGCGAGATGGACCGCACCCCCGGATTCCGCATGACGATGCCCAACCTGGTCGACGACAGCGTCATCGACGCCGCCTTCTGACCCCACCCGAGGGCCACGCCGCGACGCCCTCCCCGCAAAAGGGGCTTTATCGCCCCGCGATAGGGGCTGAATGGCGGCGCGATAGGGCCTCTTTCACCGCCCCATAGGGGCTGAATCGCAACGCGATAGGGCCCCTATGGCGGCAGGGCAAATTCCCTTTCGCGGCAGCAAGCCGCAAAAGCGCCACAACGCCCCGGCCCCGCGACACGCCACGGCGCGCCCGGCGGCCACCACAACCGACAACAACAAAATAGAACAACGGCGCACCCCTGCGCCAATAAAGCAAAGAAAGAACCAATGGAACGCAAAATCCATTATATCAGCGCCGAGCATTTGTCGCTCGACACCGTGCGCGCCATCCTGCGCGACGACTATGAGCTGCGGCTCTCCGACGACGCCAAGGCGCGCATCACGCGCTGCCGCGAGTACCTGGACCAGAAGATCGCCACCGCCGACGCGCCCATCTACGGCGTGACGACGGGCTTCGGATCGCTCTGCAAGGTGAGCATCGGCGAGGACCAGCTGTCGCAACTGCAGATCAACCTCATGATGAGCCACGCCTGTGGCGAGGGCGACCGCGTGCCCCGCGACGTGGTAAGGCTGATGATCCTGCTCAAGATCCAGTCGCTCTCCTACGGCTACAGCGGCGCGAAGCTCGACACCGTGGAGCGCCTCGTGGAGTTCTTCAACCGCGGCGTCTGCCCCGTGGTCTACCAGCAAGGGTCGGTAGGCGCGTCGGGCGACCTCGTGCCCCTGGCCCACCTCTGCCTGCCGCTCGTCGGACTGGGCCACGTGGAGTATGAGGGCAAGGTCATCACCGGCGAGGAGCTCAACCAGAAGATGGGCTGGGAGCCCATCCACCTGGCATCGAAGGAGGGGCTGGCGCTGCTCAACGGCACCCAGAACATGCTCGCCTTCATGGTGTGGAGCGTGCTCAAGGCGCAGCAGCTCTCGAAGTGGGCAGACCTTATCGGGGCCATGTCGCTCGACGCTTTCGACGGCAGACCGGAGCCATTCCTGCACCCCGTGCACGCCGTCAGGCCGCACCGCGGGCAGATGGAGACCGCCGACCACATCCACGAGCTGCTCGAGGGGTCGGAAATCATCCGCCGCCACAAGGAGCACGTGCAGGATCCCTACTCCTTCCGCTGCATACCGCAGGTGCACGGCGCCTTCAAGGACACCCTGCACTACGTGGAGCAGGTCTGCACCACGGAGATGAACTCCGCCACCGACAACCCCACCGTGGTGCCGGAGGAGGACATGATCATCTCGGCGGGCAACTTCCACGGCGAGCCCATCGCCCTGCCCATGGACTTTCTGGCCATCGCCCTCAACGAGCTGGGCAGCATTTCGGAGCGGCGCATCTACAAGTTGGGCGACGAGGAGCGCGGACTCCCCTCCATGCTCGTCGCCAAGCCGGGCGTCAACAGCGGATTTATGATCACCCAGTATGCCGCCGCCAGCATCGTCAGCCAGAGCAAGATGCTCTGCATGCCCAACTCGGCCGACAGCATTCCCACCTGCCAGGGGCAGGAGGACCACGTCTCCATGGGCGCCAACGCCGCCACAAAGCTCTACCGAGTGGCGGAGAACACGGAGCGCGTGCTCGCCCTCGAGCTCTTCAACGCTGCGCAGGCACTCGACTTCCGCCGCCCGCTCAAGTCGTCGCCAGCCGTGGAGCGGCTGCATGAGGAGTACCGCAAGGTCGTGCCCTTCATCGAGGTCGACCGCGTGATGTACCCGCTCATCGCGAAAAGCATCGATTTCATCGCCAACAAGGAACTGTAAGATGAATAATATTTATCATTAGGTTAATTTTATAATTTTGTGTTAAGGCGGGGAGTACGGGAAGTCTGCGATGGATGCGCCTTGCGGAACCGCCTTTTTTATTTCATCCCCCAAGTCGAACATTAGATTTTTCAACCGACACATGACGACAACAATATACACCCACATCGGCCGGCTCTGCGGCATCACCCACGGAGAGCGGCGCAAGGCGGGCAGCGAGATGGCCCGCGTGGAGACCATGGAGGGCGCGTGGCTCGCCGTGGAGGACGACAAGATAGCCGCCTTCGGGCAGGGACAGCCCCCCACGGAGCTCCTCCAGGGCGCGCGCGCCGTCGACACAAGGGGCGCGATGGTTATGCCCCGCTTCTGCGACAGCCACACCCACCTGGTCTGGGCGGGCAGCAGGGAACAGGAGTTTGAGGACAAGCTCCGCGGATTGTCCTACGCCGAGATCGCCCGCCGAGGAGGAGGCATCCTCAACTCCGCCGACCGGCTACACCACACCAGCGAGGAGGACCTCTTCCGGCAGACCATGCGCCGCGCCGAGGAGATATGGCAGAAGGGCACGGGATGCGTGGAGGTGAAGTCGGGCTACGGGCTCAACACCGCCGACGAGCTGAAGATGCTCCGCGTGGCGCGCCGCGTGGGCAGGGAGTCGCCCCTGCGCGTGGTGACCACCTTCCTCGGAGCCCACGCCGTGGGGCGCGACTATGCCGGGCGGCAGGGAGAGTATGTGGACCACATCGTCGACGAGATGCTCCCCCGCGTGGCCGAGGAGGGACTGGCCGACTTCGTGGACGTGTTCTGCGACGAGGGGTTCTTCACCCCCGAGGAGACCGACCGCATCCTCGAGGCAGCCGCCAAGTACGGACTGCGCGGCAAGATCCACGCCGACGAGCTGGCCTACTCCGGCGGCTCGCGGGTGGCCATCGCCCGCCAAGCCCTCTCCGCCGACCACCTCGAGGCGCTCACCGAGGAGGGCATCGCGCTCTACAAGGGCGCCGGCACCATCCCCACCGCGCTGCCCGGCACCTCCTTCTTCCTCCACATGCGCTACGCCCCGGCACGCCAGATCATCGACGCCGGACTGCCCTTGGCGCTCGCCTCCGACTACAACCCGGGCTCCACGCCGTCGGGCGACATGAAGTTTGTCTGGTCATTGGGCTGCACCCAGCTGCGCCTCACGCCCGAGGAGGCCTTCAACGCCGTCACCCTCAACACCGCGGCCGCCATGAATCTCTCCGCGGAGTACGGCAGCGTGGAGGTCGGAAAGCGCGCCTCGCTCCTCTTCCTCGACGACGTGCCCTCGCTCGCCTGGCTCCCCTACCAGTACACCACGCCCCTGCGCCACGCCCGCCTCTGAGCCGCCGCGCCGCCACGCTGGCGCATGAAGCGTCACTTCCCGCACCTCCGCCAACCCACTGTGGGGCAGGCGGAGGGACCAAATACCTTATACCAAAGGGCGAAGCCGCCCCGCCCGATACCATGGGCGGCCATAAAAACCCATCAACCTATGGAAAAAAGATTTACTCTTCTTCTTGCCGCGCAGGCGATGGCACTCGCGCTCCTCGCTCCGACCGGTGCGATGGCGCAGGCCGTGCGCCGCGCCGTGCCGCCCATGCGGCCGCCCACCCATCAGCAAGCCGCCCCGCACCGCGCGCAGGACCGCCCCGACGCGACGCGCCCGAGGCTCCTCACACCACGCGCCAGCGCCAACGCCACACCCGCCGCCAAGCCGATGGCCACGCCAGGAGCCCCGCTCGCTGCGACCGTACCGCTGGGTCGCCAGCTGTGGGGCAACGTGCTGCAGAGCGCATCGTGGGCAGCCGACAGCCCCGCCTACGGCATCTACACCCTCGCCGCAGCCCCCGTCATCGACCCCACAGCCCGCTACACCAGCCCATACCTCTTCGCCAACGCAGGAGGCGCACTCTCCAAGCGCCGCCTCGACGTGATCGTCTACAACGTTTCCTATGGGACAATGAGCCATTATGCCTTCGACCCCGCCACGGGATCGTTTCAGAACGGCTCCTACCTCAACGACTACTCGCTCTGGTCCACCGAGACCGCCGTGGCCAAGGACGGCACCGTGTACGGCGATTTCTACTCCGCCGACGCCACACGCTTTGAGCTTGGCGTGGCCGACTATGCCGCCGACACGCGCACTACCATCGGACAGCTCTACCATTACTACGTCGCCCTGGGCATCACCTCGGCCGACGTGCTCTACGGCGTGGCCACCGACGGCAACCTGTACAGCATCGACCCCGCAACGGCCAAGGAGACTCTCGTCGGCCCGACGGGCGTGAGGCTGACCCTGGACGACGGCACCTGGAACGTGCAGAGCGGGGAAATAGACCCCGCCACGGACATCTTCTACTGGGCTTGCACCGACTACACCGGCCACTCCGCCCTCTATACCGTGGACCTCGCCACTGGAGCGGCCACCAAGGTGGGCGACATGGCGGGCGGAGAGCAGGTGGCACTGCTCCACATCCCGGAGGACAACACGCCCCCCGAGGCCCCCGCGATGGCCGGGGAGCTGTCGGCCGACTTCGACAAGGCGGCCCTCTCGGGCACCATCCGCTTCACCATCCCGCGCCAAGCCTACATGGGCGGCGCGCTGGAGGGCACGGTGGGCTACGCCGTGGAGCAGGACGGGAAGGCCGTGGCCAACGGGACGGCTGAGCCGGGAGGACAGGTGAGCGTGCCCGTGACGGCCGACAGGGGCAACCACCAGTTTGCCGTCACCCTCTCCAACGATGCCGGAAACGGACCCACGGCGCGCCTGACGCGGTTTGTGGGCGACGACACGCCGCTCGCGCCGAGCTCGGTCAAGGCCGAGCTGGAGGTCAAGACGGGAGCCGTGCAACTCTCCTGGGAGCCCGTGACGGGGGGAGAAAACGGCGGCTACGTGGCCGACGTCACCTACGACGTGACCCGACTGCCCGACCAGAAGGCCGTGGCCAACGCCACCACCGCCACCCAACTCACCGACCAGCTGCCCGAGGGCGAGCTGCGCGGATGGAGCTATGCCGTGACCGCCGTGAGCGGAAAGCAGCGCTCGCAGGCCGCGCAGAGCAACGCCGTGACCTATGGCGACGTGCCGGAGCCGCCCTTCAGCGAGGGATTTGACACCGAGTCGTCGCTCTCTACGTTCACCATCGACGACGCCAACGGCGACGGCGTCACCTGGCACTACTGCGCCAGCGACGCCGAAGGGCAGGGGGCGGTGCAGATCGACTATGCCAACGACGACCACGACGACTGGCTCTTCACCCCGCCCCTGCGGCTGAAGGCCGGCAACCTGTACAACATCTCCTACCGAGTGGCCACCAACGGCCCGTCCTACCCGGAGGTGCTCGAGGTCAGATACGGCGCGGCGGCCACACCGGAGGCCATGGACGGCACCCTCGCCGAGCGCACAGAGCTGACCAACAAGGACTACGCCACCGTGCGCCACGAGCTGACGCCCAAGGAGGACGGCGTGTACTACTTCGGATTCCACGCCACCAGCGACGCCAACTACTGCTGGCAGCTGTCGCTCGACGACATTGCCGTGGCGGGCAACTCGCAGAAAGCCCCCGCCGCGCCCACCGCGGTGACCGCACAGGCCGACCCCGAGGGCAGGCTCTCCTGCACCGTAGGCTTCACCACACCGGCCGAGGCCATCGACGGGTCGCCCCTCACGGGCACGCTGTCGGCCACCATCCGCCGCGGCGGAGAGGCCATAGCCTCGATGCAGGGACTGGAGCCGGGCAAGCACTATGACTACACCGACAACGCCGCCAAGAACGGCGAGAACGCCTACACCGTCTCCACGGCCAACGCGGCGGGCGAGGGACGGCAGAGCGAGCCGGCCTCCGACTACGTGGGAATGGACGTGCCGGGAGAGGTGAAGGGCATCAAGGCCAGCCTGACCGCGGCCGACATCACCCTCAGCTGGGACACCGTCGCCACGGGAGACCACGGAGGATACGTCGACCCGGAGGACATGACCTACAACGTCTATGCCATAGAGGAGACCGCCACGGGCGTCAACCTCACCACCGTGGCGCAGACCCGGCAGACCACCGCCACCATAGACTACGCCACGGACGAGGGAGAACAGCAGATGATCAACTACGCCCTGTCGGCCACCAACGCCCTGGACGAGGGGCCGCGCGTGATGTCTCCGGGCATCATCGTCGGACAACCCTACGCCCTTCCCTTTGAGGAGCATTTCACGGGCGGCGCGCTCGACCACCCGATGTGGTGGATATCGCGCACGGGGCAGTCGGAGTTCGCCCTCATGCAGGGACTCTCCGCCGACGGCGACGGAGGCTGCGCGGGCTACATTTCGGTCAGCGACACCGACCAGGCCACCCTCGGCTCGGGTAAGATCGCACTCGACGGGGCAGCCAACGCGACCCTGCTCTTCGCCACACGCGCCACTATGGACGGCTGCGGAGGCCAGACCACCGTCTATCTCCACCGGCCCGACGACACCACCGAGCAGATCTATCAGACTGGATACGGCACGGAGAAGGACCAGTGGCAGACCCACAGCGTCGCCCTGCCGTCAGACTGCGCCGCGCTGCCCTACATAAGGCTCACCTTTGTCACCTCCGCCACCGCCGGAGCCACCGTCTACTTCGACGACATACACCTCAGCGACGCCGTCGACCACGACCTCCGCACCGCCATCTCCGCACCCGCAAGGGCACGGAAGGGCGACACCGTCAGCGCCACCATAGCGCTCTACAACCGCGGGACGAAGCCTGCCGAAGGCTATACCGTCACCCTCTACGCCGACGGAAAGCCCGTGGCCACGCAGCAGCCCGCCGAGGCCATCGCACCTTACGGCCATCGCGCCTTCACCATGGGCTACAAGACGAGCGTCATGGGCGGACAGGAGGTCACGCTGCGCGCCGTGGCTGAGCTCGACAACGACGCGCATCCCGACGACAACGCCGCCGAGACCACCGTAAGGCTCACCACCCCCGACAAGCCCGCACCGACCGACGTGGAGGCAGAGTACACCGCCGAGGGCACGCGCATCAGCTGGAAAGCCCCCGTGGTGACGGCCGAAAGCGTGAGCGAGGACTTCGAGAGCTACGCGCCATGGAGCATGGACGACTTCGGAGACTGGACCTCCGTCTACGGCGAGAAGGGACTCGCCAAAGGGCCATTCAGCCGATCCTACCCACATCCCAACGAGGGAAAGCGGTTCGCCTACACCGTCGTCAGGCCCGACTCATGGCTCAACCCCACCACCATCGACGACTACGCCTGCCTCCAACCCCACGGGGGAAGCCAGTATCTGGCCACGTTCTACAGCGTGGAGAACTCCCAGTTTGTGCCGGCCGACAACTGGCTCATCTCCCCGTCGCTGCCCGGAGAGGCGCAGACCATCACCTTCTGGGCCAACAACTTCAGCGCCGGCGCAATCAGTTACGCCGAGCAGTGTGACGTGCTCTGCTCCACCAGCGGCACCGCCACGGCCGACTTCCAGCGCGTCGCCGCGCAAGTCACCGCCGAGGGCGGCACATGGAGGCAGTACACCGCGCAGCTTCCCGAGGGCACTACCTACTTTGCGCTGCACAACAACACTGCCGATACCTACATGTTCATGCTCGACGACATCAGCTTCCGCGCCGGAAGCGGAAGCGTGACGGGCTACAACGTCTACTGCGACGGGCAGCTCCTGGCCACCCTTCCCGCCGACGCCACCAGCTACACCCAGCTCAATCCGCCAGTGGGAGGCACCAACACCTACGGCGTGTCGGCCATCTATGCCGGCGGAGAGAGCGAGGCGGCGACCGTGAAGATAGGCACCGGCATCGGCGCGGCGACCCTCCGGCAGGACGACACGGCGGAGGTGCGCACCCTTGACGGACGGCTCGCCGGCCACGGCACGGGCATCCTGCGCCGCCTGCCCAAGGGAGTCTACGTCGTGGACGGCCGCAAGGTCACCGTCAAGTAGGCCGGCAGCTAAGGGCAGCCAGCCCAGCACATGCGGCCAAGCAGCCTGCACTTGTGGCCCGTCTGGCCATCACTTGTGGCTAAGCTGGCCATCACATGCGGCCGGTCAGGCTCGGCCATACAGCCAGACTGGCCAACCCCCACACCAGTAGCGCCGCGCCACGGAAGGCATCTGCCCCCGCGGCGCGGCGCTTCGCATCTCCGCCGAGATGCCGCAAAACATTAATTAGCAATCGGTCATAGGACCGAGAGCGGTACGAAAAACAAGAAGTCTTCCATATTTTCTCGATTTCGGGCCGACGGCCGGCTGCGTCTGGCGCACGCCGCCCGCTCCCCCGCGCCGCCCCGTGGGCACGGTGGGCGGCTACCTCAGCAGGTCCTTGAAGGCGAGGTTGGCCAGAAGGGCGGTGGAGTGGGTGAGCATGCGGATGAACTCCTGCGCCGCCGCCTTCATGTACGCCCCCCGCAGCAGATGCACGCAGCCGTCCATCTCGTTGCCTTCGGCGTCGATGGGCACGGCCCTCATGTCCGGTTGGGTGATGGTGGTGCTCTCCGAGAGGATGGAGACGAGCCGGCTGCGGCGCAGGAGGTCGAAGATGACGTTGACGCTGTTGACCTCCACCATCACCCTCAGGCTGGTCTCCCGCCGCTCGAGGAGGTGGTCGAGGGCGTGGCGCGCCTGCATCCCGGGTGCGGGCAGGACCAAATCGTGGCGCTCCAGCTCGGCCAGCGTCACGCTTTTCCGCCCGGCCAGCGGGTGGCTCTCGCTGACGATGGCCGCCAGGCGGTTGCTGAAGATGGCCCGGCTGTCGATGTCCTTGTCGTGGCACAGGGGCCTGAAGGCCAGCACGAGGTCGAGGTCGCGCTTCTTCAGCCCGTCCATAAGCTCCCGCATGGAGCGGTAGGCGATGTTGAGCCTGACGTGGGGATAGGCGTGGATGAAGTCGATGAGCGTGTCGGCCATGATGTTGCTGAAGGAGAACGTCACCCCGACGTTGAGCTCTCCGGCCAGCATTTGGCGCAGGTCGTTCATGCGTTCGGCGCACGCTCCGGCGGCATTGACCGTCTGTTGGGCGTAGGGCAGCAGCTCTTTGCCCGCCTCGGTGAGATACACCTCATGGGAATTGCGCTCGAAGAGCGGCATCCCTACCTCCTGCTCCAGATGGGAAATCTGCTGCGAGAGGGTGCTTTGGGTCACATAGAGGCGGCGGGCGGCCTTCGAGAAGTTGAGCGTGTCGGCCACCTGAAGAAAGTATTTGAGTTGTCTTATTTCCATCGTCAGTATTCCTGGTTGGTCTGCAAAGTTACGGCAACCATCCTTATTTCTGCGTTCCATCTGTCCGTTTTTTCTCCGTTTTCCCTTTTCTTCTCTCCCCATGGGGCAGACCCACGGCGTGCGGCTCGACAAATCCGCCCTCCCTCCGCTTCTGCTCCACGAGCAGCTCGAGGCGCTTTCGCTTGCGCTCGTCCTCGGCGAGACGGCGGAAGAACAGGTTGGGCACGGCCACGCCCAGCGCGATGCAGATGATGGCCAGCGAGGCCTTGATGGCGTTGTTCATCCCCACGGTGACCTCGCCCACCACGCCGTGCATCTCGATGAAGGCGAACAGGGCGCGGTACATCAGCACCCCGGGGATCATGGGTATGACGCTCGGGATGGTGATGCACTGGTGGGGGACGTGGAAGAAGTGCTTGGCCTTGATGACCACGAGGCTCACCACCGTGGCCCCGGCGAGCGAGCCGATGGTCAGTCCCAGGTCAAGGCCGAGGTTGCCGTTGCTCGGCCCGAGGTTGACGAAGTTGCGCGTGCACACCGCGATGATGCCTCCCGCGGCCACGACGGGCAGCAGCCGCCTCGGAATGTCGAAGATGGTGGAGAACCCCATGGCCGACACGGCGGCGGCCACGGCATACTCCCAGTAGTCGTGGTGGGGGGTCATGGTGAGCGTCTTGGCAAAGTTGTCGATGCCGCACACCTTGATGGCGAAGGCGATGCCGAAGGCCATGGCCAGCACCATGAGCAAAGTGTTGACGGCGCGCACGAACCCTGTCTCGATGAAACCGTCGAGCATGTCGCTCACGAAGTTGATCAGCGGCACCCCGGGGACGATGAACAGCGCGCAGGCCATCAGCGGATGCCACGGCGTGGAGGAGACCATCCACCACGGCATGCCCGCCACCATCTCCGGGTCGGTGGAGAAGAGGGCCGTGACCCAGGCCAGCAGCGTGGCCACGAAGGCCGACACGCCGATGGCCACGTAGTTGTTGCACCCCACCGTGGGGAGGAGCATCCGCAGGCGGAAGCCCAGTATGGCGGCCAGGGAGCAGTAGAAAAACGCCGTCCAGTCGCACCCGAACTGGACGCAGAAGCCCCCGCAGGCGAACCCTCCGCCCACGGCCACCTGCCAGGGCGAGAAGTTCCTGCCCGCCGAGCGGATCGACTCGAGCGCCCGCTCATACCGACCCAGCGAGTAATTCTCCCGGATGGCCGTCCACGTGAGGCGGCTCACCCGCACGATGGCGGCCAGGCTGATGCCGTGGCGGGCGCAGCGCTGAAACTTGGTGAACGAGTGGGCCTCGTCGCTGTAGTTGACCATGAGCACGTTCCAGTTCACATACAGGTGCAGGAACCGCTCGTCCAGCCCCAGGAAGGCCGCCGCGCGGCGCATGGTGCGCAGGATGCGCGACGTGTCGGCGGCACTCTCCATGAGCAGACTCCCCGTGCGGAGCAGCAAGTCGAGCTTGTGGCACAGCTCCGTCTCGGCCACGGCGCACCGCCCGGAAGCCGCCGGGGCCGGCCGGCGGCGCGCGCGGCGGCGGGTCACATTGACACTGTCCATGGCCTTACCCAAGCGCGAAGATGAGCACCTGCACCGTGACGATGCGCAAGAACATGGCCAGCGGGAAGACTGTGGCGTAGCCCACGGCGGGCGCGTCGGCCGTGGTCTGGTCGCGGACGTAGGCCAGCGCCGCCGGGTTGGTGTTGGCTCCGGCGAGCACGCCCAGCAGGGTGTAGAAGTTGATGTGCAGCGCATAGCGGCCTATCAGCCCCCCGAGCAGCATGGGCACCATCGTGATGGCTGCACCGTAGGCCAGCCACCGCAGGCCCTCACCCGTGGCGACGGCATGGGCGAAGGGCGCGCCCGTGCCCAGGCCGACGCAGGCCAGGAAGATGCAAAGCCCCACCTCGCGCAGCATCAGGTTGGCCGACAGCGTGTTGTAGGTCACGAGATTATACTTCGGCCCGAACCTGCCGATGAGGATGGCAGCCACCAGCGGGCCGCCGGTCAGCCCGAGGCGCAGCACGGTGCCGATGCCCGGGATGACGAACGGCACGTTGGCCACCACGCACCCGAGCATGATCCCCAGGAAGATGGGGATGAGGTTGGGGGCGGCGATGCGCTTCATCTGGTTGCCGAGCACCTTCTCGGCGTGGGCCACCGAGAGGTCGCCGCCCACCACAGTCACCCGGTCGCCGAGCTGCAGCGTCAGCTCCGGGGTGGCGAGCAGGTCGATGCCGTTGCGGCTCACGCGCGTGATGTTCACCCCAAGGCTCCTCCTCAGCCCCAGCCGGCCGATGCTCTTGCCGTTCACGTTGCGCCGGGTGACCACTACGCGCCGGGTGACGAGCTCGCTCCCAAAGTCGGCCTCGCCGTCCTCCACCCGCTCCCCGACCAGGGCCACGAGCGGCTCCACGGCCTCAGGATGGGCCACCACCTGCAGCAGGTCGCCCTCCGAGAGCACCGTGTCGCCCCCCACCACCTCGTCGCGGCCGCCGCCGTCGGCATGGGTGATGCGCGAGATCATGAAGTCGCGGCGCAGCGTATCGTGCAGCTTCCGCACGCTCATGCCCGCCACCATCCGGTTGGTCAGCCTCACGGCCAGCGTCAGCAGCGTCATCTCCCTCACGTGACCGTCGCCGCGCGCGGCTTCGGCGGCCTCCTTGCCCTTGTCCACCCGCAGGGCAAAGCGCAGCACGACAAACGACACGATGACCCCTATCACGCCCACGGGGTAGGCGATGGCGTAGCCCGTGGCGATGTCCGGCGCGTCAATGTGGCGCAAGTCGCTCAGCGCCTGCTGTGCGGCGCCCAGCCCGGGGGTGTTGGTGACGGCGCCGGAGAGGATGCCCGCCAGCGTCGGGACGGGCGTGCCGGAGAGCGAATAGACCACCAGCGTCGTCACTATGCTCAGCGCCACCACCACCACGCTGAGCAGATTGAGGCTCCGTCCGCCACCGCGCAGCGAGGAGAAGAAGCCCGGACCCACCTCGAGGCCGATGGAGTAGACAAACAGGATCAGCCCAAACTCCTTGAGGAAGTGGAGCAGGTGGGCGTCGAAGCCAACGCCCAGGTTGCCCACAAGCAGCCCGACAAACAGCACCCAGGCCAGCCCGAGCGACACGCCGCGCACACGCAGCCTGCCCAGACAAAGCCCCACAGTGACCACCATCGAGAGAATCATCACCGAGTGGGCCACGCCCCCGCCCCAAAAGCCGGGGAAACCGAAAAACAACTTTTCAAGTATTTCCATTCTTACCTTTTATATTAGACAATAATCCTCATCTCCATCCCCCACCATCCCCACGGCGCGGGGGCACGGCGGCATTCGCCGAAAACGATGGCAAAGGTATGGACAAAAGCAAACGCCGCCGGCAAGTGGCGATTAAAAGTGCGCAACGCGGCTATCGCCCCGGCCGATAGCCGGAGGCACAGGCGCGCGAAGGGGGAGGAAACCACGCGGCAATGTGAAAAAAAGTGACCCGAAGCGGGGCGC